>Ga0114972_10002374_pt1 | contig 14089 bp, 10 predicted proteins | sample M_140807_EF_Meta_FD_87354 | JGI IMG/M metagenome (GOLD analysis project Ga0114972, IMG submission 87354) | Freshwater microbial communities from Lake Montjoie, Canada to study carbon cycling - M_140807_EF_MetaG | ecosystem: Environmental > Aquatic > Freshwater > Lake | place: Lake Montjoie... | reverse complement strand
TGGCGGCGGCGGTGGCGCAGGCGGGGACGTGGCGGCAGCGGCTGGAGATGGCGGCAGAGGTGGCGCGGCTGCGCCGGGTGGACGCTGACAAGTATGTGCAGAAACGCGATGAGGAGCGCCGGGCGATGCTGGAAGCGCATCCGGAGCTGGGGGATGTGTTTGAGGTTTCTGATGGGTCGAATGAGCGGTATGACCAGCGGCGGCGGGAGTTGGAGGAGCAGGAACTGCCGCGGTTCCGTCAGGAGGCGGAGAAGGCGAGGCGGGAGTGGGAGGAGCGGCTGCAGCATCAGGTGCTGGATGTGATCCGGGAGAAACTGGATGAAGCAGACCGGACGAAGCGGGAGCTGAACCGGGCGATGGATTGTGAAATTGGCGGCTGGCGCTATCAAATTAGCAGCCAGGCGGACCGGGCGCACACGGCGATCTGGACCCTGGTGGAAAAGGGACTGCCGACGGGGGAGGACATGGGGCTTTTCAACCTTGCGGCCAATGAGGAGATCGAAAAGGCGAAGGCGGAACTGATGGCTGCAATTGAGGCAGCAGAGCAGGGCGGGGACACGCGGGCGCAGCGGGCGCTGGATTACCGTTATTACCACCGCTGGCGGATGATGGCGCACCATGCGGGGCGCGGGGAGTCGGCGGCGGCGGATCTGGATAAGATTGCGAAGAAGCAGAGTGGCGGGGAGAATCAGGCTCCGTTCTTTGTGGCGACGCTGGCAGCGTTCCGCCGGGTGTATGATCAGGGGAACCGCCAGCCGCAGATGAATCTGGGACTGGTGGTGATGGATGAGGCGTTTTCGAAGTTGTCAGGAGACCGGATTGATGACTGTCTGGCCCTGGCGCGGAATTTCGGGCTGCAACTGGTGATGGCGTTTCCGGAGGACCGGCTGCCGACGATGGCGGCGCACGCGGAGACGATCGTGCAGTGCCGGGTGGAGCGGACCTGGGATGAGCGGGATGCCATCACGGGGATCGAGAACTGGGTGATCCGGGTGGACCGGGATCTGTTGCAGGAGGTGCTGGCGTGAAGCGGGTGCCGTCCTGGCTGGCGGAGTTTCACCGTCAGTGGCTGGCGGCGCGGGGGAGGAAGGCACAGGGGCCGGTGCTGGCTTTTTCGCGGGATTGGGAGGAACTGCTGGATGCGTCAGGATGCCGGACGGCAGAGGACCGGGCGGCGGCAGGGCGTGAGGTGGCGGCCTTGGAAAAAGAGGGCCGGCTGATGGTGGTGCGGCACCGCTACCGGAAATTTATTGAGCGGGTGCGGCTGCCGCTGGGGCAGGAGGGGTGGCTGCGGGGTTTGTTTGGATCGGACGATCCGGGAGTGCTGCGGGCGCGGTCGGTGGCGGTGGTGGAAGCGGCGCGGGGGAAGGCGCATCCGGTTTTTCCAGAACTGTGGGAGGCGTGTTGCGGCAGGGTGCTGGAGGACTTTTTGGCAGGCAGGGTGCGGCGGCCTTTGTTGTGGCGGCAGCCGGAGGTGACAGGGTTTTTGTTGGAGCTGGTGTGGCGTCTGACCTCGCGGGAGTGGCGGGCGGGGACACATGTGAGGGACGCGAGTGTGGCTCTGGGCCTTGATTCCAAAGCGCTGGAGCGGCACCAGGGCGCGATCGGGGCGGCGTTGGGCGGATTTTTCGGGGAGCGGGGACGGGTGGGGCTGGAGGCTTTGAATCTGATGATGACGAATAGCGTTTTGCTGTTCCATGGGCCGCTGGTGCTGGAGATGCCGGGTGGGGTGGCGGAGCCTGCCCGCTGGCTGGAGGGGGCGGCTTCGGTCACGGCGGTGGATCTGGAGCGGGCCGTGCGGCTGGGCACGACGGCGCGGGCGGTGCTGACGGTGGAGAATAGCAAAACGCCATTCCGTCACGCGGTGGCGGCGAATGCCGGCGGGGAATGGCTGGTGGTGGCCAGTTCCTTCCCGACCCGGGCGGTGGGCCTGCTTTTGGAAAAGCTGCCGGCCGGGTTGCCGCACTATCATTTTGGGGATACGGATGCGGCAGGGTATTTGATTTTGCAAAAGCTGCGGGAGGTGCGGCCGGAGCGGCCGGTGCTGGCGTGGGAGATGGAGTGGCGGGACCGGGAGGGGAGTCCGGCCCTGAATGATTATGACCGGCGGGTGGCCGGGAAGTTATTGAAGGATCCCGGGATGGTGGATGTGCACGGCGATCTGCGGCGGATGCTGGAAGCCGGCCGGAAGGGGGACTTTGAACAGGAGGGCAGGGGGGCGGGGCTGCCGGCTGCCCGCACGGGGTGAATTTAAATGGAATGGCCCGGTCTATCGGGTCAGGGATTCATAAATTAATCCTTCTTTTTCAAACCTGACAGATATTCCACGAGGTCCACGAGCTGGTTTTCCTCCATGATGGAATCGAGACCGGGAGTCATGAGGGAGACGCCGAGTTTGGTTTTGGATAGCACGTTGGCTTTGGCTGTCTTCTGAATGACGCCGCCAGGGACCTTGAGGTCCAGTTCCTCAGCGGTTTCACTGGCTACCATGCCAATGAAAGTATCTCCGGCCCTGGTTTTTACTTCAAAGCCATCGAAGCCAAAACTGATGCCGGCACTGGGATTGAGGATGGATTCGTAAATGGCTTCCCGCGCCAGCTTGCTCCCGATTTCAGACAAGGCGGGACCGAAGTCGATGCCGGTGCCATTGACCTGGTGGCAGGTGAAGCAATAGGTCATAAAGACGGTTTGCCCTCTGGTGGCGTCGCCGGTTCTTTGGACGAGTTCAGCGACTGGCGGCAGCGGTTTTTTGGCGCTGATTTGGAAAAGGGTGGCTGCCTCCGTGCGGATGGCTTCGTCCGTGGAAGCCGTCAGGGCCGTGCCGGCCGCTTCGCGGATGTCGTCAGGGAGATTTTTCGCCCGGGCGGCCCCGAGCAGAGCCTTTTGCCCGGAAGCACCAAGGCCCAGGGCTTTTACCGCGCGCAGGCGGACTGCGGTAGCCGTGGCCGGGTCAGTGATGGTGCTGAGGGCCAGGACCACGGCTTCCTGACTGCCGGCATTGGCGATGCTTTCCAGCAAGGCTCCGGCGGCCTCCGGACCCAGAGTGGCGAGGGTTTTCCGGATGGTTTCCTCTTGTCCGAGTTTTAGGAGAATCTTCACGGATTCGGCGGCCTTGGGGTTGCCGGCTTGCTCCGTGGCCAGCTTCAGCAGGGAGCCTGCCTGGGCGGTAATTTGATATTTCTCCACCAGGGTGAAGTATTCCGCGCTGCCGGCGGTGGCGTCCAGATACCGCTGGATGGCCTCCTGGGTCCTGGACTGGCTTTGCTATAGTCGAAGGAGCTGAGGCGCTGAATGGTTTGGACGATGCGTTTGTCGGCATCGGAAACGTCAGCGGCGACCGCGAGGGTGGCGGACAGAAGGAGGGCCAGGGAACTGAATCTCATGGAGGGTAAGGAATGGAAAGGGAATAGAATAGGATGGTATGTCCAAATTCCCCGGGGTGCTTTCCCCGGCCGGACTTTAAATTGATCACGGGGCTGGGCAACCATTCTGGATGGACCGGCAAGCCGCCCGCGCTACCGGATCCCTACTTTAGCAGGCTTTCGAGGGCTTTGTCCTTTTCAGCGGTGGGCTGATAGTCGAAGGCGCGCATAAAGCGGTCTTTTTCGGCTTCGGGGATGGCATCGCTCCTGATAATTTTCGCGAGATGGGCGGCGCTCTCCGTGGCCCGGCTGCGCCAGAGGATATCGCGCCCGGCTGCGGTGGTTTCGGGGTTGGGAACAAGCTTCAGATAGGCACCGAGGCAGGCATTCCAGTTGAGGTCGGCTCCGATGCCGAGGGCTTCCAGCGCCCAGCGGTCCTGGCCATCATGTTGGGAGGCCAGGATGGCCCATTGGTCGGGCGCAGTGGGGGATGTGCTGAAGCGGAGGGCGAGGGCGGCCTCCCGGCGGACAGCAGGGGAGGAATCCCTGACGAGAGGAGCGACGAGTCCGGCGGGCTCAAGGCCACGATTCAAACCGATCCGGATGCCAGTGGCGCGGATGTCCCCGTTTTTGTCAGCAAAGGCCCGTTGGACCGTGGATTCAGCCCTGCCGGGCATCTGTGAGAGAAGCCACAGGGCGCGGGCCTGCAGATGGGGCTTCGGAGAGGAGGCGAGAGCTTCCAGCGCAGGGACGGCGGCTTCCCCCATGGCTTTGAGGGCGGTGAATCCCTGATAGCGGGCTTCCTCATTCGGACTGGAGAGAGCGGCGATGGCTCCTCCCGCTGTCTTGAGGTCGATGGCGGGACTTTGATATCCCTGATGGCCGTCCGGGGTAACGCGGTAGAGCCGGCCGTGTTCGGTATCGCCCATGGCGTGGCCTCCGACGCCTGGGTCATACCAGTCCGCGATGATGAGCGAGCCGTCCGGGGCTACACAAACATCGGAGGGGCGGAACCATTTGTCGCCGGTGCCTTCGAGGACTTTCACAATTCCGGCAGTGTATCCGGCACCTGAATTTGTCACGGGATAACTGCGGACGATGTTCGGGCCGGCGTCGCAATGGATCATTTGGTTATGGAAAACGGCGGGCAGCAGATCGCCCTCGTAAATGACCATGCCAGTAGGACTGCCACTGCCGGTGCTGAGCAGGTTGGGCACTACGCCGGGGTCGTTCTGGTGCCAGTGGCGGATGACTGTTTCCTCCCTGGTTTTGGCATCGCCCTTGGACCAGCTGGCTCCAGTGAGTTCATCCTTGTAGCCGTAGTTGCCGTAAGGCATGACGTAGTTGATGCGGACAGACTGGTTGCCATCGTCGTCGTTATCACTCTGCCAGAGGGCTCCGAAGCTATCCACCGCGACTTCCCAGTTATTCCGGAAATTCCATGCAAGGGTCTCCACGTGGCTGCCGTCCGGATCACAGCGGAAGATCATGCCATCCTTGTAGGGGCCTTTACCGGCAGTGGTTTCGTGGCCGGCGGCGTCGATGATGGGCTTGCCATCCTTGCCACGCAGGGTCTCACCCGCATTGCCGAAGTTAAAGTAATATTTTCCATCAGGACCGAAGTGGAAGGCATGGATGGTGTGGTCGTGCTGGGCACCTTGGATGCCGGAGAATAGCACCTCGCTGCGGTCTGCCTTGAGGTCGCCATCGTCGTCAGTCAGGACAAAGACCTTGCCACTGGCCGGGACGATGACCTTATTGCCCAGCACGGTGACGCCGTGGGGAGAGATGATGTCCCTGCTTTCGAAGAAGACGGTTTGTTTGTCCGCCTTGCCATCGTGATCGGTGTCTTCAAGGACGAGGATCCGGTCTCCGGAGGGGCGCTCGCCGTTGTGACCACGGTAGTTGACGATCTCCGCCACCCAAACCCGGCCAAGGTGGTCGACATCGATGGAAGACGGGCTGAGGAGCAGGGGTTCGGCGGCAAACGCCTCAACTTTCAAGCCAGCACCGGCGGTCAAGGCTTCCAGGGCCTGTTCCGGTTCCAAGGCTCCGCCTGACGCTTTGGTGATATTGGCAGGAGGGGTTTGGGTGTAGATTTTGAATTCCACACTGGATCCGTTCGATTGTGAGGTGCCGCCATCATCCAGGGCCCCCGTTCCGGTAAAAGCCGTGGTTCCTTCCGGCAGGTCAAATTCGAGCAGGGAAGGGGCATGCACGCCGAAACCATTGCCGGCAGGCTGGCCATTGACGGACATCGGCTTGTCCCCGGCATTCTTATTCATCCCCACCTGGCCCCAACCCGTTTGGACCTTTACTGGTTTGAGGTCCGTGAGTTTTTTATCACCAAAGCTGCCGTGGATCACCGGGTTCACCCAGTTCGACCAGTCGCAGCCAAACCCATCGCCGCCGTCGGTGACGACCAGATACAGTTTTTTCGCACCGGTTAAATCGGCTTTAATTTCCACCGCATGACCAATCGTCTCTGCGGTGACCCGGTGGCTGGCGTAGACCGGTGCTGCCGCCGGGGCGGCATGCAGCAGGGCAGGGAGGGAAGAAAGCGTGAGGATAGGGAGCAATGGGGACTTCATGGGAGGAACAGGAAACCAGGTGGGAAACGTCCGTCAGAGTGAGGTGCATCAGGACAAAACCAGAACTCTCTAAACGAAGCAGTTAAAGGGGCATTTCGGGGAAAATGCAATCCTGCCTGCGGTCAGGCCCCTCATCCGGCCGTCCGCTTCCCGTGCCGTCGGAGGAACCGTCGCCCAACCCAGCTCTGAGGCACTTCGAGCAGGAGACGAGGAGTTTGGTGGGTGACGGGTGCTTCGGGGTGTGGTGTTCCTGATTCTTTGCGTGGGACGCCGCGAAGCGGCTCACGATGCATTGGATGAATGTTCTGCGGGTTCCGTTGCACTCCACCCACGGTTATTGATGGGCCGCCACGATGTGGCTGGCGGCCTGGGGGCTGGCGGGGAACCGGACCAATGAGGAGATGTCAGGCTGCGCCACTGGTTGGGGGGTGGGCTTGCTCCACGGCGCTGCTGAGCTTGGCCAGGGTTTGGGCTTTCTTGGCTTCATACTCCTCTTCGGTGAGGATGCCCCGGCTTCTGAGTTTGCCCAGGTCGGCGATGCTTTCGCTGGCTTCCTGGGTGGCTTTGGCGGCGTCGCTGGATTGGAAGGATTTGACGAATTCCCGTCCTTTGGTGAGGGCTTCCTGGTAGAATTCCCTGGCGCGGTCGACCTGCAGATCAAAGAAGGTGCCGTCCGAGCGGAAATGGCGGATGGCGACCTGACAGATCGCGTAGGTGGAGGCACCGGAGAGGGCGGACATGCTGACGCCTCCCAGCATGGTGCCTACGCCGGGCAGGGCTTTGATCAGGCTGGCGCCGGTTCTGGCCATGGTGCTGCCGGTCAGGCCGGTGACGAAGCGTTTTCCCAGGTCTGCGGAAAAATCCACGGCATACAGTTTGGCCAATTGCTGCAGGGCATCCATCTGGATGGCCGTGACCGCCGCGATATCAGCCAAGGGCACCGGGATCAGGCCGGCTCCCAGCGACCATAACACATGGCGCTGGACAATCGCTGCGGCCATGGCCTCACGGGGATCCGGAGCCTCCGGTCCGCCAACGGAGACGATTTCGAGCAGCATGGGAGGACCGGAGGAATCAGAGGTGAGGGATGGATCGTTGTTCATGGTTATGATGAGTAAGCGATAGCCGAACCGGTGTCGAATATAATTCCCTGGCGATTTTGCAGCAGGAATGGAAGGGTGTTTTTTGGGGACAGCGTAAACGAAAAAAGCCCGGCAGGTCCGCTGGGCGGGCTCTGCCGGGCTTTGGAATCGGGATGACTAAGCGATGAAGTCGTTGAGGAGGTTTTCCAGCATTTCCTGGCGGCCGCTGCCGGGCATGGTGGTGTCGCCGAGGCTGAGGGCGTGTTTTTCCAGTTCGTCAAAGCCGACGGTGCCTTTTTCGATCTGCTGGCCAATGCCGCTGTCGAAGGTGGCGTAGCGGGCTTTGACGAAGTCGCCGAGGCGGCCGTCTTCGACGATGTTATGAGCGATCTTGAGGCCCCGGGCAAAGGCGTCCATGCCGCCGATGTGGGCGTGGAACAGGTCCTCAGGTTCAAAGGATTCGCGGCGCACTTTGGCATCGAAGTTGAGACCACCCGTGGTGAAGCCACCCATTTTCAGAACGCACAGCATGATCTGCGTGGTCATGTAAATGTTGGTGGGGAATTGGTCCGTGTCCCAGCCGATCAGTTCGTCGCCGGCATTGGCATCAATGGAACCGAGGGCTCCGGCTCCGGCGGCGACAGTCAGCTCGTGCTGGACGGTGTGGCCGGCAAGGGTGGCGTGGTTGGTTTCGATGTTGAGCTTGAAGTGGTCCAGGAGGTTATACTCGCGGAGGAAGTTCAGGCAGGCGGCGGAGTCGCTGTCATATTGGTGGGTGGAGGGTTCCCGGGGCTTGGGCTCGATATAGAATTGGCCGGTGAAACCAATCTTCTTTTTATAGTCCACGGCCATGTGGAGGAGCCGGGCGAGGTGGTCCAGCTCCCGCTTCATGTCCGTATTGAGAAGGGAGGAGTAGCCTTCGCGGCCGCCCCAGAAGGTGTAGCCCAGCCCGCCGAGTTGCAGGGTGACATCCATGGCTTTTTTGACCTGGGCGGCGGCGTAGGCGAAGACGTCAGCATTCGGGCTGGTGCCGGCTCCCTGGTTATAACGGGGATGGGCGAACAGGCAGGCGGTGCCCCAGAGGAGCTTGATGCCGGTCTTTTCCTGGAGTTTGCCGAGGTGATCGGCGACGGACTGCAAAGCTTCGTTGCTGGCTTTCAGGGAGCCGAGTTCCGGGGCGACATCGCGGTCGTGAAAGCAGTAGTAGTCGATTCCGAGCTTGCCGGCGAATTCGAAGCAGGCGTCAGCCACGCGGCAGGCGTTTTCGACCGTCTTGCTGCCATCGTCCCAGGGACGGATGGCGGTGCCGGCGCCGAAGGGGTCGGACAACTGGTTTTTCATGGCGTGCCAGTAGGCGACGCCGAAACGCAGATGATCCTTCATCTTTTTGCCGCCGACGACTTCGTCAGCGTTATAGTGACGGAAGGCCAGGGGATTTTTGGTCCTGGGTCCTTCGAAGGCGATTTTTTTGATATGGGGGAAATGTTCCTGACTCATGAGAGAGCCATCATGGGAAATTCCCGACGGGGTGGCAAGCCCGGAATGCATATGAAATGCCTCTCCGGGCTTATTTTTTAAGGCCTCCCATTGGGGAGATGGGCCGTCCTGTTGCCTGTCATGGCTGCAGAGGTCAGGTGCCGGCGGGTGGCAGGGGAGGGGCTTGGCGGGCGGTTCTGGTGCCGGGAGGAGTGGTGGGCTGGGCATTGCTGGCGTCGCTTTGCTGGAAGAGGTCTTTGATGCCGCCGAGGGCACCGAGGATGCCGGTCGCTTCGTAGGGGAGGTAGACGAGCTTGCTGCCGGCCCCGCCGGAGCTGATGTCCTTCAGGGTATCCACGTAGCGCATGGCGATGAGGAAGGCGGCGGGATCGGTTTGGCCGCTCAGGGAAGCTCCGACCTGGGTGAGGGCGCTGGATTGGGCGGCGGCAAGGCGCTCGATGGCCTGGGCTTCCCCTTCGGCGCGGAGGATGTTGGCGGCTTTTTCACCTTCCGCTTTGTGGATTTGGGCTTCGCGGATCCCCTCGGCCTCGAGGATGGCGGCTCCCTTGAATCCTTCTGCGGAGAGGATTTGAGCGCGGCGCTCGCGTTCGGCGCGCATTTGTTTTTCCATGGCGTGCTGCACGTCGGCAGGCGGGGTGATGTCCTGGAGTTCGACGCGGTTGACCTTGACGCCCCATTTGTGGGTGGCTTCGTCGAGGATCAGGCCCAGCTTTTTGTTCACGGTATCCCGGGAAACGAGGGACTCGTCGAGGTCGAGTTCGCCAATGATATTGCGCAGGGTGGTTTGTGTTAGCTTTTCAATGGCGTCAGGGAGATTGTTGATCTCGTAAACGGCCTTCATGGGGTCGTTGATCTGGAAATAGACGAGGGCATTGATGAGGATGGAGACGTTGTCCCGGGTGATGACGTTTTGGCGGGGAAAGTCGTAGACGGTTTCGCGCAGGTCGATGCGGGTGATGGCGCGGGTGATGGTCATCGGGCGTCCGTCAGAACCGTTTTCGGTGTGGCGCCAGTGCACGGTCCGGGCGCGGTCGACGATGGGCCAGATGATATTGATGCCGCTTTGCAGGGTGCGGTCATAGCGGCCGAGGCGCTCGATCACCATGGTTTCGGAATGGCGCACGATTTTGAAGCCGAGAAAGGCGAAGACGATCAGCGCAATGATGAGGACGGCGAGGACAATTTGCAGGAAATCCATGGTTTGATAGAGGTGGGTTGAAGAACGGAAGACTAATGAGGTTTTGACAACACGGGGCGGCAGCGGATTCCAGCACAGGAAAGCCGGGGGCCTCTGGCCCATCAGTCCCGCAGGCGGACGGTCAGGGTGGCGGAGGTGACAGCGGTAATTTCGACACGGGTGCCGGGAGCCATGGCGAGGCCGGTTTCGCTGATGGCACGCCATTCCTCACCGCCTACCTTCACGCGGCCGGGGTCATCGCCGCTGCCGATGGCATCCACCACACTGGCGGATTGGCCAATCAGGGCGTGGGTATTCACGGGGGCAGGGTCACTGCGGCGGTAGACGAACTTGACGAACAACGGACGGACGGCGGCGATACAAAGCGCCGATGAGGCGGCGAAGGTGCCCAGTTGGCCATTCGTGCCCATTCCGGTGGAGGCGGCGAGGGCGGTGAGCAGCGCGGCGATGCCAAAGCTGGCAAAAAAGAAAGCCGGGAGCACCATTTCAAAAATCAACAGGAGCAGGCCGGTGATGGTCCAGAGGTGCCAGGATTGCATAAGGGGAAGGAATGGAGTAGAACCGCGTCACCTTCAGCAGAAGCGGCTGGGAAATCCATTACAACTCTCATCCTCTATTGTAAATATTCAAGGCGCGCTCTACGGAAGACCGATGGCTCAGGCACGCTACCTTTACATAGACGATGAGGGAAAAATCAGTGGACCTTTTTGGCTCACCCAGATGAGGGAATGGTTCAAGGAAGGGAAAATCACCCTGAGCACGGAGATTTGCATGGAAGGCACGAACCGCTGGGAAACGGCGGATTTTTTCCCCGAAATTTGCGGGGAGGAAGCCTCCCTGCCGGCCTGCGCCAAAATCCGTCGCGCCAAGTCGGACAATAACCGATTGATCGCCTGGCTTTTTGTCCTGCTGCTGGGGTTTGCGGTTTATCTGCTCCAGCGCTGGTCCGGTAAATGACGGGCAGGATGGCTGCCACGCCTTGGGGGCAAGGGGTGAAGAATGCGTCTTGCGATGGGACGCGGAGCACATAGCGTGAGCTTCAGGAGTCCTGCGGCATTCAGGGTGGATAGCCATTCCTCCCGTCCAGCCGCATCGGAGGGGGCGGCACGCATGGCCGGATCATTTTCTGCAACAACACTATCACATTGAAAACATTTAAAGCATTGGGCGTCCGGGATGATTTGATCCTTGGATTGGAGGAATTGGGAATCAAAACGCCGACGGCGATCCAGCAGGAGGCGCTGCCGTTTCTGCTGACGGAGGGGGCAGATTTCATCGCCCAGGCCCAGACCGGGACAGGCAAGACTGCGGCCTTTGGCATCCCGGTGCTCATGCAGGTGAATCCAAAGTTCCGGGGCATCCAGGCCCTGATCATCGCGCCCACGCGGGAGCTGGCGAAGCAGATCGGAAAGCAGCTCTTCCGTTTCACCAAGCATTGCGGTGAAAAGATTTTCGTGGAGGTGTTGACCGGGGGGGATCATTTTGACCGGCAATGCGCTGCGCTGCAGCGGCCGACCCATATCGTGGTGGCTACCCCCGGGCGCCTGCTGGACCTGCTGGACCGGAAGGCCCTGACGCTTTCTTCCGTGAAGACGCTGGTGCTGGATGAGGCCGATGAAATGCTGACCCTGGGCTTCCGGAAAGAGGTGGCCCAGATTTGCGAAATCACGCAAAGCCGGCAGGCCACCTGGCTGTTTTCCGCCACCATCCCGGACGGGGTCAGGAGGCTGATCACGGACTACATGTCCCCCCAGGCCCACACGCTGAAAATCGATCAGGCGCACGTGGTCAACCGGGACATCGCGCACCGCTTCATCGTAGTCCGGGAAAAGGAAAAGACGGCACGGGTGGCAGAGTTTCTCAAGCACCAGGGCGCGGACCGCGGGGTGATTTTCTGCCGCACCAAGGCAGGGGCCAATACCTTGTCTGAAGAACTGTCTGCGCTGGGCTATCCGGTGGATGTGCTGCAGGGGGATCTCCCCCAACTGGAACGGGACAAGGTGCTGCGGTCCTTTAAAAAAGGCCGCTTCCAGTTTCTGATCGCCACAGATGTGGCAGCCCGCGGGATCGACGTGGAAGGCCTGGCCTTTGTGATTCATCACCAGTTGCCGGACCAAATGGACTATTACACCCACCGCAGCGGCCGGACGGGCCGGGCCGGGCGGAAGGGGGTTTCCATTGCCTTCATCGGGCATGAGGAAAAAACCGTGATCACCCGCCTCGCCAGGGAATTGGGGCTGAATTTCATGGAAATGCGCTAGGCTGGTTGGCAGAGCACGGGACCCGGTCCCGGTGAAAAATCATGCTCTGGCTTTTTGAATGAGCTTGCCATGGGGGACTGAAATGAGTTAATTAAGCATTAATTCATCCCAAAAGGAGGTCCTTATGCAAACGTCTGAATTCACTGCCATGCAAAGAAGAGTTGAAACGATGGAAGATGACCTGCGGTTCGCATTGGTGAGGCTATCCAAAATGGAAGCCCAACTGGCGGAGGAAGACCGCAAGGTGAAACGCCTTGAACAGGAGGTGCAGCATGATCATCTGGTGCTGGACCGGATGGAACATGGCATTCCGGTGGGTCTCTAGCCAGCCAGGCGGACTGACGGAGTTAGGATGTGGCGGGGAGGGCTTCGCTGCTGACGATGACTTCAGGCTTGCGCAGGAGCACGGTTTTTCCTTCCGGCATCTCCTTGATGAAGCCGGGGGAGATGATGCTGTGGATCCAGGGCGCGTTTTCACCGTTCAGGTTTTTCACGACCTGAATTTGCCGGCGCATGGTGGTGTCCACCGGCGTGCCCGGGGTGAGCTTCAACTCCCGGATGCCCAGCTTGCCCAGGGTGCTGGTGATGGCTTCGCGCAGGTGGTTGAACTGACCATTGGTGGCATCCACCGTGAGGGATTTTCCAATGAAGGCGTGGGCAGTATCGGCCGCGTCCACCAGGCGCATCAGGTGTTGAATGACGTCCCCGATTTCAGAATCGTTTGGCGTGGTCTGGGAGGCGGTGGCCGGGTCCTGACTGTTATACAGGTTGGTGACGGTGTTGTTGGCGCGGTGGATTTCCTCGATCAGGGCTTCCTTCTGGGAGTGTCGTTCCTGGATGACTTTTTCCAGCGCTTTGGCCTCAGCCTGGAGCGTGGCGATGGCGGCCTGGGCGGCGTTGAGGTCATTCAATGCCGTGCTTTGGCGGTTGGATAGGTCCTGATGCCAGCTTTGATCGATCAGCAGGGATTCGCGGGAGCTTTGGAGGGCGGCTTTGTGGGCGGCCAGTTCCGCTTCCATGGTCTGGCGGTGGGCTTCCCACTTGCCGTGTTCCTGACGGGCCGTTTCCTGGGCAGCGGCCAGGGCGCTGGAGGTGGTGTGCAGTTCCTGACTGAGCGTCTGGTGCAGGGTCGATTTTTCGGCGATGGCTTTTTCCAGGGCCCCGGCTTCTTTTTTCAGGGATTCCAGGCTGGTGTGAGCAGCGGAGAGCGGGCCGTCCGGGCTGGCTTCTTCCCGGGTGGCCGTCAGGCGGGCGACTTCCTGGATCAGGGTCTCCTGCTGGCTGCTCAGGGCGGCGAGTTTTGCCTGCCGTTGTTCCAGTTCATGCAGGGCTTCGTCCTGTTTCAGGAGCAAATCCTGATGGCGGGTCTGGGTCGCGCTCAGGGCTTGTTGGGAGCGCTGGTGGGCCGTGGAAATCTTTTCCAATTCTGCCTCCAGCCCGGCTTGGCGGGCTTGGAATTCCGTTTCTGCGGTGGCGGCCTGGAGTTTCAATTCATGCAGGTCGCGGCGGGTTTGCATGAGTTCGCGGTCCAGGGCAGAACGCTCGGCCGCTTTTTCCTCGGCAGCGGTTTTAAGCTGTTGGAGTTCGGCTGCCAGAGCGGCTTTTTCGTCCCGCGCCGCCTGCAGGCTAAGATGGTGTTCCTGACACTCCCGGGTGAGTGACTCATGCCGGGTGGTAATCGTGGGCAGGGTGGCCTCGGCCTGTTCCAGTTTGGCCGCAGCACGCTCGGCGGCGGCTTCCAATTGCCGGCAGCGGATGGTCAGGGCTTCTTCCCGGGCGTGGGCTTCGGCCTGGATTTCAGCCAGGCTGCTGGTCAGGGCGCCGGTTTTGGCCTGCAATTCGGCCAAGGCGGCGGACTTCGACCCCAAGGTGGTTTCCAGTCCGGTGGTTTCCGCCGTCAGGCGCTCCAATTGAGCCTCCAACCCCGTGATGGTGGCCTGATGTTCCTCCCGGGTGCGGGTGAGGGATTCATTTTGCAACTGCGTCTGGAAAAGGGCATCCCGGATGCGGGCGAGGGCGGCGCTGGCCAGATCGGATTCTGCGGCGCGGGCGGCCAGGCTTTCCCCGAGTTCCTTTTCGCTCTGCCGTTTCTTTTCCT
>Ga0114972_10002373_pt1 | contig 14090 bp, 13 predicted proteins | sample M_140807_EF_Meta_FD_87354 | JGI IMG/M metagenome (GOLD analysis project Ga0114972, IMG submission 87354) | Freshwater microbial communities from Lake Montjoie, Canada to study carbon cycling - M_140807_EF_MetaG | ecosystem: Environmental > Aquatic > Freshwater > Lake | place: Lake Montjoie... | reverse complement strand
TCATCGTCTGTTTAAATCTGTAGAAGAATTAGAAATGGTCTTAAATAATCTTCTAAACGAAGGAGGTTTAGTTATTAAGTGGAATCGCAAACTTAAAAATAAAGGTAATTCTGTTAGTGCGATTTAGATTACGAGCAGCTTACTCATGGACATCATAAGGAAGAAAAACGTCCTCATCTTTTTATTATTTGTTGGAAAGATGATTTAAAAAGCGATCACTTTGAAAAATATAATCTATACCCTTATTTTTTACCTCATGTTTTATCAATCGAAAAGTTATTAATACAAGGTGAAATTGAATTGCGCGGAGTTTAACGTAATCAGCTTTTATTAACTCACTAAATTAACCATTACTTGCTAAATTTCGAGACGGATCACCCAAATAAACTTGATCAGCCGGGGCAGGGTTAAGATCAGTCGGTAAAATCTGCCAATGTTGAGATAAACGCTGTAAAACCTTATCTTGTTCTGCCCGTAGGCGATCAAAGTTAGTGCCGCCATTAATAATGGTAAACCAGACTATTCCCCGTTCCTGAGTGGGAATAATCCCTGCTAAAGCACTCACTTGATTAAGAGTTCCTGTTTTCACCGTCAGGCCTGGGGGCATATTGCGCCACTTTAGAGTTCCATCGCGATCGCGTCCCATCACAGGAAACAGATCAGAAAGATTCAAGGGCGTTGATTTTAACTTTTCTTGTAATGCCATAAACATCAACGTCACCGCACGGGGCGAAATGCGATTTTCTACCGCTAATCCCGATCCATTTTTTAACTGAATTTCTCCGTTGGGGATACGGGCTAATTGGGAAACCCTATCGACAATTACCGCCGCGCCCCCGATTTCTTCAGCCAGCATTTCCGCCATGTCGTTATTACTGTAAATATTCATCTGTTTTAACAGAGAACTGAGGGGCAAAGATTGATGGCGTAATAGTAATTGGGCATCGGTCGCGATCGTGTTTTGGGACTGGATAGAGCCTTTGATTTCTACAGTGGGACGGGGTGTTTCTTTGGGTAATTCTGCGTAGGCTTTTTCAATTAAACCAGACCATTGAGGAGAATTAACGGCTTGTTTGAATAAAGAACCGCTTATTTCAGGTTTATTCTTGAAATTCATCGCAAAATTACCCGTGATGATTAAATCCCCCGTAACTTGTTTAATTCCTAATTGATTTAAAGCATTTCCTAACGCGATCGCCTCTTCCCAAACAAACAACGGATCACCGCCGCCCTCTATCAATAAATTCCCTTGTAGGACTCCATTCGTGACTGTCCCAATCGCATAAATCCGAGTTTCAAAACGGTGATTCAGATCCCATTTGTCAATCGAAGCCAGGGTTGTGGCAACTTTCGTTAAAGAAGCGGCAGAAACGGGGGTATCCTGATTATTTTCGACTAAATAAGCCCATTCCGACTGCATCCAGATTCCCTGGCGATTCGGATCGTAGCCCTTCGCCGCTAGGGTTTTGAGATAGTCCTGAAAAATTTCCGTCACCACAGGGTCAGCCTGGGTCGGTACATCGAAAATTTTTGCCTGCTCCCAGGATGCGATCGGTAAAGGTTCTAAGGTCTGGGGATTTCCTCCCCATAACTGAGCTAAAAGTCCAATAAATGCCAAATTCATGCCATTGAGCATCGCTTTCCCCACAATCAACCAATAGTATTCTAAGCATTTTTTGGGCTTTTGGGCAGATTAACCATCAAGGTTTTCCCCTAGCTGGGGCGATCGCTTTCGATTTTTGTGGCTGAGACCGTTTCTTCAGGTTCTAATTGAGCCTGCATTTTGACTGATTCTTCAATGTTCTGGGCTTCTCGCTTAAATTCTGATTCAAATTCCTTAGACGCTTCCTGAAATCCCTTCAGGGTTTTTCCTAAACTACGACCAATTTCAGGTAATTTTTTCGGGCCAAAGACCAACAGCGCAATGATAACAATTAAACCCATTTCGGGTAAACCGATGCCAAAAACGTTCATAATATTTCCTTCCTATGGAATAAAAAAAGAAAAAGATCCCAGCGAAACCAGGATCTGGACTGCCATGCTAATAATAGACGGCCAATCTGGAAATGGAAAAGATCAGGATTAACCTTTCCAACCCACTGTAAACCCTTCTAAAACGAGGGATGTGTTATAGATTTGCAGAATAATCAGCAAAAAAACTAAAAAAAGTAACATAAATACGCCCATAACAGGAGTAGTCCCCCAACCAGGGACAACTTTACCGTATTCAGAATTTAAAGGTCTGAGGATATCTCCTAACCAAGTACGCTGTGCCATAGGTTCCCCGCAATATGTGTAAACTAAATTTTGCAATATTCTGTAATAATATAGGAAAATAGGCATCACAATCAAGAACAATTTTATGGAACCTGCAATAGTCGTTGGCATTACCTTTGCGTCGATCCTCATCGGAATCACTGGATTCGCTATTTATACGTCGTTTGGCCCGCCTTCAGCGAGTTTGGACGATCCCTTTGATGATCATGAAGATTAGGGTGATCTTTGGTTAGCAGTCGGTAAGGAAGTTACAATTGTGTATTTTCGTTACTTGGGGTAAAAGGGCGATCGCGTTTTAATAAGGCTCATTCCCCAAGGGCGATCGCGGTTTTAAATTGAAATGCTGAAGGGCGATCGCGTTCTAAATCTTTAAGTTGCGATCACGTTTTCGATTTTTGTCGTCTGTGAGTGACGATCGCGGATTAGTTGAAGATCAAAAAAAAGCGATCGCACCACGTTAATTTGGGAGAGCGATCGCTGTTGAATAACTTAAGTTTTAGTCTTTAGTTCAGGTTTAGGAAGCCAGAATGCTTTCATTTTATCCACAGTATTTCGTATGTCCTTATCTTTCTCCCAAGCTTCTACTAGGTTCATTTTCTGACGTTCAGTTAATCGCCAAGATAAAGGAGGATTATAATCCTTACCGTTCGTATCTTTTTGGGGAAAAGAAATAGTGAAATTTTTAATCTCGATATTCCCCCAACGGTCATTAAGAAGTCGTGCAAATATTTTATTACGACCAATTTGGGTAGAATCCCGAATACCAGCTAAGGTATTTAGCGGGCCAATTGTACTAACGACAAATCCTAGACTTCCTTTTTGATCTAACTTTAAATCTTCTTCTGGAAAAGCATTAATTTGCAATATGATCACCTTTTTAATGTTGATTTGATGATCTTTATTTTCCACAGAATTATTGTATTCTAAAAATTTGTTTAACCAATTCATTGCCGTGAATGCACCTGAATTGTCATAATATCCACCATCAGCAATGTGATAGTTTTGTAAGATAGTTTTCTTACCATTCTTATCGTTGACTTCAATGATGTTTTCTCGATCATTACGGGCCATTGGAGTAACGTAAGGAAAGCTGGCAGAAAGGCGGGCGGCTGTTGTTAATGCAAGATCACAAGATTCATCACTGTTTACTCCACAATTATGATAGAGCGTTTTAAAATCTAATGCGGTATTAAGAGTTTTTTCGGGTGATTCATTAGCATAATCCGCCATTTTTCCTTCTACGAATTTCATAGAAGACACGAAAAACGGACGACCATTTTCTACTAAGGTTGTGTTATAAACACTGATTGGAATCTCTCCAGCAAGAATTTGTTTACGTCGATCATCTAAAGTTGGTGGCTTTTTACCTAAAGTTTTTTGCCAATTTTTTTCTAGAGCATATCCTCGGTCTAAATAAAGGTATGGCTTGTTGTCTCCTCCCAATTCGCGAAAAGGGTAAAGCAATGGAGGCAATCCAATAGCTCGAAACAAATCGGGAAAAGCTAATCCCCAACCAACGGAATTTAACCAGTCATCTGTGGAATTTTCAACCACTAATAATCCATTTTTACCTTGTTTTATGTGTCCATCTTCACCTTTACTGAGTACACCTTTTTCAAATTGATTCAAGTAAAACATTGATCCTACAGAACCACCAGAGGTCGAACTAATTAAACCAATAGCCTTGGTAAAATCTTCTCCTATTCCCAGATCTCGATCTTGTAATCCTGCTAAAACTTGAGTCATCCAACCAGACGCTTGAATCCCGCCACCACTAGCCGCTACTACGACCAATGATTGTTCTTTGTCTTTGTTACAAGTTTGAGTTTTGTTATTGATATCAAACTTTTCTTCACAAAGACGATTCCAAATAGCTTCTTGAAAATCCTGCTTATAGTTTTCTATTTTTACAGGAGTGTTACTGGTTTCTAGTTTAAAAAAGTGATCCACACCCCAGACTCCATAACCTAAACCAGAAAATATAATTAAGAAGAGAATAACGGGCCAATAAAAAGTGTGTTTGTATAAATTAGAAGTTTTATCTGTATCTTTATCCAATTGATTATCAATAGATTTATCAAATAGAAAGGTTACTAATCCCACAAAAAGAGTGAGAATCCAAATCATCAATAGAACATAAAGTAAGGTAGGTGCTTGAAGGTCATTAGGTAAAATGCTGTCACTTTGATTTCGTGGCCAATTAAAGAAAATAACTAATCCATAAAAAAAGAGTCCACTAATTACTTGAATAGTAAAAAATATAATTCTTCTCGTTTTTAATATTTTAAGTCCACTTATTACGGGTTGGGATATATCGGATATTTTAGAGCCTATTTGTGAGTTACTAATCCCACTTATTACAGGTTGGGACATATCGGATATTTTAGAGCCTATTGGTGAATTGCTAATCCCATTTATTACAGGTTGGGATATACGGCTAACTAGTTCTAAAATTACAAGTTTATACTCATAAATCTCAGTTATAACAAATAATGTTATGCTAATTGCTATCCCAAGAAATGAATAAATCCATTCGATATTAGTTTCTTTATTCAACAATAATAATATCCAAGTTGGCAAGAACAATAAAATCGTTCCAATAAACCTTCCAATCCGAAAGAATTCATTTTTATCGAAGTCTTCATCCATTAAAATAATGATAGTTTTTAAGAGTGAAACAATAGTTATTGCGCTTAATGTGGAGCATACTATGACTAAAGTTAATTGTATTCCACTTTCCATTACAAAAATATTTTGAAAAAAATTCTGAGCAGGAGTGAATTGGGCGATAAGTGGGAAGAAAAATAAAATTAATCCACTTATAATTGGTACTCTCAATAAAAAAAGATAGTATATTTTGTTGGGGAAGAAATCATATAAATCTGATAGCTTTGAGCTAAAAAAATTATCTATTTTATTTAAATTGAGTTTGTTGCCTAAAGTTTTCATGAATGGTAAATATTCAGAAATAAATTTTGCAAGCCCCCAAACTAGAATAACTGCCATTATATACCATAAAAAATTGAAAATCAATCCCCCAAGTAATAGAGCAAAACTTCCGAAGGTGAGTCCATAGTTTTTGTTTTTCATTTTGCGATTCTCTCCTAAGTTAAATAAATTGCATTGATAAAATTGGTGGTTAACTCATCTCTATTAAAAATATTTTAAAAAATCAACTTTTTAAAAGAAATGAGTTCTTTAGACGAGATTTATCTAAAGTCTAAAATTAACGTTTATATGAAGAAAATATTATGATTTTGATGTTTTTATCGCCATCATAATACTTCTTTAAAGTTGTCTTAATGGCGGAGATGGTGGATTTCCGCAAACAGAACGAATTTTATCGTTAATTGTAAATAAATCTGATGAAGCTTGCGACTGACCTAGCTTATTTTTTTGATCATTTATGTACTCTTCAACTTTAGAACAGCGATAATAAAATGGTATTTTTTGTTGGTCTTGATTATTGTTGTCATATAAATGAGCTATTCCCATTGCAGTAGGAACAATAAAAGAGTTAGTCAAAACAATGCTTTGGTGCTGAACATTTTTAGGATCGTTTTTAATACTAAATAAATCACCAAAGACTGGAATACCGCTAAAAAATCCTTTCCAAACTGTTCCGATAACGGGGATATACCATCGTCCTCCATCTATCGTCGTTTGACTATTGAAAGTAGAAAGGGCAAACAAATCTAAGGTATTGACATAAACGCTGGTTGTCACCTTATTTTGGCTAATACGAGATAGAGGCCGCAATTCTCCATCACCTGTTTTTGTCTGAGTATCAGTTGGTGCTGTCGTCAGATCAATTTGTAGTTCTGCCGATTCACTATTACGTAATACCGAAGGAGTAACAGACAATGAAACGCCTGATGTCAGTCCCCGCCACAGCGAACGATCTTTACTCAGAGCGGCAACGACACTGACCAATGATGAGACAGGGATCGTACTTTCTCCAAACTTAACATCAGGTAATAAGTCTTTAGAAGCCGTATTGAGATTGCCAGCTTCACTAATTAGTTGATTAAGCCTGAGCGGGCCAGTCTCATCAAAAGCACTAACTGTAGTTGATGCAACGGTAGATGGAACTCCATTTAAACCTGCTACGCTGGTTTTGCCTACTTCTGCATAACTAACATCGTCGTATTCCCCGACAATATTTTGGATTTTTGTTAAGGTCGGCTTAATGAATAAATCTTCTACATCACGATTAATTGCATCGACAAGAGGATTCAGAAGTGCATTTAGACTTTCGGCAGATTGCTGTAATGCTAGGGCATTAAATCCTGCTGGGTTATCTCTTAGCTCAGCATACTGTAGAGAAAAATCTAGAACGGCTTTTTGTCTTCGTAACTTTATTTTTTCTGTTTCTTCTTCAGAAACTCCCATACAATCTTGATTTATAATTCCTTTTGCTTTTTCTTTTTGCAACAAACCCACCCTTAAATAGTTTCCGAAGGGGCGTTTATTTTCATCTTCTTTTGTTAAAGCCTCTACATAGTCTTCATATTGTGATTTTTTAAAAAGTTCACAGATCTTATTAGCGCTCGCATTATTATTGCTAACAGGATTATCTGCGGCATTAATACGGAGCAAAATATCTATCATCGATAGGGAAGAACGGTCTGGATCTAAGGCAGATTTATAGCCAAGATCTTCTTCAAATACCTTTTTATAGTTGGTATCTATCGTAATGTCTCTTGCACCGTCTTCAAGTTCCTTATAAGTTTCTCGCAGTAACTTTTGGGTTTTATCAATTTCTTTATTAACTCTGCCCATAACTTCTGCCAATTGCTGAGGATTGTCACTAGAGATTAGGATTCCCCACATCTCCATATTGACACGCTCACGGGGCAGATCTAAAACGGTAATGACTCGTTTTAATTCTTCTCTCTGTTTATCTTTACCATATAAGACAATGGTGTTGTCGCCTTCAGCTTCAATGATTGTCCCTTCTATACAAGAATTTGCTTCTGCAATCTTATCTAATATTGTTTTAAGATTAGTTGCACGGCGAATATAGTAAAGTTTCAGGGATTGGGATGCTTGCTCTCCCTTCTTGTATTCAGCGCATGGATCTGGCTCTTCTTTCTTGGAAGGTTTCTTGTTAGTTGCAGGAGGAACGACTTTAAATTCAATAGAACCAGTCTGTGCATGGACAGATAATGGACTCATTAGTAACGAGGCACTAAGACCGAGGGCAAGCAGGCAAACTAACTTTTTCATAGATACTCCTGTGCGAGTAAAAATCGCTTTGTTGGGTGAATCTCTCTTTCTGCTACCACCATAGGATTCATCGCTGAGGAAGATAATAGGAAAAAGTAGGAAAAAGTATGTTCTTTTATCATCAAATATCATCAAACCATCACCAAAAAGTATGGAAAAGTATGGAAAGCCATAAATAACCTTGACAAAACTCAAAATAGTGCGATCGCTTTGAGATGTAGGCTTTAGGGATGCGATCGCCCTTTACCCTCTCAACCTAAAAATGCGATCGCTTTGAGATGTAGGCTTTAGGGATGCGATCGCCCTTTACCTCTCAACCTAAAAATGCGATCTTGTTTGAGGACGAGACTAATTAAACTTACTGAAACCTTAAGCAATAGATTAAAATTGACAAACAAGAGGACATTCCCATGACAGAACAAGAACAACTCACTCGAATCCTGACCCTAGTTGAATTAAGTAACTCACGTCTTGATAAACTTGACCAAGATATTTGGGCCACCGATCAGAGAATAGAACAAGAAACCAAACGCTGAGACGATCGCTTCTTCCAACTCGTCAAAGAACAAGGTCAGACCGCCCGAACAATAATCATTGCCGCCGCTTCCGTCGTAGTCCTTAGTCCCGTATTAGGAGACGTCACAGACCTTGCCAGTAAATTTTTATCCCGATAAAAAAATGCGATCGCAATCCCTATTCAAATTCATATTAACCAGTGGAGAAGCAACCCAAAACTTAGGCAAACAATTGGGAAAATTTCTCCCCCCAGGAACCATTTTATTACTCAAAGGAGACCTGGGCGCAGGCAAAACCACCTTAGTTCAAGGCATTGGCGAAGGATTGGGTATTACTGATGTCATTGTTAGCCCCACCTTTACCCTGATTAACGAATATCCCGAAGGTCGTCTTCCCCTTTATCATCTAGATTTGTATCGCTTAGAACCCGCCGAAGTGCGATCGCTCTATCTAGAACAATATTGGCAAGGTCGGGAATTTCCCCTGGGAATCGTCGCGATCGAATGGCCAGAACGTTTGCCCTTTAAACCCGATCGCTATTTAGAAATTAATTTAAACCACAGAGAAGATCAAGGTCGTCAAGTTACTTTGGAATGGCAGGGAGAAAACCCGATCCCGCTCGAAAAAATTCTCGACAATTTTATCTAAAACCCAAAATAATGGGGGACTCAACTATTGAAAAATCCCCCTAAATCGGCTCAACTTTATCCGCAATAACGGTTAATCTAAATCAAATTGACTACCGCGCTTGTATTGTAAATAAGCCGCCACAAAAAGTCCTGCTAAAGTAACAGGAATTAAACCTAATACAATACCTAACAAGAGGGGTTCGATCACGGGCTATCTCCTTGAGATGACTAATTACCTTTCTTTATCCTAATGCCATAGCTCCCCTTAATCCCATTCTTTTCCAGAATTTTTTAGGGTTTGGTTTCAGCGATCGCCTGGATATCCCGAATCGAAAAAAGTGTCCGAAAGCCCAATCCCTGTTCTTGATAAAAGGCCGCGCCTCCCTGTTCTCGATCAATCAACGAAAAAACTTCTTCTACAATATATCCCGCTCCCCGTAATCGTTCCACCGCCAACATTGCCGATTTTCCCGTTGTTACCACATCTTCTAAGACCACAACCTTTGACCCCTGAGCCAGATCGGGGCCTTCAATATAAGCTTGGGTTCCATGACCCTTGGCTTCTTTGCGGATAATGAAAGCGGGAAGCGGACGATTTTCGTAGGCAGACACCACACTCACCGCCGTCACAATCGGATCGGCTCCCAAGGTTAAACCCGCAACCGCGTCCGTATCAGGGGATAGTTGGGCTAACACCAACCGACCGATCGCCAAAGCTCCATCTGCCCTGAGCGTCACCTTTTTTCCGTTGAGATAATAGGTACTGGGTTGCCCCGACGATAGGACAAAATCCCCCTCCTGATAAGCTAAGTCTGCAAAAAGTTTTAATAAATAATCGCGCAGATCGGTTAGATCCGCCGTCGCAATCTCAGAAATTGAGGGAAAATCAGTCTTCATAGGGAAATAACGGTGAGAATTAACTAAAAAAAATTAACGCAGAAAAGTAACATTAACTTAATTTTGATCGAATTTTGTCCCAATTGATCAGAATCTAGCTTAGAATTGGTCAGAAATATTCAATCAACGCATTTTTTAAGGCTTAATCTCTTGGCTCATCCTCCTTTAGCCATTACAATTGAGGTGAAGAGATAGGCGATCGCGTTCCTGTTAAGTAGATGGGTCTTAAAATTTATAAGATCCCCCCGTCCTACGGACACCCCCCTTATCAAGGGGGGCAGGGGGGATCGAGCGCAAGAAGTATTATGAGTTTAATTGTAACCAACTACTTATCGGGATTCATTTAGGAGTAACTATTTATGAAAATCATGAAAAACAGCATTCTAACCTGGGGTCACTCTTTCGGACTAGGTATGATTTTAGCAGGGACTTTTTGGGGACTGGCTGCCACTGCTCAATCCCAATCGGTTGTTTCAAATGTCGGCAATATGGCTCCCCCTTCATCGGTGATCGTTCCTAGCACTGCTACCACCTCTCCCGAACTGGCTCAGGATTATGCTAATTATCATAACGTCCTCAATCAAGTTACCAAAATCAATCAACTTAGGGATGTGTCTCCCCAAAACTGGTCTTACGAAGCCCTAAAAAATTTAGTAGAAAACTACGTTTGTATTGTGGGTTATCCCGATGGAACCTATCGCGGAGATCGCGCCCTGACCCGTTATGAATTTGCCGCAGGGTTGAATGCTTGTCTGGGTCAAATCGAAAAACGCATCCTAGAAGCTCGCGGTCAAGGTCTGGCTGTGCAGGGTGGAACCAATGCTTCCGTAATGATGGGAGTTCAGCCAGGAGAGCCTTTACCAACGGTTTTTAATCGCGCCTTTTATAACGAGACAGGGCGTTTCTATGACATCACCGATCTGTCGGGTCAGGCAAACAAAATTTTTGGATGGCGGAGTTGGACGGGTTCCTATTTTGATAATCAAATTGCCAATGACGGCCAAACCTTTGAAGCGGTTTATGATGATGCCCTGCGTCAACAAACGGCAGGAACCAGAGTTCGTACACGAGATCTAGCGAATCCTTTCAATAGCACCCTGCAAGACAATCCTTCCTATCTGCGACTAGGTAATCCCTCTACTCAATATTAAATTTGAGTTCACACCTTGACCCGATATTTTGTAACGAAAGTTAATCCTGATGAACGGAATAGAAGAAGTCGCGATCGCACAGTGCCGCCACGCGATCGCATTCCTCTTTACGTTGGAGATTCACCCATCCCATCGCCCTGGGTTGACATTTGCCCCAACGCCTTAGACAATTTAAACTAATCCGTCCAAAAGACAATCTAGGACTAATTTTCTAGAGCATTTTCCTAATTTGGTTAATTTTTACCCCTAATTTTTTAAGATTTAGAATTTATCATCGTAATTCATGACTACCGCCGTTAATCGTTCAACGACTCAAACCGAAGATCCAGCCAATTCGGAGCCTACTCAGCAAACGACCTTTGATGTATTAGAGATTCAAGACTTGTTACCCCATCGCTATCCCTTTGCCCTAGTGGATCGGATTTTGGATTATATTCCTGCCAAAAAAGCAGTCGGTCTCAAAAACGTCACGATTAACGAGCCTTTTTTTCCAGGTCACATCCCCAAACGCCCCATCATGCCAGGGGTATTAATTGTTGAATCCATGGCCCAGGTGGGGGGAGTGGTATTGACTCTGCTCCCAGGCATGAAAGGAAAATTCTTTGCCTTTGCGGGTATTGATGGGGTGCGGTTCCGTCGTCCTGTCGTCCCTGGCGATCAATTAATCATGACCGTCGAATTAATTTCCTTAAAAATGAATCGAATCGCTAAAATGCGGGGAAAAACAATGGTCGATAATCAACTGGTCTGTGAAGGTGAGATGCTGTTTTCTCTGATAGATTAATCATTTAATCATTTATGACGGGAAGTATGTCAAAATGCTTAGTGATTTGGCTGGGAACTTTTGCGGCCTGCTTCATACCTAAATATATACTCTGATAAGTTATCAACTAAACTTAATGCTGACCTACCAACGCACGGGAGATGCTTCTTTGAAGACACTGATCCATCCAACAGCAGTTATTCATCCCCTCGCTAACCTCCATCCTACGGTTCAAATTGGCCCCTACGCGATTATTGGCGAAAATGTCAAAATTGGCGCGGATACTTCCATTGGGGCCCATGTTGTCATTGAAGGGTCAACGGAAATTGGGGTAGGAAATCGAATTTTTGCGGGGGCAATTATTGGGTCAGAACCCCAGGACTTGAAGTATAAAGGGGGAGAAAGTTGGGTAAAAATCGGCAATTATAATCAAATTCGGGAATACGTTACGATTAATCGGGCGACAGGAGAGAACGAAGTAACCCAATTAGGAGATCATAATTTATTGATGGCCTATGCTCACGTTGCCCATAATTGCATCATTGAGAATGAGGTAATTATTGCTAATTCGGTAGCCTTGGCGGGCCATATTCATATTGAATCTAAGGCTAGGATTAGCGGTGTGTTAGGGGTGCATCAATTTGTTCATATTGGCAGTTTGGCAATGGTCGGGGGCATGAGTCGCATTGAAAGAGATGTGCCGCCCTTTGCCATTGTGGAAGGGAATCCTGCTAGGGTGCGATCGCTGAATTTAATCGGTTTGCAACGTTCAGGATTGAGTGATGAGGATCTATCCCAACTTAAAAAAGCCTTTCGTCTAATTTATCGATCCGAAACAACCTTCACGGAAGCCTTAAAACAATTAGAGTCGGTTTCTGAGAACTCCTTTGTCCAACATTTCTATCGTTTTTTACACGATTCAACTAACCTGAAGCAAAGACGAGGCCCCATTCCAGGAAAATAGTTGATCGCCTAGTTGAGAATTGAGGGGGAAAGCTTGCATTTAAATTCAACTTTAATCCCCCCTATTTTTAACTGAAACGCAGAATTAAGGCTTCTCTGGCTTGTTCTCGGTCATCAAAGTGGATTTTTTCGGTTCCTAAAATTTGATAATCCTCATGGCCTTTGCCTGCAATTAAAACCCCGTCTTCCGATTTGGCTTCTCGAATAGCATGACGAATGGCCGTTGCGCGATCGCCGATGACAATAGGTTCTACGGTCGCAGGAATTCCCGCCACCACATCAGCCAGAATCCGCTCAGGATCTTCGGTACGAGGATTATCGGAAGTTACTACGGCGATATCGGCTAACTCTGCCGCGATTTTTCCCATAAGAGGTCGCTTAGTACGATCGCGATCGCCACCACAACCAAAGACACAGATCATTTTGCCCTGAATAAAGGGCCGCGCGGCCTTGAGTAAATTTTCTAAACTATCAGGCGTATGGGCATAATCCACAATGACACTGATATCTTGCTCAGGCTTGATTTGTACCCGTTCCATCCGTCCAGGAACTCCCACAAACAAAGGCAGAACCTCGATCATTCTGTCGAGATCTACGCCTAACTCCAGACCTGTGGCGATCGCAGCTAACAAATTAGCTAAGTTAAATTGACCGACCAAAGGAGAACGGAAAGCAACTTCTCCAATGGGAGTCACCAAAGTTCCGTTCACTCCAGTGGGTTCATAGGTCAAATCATGGGTATAAAAATCCGCCGTTTGATCATTGATGCTATACGACCAGACCGCATCCTTACTTAAGCCTGTAATTAAGCGTTTTCCGTAGGGATCATCCTGATTGATGACCGCACGACCTTTTAAATATTGAGCATCAAAGAGCAACGCCTTGGCCGCAAAATAGTTCTCCATTGTTTCATGGAAATCTAGGTGATCCTGGGTCAAATTGGTAAAAACAGCGACTTTAAAATGACATTGCTTCACCCGTCCCTGGGCCAGGGCGTGGGAACTCACTTCCATCACTCCATATTGATTCCCTGCTTTGACCGCTTCTGCCAATTGTTCCTGTAATTCCGCCGCAAAAGGAGTTGTATGAACAGCAGTTTGTTGGAAACCTGCCCAACGAGTATAAAGCGTTCCCAAAATTGCGGTTGGTTTGCCTGATGCTAAAAAAAAATATTCAATTAAATGGGTTGTAGTGGTCTTTCCATTGGTTCCCGTCACCCCAATCATGGTTAAATTTTGGGTCGGTTGGCCATAGAAAGCGGCGGCAACTTCAGCACAAGCCGTCACCATATCCTCGACGGCAATGACACAAGCCTCAGAACTAGCGGGATAGTTAGCCAAAGCCTGGGGAGTGACTAAAGCCGCGATCGCCCCCGACTCTATAGCACTGGGCCAAAATTCACCCCCATCCACACGAGTCCCAGGCATCCCCAGAAAAAGCGAACCCGACCCGCAAGCATGGGAATTGGTCGAAATACTTTTAATTTCTTGATCCAGGACGGGATGATCGGGTAGGGATTTTATCGTCGAGACCTGGGTTAATAGTTCACGTAAAGTCATCATGATTAATCTGGGAGCGGGTTTTTGCCGTTTATGAATGCCAAGGAAACCATTAAGTTCCGTCTCCTTTGCAAATTAGTCTAAACCGTCACTGTTCTGTTTGATC
>Ga0114972_10002370_pt1 | contig 14098 bp, 13 predicted proteins | sample M_140807_EF_Meta_FD_87354 | JGI IMG/M metagenome (GOLD analysis project Ga0114972, IMG submission 87354) | Freshwater microbial communities from Lake Montjoie, Canada to study carbon cycling - M_140807_EF_MetaG | ecosystem: Environmental > Aquatic > Freshwater > Lake | place: Lake Montjoie... | reverse complement strand
TCCCCCTAAATAGATATAAGAATAATGATTTTATTTATCAGGATAATCTTTACATTTTTAATGGAGGTCAATATGATCCGCTCGAAGGTCAAATAAAATTAAATCGTTTAAATTTAAATACACTGGTATGGGAAATTATAGATGTTTTTGGAGAAATCCCTCCGAATATGATTGCTTCAGCTTCTGCTCACGATACTATAGGTAATAAAGTATGGATATTTGGAGGTCGTTTATCTTTGAATATAAATGAAAAAAAATCAAACAATTTGTACATGTTGGATTTAGAAACGTTTCATTTTACAAAATACCAAATGGAAGATAATAATTATAAAATTAAAGATTCTAAAGTAGTAGAAAACACTACCTTGGAGGGTAGAGAATTCCATAGTTGCAGTTACTATAATGGTAAATTAATTTGTACAGGAGGATCAACGGGAAGAATAAGATTAAACCATGTTCTAGTTTTATATTTACCTATATAAAAATTGGTTTTTCAATTGAAACAAATACGACCAAAACAATTTTACATCCTCTTGTTATTTCTAACGATTCATGAATCATGTTTGAATTTACTTTTAAATTGTCATTAACATTTTGAAAAATCACCAATTTTCCAATTTTAGGAGAAATGTTTAAATTTAGTTTTGGAAAATTTAAAATTCCTCCTTGAAAATTTTCAGTCAAGAAAATAATTAATGAATATTTACGGTAACTTGTTTCGTCCTCGTACATTTCTTGTAAATTTCCATTGTCGTCCCAATCGGCTTCATCATGATGTAGACCATTTTTTTGTCCTATTTCGTATTTGATTATATTGGCTTCATAACTATACTGGGAGTAGTCTTTTTCTTTAAAAGCTTTATACAAAATTCGATTGGTTAATGTTTCAACTACTGGATAATTAGAAATATCAACTTGAGTGGAATTTCGTAATGGACTTGTTTCACCAAACCCAACGGTCGATGGTAAAAATTCTTTATTATTATTGATCAAATTATGAAAATACTCGAGTTCATTTTTTTCCAATATATTCAAATGAATTTGTAACATTTGTTTTGAATTTACAAAAAACAAATAATCAAAAATCAATTATTATAAAAATGAAAATTTATATTCCTATTGGTTCTAACTGTGAGATTTCTCATATTCTAAGAAATAATAATCTAAGATTGCTAAAAAAAGATAATGAAATTTATATAGAGAAAATTAAAGAATTGTATAAAGACCATAAAAATATTCAAATTAAATCTCTAGAGGAAATTTTCAAATAAGAACAGTATTAAAACTTTCACATTTTCCACACGAATGTCCTACAGGATGATAATCACAAATTGTTTTTTCTAAACAATCATTACATAATATTTGAACTTCTTTTTTTTCCATTTCAGCAATAGGTATTATTTTTATTAATTCTTTCAAACCTGACCAATTCATATCTACCATGGATTTTTTGCACAGTGGACACTGATGTTTTCCATTTTTCAACATTTCATCCAGACATTTAAAATGAATCCAGTGTTGGCATTTTAGCATATAAGGAGCACTAATTTGATAATACAAGGGTTCTAAGCATACACAACATTCTTGATCTTTACAAACTTTTTTTTGTTGACATTGATGATTTTCTATAGAAGTTAAAAAACATAAATCGCAATTATCACAATGAAATCTTTTCTCCGTATCAGTTGAATAACAAATATTACAGGATTCACAGTGATAAATAGGAGATTCTGTCCACAAGTTACAGAGATTACAATATGAATTTGCAAATTGAATTTTACATTGGATACATTGATTTGACTTTGGTTGAGCAGTTTTACATTGATTACATTCTATTGTTTTTGTAGCATATCGATCAATACTGTGATCCTCTTGAGCATCATGGCATTGACGACAATCAAATAATTTTTTACAACATTCGGCCACTATTTTACAATTTCTTTTATAATGTTGACACATTTTGTCTAGTCTAAAAATTTTTTTTCGTCTTTCAACTTTTAATTTAAAGAAATAAACTATAATAGTATAATGTTGGTTTTCTTTATCCATGGTTATCCTGATGGGTGTATTATTTATTCTAACTTGGTTAATGAATTGTTGGATATAAATTGTATTCCAATAGTAATAAATAATAGAACAGGAATTTCCTTATCTCAAAATAAATTGCTAGTCCAAGAAATTATAGAAAGTTATCCTAAAAATAGTCCCAAAACAATTATTGCTCATGATTGGGGAGCAGTTTTGGCATGGAAATTATTAAAACATTTTGACGATTGGAATATTGTAAAATTTGTATGTTTATCGGTTTCATTTTTATTTCAACCTGAGAAATTCAGAACATTAGGAGAAAGAACCTATCAACTTACCCTTTGGTTTTCAAAATATATTCCAAGTTGTATTTCTAATCCTTTACAAACCATTGTTGTAGGTTCTTCAAATAGACAAGCACAATATAATAATTCTCGTTCGGCTTATTATTATTCTTTAAAATATGCCTTGGGTTACGCTATTGGAATTGAAAAGTATTTTTGTTCTTTAAAAGATTTATCTGAATCCAAAACAAAAATCTTATTTATTACTTCGACACAAGATAAAGATTTGGGATTTGCTCCAGTATTGGCTTTGGATACTTTGAAAAATCGTGGAGACCATATAATTAATGTAGATTCTAATCATTTTTTTGTTCATAATTTAGAATTTTTATATCCAACTATTAAAAGTTTTATTTTAAAGGAATAATTTTCAATATGATAAATGACTATTACAAAATTAAAAAATATTAATATGGATTTACGAAATATGATTCAACAAAATTACAAGTCATTGACTTGTTTTTCTCAAATTTTAATGACAAGAAAAGAAGCTAATTACATTCCAGTTCCAATGAGTCTAGATATTACTAATTTACCAGAAGGATTCATTTATTTTGAAGATGAAGAAATTTTGTCGGAAACGATTAAATCCCAGCAAGAAGATATTACAATTTTTTACAAGGTAGGAAATACTAATATGAAAGCACTTAATTTATCAACATTGGTTCGTTTTGTAAGAGAAAATCAAAGTATTAAAACGGATATTCATTATAATCCGGATTTTAACGATGAACAATTTTCTGAAATTCGATTTGGAAAAATGTCTTTAATTCATGATGATTTATGTAATATTTCTTATCGTTTAGTTCATATTCAAGAAACTCCTACACCAAAATTTATAACCCCTTTTTCTCTAAAAACAAAATCAACGTTAAAAAAGAGTGTTCAATTTAAAAATTGATTTGTATTATTTTATACATTATCATTCCAAAAATGGACACTCTTAAAAAAAAATCTCCTAATCGTTTACTAGTTGATGAAAGCACTAATGATGATAATTCTGTCGTATGTCTATCGAATGAAAAAATGGAAGAGCTTGGTTTGTTTCGTGGAGATTCCGTATTAATTAAAGGAAAAAAAGGAAAAACAACGATATGTATTGCGTTGACGGAAAATAATATGGAAACTGGATCGATTCGAATGAATAAAGTTGTTCGAAAGAATCTTCGAGTTCGGCTTGGAGACCTTGTAACAGTTAATGGCTGTGCGGATGTACCTTACGGCTCTCGTATTCATGTTTTACCCATTGATGATACGATTGAAGGAGTCTCTGGGAATCTTTTTGATGTCTACCTTAAGCCTTATTTTTTGGAAGCTTATCGCCCTGTATCCAAGGGTGATCTTTTTATTGTAAGACAGGCAATGCATCCTGTCGAGTTTAAAGTGGTCGAAATTGAAGGAGGACCATTTTGTATTGTTTCACCAGATACCGTTATTTTCTGTGAAGGAGATCCAATCAAGAGAGAGGATGAGGAAAGATTGGATGATGTTGGATATGATGATATTGGAGGTTGTAGACGTCAAATGGGGCAAATTCGAGAGATGATTGAGCTTCCATTACGTCATCCTGCCTTGTTTAAAAATTTGGGCGTGAAACCTCCAAGAGGAGTGTTATTGTATGGGCCTCCTGGATCAGGAAAAACGTTGATTGCAAGAGCAGTAGCGAATGAGACAGGAGCTTTTTTCTTTTTAATTAACGGTCCAGAAATTATGTCCAAGATGGCAGGTGAATCAGAGTCCAATCTGCGAAAAGCATTTGAGGAAGCAGAAAAGAATGCTCCCGCAATCATTTTTATAGATGAAATTGATTCTATTGCCCCCAAGCGTGACAAGACCAATGGTGAAGTAGAAAAGAGGATTGTTTCTCAATTACTTACATTGATGGATGGAATGAAAAAGAGAGCCAATGTAGTGGTTATTGCAGCTACAAATCGACCTAATTCGATTGATCCTGCACTTCGCCGATTTGGTCGTTTTGATCGAGAAATTGATATTGGAGTTCCTGATGAAAATGGAAGATTAGAGGTATTTAGGATTCACACCAGAAATATGAAATTGGATGAGGATGTCGATCCAGAATTTATTGCCAAAAATACACATGGGTTTGTAGGAGCAGATATTGCAGCCTTGTGCACGGAAGCAGCGATGCAATGTATTCGTGAAAAAATGGACGTGATTGATATTGAAGAGGAAACCATTGATGCAGAAGTTTTGGACAGTATGGCAGTCAGTATGGATCATTTCAAACACTCCATGACCATTTCTAATCCATCCTCGCTTCGTGAAACAGTGGTGGAAGTTCCTAATGTAAGTTGGAAAGATATTGGAGGTTTGGAAAGTGTCAAGAAAGAACTACAAGAGCTTGTTCAATACCCTGTGGAACATCCAGAAAAGTTTGAAAAATTTGGCATGTCTCCTTCTCGAGGGGTTCTATTTTATGGTCCTCCTGGATGTGGCAAAACACTACTGGCAAAAGCAGTAGCCAATGAGTGCCAAGCGAATTTTATCTCTGTCAAGGGTCCAGAATTATTGACCATGTGGTTTGGAGAATCAGAGGCTAATGTTCGAGAAGTATTTGAAAAAGCAAGAGCCGCTGCACCATGTGTCTTGTTTTTTGACGAACTAGATTCGATTGCACAGGCTCGTGGAAACAGTATGGGAGATGCGGGAGGAGCAGGGGATCGTGTAATGAATCAGCTATTGACGGAAATGGATGGAATTGGAGCCAAGAAAAATGTCTTTGTGATTGGAGCCACGAATCGTCCAGATATTCTTGACCCAGCGCTGATGCGTCCAGGACGTTTAGATCAATTGATTTATATTCCAATGCCTGATGTCGATGCACGTCTTGGAGTTCTCAAGGCTACATTGGCCAAGTCTCCTGTTGATAAAAACGTAGATTTACGCTTTATTGCCGAGTCGACAGACAAGTTTACAGGAGCAGACTTGACTGAAATTTGTCAAAGAGCTGCTAAATTGGCAATTAAAGATGATATTGAAAAGGAAAGACTCAAGACAGAATTAGGGGATGTCCCCGAAATCCCAGAAGAGTTGAGCCAAATTTTACCCAAACATTTTGAGGATGCAGTTCGAAATGCTCGACGTAGCGTTAGTGACAAGGATTTGGCTCAATATTCTTCTTTTGCCAGGACTCTTCAGGCATCTAGAGTTGCGTATACAGGATCTGGATGTATTGCGGATTTTAGATTTCCAGGTTCTAATAACGGGGCAACAGTTGAAACAGTTAATGAAGAACAAGAAGATGATCTTTACTCGTAATTCCTAAAAAAACTATTACTAATTTAAACTATTCATTTTATATTAATTAAAATGAATGTATATTTAGTTCGTCACGGAATTACGGATGCTTGTGGTTTAGAAACTATAAACAATGTAAAACCTAATAAAGATGTAATGTTATCTACGTTAGGTCGTGATCAAATTGTTGAGGCTTGTAAAAAATTACCCAAAGATGTTACAAAAATTTATACGAGTCCAACCATTAGAACTATAGAAACCGCAGAAATTATTAAAAATTATTGTGATACAAACCCAGATATAATAACCGATATTAGAATTAAAAATAAAGTGGTGGAATTTGATTGTTCGTATGAACAAAATTTGAATGGATTTATAAATGATTTAAAAATGTTAAAGGAGAAAAATATTGTCTTGGTAACTCATGGTAGAATTATAAAAATGATTTATAGTTTAATGACGCGAAACGAAATAGATTGTAAATTTATGGACGGACTAGAACTAAAATATGGAGATGTTTTTTTGATGAAAGATTTTAAATTTTTAGAATGGAATTTATTATTTTCTTAATGATAAAAATGGGTAATAAACCTTCATCGCCAGGGGCTCCTGAATTAGCAGGAGCTTCAAAAATTCAAGAACCCCCTCTTATTGCAGATGAAAAGAAAGTAAAACAAACTCAAAAAATTTTAAAACAATTAGAGCAACTTAAACCGGACGAAACTGACACCAACAAAATTAATTATTTGGAGAATTTGTTTTTATTATTTGAAAAATATAAAGTCTTGAATAAACAGGACAAGACATTTCAAACTAAATTTGATGAAAAAATTAGTGAATTAATATATGGAAAAACAAATGTAAAAGAAATTTTGAGTATAATTGAAAATTATAATAAAGTAATTGGAGAACAAAAAATTGGAAACAATGTAAAAGCCAATAAGGCCAAAAAAAGTATTACAGAGAATCAAGCTTTTAAAAAAAAAATTGAACAATACAAAAAAAATCAAGTCGTAGATGAAAAAGAAATAAATAGAATTATTAATAAAAAATTACCAGAACCTTGGGAAATAGACTTGGTATTAAATTATTATCGTTATAAACCTGGAGGATCTGAAGCAATTATGAAATTTGCCGATAAATTAAAATCAACCGGTGCATTTTTGGGAGGAGGGTTAACATCGCTTTACAATAAGGTTGCTTCCGCTGTACCCAATGTCAACCTTAAACAAAGAATAAAAAATTTTATGAATAGTCAAGTTGCGTCTAAAACTTTACAAGCTTTACTTAAAAAAGCAAGTCAAGCTAAAAGTGTTCAAGAAGCCCAAAGTGCAATTCAACAGCTTAAAAAGGAGCTTAATAAAGCCAAGATTATTCAAGGAGATATAACTCAAGGTGAAATAAAAAAGTCTTTACAAAAGAAAGAGTTAGACGCTATTAAAAAAGCAATAACACTGTTACAAACAAAATTTCAACCAAATCCTTTAGAAATTATTCCTCTACCAAATTCCACTATATCAACCCAAAAACAACAACAAGCTCTTAAAAAGTTGTTTGGGGATCAAATGATCAAATTACAACTATTAAATCAAAGTAACTTGGAACAAAAATGGAAAGCTAAAACAAAAACATCAGATCCTGATCAAGGTGGAATAACTCCACAACAAAAGACCAAACGAACAACTCAAGCAGCTCAAATTAATTCTGCTAATGATTTACTTAAAAAATACTTACAAAAGAAAAAAATTAAACCATTAGGCACACAAATTAAACAAACCTCACAAACTAAACAAACAACACTTGCTTTGCCAGCTCCTACACCTTCACCTAATCCAGCTCCTACACAACCTGCTACAGTAGCGCAACAAGCTGTTCAAGCCAAAAAACAACTAGGACAAGGACAAATCTCTCCATCACCTGCTCCAGCTTCTGCTGCTTCAGCACCTGCTCAAGCCAAAAAACAACAAGGACAAAAACAAGCACAAACTGCTCAAACTCCTCAGCAAAAAGCAAAAAGAATAAAACGGTTCAATGATGCTAAATCTAATATGGCAAATTTCCTACAAAAAAAAAAATAAAAGTGCCTTAACTAGTTAACCGCTTTCAATCCCGTCAACCAGGACGAAGATTGAATTTTATCCCCGAGTCCATCTACTAATTCAATTCCTAATTCATTACAAATTCCTGTTTCCGGTATACTATTATTGTTTTGATCCCCACCATTACAAAAATGCGTAATAGGTGGTTGAATCGATGCAATAGTTTGACAAACTGTTCGGTCTTGATCAATTGATAAATGAACTTCATCTACCATTCTCAAGGCTTGCATTATTTTTATACGTTCTACTCCTTTCATAAAAACTTTTCCTTTTTTAAGAATTTCTTGATCATCATTATTTACAATAACAACTAAATCTCCATCTGGACCAGCAATATCTTTGGCTTTTTGTAAATATTCCAAGTGACCAACATGAACAGGAGAAAAATATCCTGAAACGCAAACACGTTTTTTAAAAACCATTTCTATAATTAAAAAATATAAAAAAACCTATTGATAGAAATGGGAAATCTATTTTCTTCCAAAAAAGAATCAACTCCAGAAAAAATATCGTCAGATGATATTAAGCAATTAGTTTTCAAGATTCTTCAAAATAAAGATTTAAATCTTTCTTTTGTTCCTGATAGCATAGAGGCAAAAATATATGAAAAAGTTTTAAGCATGACAATCAATGAAATTCATCAAATACTATCTACAGTTAAAATACAATTCTTGAATCAAGAAATTACTCTACATATGACTACAATTCCATCAAACTAAAAAATGAATCCATTTCAAAAAAGACAAATTCTTGTCAACAAAAATGGAAATATGGACTGAAATAGCTCTTTACGCATTTGACTATTTTAATAAATCTCAAGATTTCTCATGTCATTTGAATAAAAATTCCTGGGCTTTTACAATAACAAGAAAAAATGTCGATCCAAAAGTTATGTCTTTATTTTTTTACCCATGGAATCCAGTTGATAAAAAAAATAATTTTTACTATAGTGCTACTAAAATTATCGATGGAAAAAAGGACAATTATTCTTATCAAATAGAAATTTACGAAATCAAAATGATTTTTAAATTACTCAGTCAAATTCAATATCCATTTTTAAAAAATTTAAAATTTAGTGTTTTAAAATTTTATTGGAAATCTTGTATGAAAGAATTAATAGAAAAAATAAACCACCCTTCAAGACTTGCTAGACATTTTTTACTTGGTGGTTCAATGCATGATTTTTAATTTTTTTACACAATTAAAAAAAATAACAATAGTAAATGGGAGCCTTTTCCGACTTTGTTTTGCTCTATAGTAATAAAATTTTAAATTCCAACGGATGTAAAAGTGCCTGTAATTGTACAGACGATGAAAATCAAATTAAAGTGTTGAAAAATTCTCCTCCAAATCTTGATCCTTATATTGCCCAAAAAAGCGGGATTTACTTGGGACCTTTTTTTAAAGCGATTTTAGGACCAAATACCAAACTAAAGACTAGTGATTACCCATGGGTTGACCAGGAAACTAATACTATTGATATATCAAAGATACCCTATGTGAATGGAAAAGTATGTGCAAATTATTATGATCCGGAAGGCAGTGTTTTTTGTATAACTGAAGATGAAAATTATCGATATTTCAAGGGTAATGGTTTACCAACTACACCCATGGGAATGTTTCCTGTACAACCAGGAACCAGAGCTTATCCATGGTATAAGATGGCTCCGGGTGGAATCGGCTATCCCAGTGCAGCTGAGATTGGGGTCAGTCCGTATAATCTTGATATTACCGTGCCTAAAAATCCAAAATATAATCCTACCCCACAACCAATTGATTCTTTAATCATTGGAGTGACACTTACAGGTATAGTTTGGCACGCCGAGATTGCCTATGCTTCCCAAGATTCTTGGTACAATCCAATATCTATTCTACCGTTGGACGAATGTTTTGGACATCCTTATAGTCAGCAATATCACTTACATGCCTTTTCTTGGAAGTGTCTCCTTTGCCAGAAAGAGAAAGGTCCTTCTCCATTGCTTGGCTATGCATTAGATGGATACGGAATTTATGGACCATTGGACAAGGATGGTAATATAATTACGAATGATCAGCTAGATGAATGTCACGGCTTGACTTCAGAAGTAATGTGGGATGGAAAGCTAACAAATATTTATCATTATGTATTGAACAATGAATACCCATATAGTATTGGAGCCTTTAGAGGAGATGTGGACTATGATCTTGCCTTGGGTGAAACTCCGCGCCACTTACCACATGGACCAAATTCTATTCATCAAATGGACCAACATTCAATTATGAATTTGGCTTAAATTTTAATTAAGTTTTTAATTAGAATTATATTGAAAAAAAAGACATTATGCCGAGCATGAAGTACAAGCCTCCTTTTCTGGGTCCATACTAAAATTTTGTGACGAAATAGCTGCACGAGTTCGTAAATAATAAGATCCAGTCTTTAGTTCTTTTTTCCAACCGTAGAAATGAATCTTGGTGAGTGTAGCAAGATCCCCTTTGGACATGTAAATATTAAAACTTTGACTTTGATCAATAAACATTTGACGATCCGCCGCCATTTCAATCAAATGTTTTTGAGGAATTTCCCAAACCGTTTTGAAAACATCCTTGATACTTTTAGGAATATCCATATTTAAAATACTCCCCTTGTCTAAAATAAGAGCTTGAATATTATGTTCTTTCCAAGCATTAGCGCACTCCAAGATGTATCTTAAATGCTTATTCATTACATAAAACTCTCCTGCCAAAGTTCTACGAACATAAAAATTACTAGTCAACGGTTCAAAAGATTCTGTATTCCCCATAATTTGAGAAGTGCTTGCTGTAGGCATAGGAGCCAACAATAAAGAGTTACGAGTTCCATCTCTTACAATGTTGCTTCTAAGTAATTCCCAATTGTATCCACAAGTCAAATGCTTAGTTTCGTTAAAAACACTCATAAACTCGTAATGGAACTTTCCTCTTGACAAAGGACTACCTTCAAAACTATCATAGGGACCGTAAAGCATTGCCAATTCATGGGATTTTTTAAGAGCATAATAATACATGGTTTCGAAAATACGACGATTCAAATTTCTTGAAAACTCGGAATCATAAGGTTCAAGCATTGCCATGAAAACATCTGCTAGTCCTTGAACCCCAATACCAATGGGACGATTTTTAAAGTTACTACGACGACATTCCTCCAAAGGATATGCATTTTTATCAATAATAATATTTAGATTCTCGACTAGCGTTCCCACAATTTTACCCAATTTTTCAAAATCAAAATCAGGTCGTAAATAAATCTCCCATGTTTCTTTGAAACCTCCAATATGGGTATTTCCTTGATATACAATTGGATAGCTTGTTTTTCCTGCTAGTCGCGGTAATTCCAAGCTTGACAAATGTTCCTTGTTGGTTGTATAAGAAAAAGTAACTCCCTTCTTGGTCAACAAACTTTTGAGTAAATCACAATAAAAGCACCCTTCTTTTCCAAAAATCCAAAATGTAATATCGGAAATTTCTTTTTGCTTTAGACATGAAGATAAACAAATAGATGCTAAATTACATACGGCATACTCTTTGGAATCACTATATTCAATAATTTCACAGCACAAGTTACTACTACGAATTGTTCCCAAATTTTGTTGATTGCTACAACGATTACAAGTGTCTTTATAGAGAATGTAAGGTGTTCCTGTCTCAATCTGGGACTTTAGAATTTCATACCATAATTTACGAGCTTTGACTTTTTCTGTATATTTTCCTTGCGTAATGTAAGAGTTGTAAAGATCGTCAAACTTTTTACCCCAAACTTTGGACAATCCTGGAGACAAATTTTCCGACATGAGATACCAATCATCATCACTCTCTACTCTTCGCATAAATTCATCGGGAACCCACAATCCAAAAAACAAATCTCGTGCTCTTTCCTCTTCATTACCCGTATTACGACGTGCCATTATAAAATCATAGATATCCGAGTGCCAAGGTTCAATATACATGGCAAATGCTCCTTTACGTTTTCCACCACCATTATGAGCAAGTCCAAGAACTGTTTGGTAATTATGTTCCTTATCCACTTCCAAATCATAAAGTAACGTCTTGCTTTCTTCTTTTGTTTCCATTGCTAAAATTTTTGCATTGTTTTCAAAAATACCAAGTCGATACTTTAGAAATTGCACTTTTGGACTTTCTTTATCTAGTTCTGTCTTGCAATACTGGTAGCCTTGTAAAAACTTTTCAATTTTTGGAAGGGGACCCAAGGCTAGTTCCATGGGAAAATCTCCTGGAGTCAAGGAATGCCAATCAATCAACGATGGAACGGTGCTTTCAAATTTTTTCAAATCAATGACAATGTTTATTTTTTCTTGATTCCCTGGACGTGGTTCTAGAGAAAAACATTTTGGATAGTATCGTTCAAGAAAATTGGTAACTCGTTCAATTAAAGTGGCATCATTAGGAGGCGATAGTTTCCATTTCATTGGACTAGTATATGATAAATTTGCATACAAATAACCCAGAACAAAGCACTCTTCCTCATAAAAGGCTACTGATAAACTTTTAGGTTGCACGTATACAGGTTGAAATCCAAAACTAGCTTTCCCAATTGGAACAAATAATTTTTGTTGACTCACAGGATCAAACCAATACATATCATGTCCGCTTGTCATTATAGTCTTGACTTTTTCTTTCCAAGGGGTTTGAACCAAAACACGAACAATATCTTTCTCAACCACATGAACAAGTTTCTTTTGAACCTTGTGGAACGCTCCATCCTTGGTCAAAACGGAATCTTCTAATGGCTTAATTTCACTAATAGGAATTAAGCCTCTAGAGGTTACAACGCGAGTTTGGGCATCAAAACATTGATCAATGTAACGACTGGTATCATTATAAACTCGTAACATTGGCATAATTCCATTACTATATCCATTGGTGCCATAAATGTAAGATTTTTTGGCTCTAATATTACTAATGTGAATTCCAATACCACCCGCGTATTTTGAAATAATGGCGGCGTCAGATATCGTTTTAAAAATACCTTGTACAGAGTCTTCAGTTCCGATCAAAAAACAATTTTGAGCAATAATTCCTTCAATTGAATAAGAATGATCGTCCTCAACACCAAGTGTATAAACATAATCTTCTTTATAATCAACAAGTTTTCTCGACTGAAAAGAAAGAAATTTAAAACCATCTATTTCTATTAAATTTTCTTCCTGGGTAACATCAAAAGAAATTTTAAACTGAGTATCATTTGTTTTGGTAACTGCTCCACAATCAATATTATGCAATTTACAAAGATTGTAAATTTCATTAATCAATGATTTAGACGATGTTAGGAATTCTTTTTGATCGTTTTTTAATAAAATTTGTAACCATTTCGAAATTTCAGTTTTAGAGGATGAGTACAATTCTAATGGAATTTTATCAAGCATGGCAAAATTTTTTATTGAACTATAAGATACTAATTCTCTTCGATTTGGAATCATTATATAGTCTTTGCAAGTTAAATCTTTGACTTGCTTCCAATCTCTAATTTTTGACTCTTTATTGTAGACATAAAGTTGATGATCCTCGGTAACTAAAAACTTGTTGGTTTTAATGATATCGACCTCATACATTTTTCGGTCTCCTAGTTTGTTTTTATGAGTTTGTATAACCTTTTTTACTCTGCCTAAGTGTGTTACAACTTCGTCACCCAATTGAACATCTTTAATAGGAACAGGTCCTCTAAGAGTATTCACTAATGTTTCGCCATCAAAACATGACGCCATTTGTGCATGAACCATCCCCGCATGAAACAACGTTGGGGTAGCATGAATACCCTCTCCTGACCGAAGCATCCCAAATGTCTGCTTGACTTTTTCAAAATTACTAGTGTGTAAAAACAAGGCAATTCTAAACCATAAATGATCAAGACGCTCTGCAATTCCTTCGTGCGTTTGAATTAGGTAGGAACGATATAAAGTTTTCCAACCAAAAAAAGTCATTGTAAATTCAATCGACGATTTTTGCACTTCTTGATAAACTTTTTCAATTTGTTCAGCATTTTCCAAAATAAAAGAATAAAATTCCTGTTGAAGCAAAGGTTTCATACGTCCAGTGACATCCTTATTTTTTTGTAGCTTATGCATCGTGTCTACAAACGATTCACAAGTTTTAAAATGATGTTGTTCAATAGACAACCTATAAGCAAAATTATCAAAAGTTTTATTAAGATGGGAACGAGATGTCAAATATTGGATGAAAGCCTCATAATACACATTAGGGTCATTACAATTATCGGGAACTTTACTCAACATGTCATTTTGAATTTCAATATCTAACTGATAAAATATAGAATCTGGGTTCATCCTTTTTTGTTTGAATCTAAAAACCAAAACTTTAATTCAATTTTTTAATTTT
>Ga0114972_10002363_pt1 | contig 14118 bp, 15 predicted proteins | sample M_140807_EF_Meta_FD_87354 | JGI IMG/M metagenome (GOLD analysis project Ga0114972, IMG submission 87354) | Freshwater microbial communities from Lake Montjoie, Canada to study carbon cycling - M_140807_EF_MetaG | ecosystem: Environmental > Aquatic > Freshwater > Lake | place: Lake Montjoie... | reverse complement strand
GGTGAAAAATTTAAAGGGGATACTCGGAATGGCATGTCTGGGCAGATTGCCAATGATGCCTACATGCAGGGAGTGGTGGCCTCAATGGTCATTGGCCTTTTGATAGCTTGCGAGAACTCTCTAAAGTAGGTGACCCACCTGTCCCATCTGTTGTATATCTGTTGGATAACTACCCTCAACATGGCATAAGATGACCTAGCTAAACAGAACTCACATGCTTAACTAATTAAACATATGAGCCTGTTTCGCAGTGGGGCCTATAGCTCAGTCGGTAGAGCAACGGACTTTTAATCCGTGGGTCGACGGTTCGAGCCCGACAGGGCCCACAAAATAGATTTTCTCATGTTACAATTTTTTTTGTGAATTTTTTAAAAACTAAACAGAATAAAACTAAACTATTATTTATCTTGCCAAAAAAAGAAATTTTCTCCCCCAAGAGAATTTTTACTTTTTTTGAAGGAATGGACGATTTTGAGATTGAATATTTTGAAATCAGTAGTGCAAAAAAAATTGAAGTGAAGGATTTATGTCTATCAAAAAGAAAAGCAAAGTCATTCGATTATTTATTTAACTTTCTTTCACCCGCATACGTTTCTCAGCAAGTTTTAAATATTATAAGCAAAGCTTCAATAAATTTTCACCCCGCTCCTGAATATTACCCAGGTGTGGGAAGTTCGTGTTATGCATTGTATAATGGAGATCAACAGTTTTCTGTTGTTGCACATCACATGTTGGAACAAATCGACACTGGACCTATTATTGCTCAATCGAGTTTTGATATTTCTTCGGTACGTTCTCCACAACAATTGAATTCTCTGGCTTATGAAGAGTGCTTAGTTTTGCTCTGCAAAGTACTAAACTTAATTGAAAGCGGAGATATTTACCTCGGAAAAACTATAAATAATTGGCGAAGAAAACCGATCACACGTAAAGAGTTTGACCAATTTCTAAAGTTAGGAGATATATATCTAGATGATGACCAAAGTAAAAAATTGCTAAGTGCTGACCATCCGCAATTTAAAGGAGCTTATTTTGAAGTTGAGGGTAGGAGATTTTACGCTGAGAAATAATGATTTGTGACAAATTGGCAATTAATTGTGGGGGGGTCAATGACAGAGGTACCTTCTGTTTCATGCCTCTAGTGTTGCTGAAGGATGTGACAAACTGAACACTCTGGGTATGGAGTCAGCGACAACTGTCACGAATCTGTCACACGATGACTCTGAAATTGGCATAAAATGACTCAACTTGACATAATTGCCAAGCTTGTTTAGTTAAACATTTAAGCGTGTTACGCAGTGGGGCCTATAGCTCAGTCGGTAGAGCAACGGACTTTTAATCCGTGGGTCGACGGTTCGAGCCCGTCTGGGCCCACCCAACACAATTACTTCAGCAGATCCCGATACAACGCTTCATGGGCTGCCACCATGCTATGTGAAGAGAAGTACTCATTAGCCCTTTTCTTTCCAGCAAGCCCATATGAATCTCTTAAGTTTTGGTCCTGAATCAACACCTTTAACCCTTGTGCAAGCTCAACTGAAGAACAGCCAACCAGGGTGCCACTTATCCCGTGTTTAACGATGTCACTGACAGATCCAACATCAGTACTAACAATTGGTAAGCCAGCTTGAGCAGCTTGAATCAGCGTGAGCGGGATTCCTTCATTATCACTACATAAAACAGCAATGTCAGATGCACATAGTATCCGCGCAATGTCATTGCGCCATCCATAAAAAGTCATAGGTAGTTCTTGTGACTCTGATTCACTCTTGGTCACATCAAATAGTTCACCAGCACCTGCCACCAGCAGGTGCACATTCGGGTAATCCTTTTTTAACTCAGCTGCTATCTCTACTAAACGATCAGGTCTTTTAATCTGAGTAAGTCTTCCCACAAAAACCACATATAACTTCGCTGGATCTAGCCCTAACTCTGTTCGAGCTTGAGCCTTTGGTATGACATCAAGGTCTTGTAACCCAGGGAAAATCACATGAAACTTGCCTGCCCTACCAATACCAACCTTTAAGAGATCATTCATGACATTAGTACCAATAGAGATCAAGCCATGAGAGATCCAACCAAGAATCTTTTCAATGACAACTACAACACGAGTCTTACCTGCACCAAAATATCCATGCAGCAAATGTCCATGGTATGTGTGCATACGCTTTGCAGATGGCTTTACAATCAACCCCACTATCCGGCCCAGTACCCCAGCCTTTGCGGTGTGGGTGTGAATAACATCAGGATTAAACCTCTTGATCTCTCGGATCAACCCAGTAAAAGCAAGAAGATCCTTTATGACTGAAACAGATCTACCCAGCCCCACAATCCGAACAGCCTTAATATCTGTTGCAACCTCATCTAGGTAATCACTCTCATTCTCATCGCAATACCCAGTAACTAACACCTGTTCAAACTTACGAGAGTCAACGCTGCGCATGAGATCTGCAACTAAAACGGCAGGGCCACCTACATTCATGCGGGCTATGACGTGCATGACCCGTAGGGAGCGTTGGTTTTCCATGTCTCTATCTTTCCCTAATTCATACCCAATTACAGTAATGCCAGAGTTATCTGCACCGTTATCGCACCTATACTTTAGATATGACACCACAAACCTGGCTCATTACTGGTGGTGCTGGCTATATCGGCTCCCATATCGCCGATCTATTCTTAGATAACAACAAAGAGGTAGTCATTTACGACTCCCTGTATCAAGGTCTTGAATCTCGTATCGAATATTTACGTAAGAAGCATGGCAAGGAAATCCCCTTGATTGTTGCGGATATACGAGATTCAGCCAAGTTTGAAGAAGTCCTAGCAACCTATAAACCATACGGAGTTATTCACACAGCTGCCCTTAAAGCAGTTGGAGAATCCATGGAAAAGCCAGATGAATACTTTGAGGTCAACCATGGCGCAACAGCCACAATGCTTGAGTTGCTCATCAAACATGAGATCGACAACTTTATTTTTTCTTCTACAGCAGCTGTCTATGGCTCACCAGATCACTCAAACCCAATAAAAGAAGATGATCCCAAAAATCCAATATCACCCTACGGTGCATCGAAACTAGCTGCTGAAGATGAGGTAAATAAGTACCTGGCACTTCCAGGTAACCATGGAACTTCACTTCGCTTCTTCAATGTGGTTGGCACAGCAGCCCCCGAGTTAATGGATAACTCAGTTGAGAATTTAGTGCCAATCGTGATTAACAAACTTAAAGCAGGTGAAGCACCGGTTATCTATGGAACGGACTATCCAACCCCTGATGGCACCTGTATTCGAGATTATGTTGATGTGAGGGATGTTGCAAATGCTCATTTGTTGTCAGCAAATGCAGAAAAAGAACTGCCTCTAGTAATGAACGTTGGAACTGGGAAGGGCGCTTCTGTGAGGGAAGTGATTGAGCTTGTGGGAGCTTCGTTTGGCCAAGAGAATTTGCAAGTGATTGAAAGCGAACGACGAGCTGGTGATTCGGGATTTCTGTGTGCAGAGACTAGTTTGATTGGTAGCGCTTTCGGGTTCAAGGCAAATTACGAACTTGTTGAAAGTGTGGGAACTTTGTTTCGATAAGTGGTTAGGTTGCGGCGAAGAAAGCAATTCTCACCGAAAAAAGTTGATTTAAAGGAATCTACGTAAAGCCTGCGCGCTTCAACACGAATTGGGTTTGATGTATGAATGCCAAGTCGGGAGAATGATTTGATCCTGATTGGTGTAGATTACAAAAGTGTTAATTAGTGTCGACAGCCTTTCAAGAATTTGGAAGGTCCAACCCAAAGGTGTACTTCATGTGGGAGCACACTTGGCCGAGGAGGCAGTCGAATACACCCGCCACAACTGGGGGAAAGTAATCTGGATAGAAGCTCAAGCAGATCTAGCTGATCAACTTAAAAACAAACTTGACCCACAGCATAACGAAGTGATTAATGCAACCGTTTGGGGTACTTCGGGTCTTACGTTTAAGTTTAATGTTTTTTCAAGTACACAATCTTCCAGTCTTTTGAATTTTGGAACACATAAGAAGGACTATCCAGATATTGTCTTTACCAGGAGTTATTCGGTCGTCACTAGCACCCTAGACGATATTCTAGAGAATGACTCAGATTTCAACTTCATTAATCTTGATATTCAAGGTGCCGAGTTAGAGGCCCAAAAAGGGCTGGGAGTCCATATAAACAAAGCAAAGTGGATTTATTCTGAAGTAAATAAGAAAGAAGTTTATGAAAACTGTTCAGATGTGAATGAAATTGATCGATATCTACAAGAACGTGGATTTAAACGAGTGGCAACGCGGTGGGTTAAACGTCAAGGGTGGGGTGACGCTCTGTACATAAGGGAAGAGCAATCAATTTCATTTCTAATGCGGTTGAAATCAATGCTTAACATGCTTGCGTGGATTAAGTCGCAGAGTCCTTCGCTGTTGAAATTACATAGAAATTTATTCCTGAAATCAAGAGAAAATTTACTTAGAAAATGAATGCACAAGGATTTTACATCACAGAAAATGGTAGATATGAGCAATAGAAAGCTAAAGTCAAAGATATTTGAAATGCAAAATTCTATATTTCGTGTGCTTCTAAAAACTGAGTTCCTTCAACATGGTAAGAAAGAATTTGTTTTCTTGGGAAATAGTTATTCGGGCTACTGGTTTCCAACGGACATGCTAGATAAAAAGGGAACCATCTGGGGGGTTGGGCTAGGAAGAGATTCTTCCTTTGAAAAAGACTTACTCCAACGAGGTTACAAATTTTTTGGTTTTGAACCAGAGATGGATTGCTACATGACTTCTCGAAGACAATTTGATGAATCCCTAGCAACGATAGAAAACTATGGGCTTTGGGATAAGTCTGGCGAATTTCACTATACGGGCGAAAACATCTCAATTGTAAATATTTTTGGTCTAGAAGAACAAAGTAGAGAGAAACTAGTTATACGTTCATTATGGGATGTAGCTGAAGAAAAAGATTTAGACTCTAACCAAGCACCAAGAATTCTTAAACTAAATATTGAAGGAGCCGAGAGGGAGATTCTCATGAAATTATTGAGAGAACCCCTAGATTTTGAGGTGATCATTTTTCAAGCAGAGTTCCTATTCCACGTTGGCTTTAAAAAAGTGATCCGTAAGATCAATGCATATCAAGAACTGCGAACAATTCTAAAAGGAATGCAGTTTTTTGGGTGGGAAATCGCTAACCTATCCCGCCATCAGATCACCTTGATTAGTTCTGACACTAGTGCGTAATCGTGAAAAATTCCCTTATAGACAAACAAATTCTCTTTACATCCACGGTAGTCATATGTGTGTGTAAGGGCAAGACCAGATACTTTTCTTCAATTTCATTCATGTGAATTAGTTTTTCATCTCGCCCCCCAAAAACTGTGTACCTATCATTTCTAAAATGAACCTGACCAGATTCAATTTGATGCTTAAAGAGATAATCACGCAGACTTAGCGCATCCGGAACTAGTATTGTAAAAAGCCATGAACCATGCTCACCGTTAAACGGTGAGCCCACAATCCGCACTAGGTCTAATCCTTGCAAATTCATAACATAAGTACTGAAGAGATCTCTTCGCAGTGCAATGGTTTGATCAAATTCCTCCAACGCCGCAAGCCCCATCGCTGCAGAGATATCGTTCATTTGATATTTATAGCCAACTTCAGTTATGTCATTTTCCCATATTCCATTAAATTTAAGGTGACGATCAATTCCAAACCAACGAAGTCTTTTCGCTTCCTCAACTTTAGCCGAATCACGAACCATCAACATCCCACCATCTCCAGTGGTTATGTGTTTGATAGCCTGAAAACTAAAAATTGTGTAGTCGCTGATAGAACCAATTGGTTCACCGTTGTAGGTCGCACCCAGCGCATGAGCAGCATCCTCAATCAGAGGTAGGCCATACTTTCTTGATATCTGCAGCAACGCACTTAGATTTGCAGGTTGGCCCCCGTAATCTACGAAAACTATGGCCTTAGATTTGGGAGTAATTTTAGATTCTAAGTCTGAGATATTAATGTTTAAAGTTTGGGGGTCTACGTCAACAAATACTGGGGTAGCACCTATGTAAAGAGCGGGTAAGTTGGTTGCAGTACATGTGAATACAGGACACAACACTTCATCCCCAGGCTTTATCCCTGACAAAAGATATGCAAGATGTAAGGCATCAGTCCCAGATCCACAACTTACAGCCGTGGCAGTATGGTTAAACTTCTTTTCAAAAGATCTTTCAAACTCTTCAACTTTAGGCCCTTGGCCTATCCAACGAGATTCCAAAACTTCAGCGATCCGGCTTAAGGCGGAAGCTGGCACATTAGGTCGAAAAAGAACAATGCGCCCTGTGGCCTCCTCCATTACCGCTGCAATCTTTATATTGGATCTACTCATGGTTCCTCTTCTAAGTGGATGGTCTAGGAATATCAATTATACATGTTTGACGCCCCACGTCATTTAAAACTAGCAAACAACTCACATAAAGCGTTCAAGGCTAACTTTATATGGTGCCGTATGATCGGAAAGTGTCCACCGCTAAAACTAATCTTCCTGAAATAAAGATTCGAGTCTTACAATCAGAAGACCTTTCCAAATTCCTTGAAATTCGAAATTCTGTGTCAGAGATGCTTCATGATCACAGCACATTCACATTAGAAGAATGCAGAATTTGGTTCTCGTCAAGAAAGCCGACTTATTATGTGGTTGAATCAAAGGATTTAGGGATAATTGGATACTTTAGATGCTCGTTGGTAGATAACGAAGTCAAAGTCGCTGAAATAGGTTTGGACCTTAGCCCAGAGTTTCAAGGTAGAAAGTGGGCCAAAGATATTTATGCCAAATTTGTTAGAGAAGTACTTAAGCCAAAGGGCATCAAAACTGTTGCATTAAGAGTTTTAAAAATTAATACTTGTGGTCAAAAACTTTACAATGATCTAGGGTTTCTTATTCAAGAAGAAACTGATTTAGACTATTCGATGAAAGCAGATGTTGATAAAGTACTAGAGAATTTATCAGCCTCTAACTCTGGTGTCACACATTAAAATGAATCGAGAGACAGAATTTAACGTTAAACCAAATGTACTTGTTACTGGAGGTGCCGGATTTATCGGGTCGAATTTTATTCAGATGCTAATCCAAAAACGGAAGTATGATGTCACTGTTCTAGACTCACTAACCTATGCAGGAAGTCTTCACAACTTACACCCCTTATTAGATGTCATCAAATTTGAGCGCAGTGACATTTTCGATCAGCACCGAGTAAACGAAATCTTTAAATTAGGTAATTTTCAACTAGTGGTGCATTTTGCGGCAGAAAGCCACGTTGACAATTCATTGCTTAATCCAACTCTCTTTATAGACACAAACATTAAGGGAACTCAAAACCTACTAAACGCTAGCATTGAATACAATGTTCAGAAATTCATTCATATCTCCACAGATGAGGTATACGGGTCAATAGACCATGGATCATTTATAGAACAATCACCATTTAATCCATCATCACCGTACTCGGCCTCTAAAGCAGCAGCAGAGCACCTAGTTAATGCAGCTCATAAAACTTTCGGTTTAATTACAAATATTGTTCGCTGCTCGAACAATTACGGACCGCGCCAACACCCAGAAAAACTCATTCCACTCGTTATCCTCAAAGCAATCCAAAACCAAACAATTCCAATTTATGGGACTGGCCTGAATAAAAGAGAGTGGATAAACGTTAAAGACTGTTGTGAAGCAATATTATTAGTTTTGGAAAACGGATCAGCAAATTCGGTGTATAACATTTCGAGCGAACAAGAGCAAAGTAATCTAGAAATTGTGTCTCAAATACTGGCAATACTAGAAAAACCCACAAATTTGATTCAATTTGTGGAAGATCGAAAAGGTCATGACTTTCGGTATGCAATCAACTCAGGCAAAATACAACGTGAACTAGGTTGGGAAACCAAGACAAGCTTTGATGTAGGTTTGGTAGAAACAGTTGGCTGGTATCGGACAAATTTCGAAAGAGGAAAATATGAAAAGAGAAAATTTGAGTCCCCAAATTAGAATGCGTGGGTTGATCATGGCCGGCGGCAATGGAACACGCCTGTTTCCATTGACACAGTCTGTGAACAAACATCTGCTGCCTATATTTGATAAACCAATGATCTATTACCCATTAACAACTCTTATGCTCGCGGGCATAAGGGAAATAGCAATTGTTATCAGAAGTAGGGACATTAAATTCTTCGAAGAGTTTTTGGGAAATGGATCTCGGTTTGGTGTTGAAATCAACTTTCTTGTACAGGATGTGGCATTAGGAATTCCTGATGGTTTCAGAGTTGCCCAGAACTTCATTGGGGATCATTCCGTAGCTTTCATGCTGGGAGATAATCTTTTAATCGGTCAAGGCCTCGGAAGAACTCTTGGTCGATTCACAAACGTGAATGGGGCTCAAATCTTTGCTTTTCCAGTGAAAAACCCATCAGAATATGGCGTGGTAGAAATCTCACGAGAGACTGGGCGCCCAGTCAGAATTGTCGAAAAGCCAGAGTCCCCACTCTCGAATTTAGCAATACCCGGATTGTATTTCTTTGACAATTCAGTAGTTTCTAGAGCCTCCACACTTGAAAAATCTAAACGTAACGAATATGAGATAACTGACTTACTCAATAGTTATTTGGATGACGACTTGCTTCAGATTGAAATTCTCGAGAGAGGTATGGGATGGATGGACGCAGGAACAATTGAATCTTTGTACGGCGCAGGAGAGATGGTAAGAGTGTTACAAGAGCGTCAGGGTTTACGTATTGGAGTTCCTGAAGAGGTTGGATTGCGTAACGGATGGCTAAGCGCAAGCAACTTGATGGATAACATAATGCAGATGCCACCAACCGAATACAGCAAATATCTGAAGAAGATTGTCGATGAACTGGCGTGATTACCACAATTATTCCAGTCTATATCCGCGATGATGGGGATCTTGATCACCTAAAGAGGGCCCTTGACTCAATTATTACCCAAACTCAAGAACCAAATCACGTCATAATAAGTGATGACTCAAATCGCGAAGAATACATCGAAAGATTGAAGTTACTACTCAAGGATCTCGAACTAACTGTTGAATACGTAAAAAACCCAGGGAGGAGTAATGCTTCGGATAACACCAATTTTGCTGTGCACAAAGCAACTTCTGAAATCATTCATATTCTTCACCAGGACGATTGGTTAGTCAGCTCCACTTATTATGAAGAGATACAAGAAGCAATTTTAATAAAAAACTTTCCATGGACTTTGGCTAAAGGAATGACGAGCAAATCCAAAAATATTCCAAAGATAAAACCCGCATTGATATTTGGATTCAATTCAATTGGTGGACCAAGCGCACTAGCGATGAAGCGAGAATTTTGGATTAATCTGAATTCAGAGTTTTTACTTCTTCCAGACGTTATACAGTTTGCTCAACTATCAGAACAGCTAGGGAGGCCATACATAACTTCTGACACATGCATCGAATATGGCACTGGGGATCATAAAATGACTCATCGCATCTCTAAAGATGAAGTCAGGCAGGACATATCTAAACTATTTTCACTCAAACTGGTTGAGAAATTACCATTTACAACTTTTCTATTGAACTACAACTACTGGGGATCGTACCTAGAGAATCTGTCAGCATGCATTTCCAATAATCCGAATTTGGGAATCGGAATTAGATATCAAGCAATGATCATAAATAAGGTTTGTAGCGCGTATCTATATCTAGTCAAAGTGAAAATAGCTATTTCTTTCGCAAGGTCCAAATTCCACAGGCGTAATCATCATTAAAATTATTTAGGAACTCAGTGGACTGAAAATCAGCCGTTAAGTCCATTTCGCCAGAGTCCCGTATCGCGGCAGTTTTCAATACTTCGAAATCTTTTTGAAAATGTGTCGTAAGAAAATGAGGATCAAAAATTCTGTGAGCATTAAAAACTATTCTCTGTCGGGAGGATATTGGTGTGCTGAAGTAAAAGGTCCCACCTGTAGCTACCAAGGAAGTCATGTTCTTCAGACCCACAAACCAACCATCAAAATTTATTGGATCACCGTAGCGACCCAACCCGAAGTGTTCGGCAGTGTGCAAACAGGAAAGGGATGAGACCCGCTCCATTTCACTAACTGCAACGGTGTCAAGAATATCCAATTTACGAAAATGTATATTTGGATCACTGGATTCAAGCTCTCGGATGTCAAACACTTCCACCTCCCGGAATACTGCAAGGTGAGAGATAAATCCATCAATTCTTGAACCAATATCATAATGACGTTTTGGGTTGCTTCGATAGATTTCCCGAGCAACATAAATATCTTGATGAAAATAGTGACCAGAAGCAACGCCGGCTTGTTCATAGTAATCTTTCAACATTTTGGCATTTTGGTCAAAAGGGAAAGATGATTTGAATAAACTATCAGAAGATTGAAGTTTGAACTCCTTGTAATGGAAATAAAACTTAAAATTACCCATAATCAGCAACTTTGCCTGAAACAAAAGTTTCCTTAACACGCTTCACCGCCCGAATATTGAACACTCATAACTTAAGATTAAGGCATGAGCGCCAAAAATGAAACCCATACAGAAGCAAAAATTTTGATTGTTGTGATCCATGGTCCTTACGAGCCATGGATTTCAATTTACAAGCAAGGGCAACTACAAACTTGGATGAAGAGCTCTGAAAATGTTCAAGTTCTAAACTATTTTGGCAAGAGAATTAAGACCAAGTACTTGGCTGTCGATCAAAAAGTATATTTCTTGCGATGGGACAAGTTCAAATTAGTTTCTTATACATCATTGCTATTCGAGGCGCTAATCAAGAGATTCATATTTTTGCACAAATTTAATCCGACAATCAGAAGGAAAATTGACGAAGAACTTGGTGAGATTTGGGAAGTTGATCTCCCAGACTCATTGTTACTTCAAGGCGTGAAGAATCTTGCTGCCTTTCGAAATGCGCTAGATTTTGAATTTGACTACTTAGTAACAACTATTAGTAGCACCTATATCAATTACCCTGCACTCGTTTATTCCCTAAACAAATCACCACGTGAAAGATTTTTAGGCGGTAGGATCGAGAAAAGTGGTGTCAATGAATATCAACAAGGAAGTTTCAGGGTTTATAGTAGAGATGTAGTTAGGTATTTAGTGGAGAATCGCCGAAAATACAGGCACTGGCAAATAGAAGATATTGCTATGGCAAATCTAGCTAGGAAAGAGTTTAAGGATCTCACCGAACTCCCAAATATTTCTGTTAGTTCGACAGATCACGCGAGAATCTTGACCCCTTTCGACCTCAAGGAAGTTTGCTCGGTCAGATGCAAGTCTGTCCTTGAGGATGGGAGACGCCAAGACGCAGAAATAATGCAGATAATTCATATATTAATTGAAACTGGTTGAGAAGTGCTCGCTAACCAGAGAATACATTTGTGTTTGCGAAATCTGATCGCCTTCGAGAGCAATTAGAAGCTTCAAACCATTGTGTAGTGAGACATTCGGTTTCCACTGTAAATCAGTTTTAGCCAAACTAGAATTCAATTTTAGAACCTTTGACTCGAGAATGGAATCAGACGGGTCATATCTAAACTTAATTGCTCTTAACTTCGAAAACATCATGACGAATTCACCAACGGTAATGAATGCTTCAGGTTCAGGCCCAAAGTTGTATGCCTTCCCCAATGTATCACCCCTAAGAATTCTGCTTCCAGCCAACACGTAACCCAATAAAGGATCCAAGACAAATTGCCAGGGCCTAACAGAATCCGGGTTTCTTATTTGAATTTCCTCACCCGTAGACATGCCACGCACTAGGTCTGGAATTAATCTGTGGTGTGCGCGATCGCCGGGACCAAATACATTGCCCGCTCTTACAGAAACTAGCTTACATTCATTATTGGTGGCGAGATTCCTCCAGGCGGCAACAACGAGTTCTGTCCCAGTTTTACTGAGTGAGTAAGGGTCATGACCCCACAGCTCGTCAGATTCCTTAAACTCCGCACCAAGGTTTTCATTTCTATAAACCTTGTCGGTGGTTGCAACGACTACACCTAAACACGAAGTACCCAAAGTAGAATCTAGAAGATTTGCAGTCCCCTGAACATTGATTTCAAAAGTTTCTCGAGGCCTATGGTACGAATCTAAAACTAGGGATTGAGCAGCTAGGTGAAAAACGATTTCAGGGTCTATGTCCACAATCATTTCTTTCAATGAATTGAAATCACGGATATCTTGGACATAGGAAACATGAACGCCATCTAAATGGAATTGCAGGAAAGGCGAATTTACTGGTGCTTCCAAAGAGATTCCGTAAACTTCAGCACCGAGAGAGTTAAGCTGTGCGACCAGCCAAGAACCCTTAAATCCATTATGTCCAGTTATAAGAACTCGCTTCCCGGAGTAAGTAGATCTGAGTTGATCTACCAAACTTTCCATGGCGCATTCCCCTTTTCCCAAAGCTCATTCAAGTGCTGTGAATCACGAATTGTGTCCATAGGATGCCAAAAGCCGTGGTGCTGCCATGCCATCAACTGAGAATCTCGGGCAAGATTCTCTAGCGGTGCTCTCTCCAATATTGAGTCGTCTGCAAGATATCCAAAGATACGTGGATCAAAAACAAAGAACCCACCGTTGACCCACTGATTCGATACAGGTTTCTCGGCAAAAGCTGAGACTCGGCCATCGCTCGCAATTTCAATGGAACCGAATCTTGCTGAAGGATGAACAGCTGTAACCGTGGCAATTTTTCCATGCTTGAGATGGAAACTTACTAGTTCAGAAATGTTTACGTCGGCCACACCATCTCCATAAGTGCAGACGAATGTTTCCGTGAGTTTGTCACGAAGCCTGAAAATTCGACCCCCAGTATTTGTCGTAGCTCCTGTGTCGTTTAGTCCCACAGTCCAATTTTCAAGCACACTCTCGTCAATTTTGGTTTCAGGAGATTCTTTACTGAAATCAATACTCAAGTCGCTAACCAAATATGGATACTTAACAAAATAGTCTTTTATTTGGTCACCCTTGAAACCCAAAGCTATTTCAAAATCCTTTATTCCTTGAGAATGAAAAATTTTCATAATATGCCAAAGAATTGGCTTTGAGCCAATATGAACCATTGGCTTTGGCCGATATTCGGTCTCTTCTCTGAGACGAGTACCCTGACCACCAGCAAGAATTAAAGCTTTCATTTTTCACCCAGTCCACATTTGTTAAGTACTAGTGGAACTCTACAAGATTTCGGAAATAGTTTGTCTTAATCTAAGAATTTTGCGCTCTTGAGCAATAGATTCAGCTAGGTCTTTATGTGTCTGCCAACCAGACAGGTAGTCAATTAGAGCCGGAATCCGAGGGTCTGGAATTTCAGGAGTTGGATTTATACCAAATGGGGAAGCTCCACTCCAGTGATAATTTCCAGTGAGACCCTTAAGATTAACCTCAAACCCCGCGACATCATCTACCCTCAGTTTAATGTCCAATTGGCTTGATGAATTCTTCGATCTGATTCCCAAAAAATCTTCGCCACAATTGATTTGAAGACTTTGCAAATCGTATTCGCAGTCAACAATAAGCGACAAGAGATGCACACCATAGTAGGAGAGAATACCCCCACCGGCATCTATTTGTTTTTTCCAATTTTGATTTCTACTTGGGGTGATTCTCCAGTTAATAGTTACATTGCACGCTGATTGCTTCTGGGATGCAATCGCTCTGTACCAATCTTGGTACAGAAAGAGATAAGCTACTGAAAAATTTGATTTCCGCGATTGTAAAACGTCCAGCAGCTCGGATGTGGATTTTACCGTGTTTCCGAGGGGCTTTTCTAAAAACAAATGTCCTTCAAATGATGAGTTTGATCGAACGAAATCTATCTGCTGTTGTGGGGTTCGTGCGATGACCACTGCATCGTAGATATTGGGGTCAAGATCACTCTCCGCCACAAAAGTTACTCGATTCAACAACCCAGATAATTCAACTCTCTTCTCAAGAAAACTCTTATAACGACTAAGGGTTGTGACTTGCCAATTAGTTTGCATCGCAGCAGGAAGGTAACCGTATAGACCAAATCCCCCACCAAGGATTAACAGTTGGTTGTTCACAGGGCTGGTC
>Ga0114972_10002362_pt1 | contig 14118 bp, 11 predicted proteins | sample M_140807_EF_Meta_FD_87354 | JGI IMG/M metagenome (GOLD analysis project Ga0114972, IMG submission 87354) | Freshwater microbial communities from Lake Montjoie, Canada to study carbon cycling - M_140807_EF_MetaG | ecosystem: Environmental > Aquatic > Freshwater > Lake | place: Lake Montjoie... | reverse complement strand
GGCCTGAGATCCAGCTTTGGTACTCTCGCGGCATCGCTCGGCCCGGGCATCACGCGATAGGGCGCTTTGGTTATCACGCAAACCGCACAGGATGGCTCGCTATATGACCAGCAACGGAATGAATAGCAACGGATTTTTCGGATGGATTCGCGAAGGGGTCAAGCAATCGGTCCTACTAGGCGTCTCCGATGCGCTGGATGAACTCGGTAGCGTCGATGCCAACGCCACGTACCATCCCAGCATCACCCAAGCGCTGGGCTCGGCACAAGCTTCACCTGAAGCCCTCCCCTCGGCCAATCGCAGCCCCCGAAAGAGACTCGGGAAAACCCTCAAGGATTTGAATCCCGAGGGGGTGACCAAACCCAAACCTCCGCAGGGTCCAACGTCGTGACCTGCCAAGAGCGTAGGGGTTTTCTCAAGCGTCTTGCGATCCTCGCCGGGCTCGCCATGAGCTCAAGCGCCGGAGGTTGTTCGTATCTGCAACAAGCCCGCTTCTTGATCCCCTCGATCCCACTCGATAAAAAAACGCAGTTGTCCAATCCGATCACCGTCGGCGTCAACGACAGCGAATTTCTTTGGAACCAAGTCGTCGATACCGTCGAGGATTATTTCAAGATCAAGTCCGAGCAGCGAGCTAGCCGCGATGCGACCGGGTGGCTCGAAGGCCGCCTGGAAACGTATCCCGAAATCGGTGCCACATTCCTCGAACCGTGGCGCAAAGACACCGCATTCGGATTCCAACGCATGCAGAGCACTCTGCAAACAATGCGCAGAACGTGCTTCATTCGTGTCATTCCGATCGAACAAGGTTTTTCGGTGGCTGTGGAAGTGATCAAAGAGCTCGAGGACGTCGATCGCTCCCAGTATTCCTCCGAAGGTTCCGCGATTGCACGGCACGATGGATCCATCGTGCGGGCCACCCCCGGGCTTGTCGGCCAACCCATTACCCTGGGCTGGATCCGTCAGGAGAACGACTCGGAGCTGGAACAGCGTATACTAAGAGAGATTCTAGGCCGGACGACGAACGTCAGTCCACCGCGCCGCGCTGTTCGAACTTACAAGTAGCCAGATCTCCCAATCCCATGCGCTTTGACTTATGCTCTCTGGCCCTCGGGCCCGTGTTTCTTTCCGTGTCCGTGTTTGTGTCTGTGTTAGTGTCTGTGTCTGTATCCGTATCGGCAATTGCCCAGGATTGGCTCGTCGACCCTACGCCTTATCGGGCCAAGGCCCAGTTGCTCTCAGGTGGCAACGAACTGCTGCTGAGCAACGGCCTGATCGAACGCCGAATTTTGCTTGCACCTAACGCTACGACGATCGGTTTTCGTAACTTGATCACCGGCGAATCGATCTTGCGGGGTGTCAAACCCGAAGCGACCATCGAACTCGATGGCCAAAAATACGCCATCGGCGGACTTACCGGCCAACCGAACTACGCCTTTCTAGATCCGGCCTGGATCCCATCTCTCAAAAACGATCCGGGTGCCTTTCAATTCCAAGGCTACCAGATTCGTGAATCGATCCATGAGCGGATGGCCTGGAAACGAACTCGCCCACATGCTCCCGACGTGGCTTGGCCTCCCAAAGGGATCGAAGTGATTTTGCGCTTTGCGATGCCAGGAACACACTGGAGCAATGCAAGCTTGTCGGGCGAAGGTCGAACGCTGCTTTGGGAGGATACGTTTGAAAGTCTCCATGCCGATTGGAAGAAGCTCCTGCCCCCTCAAATCAAAAAGACCCTTAGCGATCCTGCTCCGGGTGTTCAAGCCCAACGCGGACTGCTTTTGAATGGCCATGCAGGCCGAGCCGTTGTGCTCGAGCGAGCAATTCCGACCAATGCAGGTTGTATCGAAGTGGTGATCGATCCGATGAGCGATCGGGACACGAGTTGGGGACCTGGCTTGGCGCTGGTTTGGCCCGATGGCAACCTCGAAGTGAATCTTCGACCTGGGGACCGCGGCGAGCACGGTCATTTTGAACTCAGAAACCAGGGCCGCGAGCTGCTGGCCAAAGTCCCTGAGTTCGCAGCATCGGATCGTGGCATCGAGCGAACAAGGCGTTACTCACTTCGCGTCCGATGGCAGGACGGAAAAACCTACTGGGATGCAGCATCCATCGACTCCAACGAGCAATCTACCAAGCGAGTCTACCACAAGCTCTTCGAGATCCCATGGGATGGCAGGCCTCCGACGGCCTTGAGGATCGGCAAGTCCGATCGGCTGGGGAATGCCACCGATGATGTCCCAGACCCAAGTGCCCGCGACTCAGAACCCAAGAACACAGCCTGTGGTTTCTACGATCTGAAAGTCTATTCTCAATGGGATAGCAAACGGATCGAAAAGCAGGACCGAGCGTCCGTTGCAGTCGATGTCCATTACGAACTCTACGACGGCTTGCCTGCCTACAGCAAATGGATCACCATCGAGAACCCAACGCAGCGTCCGATCAAAATCGAGCGTTACTGCAGCGACGTCTTGGCCGCCGTCGAGCATACTTCGGAGGTCGATGCGCTGAGTGTCGGGCTAACCCCTCCGAACTTGCACATCGAGACCGAGATGGCTTTCGGTGGGATGACCAGCCAGGGTGCCAACCGCCGCTCGTATCGCTGGGTATCCGACCCGGACTATCACACACAGGTCAACTACGAGAAGAAGACTCCGTGCTTGCTCGAAGTCGGCCCAGATCTGGGGCCTGCCCGGACGATACAGCCGGGTAAAGAGTGGAGTTCGTACCGAAGCTGGTTGCTGGTGCACGATTCGTTTGACCGCGAACGCTCCGGGCTTGCCGTCCGCAAGCTCTTCCGTTGCATAGCACCTTGGGTAACCGAGAACCCATTGATGATGCATTTGGTTGCCTCCGACGAAGCGTCGGTGATGCGAGCCATCGATCAGTGCCATGAGGTCGGCTTTGAGATGCTCATCCTGAGTTTCGGGAGCGGATTTAACTTGGAAAACCGCAGCGGTGCAACGCTGGAAAAAGCCCGTGCGTATGCTCAGGCGGCCAAGGCCAAGAACATCGAGATCGGGAGCTATTCGCTTTTGGCATCCCGTTCGGTATCGGCCAAGGACGATGTCCTGATGCGCGACGGACAAAAACCGGTCTTTGGCAATTCGCCTTGTTTGGAGAGCCAATGGGGCAGCGATTACTTTGCAAGGCTTTATGAATTCCATCGAAGTAGCGGCTTTACGCTTTTGGAGCACGACGGATCGTATCCTGGAGATCCCTGTAGCAGCGACAAGCATCCTGGTCACGTCGGCTATGAGGATTCCAGGTGGACCCAATGGGAGACGATCGCCGAGTTCTACCGTTGGTGCCGAGAAGAGGGATTGTTTTTAAATGTTCCAGACCATTACTTTTTGGTCGGATCCAACAAGACCGGGATGGGATACCGCGAGGTGAATTGGTCATTGCCTCGCGAGCAGCAGACAATCCACACGCGACAGAACATCTACGACGGGACTTGGCAAAAAACCCCGAGCATGGGCTGGATGTTCGTACCGCTGACGGAGTACCAAGGCGGAGGCCCTGCGGCGACGATCGAGCCGCTGGATAAGAACCTGGACCATTACCGCAACATGATCCAATCGAATTTGGCCTTGGGGGTACAAGCATGTTATCGTGGGCCGAGGCTTTACGACACCGAGCGGGTCAAGCAGATGGTCAAGCAGGAGGTGGCTTGGTACAAGCAATATCGCGACATCCTCGAGAGCGACATCATCCACGGTCGTCGCCCGGATGCGGTGAGTTTGGATTGGTACCTGCATGTCAATCCCCAGCTGGAAACCCAGGGGTTGCTTGTAGTCTTCAATCCAACGTCGAGTGAATTGCAAGAGACACTCAAGATCCCGATGCACTACACGGGCTTGCGCGACAAGGCCTACCTGCACGATACCCGTGAGGGGCCCAATGCGGTGAATAATCGCAGAACAGTATCGATCAGTCCCCAGGAGGTCTTGGAATTGGAGGTCCGTGTGCCTGCGTATTCGATGCGCTCGTACGCGCTGGAAAAAAACATCGCCGATAAAGAATAGTGGGCAAAAAAATTAGGGGGCAAAAAAATGGGTGGTCAAAAAAATGGGTGGGCAAAAAAATATAATCTTGGCCGACTAACGACTGGCCGATCCTCGTTTCTTGGCGATGAATTCCAAGTGGTGTTCGAAATGCCCGATGTACTTATCGAGCATCTGGCTCGGTGTGGATTCCGGTCCGTTGCCAAGCTTGCTCTGGCATCCATTTAGCCCATTTGCCTGACGTTCTGTAGGCCGCAGGCCTGTCGATGGCGGGACGCTGTGCGCAACCAGGGAATTCGTTATCCTTATAGCGATGCGTAGAGCGTCCTTTGCTAGGGTCCTTTGGAACTTTTCCGATCAATCGCTGAGTCCTATGGCTTCGTTACCAGAAATCAAGTGTCCGACCTGTCAAAAACACTTCCCGGCAGACATCCGCTCGCCGTCGATGCCGTTTTGCTCGATGCGATGCAAAATGGTCGACCTGAACCATTGGTTCACCGAGGAGGTCAGCTTGCCCGTCCATGCGTGTGACGATCTGGAGCAAGAAGAAGAGCAGTTGCCGCCACCTTCGCCCAAAGAGTGGCGGTTCGATTGATCGGCAATCCATAAATTGATTGGCAATCCAAAAACGGAATCCGTTTGCCTCCATGAATGATTCATCCTCAAAGAACGTAATGGTCCCCCGAGTCGCGATCGATTGGTATCGCTCGACGCCTTGGTGGAGACTGATCTCTCACACGCTGGGAATCTCCTGGAGAGCCTCCCACTTGGGCCTCTGCGCTATAGCCTTGCTCGTGACCCAAGGGCTCATCGGTGTATCCGGTTTCCTCTTCGCTCCTGACGACAGCGCCGCGAGCACCTCATGGGTGGTACCCGAATCCCGCACCCCGGCCATGACGCCTTGGTCGGTCGACCCGAGCCAATGGATCGAAGGCCTACAGCGCAGCCAGCAGGCAGACGATCCAATGGGGGCAAGCAAAGGGCTTGTGTGGTTTCATCCCTCCCCCGATTCGTTTCTGCAAGTATGGCGGCGTTACGTCTCGTACCCCTTTCATGCCCTGGATGGGATCACGCTGCGCAAGAGCGGTTATTTCCTTTGGAACACCCTTGCAATCATCGCCGTCTGGGGGTTCGTCGGCGGATGCATCGCCAGACGATCGGTGCAAGAGCTAGGTATGCATATCACGTCTCCTTGGATGGACACGATCCAATGGGTCCTGTCTCGATGGCGGTCGATTCTCTGGTCGCTGGTCATGCCACTGATGCTGGTTCTACTGTTCTGTTTATTGCCGTTGCTCCTAGGCTGGATCTCGAACATCCCTGGCATAGGGATCCCCGTATCGATGGTCTTGATGTTGCCCGTGGCGTTGATGGCACTTGGGGTCGGCTGGGTGTTGGCCATCGCGCTGTTTGGATTCTCTCTTTCGACCGTCTCGATTGTGACAGAAAAACAAGCTGATGCGTTTGACGGGATGTCCCGAGCTTCGGCGTATCTGTTTCAGCGGCCCGCCACGCTGATGCTTGCAGTCCTGGTGGCCGAATGGCTCGGGCACTTTGGAGGTTCGATCGTCTCGATCATTCTCAATACCGGCTACAACATCATCTCCCAAGCGTTTGGGATGGGCTCTTTCGGCCGTTTGGGATTCATGCAGTCGTGGTTCGACGGGTGCTTTCAGGGCCTCGTGCCGCTGTTGGTGACCGCCTATGGATTCAGCTTTTTTTGGACCGCCTCGACGGCCATCTACCTGGTGCTTCGCAAAGACGTCGATCGGGCCGAATTCGACTTGATCGACATGGGCGCTAGCGTCCCTGCCAAGCCACTTCCCAAGCTCTCGGAGGGGCCGGAACAGAGCCCAAAAAGCGAGGCCCAAAACCCCGCCTCAGAACCGCACAACGCCCAATAGCAGACCGATTTCTTGCGAATTTCCGGGCCGAATGGGTACTCAAACGGTTAAATTGCCGGAATTCGGGCAGTTCACAATGGATTTTCCAGTTCCAAGCCCGAAAATGTCAATGTCGTCCTGCTGGGCATTAAAGCCACCTTTGGCCGAACCGGAACCCCTTTCGGTCCGTAGAGTTAGTTGGACTAATACCCAAGCAACAGGACCGGCGGCAAGAGCCTCGACCTAGCCTCCTCAAACTTTTCATGGCCATCCCAAGACCGAACAACTCGAAGTCAACATGCGGCAGGCGACCCAATGGGTCGAGCCTCGGCCGCTGTTTGCTTTGGGGGATATTGTTCTTGTCAAGTTGCCTTTGGACATCGACCGCGACCCACGCGGGTTGCTCGGGGCTGGGAGATTCCACGAATCGCTGGGTAGAGACCAAGCCACCTTTATCCGGTCAGTTGGTTCTATCCCTTTACGTTCGCTACGAACGAGGCTCGCTGAGCTTTACCCTCGAGCCTCCGACGAGGCCTTGCGAGGGGTCCGGGTGTCGGGCCAAATCCTCGGTCGAGCCGACGCTGCTGCCGATTCTTGGTCACCGGCTTGTGGTGTCGAATGCCGGAATCTCCTCAGCTCGATTTGCAGCCGGGGAGCGCCGTGGTCATCATTCTTATACTCGACCAACGTCTCAGTTCGCTGCAAGTGGCGAACTGGAGGTCCCAGAGCCACCCCCTAAGGTGGCTTGCTAAGTACGACGGTTTGCTCCTTGCGCTTCGCGACTTGTTTGGTACGACTTGCGGCGCGGTTTGCAAGCCATCTTATCGTCTAGCATTGGTTGTCCTCCGTTTTCTATTTGTTTCTATCTGCATTGCACTCAAAGGCATCGACGATGTCCACCGAACCTGCGCCAGCACCTAACGATTTGTCTCATCTGCTCAAACCCGCAAGCAGCAAACCCAAGTTAGCAGTCACCCCCCGCACGCGGAGGATACTGCTAGTCGTGCTTTCCTTGTTCTCGCTGCTTTTGGCGAACGGTCTGTATCTATCTGGAGTGACCTTCTCGGAGTGGTTCTTTCAGCGGACCTTTCAGGACCTGTTTTACCATTACATGTTCCTGCTCCATTTGGTCTTGGGCTTGGCCCTGATCCTGCCGTTCCTAGCGTTTGGATTTTTTCACTGGAAAGCGTCATACAAGCGACGCAATCACCGGGCAGTGCGCATCGGCTATGCCCTCTTGATCGCTGGGGTCGTGGTCTTGGTCAGCGGCGTTTTGCTGATCAAATTCGGAACCTTTGAATTCATGCGAGGGCCGGTCAGCAAGCGAGTTGTCTACTGGGCGCACATCATCGCGCCAGCGGCGGCCATGTGGCTCTACTGGCTTCACCGATTGGTCGGTACCCGTATCCGCTGGGTGATCGCCCAGCGAGTAGGCATCGCTACAGCATTGGCCGTCGGTGCGATGCTCATCGCCCAGACGCAGGATCCTCGCAAGTGGAACAAGCGGGCTCCGACGGACGGTCAGAGATACTTTGAAAACTCGCTTGCAAGTACCCGCGATGGCAGTTTCATCCCTAAGCGGGCTTTGATGAACGACGAGTACTGCAAGAAGTGCCATCAGGACGTATACGGCGATTGGTTCCATAGCGCCCACCATTTCAGCTCGTTTAACAACCCGGCTTATCTGTACGCTGTTCGGGAGACACGCAAGGTTTCGATGGAGCGAGACGGGAACGTCCATGCGGCCCGATTCTGCGCAGGCTGCCACGATCCGGTTCCATTTTTCTCCGGTGCGTTTGACAACCCGCACTACGACGACGTCAACGATCCGACGAGCCAAGCCGGGATCACATGCACGGTCTGTCACGCCATCACCGAAATCGAATCGACCCGCGGCAACGCAGACTACATCATCGAAGAGCCTCAGCATTACCCCTTCGCCTACAGCGAAAATTATCTTCTACAGCAAATCAATATGCTGATGGTCAAAGCCAAGCCCGCCTTTCACAAAAGCGAGATGCTCAAACCTGCCCTCAAATCGGCAGAGTTTTGTAGTACCTGCCACAAAGTCCACTTGCCAGGCAACTTGACCAAGTACAAGGAATGGGTTCGAGGCCAAAACCACTACGATTCGTACTTGCTAAGCGGTGTAGCAGGTCATGGGGCGCGTAGTTTCTACTACCCTGAGAAAGCCCAAACCAACTGCAATGGTTGCCACATGCCTTACAAGGAATCGAATGACTTTGCCTCCAAGCCCCATCCAGAGACGGGCAAGAACGTGGTGCACAGCCACTTTTTCCCTGGGGCCAATACCGCCCTGCCCTTCTGGCGAGGCGACCAGGAGGTAATCCAACAAGCCCAATCGATCCTCAAGGACTGCGCAAGAGTCGATATCTTCGGGGTGCGGAAAGGTGGAACTCTCGAAGGTGAGCTCATCGCTCCTTTGCGTCCCGAAGTCCCAGCGCTCGAAGCCGGCCAAGCCTACTTGCTCGAAACCGTCATCCGCACCCTCAAGGTCGGCCACCACTTAACCCAAGGGACTGTCGATTCGAATGAGCTTTGGCTCGAGATTGAGGCCAAGTCTGGGGATCGAGTCATCGGTATCAGCGGGGGACTGACCAAAGACGGAGCGGTCGATGAATGGTCCCACTTCGTCAACAACTTCGTCATCGACAAAAACGGTGATCGCATCGCCAGAAGAAACGCCCAAGACATTTTCATCGCCCTCTACGACCACCAAATCCCACCTGGAGCAGGCCAAACCGTTCACTATCGGCTCGATGTGCCCAAGGATATCTCTGCTGCCATCGAGGTGACGGTGAAACTCAATTATCGCAAGTTCGATCGTGGCTACATCGAGTTCATGGACCAGGCGTTCAAGCCCGGGGACCGTGACTTTGCAAAACGCGATGCAGGCATCAATACACTCCCCATCACGGTCATCGCCCAGGACAAGCTCCTGCTGCCGGTGGTGCTTGCCGATGGGACACGCATCGATGTCCAAGTGGATAGCGAGCAAGGGGGAAGCAAGAAGGCGATCGAGCCGACTTGGCAACGATGGAACGATTACGGGATCGGCCTGTTACTCACCGGCACCGCTCAGCTCAAACAAGCGGCCGAGGCGTTTTCACACGTCGAGAAAGCAGGACGCTACGATGGCCCGCTCAACATCGCAAGAGTCTTCTTTGCAGAAGGCAACCTCGATGGAGCCACCGAGGCGTTGGCTCGCTCGGTAGCCATGGATCCCAAGCCCCCGGTATGGACGTCGGCTTGGCTCTCCGGGGAAATCGCAAGGCAACAAGGGCAATTCGATGTCGCCGTTGATAATTTCAAGAGCGTGCTTTACGACCAGACCGAGGAGCGGAACAAACGGCAATTCGATTTTTCGCTCGATTATGTCGTCCGCAATCAATTGGGATCCGCCTACCTCGACTTGGCACTCGCTGCTGCAAGTGCCGAGGATGACGATGGCAAGCAGCGGTATCTGAAACTCGCTCAAAGCGAGTTTGAGCGCGTCTTGGAAATCGACACCGAGAACCTCATGGCCCATGCGAATTTAGTGACCGTCTATGAGCGACTGGGCTTTGAGGACAAGGCCCAGTTCCATCGCCAAGCCAACTTGCGCTACAAGCCGGACGACAACGCCAGCAACCTTGCGCGGCGGCCTGCTCGTCAGAAGTATCCGGCAGCCAATCGAGCCGCCGAAGCGATCGTCATCTATTTGATGCAAAGACCAGGGGCACCAGGTCTGCCTCCACAAGCCGCTTCGGAATCCGTCTCACTGTCCTCTTCATCGGAAGCTTCTAACTGAAGTTTCTAGACTCTAACTCCTCTCGAATCGTCTATGAACTCTTCAAAAAAACAGCCTTCGAAAAAAGAAGTCCAGCGTCGTCTCGCCGAAAATCCAAACCGGGCTCCAAGCAGCGTTGGCGAGACCGAAGACGACTCGGTCATCGGCAAGATGTTTTGGCGATCGCTGGGCGTGTTCGCTCTTTTGGCATTGATCGCCGGTGGCATCTATGCCGCAACCCGGCCCGCCAAAGAGCGGTTCGTCGAAAAGAAAACCGAAACGGCGTTGCCCCAGGAACGCAAAGCTGCCACGGTCGAGATTCCGCAGATCCCATTCACCGACATCACCGCACAGGCCGGAATTGAGTTCACTCACTATGACGGCAAGCAAGGAGAGCGTTTGCTACCCGAAACGATGGGTGGCGGAAGTGGTTTCTTGGACTACGACAACGATGGCGATCAAGACATCCTGCTGGTCAACTCCTGCGACTGGTCTTGGAATAAAAGGGACGACAGCAAGCCGACACCGACGATGTGCTTGTACCAAAACGATGGCAAAGGGAACTTTAAAGATGTAACCCAGGAGGCAGGCTTGGCGGTTACTTTTTATGGCATGGGTCCAGCATTCGGAGATTACAACAACGATGGTTGGGTCGATGTGTTTATCACTGCGGTTGGCACGAATCATCTTTATAGAAACGACCATGGCAAATTCGTCGAAGTGACCGATACGGCAGGGGTTGGCGGTGTTTCGAGCCAATGGAGCACTTCGGCGATGTGGTTCGATTACGACCGCGATGGCAAACTCGATTTGATGGTCGGCAACTACGTCGCATGGAATCGCGAGATCGATTTGTCACTAGCCTCGACCTTGGTAGGCATGGAAAGATCCTACGGACAGCCGACCAACTTTGACGGTGTCCACATGTACCTCTACCACAATCAGGGGGATGGCAAGTTCAAAGAGGTTGGCAAAGAGGCGGGTCTGCATGTGCTCAATCCAGCCACAGGAGTTCCTGAAGCCAAGACTCTCGGAATCGCCCTGCTCGATGCAAACCACGACGGATGGATGGATGTGTGCGTGGCAAACGACACGGTCAAGAATTATCTGTTTGTCAATAAGAAAGATGGTACGTTTGAGGACCAAGGGATCGTCATGGGCGTGGCGCTGACGCGTGACGGACAGGCCACCGGGGCGATGGGGATCGACTGCGGAAATTTTCGAAACGACGACTGCTGTGGCATCGTCATCGGAAACTTTGCTAACGAACAATCGAGTTTGTACTTGAGCGATGGGCTCAAGCCCAGCTTTACCGATGTGGCCCCGACGACTGGATTCGGCCCCCAAACGCGGATCAAGCTGACGTTTGGGACGTTGTTTGCCGACATGGATCTCGACGGTCGCTTGGATATCCTATGTTCGAACGGTCACTTGGAACCAGAGATACAAAAAGTATTCCCGACGCAGCAGTACCAGCAGCCTAGCCAGTTGTTTTGGAACGCTGGAAAAAAGCAACCCACCCAGTTTTACGCTTTGGATGCTGAAAAAACGGGAGCGGATTTTCAAAAGCCGATGGTCGGACGCAGTGTCACGGTTGCAGACATCGATGGCGATGGGGATTTGGATGTGTTGCTAGTAGCCAACGGAGGCAAGGCCAGGCTGCTTCGCAACGATCAGAAACTTGGAAACCATTGGCTGCGTGTGCAGCTTAGGGACAAGGCCAATACGGGGGCTCTGGGAGCTGCGATCGTGTTGGATTTTGGTAGCGATGAAAAGATGGTGCGAACGATTTCAACGACGCGCAGTTATCTTTCGCAAACAGAACGGACAGCCACCTTTGGACTAGGAAATCGCGAGCCCAAGGAATTGACGATTCGCTGGCCGGATGGCTCTGAGCAAAAGGTGCCCATCGACAAGCTCGATCGCGAGATGCTCGTCGAGCAGGGAGCCTAGAGGCACGATTAGGATGTTAGAAGTCTGCGTCGATACGCTCGAAGCTGTTGGTTTGGCCATCGAGTCCGGAGCGCAGAGGATTGAACTCAGCGAGGACTTGAGCGTCGGGGGCGTAACGCCCTCAGAGGAGTTGATCAAGTCGGCGAGGCGTCAGTGCTCCGAGGCGCTCATTGTTTTGGTCCGCAGTCGCGCTGGGGACTTTCATTACAGTAGCGATGAGCTTGAGCAAATGCTGATGCAGGCTCGCCGCGCCATCGAGCTTGGGGCCGATGGCGTTGCGGTCGGTGCGTGCCATCCTGATCGCTCTCTCGATTGGGATTTCATGGCTCGGGTGCAATCCGTTGTTAAAAAAGCGTCTGAAGCGGCCTGCTTGGTAGTGCATCGAGTGTTTGATCAAGTACCCGAGCCGATTGCAGCGATCGAGAGATTGATCGAGCTTGGGTATGAACGCATTTTGACAAGCGGTGGGGCGGATCATGCAGCCGATTCGTTAGAAGTTTTGCACAAGTGGCAATCTGTTTCGAAAAATCGTCTAGAGATCTTGCCGGCAGGAGGCATCCATGCGAGCAATGCGCACAGGATATTGCACACGACGGGTTGTCGGCAATTGCATGGGTCGTTTACCAAGACGGGTCGGGGGGAGTCTAGTTCGATGCCAAATGGCCAGGAGATCGCCAAGGTTCGACAGATCCTGGATGAATACTTGATAGCTGCGCAGGGAGGATAGCTGCACAGGGAGGATAGTCAGCAGAGAGAATAGTCAGCAGAGAGTCAACTTTTGTGAACTCTTGGCTATCGCCTTGTGTGCTTTGCGACGTGGCGAGAGATCACTGCTTGAGAAGCTCGGTGAATTTGTCCTCGATCTGTTTGTTTTCGGCAGCGACTTGATTGAGGCTCTTGCCTTCGGGGATACCAGGCCGGGTGTGTTTGGTGATGGTAAGCCAGCTGAGTTTGAGATTGTTTTGTTTGTTGGCGATTAGGTCGACGAGTTCAGACCCGCGAGAGTGTTTTGGGAGTCCATTGGGATCCAGGACCAGTCCCCAGTGATCCGCCAGTGGTTTGGCGACGATCGCTTGGCCGGCAGCGTTAGGGTGAACACCGTCGGAGGCCAGGGTAAAGTTAGGGTCGGATTTTCGGGCTTCGATGACGGCTGATTTCATAGCTCCGTGGACATCGAGCACCTTCCAACCGCGGGCGCGTTGTTCCAAGAGCCATAGCGAGTAGGCTTCAAGGACATCATCGTATTTCGCGTAGGGTTGGCGGTATTCCTCGAGGCCTTCGGGTAGGAGTCGATCGCCGATGGGGAGAGCATCGAAGAAAGCTGGGGTCAGGTGGATGATCAATGCGCCGGTTTTTTCGACTTCGGAGTGGAGGCGTTGGATGCCTGATTTGAATTTATCGAAGCGGTCTTGGCTCAGTGGGTAGTACATACCGCAGTTCATCCCGTAGCAGGCCACCACGATATCGGGTTTGGTTTCAGCCAGGACACGAGCCAGTCGTTCGTGCAGATCGGGTCTGGGAAACGCGCCTCCGGCGTGGCCTGGTTCGGAAAGTCCGCTGACGGTTTCGCTTGGAAGTCCCAGGTTAAGGAATTCGGGGATCGGTTGGTCGGGGTATTCGAGGCGCAGGGCGGTCTCGAGGATCGCGATGTATCGGCCAGCGTGAGTGATGCTATCTCCTAGAAAGACGATCCGTTTGGCGGTTGTGGCTTTCGCGGATTTGAGATTGGAGGTGGTTTTGGGTTCTTGAGCGATGGAAGAGAGGCTCGAGCCGATTGCTAGCAAGCAGACCGAGAAAAGCCAGCACAGGGAGTAGGTTGCGTGAAGCGTACGGGAAGTAAGCCGAAGGATTTGCGTGGGTAGGCTTTTAGTTAACTGGGGGCAGGGAGTCATAGTAGAGAGGTTGAATCGTAGAGAGGGTGAATCGGGTGGTACGTGAAGAGAGAGAGAGGAAGAGGATGGAGCGAGCGGCTAGGGTCATTAGACCCAACCGCCGCCCCAAATGCTAGCACACCGGGGCCCCACGCTTTTGGTGCCAGTACCAAGGGCGGCTATTTCCACTTCAAAAATCAACAATCATCACTCGACAATCATCGATCCATCCCTCGAAAAAACTCGGTGACAGTCCCTCAACTCGCCATCAGTCTTTGCGTCTTTGCGTCTTCGCGTGAGACCCAAGGATCCCCGGGGCGGCGAGGGACCGCCAGAAGAGGGTTTCTCGCCAAGGCGCCAAGCTCAAAAAGGATCGGACCAAGAACATCCCCAAAAGGAGCCGGGCACGAATGGCATTTGAATGCCATCAAATAGACGGCGCTCACCGGGGGACAGACCCCGGGCGAATTGCGACCCAAATGCTAGCACTCCGGGGCCCCTGATTTATGTGCCTGGCACCAATTTGGGGGCGGCTGTAATTCGAATGCCATCAAATAGACGGCGCTCACCGGGGGACAGACCCCGGGCGAATTGCGACCCAAATGCTAGCACTC
>Ga0114972_10002361_pt1 | contig 14120 bp, 7 predicted proteins | sample M_140807_EF_Meta_FD_87354 | JGI IMG/M metagenome (GOLD analysis project Ga0114972, IMG submission 87354) | Freshwater microbial communities from Lake Montjoie, Canada to study carbon cycling - M_140807_EF_MetaG | ecosystem: Environmental > Aquatic > Freshwater > Lake | place: Lake Montjoie... | reverse complement strand
GGTTTGCTCCGGCCGCCGCCGCAGGTATGGCCGCCCCGAGGCGGCTGTGGCGACTTGTCGCCACAGAATTGTCGCCGATGGCGACAATTCGCCGCCATGGGGCGGCCGGTCTGCGGCGGCAGCGGCGGAATTCCTGGCGGCCACTTGGCCGCAATACTGCGTATTGCGGCCCAAGGGCCGCCAATATTCCGCCGCCCCACGAGTTCTCGCCGCCACCATACTTGTGTGGCCCCGGGGGCCACACAAGTATTCGGCGGCGAGAACGTATTATAAGTGGCCCATAGGGCCACTTATAATACTCGTGGGCCCATAAACTATGGGCGGCGGCTCTAAGTCCGCCCGCCCGTAGGGCGAGAAACTTCGTTTCTGGCGGACTTCTGCCGCCGCCACATAGTTTATGGGGGGCCGAGTGTTCCCTTTATTGGCCGCTATGCGGCCAATAAAGAGGAACACGGAGTTCTCCCACCGCACTCAATCGCCCCTGGCGATTGAGTTAGGTGGGAGAACTCTCGGCCCAGTCGCCGCCAGCTTGGCGGAGAAGCCGCCTACGGCGTTTCTCCGCCAAGCGACAAGCGGCGGCAATGCGTCTGGCCGCCGCCCACCAGTGTGGGCGGCTACGCATTGCCGCCAGCTTGTCGCAGCTGGCGGCGACTACTGGCGGCGGCGGACCTCCTCCGCCCGCCGCATTGCAGCAGCAATACTTCGTATTGCGCTGCAAGCTGGCGGCGGAGGAGGATCGGCGGCGGACACAATTCCTTATGGGGCCCTACGGGCCCCATAGGAATTGTGGCGGAGTTAACCTACGGTTAACTCCAGCCGCCGCCTTCGGCGCCGCCAGCTCACGTAGTGAGCGTAGCTCACGGAGTGAGTACACTCACACACTCTCACCCTAACGGGTGAGACTCTCACTCTTTAGAGTGAGAGGGTGTGTGAGTGGGAGTGTCCGTCCCAACACTTCGTGTTGGTGTTAACCGTAGGTTAACAGACGGTCACTCACACACACTAGTGTGTGTACCACTCACACTCCCACACCAGTTACCGTAGGTAACTGACACTCACCTATAAGGTGAGTGTGTGTGGGAGTACACACTAGTGTGTATACACATACATGTGTGTATACACACACTCTCCTCTCCTATAAGGAGAGGAGAGTATACACACTCTCTCACCCTTTGGGTGAGAGGAGTGTGTATGGGCTCCTTCCAGTCGCCCTGGCGGCGGCATACGAGCGTAAGCGAGTTAATGCCGCCTAACACTTGGTTTACTATTGTCGCTTAAGCGACAATGTAAACACAAGTGTCGGCGGCATCACTCGCTTAATGCGAGTTAAAGCCGCCGCCCATCTGCTTATGCAGCAGACGCTGCTACGCAGCAGACCAAAGGTCTGTCTGCTGCATGCAGATGAGGCGGCGGCTTATTAACTCGCATTCGCTCGTAAAGCCGCCGCCTAGTCGGCACGGCCGCCCGCCGAAGGCTGGGCGGATGTGGCGGCAATCAACTCTTATTGCCCCAGGGGCAATAAGAGTTAGGTTTGCCGCCACATTATTCCTCGATCTTAGGATCGAGGAATCCGCCCAGCCGATCCTTTCCGCCGCCATACTAGTATGACCCCGGGGGTCATACTAGTATTAGGCGGAAAGGTGCGCCGGGCGGCCTTTTGTCCGCCACATGTGGCGGACTGTGGCGGGCGGCAGTAACGCCGCACTGGCGGCGTTACGGCATTAAGCCGCCCGCCACAGACCGCCACTTGGCGGCAAAACATCGGAGATGGCTTTGCCGCCAATGTGGCGGACAAAGTGGCGAGAAGACACGGCGGCATATAGGATTGGCCCCGGGGGCCAATCCTATATTAGCCGTGTCTTCGTGTTCGATCCTCCGCCAAAGGGCCCTACGGGCCCGATGGCGGAGGGCCGAACACTCGCCACCATGAGTTAGTGGGGGCGGCCAATTCTCGTGTTGGCGCTAGCGCCAACACTTGTTGACGAAGTCAACAAGAGAATTCAGCCGCCCCACACTAACTCATGTGCCGTGAGTTCTCTCCGCCTAATATACAGTTGACCCCCGGGGTCAACTGTATATGGCGGCGGAGAGAACGGTGGCGGCACTGCATACTAAGTTAACCCCGGGGGTTAACTTAGTATTGTGCCGCCACTCACGGCCCCCCAAAGGGGGATGTGATGCTATTAGCATCACATCCACCTTAACATAGACTAAGAGACGGTTGGATTCTAGAATCCAACCAGTCTCTTAGAGTAATGTTAAGGTGGATGGATGCTAATAGGCATCTCATCCACCTTTGTGTGTGTTCTCGGGTCCGAGATCAACACGAAGTGTTGCAGCTACGCTGCGATCTCGGCCCCGAGAACCCACTACAAAGGTGGATGGATGCCTAGCATCCATCCCCCTTTGGGGGCCCGCCGCCATAGGGCCGCCCAACACGGCGTGTTGTCTCTCGCCTATGGCGAGGACAACACTGCCACAACAAAGTTGTGGCAGCCGTGTCAGGCGGCCACTTTGGCGGCGGGGGACCGAGTATGGCGGCCATTATATGGCCGCCATACGTTTCTTGTTCTCTAATTGAGTTGACCCGGTCAACTCAATGCGAGAACAAGAAACTCGGTCCGTCTGTGGCCGCCTCTTCGGCGAAGCCGCCTCCGGCGTTTCGCCGAAGAGATGCGGCCCAGTTGTGGCGGTTTGGACTTACCGCCGCCAGTGCGGCGGTAATACCGCCACAACTGTGGCCGCATCAGGCGGCCACAGACACGGCGGCGGGCGATTCCTATCGACTGCCTTGCGTCGATAGGAATGCGTGAGACGGACCGCCATGCGTAGCATGGCGGCGTGTTTCTATTGTCCGCTTTAGCGGACAATAAGAAACACGGCCGTCTCACGCCGGCCGCCGCCGATGGGGCGGGCGTGAGCACGCCTCCACACTAGGGCCGCATAGCGGCCCAGTGTGGGGCGGCTTCGCCCGTCCTGGGCGACGCGACCTTGCGTCGCACATGGCGGCGGAACGAGACGCCGCCTCCACACGCTGTGCGTGTGGGGCGGCGTTATCGTCACCGCCGCCCGTATCGCCCGCCGCCGGCGGGCGGCGGCTGTAATTACCAAAGGTAATTACGCCGCCATCTATTGTGGCCGCCTAACTTACAGTTGGCGGCCACTAATAGATGGCGCCCGCCGCCCGCAAGTGCGGCGACGCGTAGCAGTCGCCGCTCTTCGCCGGCGGGCGAATTCTTGTTCGCTGGAGCGAACAAGAATTTGTGGGCAAGTGTCCCGCACTGGCGGGACACTGACCAAGCCCACAAATTCTGTTCGCTCCATGGCGGACAAACGCCGAAGGCGGCTTGTCCGCCATAGCGAACAAGAATTGAGCCGAGTGTATGCCGGCCTAACTTATTGCCCCGGGGGCAATAAGTGCGGCCGGCATACACGTTGGCGGCGGGAGATCTCTTATATTGACCCGAAGGGTCAATATAAGAGAATCCGCCGCCAATCGGCTCCCGCCAATTAAAGTGGCGGCGGCACAGCGGGCGGCAACTATGTTGCCGCCACAACTGCATGGCCCTCTGGGCCATGCTAGTTGTCGCTGTGTCCGCCGCCCTATAATTGGCGGCCCTAAGTGTGGCGGCTTATCCGCCACATACAGTGGCCGGGAACGCAAGTTCCCGCGGCGGTGCTTCACACCGCCGCAAGAAACTTGCGTTTCTTGGCCACATATGTGGCGGATAAAGTTGTCGGCGGGAACTAAGTTCTCGCCAAAGGCAGAGAACTTAGTTTCTTGCCGACAACTCATGTTTCTAGTGGCCTTTGGCCACTAGAAACATGCCGCCACACTTAGGGTGGCCGCCGCACCTGCCGCCGCCCGCCACTGTGTGGCGAAGGGCGGCGGCAAATCGCAATTGCGGCGGCCATAAGGGGCGGCCTTGCAGCCGGAGGCTGCGGTTTCCGCCGCTCTGCGGCTGCAGAACCGCAGCCTTATGGCTGCATCTGCCGCCCCTTTGGCCGCCTGCAAATCCTAGATTTGCCGCCGCCTCCGCCACACATTAGTGGCGGCATGTATTTGGTAGGCCGCATAGCGGCCACCAAATGTTGCCGCCACTAAAGTGGCGGGGCGGCGTGGGGCGGCGGCCTATGGGGCGACGGAATTAGTCGCCTCGTTTCACTCGGCTCCGTAGGAGCCTTGGCTCTAGAACTCTAGAGATAGAGTACAGAGGTCTTTAATGACCTCTGTCTCTAGAGTTCTAGAGTCTTACATACTAAGGATTAGTGACGGTTATACCGTCAACTAATCCTAGTATGTAAGACAAGGCTCCTACAGGAGGCGGCATATTCTTTCCGCTGTAAGCGGAAAGAACATTAGTAACCACAACACAACTGTATGACAGCAAGCTGTCATACAAGTTGTGTGATGGTTACTAATGATGCCGCCTCCGTGGAAGGAGATATTCTCTCTCAACTCTTTCTTGTATAAGTTCCTTAAAGAACTTATACAAGAGAGTTGAGGGAGAATACTGGAAGCTAACGCATTGACCTCTAAGGTCAATGCTGTTGCTTCCAGTATCTCCTTCCACTACTAGTGGTAAGCCCTTACCAAGACCTATCTTGGTCTCATATTCTCTTGAGACGACTCAGCAAAGCTGAATAATCAAAGATTATGTCGTCTCATAAGAGAATATGAGAGACCAAGATAGTCTTGGTAAGGACTTACTAGTACTACTAGTACTACTAGTACCACTAGTACACCATTCACTCTTTAGAGTGAATGGTGAGTGGAAGGAGAGTATCTCTCTCTAGACTCACATTACAGCGGATATAACCGCTGTAATCTAGAGTCTAGAGAGAGAAGACGGCATCACTCTTCCAACTGATCCATAAAGGATCAGTTAGGAAGAGATGCCGTCTACTCTCCTTCCACTAAATAGTGGTACTAGTGGTACTAGTATACCCTGGTCTTTACATTCTAGTTCCTATAAGGAACTAGTAAATGTAAGACCAGGGTATATACCACTATTTAGTGGAGGGTCTTAAAGACCCTCCACTACTATCCTTTTACTTATTTCTTTCTTTTTATATCTTTTCTTTACTATTTCTTTTCTTTTATTATTATTTCTTATTACTATCTCTTTATTATACTATTTATTTATTATACTAACTAAATCCTTTATAAAACCAGATTCTTTATAAAAATAACATATACTTAAAACTAATATTTATAATATTTATAAACTTTATAAACTTAATAAACTTAATCCTTATAAACCAATACTTTATAAACCTATAATTTATAAACCTATACTTTATAAAACCTAATATTTATAAACTAGTATATTTTAATAAAAAGGTATTATAAAAGATATAAAAAGACAAGTATTTATAAAAGGCCAGTATTATTAAAGACCAGTATTATAAAAAGACCACTAGTTAGTGGAGGGTCCTTAGGTAGCAAGTGTTTACCTTTGGTAAACACTGTCCATGACAGGTAATCACTGGTGATCTTTGAGATCACCAAGTGATACTCACTGTCATGGACTATTGCTACCTTAAGACCCTCCACTTATACCAAAATCTTTTACTAATACTGGTCTTTTTAAATCATATTCCCTTATAAAACCATATCCTTTTTATAAACAATATCCCTTTACAAACCATATTTCTTATAAAACCATATTCCTTTAAAACCATATTTCTTTATAATACTAATATCCTTTTTAATACTAGTATCCTTTTACAATCCTATACTTTACCACCTAATCCTTTTACCATAATCCTTTATCCTTTTACCCTTATATTCTTTTATATCTTTTACTATATTCTTTTATAAACTATATTCTTTTATAGAAAATACCATTTACTACAATATAATCTTTTAAAAATAACATAATACTAATAAATACTATCCTTTTACAAGAGAATCTAATACTTACATACTTATCCTTTCTATAATAGTCTTTATTATAAACTATATTCCTTTATAAACAATATCCTTTTTAAACAAGATTCCTTTATAAAAAGACAATACTTATAAAACCTTATACTTATAATACTTATACTTATAATACTAGTACTTATAAAACCAATACTTATAAAACTAATATCTATAAAACTAATATCTTATAAACTAATATCTTTTTAAACTAATTCCTTTTTAAAACAAGATTATTTATAAAATAATAGTAAGTATAAAAGATAAGATATAAAAAGATAAGTTAGTAAAAGATATAAATATAAAGACCAGGATGTAAGACCAGGATAGACAGTGTAGGGTCTAAGGACCCTACACTAGTATCCTGGTCTTTTATACTGGTCTTTATAAATACTAATCTTTTAAAATACTAATCTTTTATAATACTAATCCTTTTTTAATACTAATCTTTTTAATACAATATTCTTTTATAAAAATACCATCTACTATAAACTTATCTTTATAAACTTATTATCTTTATAAACTTATTATTTTATAAACTATAATCTTTTAAATCTTTTATATTTTTATATTTTATATCTTTATATCTTTATATCTTTTATATCTTTTATATACTAGTCCTTTATAATCCTATAAATACTTTATATCTTATATATATTAGTAATAAAAAGGAAAGTAAGTAAAGAAAGATATAAAAGGAAGGTAGTAAAAGGTAGGTAGTAAAAGGAAAGTATAGTAAAAGGAAAGTAGTAAAAGGAAAGGTAAGTAAAAGGAAAGGTTAGTAGGAAAAGGTTAGTAGGGAAACCGTTCTTCACCTACGGTGAAGTGTCCTAGAGAACTAGAACCCAGACAGTTACCTTTGGTAACTGCTGTTGAACTTATAGTTCAACAGTCTGGGTTCTTGTTCTCTAGGAACTAGTAAGTGAGTGTGTGATTGTGGAGACCAGAGTTACCTACGGTAACTACAGACACTTACAGTGTCTGCTGGTCTCCACTCCCACACTCACTAGTATTTCTCTTAGAGAGAAAGGAGAATCCACCTTGTGGATTCACTCTTTCTCTCTAAAGAGAAATACACACGTGTAAGTGGCGGCCTTAACATTGGCCTAAAGGCCAATGTTAAGACCGTCACTTGGCAAGAATTATCGATTTCTTGCCCATCTTCGATGGGCGGGAATCGATAATCCCGCCAAGTGACGGATAAACCGCCACTATGTGGGCTGCTAAGGGCAGCACTAACCTTGTTGTGCTGCCCTTTCCGCCCACAAGTGGCGGTTTATGCCGCCACTTACTCTTTCTAATTCTTGATCCAAGACACAGAACCTTCGGTTCATGTGTCTTGGCTCGAGAATTAGAAAGGAAGCGAGTATTGTCCGCCGCCATATGTTAGTGACCCCTGGGGTCACTAACATATTTGGCGGACAATACGTCTGTATCCAACTTCATTATGGACGCTATGCGTCCATAATAGTTGGATACAGACTCGCTTCCACTGGAATCTAAGCAGACATCGGCAGACATTGTTGACCTTTGGTCAACATGTCTGCAGTGTCTGCTTCATATCCAAGTTCTTAAAGGAACTTGGATATAAGATTCCAGTGTCTGGGATTAGATTGCGGCGGAAGACCGTGTTGCCGCTGTGCGGCAACAACAGTTGTGTGGCCTATGGGCCACACTACTGTCGGTCTTACCGCCGCAGACTAATCCCAGAGACCATTCTAGAGAGAGAATGCCGCCTACGAACTTATTGTGGCCCTTGGCCACAATAAGTATTCGGCGGCATTCTCTCGACTGTTGGACAATAACTGTCCGCTTTGCGGACAGTATGTCCAACAGTCTCTAGAATGGTCGGCGGCGGTCCTGCATCCGCATTCACTGAAGTGAATGCAGGATGCGGCGGCGGTGCATACCGCACTTATGTGCGGTATTTAATGCCGCCGCATCCTGTCGGATGCAGTCCGCCGCCACTACGGCCGCCGTCAGGCGGCATAAACACGGTGGCGGCGACTTGAATTCGCTTCCGCCACTTTGTGGCGGGGCGAATTCATCTCGCCGCCACATTATTAATCGGCCTAGGGCCGATTAATAATGTGTTTACGCCGCCTCCAGCGACAATGCCGCCCAGGTTGGCCGCTATGCGGCCACCCTGGCGGCATATGTCGCTGGGCGGCGGCTACCATGGCGGCGGTGACCTGATCCGCCGCCTCGCTTTTCGCCGCCACACGGCGGTGAAAGCCGTCTCCGACGTTTTCACCGCCTCTGCAGGCCGCCGCTTATGCGGCTTTGTCGTGACCGACACTTGTCGGTCACTGCCGCATATGCGGCAGGCCTGCAGGCGGCGAAAAGGATGCGGCGGCTCCTGCGTCACCGCCGCCTTCGTGTAAGGCCCGCCACCATCTAGATGGTCACATACTAGTGGCGGGCTAACCTTTGGTTAGTTCCGCCACTAGTTGTGGCCATCTGTGGTGGCATATGTTTCCACTCCAATCAAAGATTGGGTGGAAATTATGCCGCCACTGATGGTGGCGGGGCCCGTTAGGTCCGCCCACTTCTCTTTATAACGGCTCTGAGAGCCGTTATAAAGGAAGTGGAAGGACCTAACGGTCCTTGGCGGCGGTATCCACAGACATGTGGATACAGGACACCTACAGCTGACCATTATATGGTCAGCTTTAACCTGTATCCACAGTCTGTGGATAGTGTAAACGGAGTTTACACTCGCTAACGCTCGTGTATTACAGCCCCATGGGGCGGACTCATAACCTTTGGTTATGACTGACCTACGGTCAGGACCGCCCCTGGGGGCTGTAACCACTAGTATAGTGGAAGGAGAGTAATCTGGAATCTTCTTCTTGTATTGACCTTAGAGGTCAATACAAGAGGATTCCAGATTATAATTCCAACCTAAAGGTTGGAATTACTCTCCTTCCACTCGCTACCAATGTAGCAGACTAAGACAGACACAGCTCTACGAGCTGCTGCAGCTTTGCTGCAGTGTCTGTCTGTCTGCTACCCTGGTAGCGAACGAGCTCGCGAGTGAGCGGCTAATTCCGCCGCTCCTATGGAGCCGCCCCGCCGCTAGGGGCCACTGTAAGTGGCGACCGTATTCTTTTATTGACCGCTGTGCGGTCAATAAAGAATATAGGGCCGCCACTTAATGTGGCCCATGGCGGCGTAAAACTCGGTCAGGTTGGCGGCTCCATTGGCGGCAGATGCCGCCATAATACGGCTGCACTACAGCCCCAGAGGGGCGGGTGCAGCCGTATCCGGCGGCAAGGCCGCCAATGTTGAGCCGCCCCAGAGCGTTTTACGCCGCCAAGGGGCCACATAAGTGGCCCCTAGGCGTGGGGCGGCTCCCACAAGTGTTGTGGCGGCTTAATAGTGGCCCTTAGGGGCCACTATTAATCCGACACGGCGGCAAGAAACGCAGTTTCGCCCTCGGCGAAACATGCGTTCCCGCCGCCGTGTCGGTCTGTCCGCCACTAGTGGCGAAGAAACCATAGTTTCTTGGTGGCATAAATGCCACCGGGAACTATGGTTCCCCGCCACTTCGTGGCGAACAGGCCGCCACAACAGGGCGGTTTTATTTCCCGCCGCCTAATTCACCGCCAGGAACTATGTTCCTCGCCCTTCGGGCGGGCGGTGAATAAAGCGGCGGGAAGGAAAAACCGCCCAGACCAATCGGTCCTGCCGCCACAAGGCGGCGTTGCCGACTCGACGAAGTCGAGCGACACTTCGTGTCGCAGTCGGCAACTGCCGCTCTTGGGCGGCAGTAACCGATTGGTCCGCCAGAGTTCTTGTGACTGCATATTGTTATGACCCCCGGGGTCATAACAATATTGTCACAAGAACGTGTTGTCGCCACCGACACGGCTGGCAACAGCGGCATAAATGCCGCATGTTGCCGCCGTGTTAGTGCGGCGACAACACTCTGGCGCCTGAAGTTTCAGGACGACCCAGACAGCTGGGCGACAAGTCGCCCAGAGTTCACCTTCGGTGAACTCGCTGTCTGGTGTCGTCACTGAAAGCTTCAGGGAGCCGAGTGTAAGACCTGTGGACACATGGCCGCTTTGCGGCCAATGTCCACAGGATCTTACACGAGAACTTCACTAATATGTAATTGACCCCCGGGGTCAATTACATATGGCGTGAAGTTCTCTCGGCTCGTTGCTGCCACAACTCGTGGCACAAGCCACCTTCGGTGTTTGTGCCACGAGTGGCAGCTGTGTTCTCTCGGCTTGGCCGTGAATCCACCAGTGTGGATTCACTGCCGAGAGAACACTAGCTGCCACAGTTGTGGCAGCAACAGGGGCTGCGGGCGGTATTACCGCTCTGTCCTTGACGAGCGGTAATACGCGGACATGTTCTTTCCACCCTTTGGGTGGAAAGATGTCTGACGGCCACAACAAAGTTGTGTGCCGCCAGACATAACATGTCCGCCGGCCGCAGCCCCGCCTGCTTCTTTCTATTTACTGCCGCCCACTACATATTGTGGCCACAAGGAACTTTGTTCCTCGGCCTACGGCCGTGTGGCCACAATACTTGTGGGCGGCGTAAATAGAAAGGCGGCGAGTATTAAGGGTCCTTATAGGACCCTTAATACGGTTATGCCACCTAATACTTGGTTAACCCCCGGGGTTAACCAAGTATGCGGTGGCATAACTCGCCGCCCAGTGTTTACTCGGCCACTATGTGTGTGGCCGCGAGACAAAGTCTCCACATCTTTGATGTGGCGGCCACACATTAGTGGCCATGTAAACACTGGCCTGGATTCACATGCCGCCGCCATTATATCGGCGAGACGAAGTCTCCACAACTACGTTGTGGCCGATATAACCGGCGGCGGAGTGTGAATCCAGGGCGGTGAGATCCTATAAACGTGTATTATAATAACCCCGGGGGTTATTATAATACTAGTTTATAGGATCGTGTGTGCGGCTAAATACTGTATTAACCCCCAGGGTTAATACAGTATATGCCGCACACACTCACCGCCTTCTTTATTCCACTGGAATTATTAGTGGCGGCAACACGCCACAGAGTGGCGAGAGACGAAGTCTCTTGTTGCCGCCACTGTAATTCCAGTAGGAATAAAGAAGGTGTTCGGTGAGCACGTGGCGGAACATGTTCCTTTATGTTCCGCCACGGCTTCCGAACACATGTGCGGCCCTAAATTCGGGCCGCCCATGCGGCGGACGGCGGACAGGCGGCACTAGCGGCCCTAAGGCCGCTTATTAACCTACGGTTAATACTGTGCCGCCTGTTATGCCGTCCCGCCGCCCATAACGGCAGCCGCCGGCTGCCGGCGGCCGACATGTGCTCTGCACATGTCGCCGCGACTCAAAGAGTCGCGGTCCGCCGGCAGCTTATTGCCGGCCGCAGGGCAGGCCGGCAATTACGCCGGCTGCCGCTTTTTGTGGCCGACGTGTCGGCCACAATTGTGGCGGCAGTGCGGCCGCACTGGCGGCCGCACGGCCAGGCCACCACAATTGGGCCGACACTCGGCTGCAAAACGACGAAGTCGGCTTTGCAGCCGAGTCGGCCACAAAAACCGCGAGTTGGCGGACCTACTATTTAGTTGACCCCCGGGGTCAACTAAATAGACGGTCCGCCAACGTGTTACCGCCGCCGCATTCTGCTGCAACATTACAAGTTGCAGCAGAAGCAAGGCGGCGGTAACACTCGCGGACCTGTAATCTAAGTGGCGGCCTGAAAGACACGGCCGCACTATGTGCGGCCAAACATTACATGTTTGTGTCTTTTGGGCCGCCCTAAGATTACAGGGCCACACTTCTAGTATTATGATGACCCCAGGGGTCATCATAATACACGAAGTGTGGCGGACTCAACCGACAGGTTGAGACGTACTGACATGCTGTGCATGTCAGTACGACTCAACCTGTCTATTGAGTCCAGTAGAATACAGCAGATGGCAGAACTTGAACCGAAGGTTCAGGCAGCTTTGCTGCCAGTTCTGCCATCTGCTTGTTATTCTACTGGACTCAATAAATGGTTGAGACGGCGTAACAGACCGGCGGCACTGCACGCAGTGCGTGCCGCCAGGTCTGTCCGCCGACTCAACCATCGGTTGAGTCCGTGTTCTTTCCAACTTGATTGATTCCAGGAATCAATCAAGTTAGGAAAGAACACAGGCCAATTACATGGCCATCTTGTGGCGGAAGAATACCGCCACAAGACGGCCGAGTAATTGGCCAGGGCGAGTATTCTTATGCCACCATAAAGTTAAGGCCGTTGGCCTTAACTTCCGGTGGCATAAGAATACGTCTTTATTGGACTAGTTGATTGCCCCCGGGGCAATCAACGCGGCCAATAAAGACTCGCCCAACTCTGTTCGACTTGTTGCCGAAGCCGCCTTCGGCGTTTCGGCAACAAGTATCGAACGAGTTGTGGCGGTTTGGTCATGCCACCGCCAGTGCGGTGGCATTACCGCCACAACTCTGTTCGATACGTCGAACAGAGTTCGGCCGAACACAGGGCGGCGGCATATAAACTCTGTGCCGCCTACACGCAGTGTGGCGGCACTAGAGTTTACCGCCGCCGCCGCTGTTTCGGCCGGAATTCTTGTTTCTTATGGCCCCGTAGGGGCCATAAGTAACAAGAATTCAGGATTTACCGGCGATACTGCTGGTGTGCCCTGCCACCAGCAGTATGTAAATGGCGGACCGACAGCAAAGCTGTCGGCACAGCGGCTTAAGGCCGCTGTGGCCGCCATTTACCGGCGGTAAATCCTAGTGTGACTGGTGACCTTCTAGCTCACTAGAACTGATCATAGATCAGTTCAGTAGAGCTAGAAGGTTCCAGTCACTGGGCCGCCCTATCTTCGGGCGGCACATGGGCGGCTAACGTGTAGCCGACACTACTGAACCGTAGGTTCTAGTGTGGCGGCTTACACGTCAAGCCGCCGCGGCGGCGGTTCCGCCGGCAATGCCGGGCCGACAATGCTAAAGCATTGTCGCCGCCACACAAAGTGTGGCGGTCCCGGCATTGCATACTTCGCCATGGCGAGGCCAATGGCGAAGTATCGCCGGAACCGCCTTGTGGCCGCAGACTGATGCGGCCACAATCCGAAGGATAGTTTGGCCACACTGGTGGCCAAACATCCAAATCCTTCGGATTGGGCCGCATCTCGGCGGCTAAACGCCGGAGGCGGCTTAGCCGCCGAGTCTGCGGCCACAACGCCGAGTGTGGCGGCTTAGTATTTAGTTGACCCCGGGGGTCAACTAAATACACAGCCGCCACACGATATATTCCGCCGGCATTAAGCGCCGCATAAATGCGGCAGCTTAATGCTGCGGCGGAATATATCTCGGCGGCCCGGCAGTTAGTGCGGCGGCTGATTCGGCCGTGCCGCAACATAGTTGCGGCACAAACACAAGCCGCCTTTGGCGGCCAAGTGTTTGGCCGAATTGGCCGCCGCCTAAGCTGCCGGGGATCACTTTACGTGTATTGGTTTGACCCCGGGGGTCAAACCAATACTAGTAAAGTGATCAGGTTCTGGCGGCATTTCTTGCAGTTCATGTAATGAACTGCAAGAAATAAGTTCTGCCGCCCAACTATCGGTCAACTTTGTTGACCGTGTGGCCGCTATGCGGCCACAATAGTTGGGGCGGCAGAACTTGTGCCGCCAGAACCTACTGGCCGCTATAATGGCGGCATAACTAACCGACCGCATTGAACTTCGTTCATGCGGTCAGGTTAGTCCGCCGCCATTAATAGCGGCCCCGCGAGTCATTCTCGCATATTGGTTTGACCCCGGGGGTCAAACCAATATTAAGAGAATGACGGATTCCAACTTCTAGTATTAGTTTGACCCCGGGGGTCAAACTAATACACGAAGTTGGAATCTCGCGGACTTGTCGGCACAATGCAGTGCCGACACAGCTGCCGCAACTTGTTGCGGCAGTGTTGAACCTACAGTTCAACACGCTGTGTTGGCACAGCTTGTGCCGACAAGGGCCCGAGTTAATCGCCGCAGAGCGGCGATTAACAATGTGGCGGCTGTATTAGATTGGCCCCCGGGGCCAATCTAATACTACGCCGCCACATTTCGGGCCAATCGTGGCCACACTTGTGGCTGAAGCCGCCTTCAGCGTTTCAGCCACAAGTTGTGGCCCGATTCTGGCGGCTTGGTCATCATGCCGCCAGTGCGGCATGATTGCCGCCAGAATCGTGG
>Ga0114972_10002359_pt1 | contig 14123 bp, 14 predicted proteins | sample M_140807_EF_Meta_FD_87354 | JGI IMG/M metagenome (GOLD analysis project Ga0114972, IMG submission 87354) | Freshwater microbial communities from Lake Montjoie, Canada to study carbon cycling - M_140807_EF_MetaG | ecosystem: Environmental > Aquatic > Freshwater > Lake | place: Lake Montjoie... | reverse complement strand
GCCCAGTCAGATTCTTCAATATTCATGTGAAACAGGTCTGCCAGCAAGCGAGCGTTTTTGCGGCCAGCCATAGCCAGAAGCTCGAGACCTTCATCCACCGTGCGCAGCAGATTGGTCTCATAACGATTCAACGGTTCAACCAAAAAATATTGTCCCAATTCGCCCGCCAGATCCGAAAGTTCGCCAACGGCGTCTGCTAGCCATGCCAGGGCCTGTTCCCGTGAAACATCGCCTTCCGCGCGTCCCTGCATGGAACCAAGAATAACGGGGGCGCCCAGACGGCCCCCAGCCAGAATCATTTCCCGCAGAAACCGACGCGCCGCAGTGCGCACCGTGGCATCGGCGGACGTCAGGCTGAGCTTGTGCCGAATCCAACCGGCGCCAGAACCCAGTGCCGCCAGCCCCAAACCGTGGCGGCGGAGGACGGCTGCCACAGGGTCGGCCGGTAACGCCTCAGGTCCGGGCGCGAAAATTTCAACCCCGTCAAATCCAAGTGATGCCGCCTGATGGCAGCCCTGGTCGAGGTCGCCATGAAAGACGAAAGGGCCAGCAGCAGCCTCGGACACCAAACATACCGTGATGGCACTTCGCATCGTGAAGATCTCGCGGATCTAGCCTGGTCTGGCACGCCCCGCTGGCATGCCTGCCCTCTGATCCCTAGTCTTTCTATAGAGGAGATGACTGTGACGCACATCAACGAGATCACTGTTCGCCAAGTGCAGGACCGCATCCGGGCTCTTTATGGCTCCAAAGATGAGGCCCGCGGCGTGAACGGAACCTTCATGTGGTTCATGGAAGAGGTTGGTGAACTCGCCACGGCATTGCGTGGCGGAGAGTCCCCTGAGGCTGTGGCCGCCGAATTTGCTGATGTGCAAGCGTGGTTAGCTACACTGGCCAATATCGCAGGTGTTGATCTGGGCAAAGCAGTAACCGAAAAATACGGTCTGGTGTGCCCGGGTTGCCGAACTGAACCGTGTACCTGTCCTCCCCACGAAAAACCATGAGACAGCGGAACATGGCTCGAATGGTACTATCGTTGCTTTCAGTGATGGCATTGGCAGGATTGGCCGACGCTTCCTCTGAATTGGCCGCTGTAACCGCTGGCTGGCCCGCACCCGGCGGAATAGGCACCATGCGTGCTGGAGTTCCGTTTCCTTTGCAGGCCACTATTTCTTTGCCTGCCGCCCAAGCCGGTGCTCGTTACCAACTGGCTGTCTTGACCCGCGACGCTTCCGGAACTCCTTGCCGTACGGTGTTTCCCGTGCCACCGTACCTGCTGGGTGGTCGGCACACGGTTCCATTGGTGGCCCGCCATCAGGGAAACTGGTTGCAACCACTGCGAGTGGCACTCGAACGTGAAGATGGAACAGTATTAGACACCATCGATGTCCCTTTGAATTCAACCCGCACCTTGGCTGCTCACCAACCAGTGGTGCTGACTTTGGGCAGCGTCTTACCAGAACTCGACAGAGTACTAGGACGCATCGACCGCCCGCTGGCAGCCGGTGCCACTGAATCGCAAGATCTGCGCACAGTGGAACCGTATGCAGGCATGATCCCACTCGAACAAGTCGGCACGCTCCCGGTGGAACCACTGGCCTACAGCGGTGTAGACCTCGTTGTGATATCTCTGACAGATGCCTTTATGGAAGACTGGATGCGCCCCGAACATTCGGCTCAGCGGCGCGCACTGGGATGCTGGCTTGTCGATGGCGGGCGACTTGTTGTTTCGGCAGATCCACGAACCGCCCGGCACTTGGCGCCATTTGGTGCTTCTCTCGATGGCCATGAGGGAGCCCAATGGCTGCCCGCTGTGGCATCAGCAACTCAGGAAGAGCGACGAACGCCAGTGGCATCCTTACCACGGTGGGTAGCAGGCAATCTACCTCCTCTGTCGGCCCGCCCAATTGCCCATCTGGAATTGCGAAAAGGGCAAGGCGAGACTCTGGCGCGTGAACCCTCACCGGGAAGAGCGCCGCGACCAGTATTGTTGCAGGGCGGAGTGGGGCGCGGGTGGGCCATGGTTGTGGCCATTACGCTTGAACCCAAGGACGAAGTCGCCCGGCAAGAAAAAGAGATCTGGCAAGGGTTTTGGCGCAAGGTGCTTGCCGATGCCGGCGTGCCCATTCCGCGCGCTGCCGGCTCTGCTTTCATTGATAATTTGGCAGACACCGGGGTGCCCGTTGTCCCATTTGGCTGGACCGTTATCCTGATCATCCTGCTGGCTGTGCTGGTCGGCCCTCTTGATTATCTGTTCACTTCACGCCTTCTCGGCCGGCCATCGGCTACATGGTTCACGTTTCCGCTGACCGCCGTGGCAGCCACATCAACCATTTTCGCGGCATCGTGGTTCCTGCGCGGCAACCAACCTGTGGACCGATATTTTGCCCTAGTCGATATCGACACCCGTCAGGTTGGTGCCGGACCACGCGCGTGGGGCGAAATCTTGCTGGCCCGCGTGGACCCTACCGGAAGCCGACACGATATTTCACTGGCATCCGTTCCCGGTTGGCTCGATGCCACCGATTGGCGCGTTGGCCCGGTGGGCCCGCTGACGGTGGAAGATCGGCTCAGGCCTGTGGCACCATGGCCCACACGCGCCATCAGCGAGCAGGCATCGGATCTATCGACTATTCGAGGTCTTTTATGCCCTCCAGGCGGAGAGCAAATACTGGGCGGCCGGTATAGCGCCCGCTTGGCCACAAGCCCGATTAAATCGTTATTGCAACCATCGCGTACAGCATCGCACCTATTTGGCACTTTGGAAAACCATTGGCCCGAAGATCTCACCGATGTGGTTCTGCTTTACGGTGGCCGGCAGTTGGCCTTGGGCGATCTGCCCGGCCGAGGCGGGCGCATGCGTGTTGAAACAATCCGATTAGGGGACGCGGGCGAATCTTCCGAAACATGGCGTTTGCTGATGCACCAAGGAGCGGGTCTTGTGGAAGGTGGCCGCGTGATGGGCGGGCGGGAACAGGCCCGACCAAACTTGCCTAGCGCCTTTCAACCGTTCCTTTTTGCACGACCTGAAGCTTCCGACGCCGTGCGCGCCATGGGTTCCGGTTGGGACCAGTCGTGGCGTTTGCGCAAACTGGAAGACATCTGGCGCGACGAGGTCGTTTTGATAGGCCGTATGGCGCGCGCTCCTGCCGACATTCTTCTTGATGGAATTCCCGCCACAGACAACCCGTCCCGTGGCGCTGTGCTTGTACGCGTGTTGCTGCCCGTCGTCCGCTCCGTGGAGCTGCCGGAATGATTGAAACCCGTGACCTTACCAAGACCTATGGCGAGCTCTATGCTCTTAATCGCCTGACGATCAAACTGGATCCGGGCGACGTCTACGGTTTCATCGGTCCCAACGGGGCCGGCAAAACCACCACGATGCGCATCTTGGCAACGCTTCTCAACCCGACTTGGGGCGAAGGGTTTGTCTGTGGCCACAGCATCCACACCAACCCGCGCGAGATCCGTCGCGCCGTGGGTTATATGCCCGATTTCTTTGGCGTATACGACGACATGAAGGTCATTGAATATCTGGAATTTTTCGCCAGCGCCTACCGAATTGTTGGCGAGGCGCGCCGCCGCAAGTGCGAAGAAGTGCTGGAACTGGTGGATCTCACCTTCAAACGTGAGGCCTTGGTAACCAGTCTCAGCCGAGGCATGACTCAACGGCTTGGTTTGGCGCGCGTGCTGCTGCACGACCCGCAAGTACTGCTGCTCGATGAGCCAGCGAGCGGATTGGACCCGCGCGCGCGCATCGAGATGCGACGGTTGCTGAAAAAGCTGCGCGGTCTTGGTAAGACCATCATGATTTCCAGCCACATCCTCCCCGAGCTTTCAGATATCTGTAACAAGATCGGTATTATCGAAAAAGGACAACTCCTGTTCAATGGCGATGTCGCCGAGGCCATCCGCCAAGTCAGGCAAAACCCTGTCGTGCGTGTTGGCGTTGCTGACGGGCGAGACCGCGAGGCTGCTGACCTTCTGGAAAAATTACCAGAAGTTTCCAGTGTCGAGCCTTGCATCGAGCCTCCGTGCCTGCGAGTCACCTTGTCGCCCGGCACCATCGATCCTGGCCCGCTGGCAGATGCTCTCGTTGGGGCCGGTTTCCGGCTGCGCTTGTTGATGGAAGAAGAAATCGACCTTGAAGATGTCTTTTTAGGTATTACCAAAGGCATCACCAGTTGACCGTGGAGAAGAGCTGATGCGGGTCTTCGTCACGGGCGGTGCCGGTTATATTGGCAGCCATACGGCGCGCGTTCTGGCGGACCGCGGCCACGACGTGATGATCTACGACAGCCTGGCCCGCGGGCACCGCGCCGCCGCCTCGGCTGCCATTGGCCCCGGTCGTCTTGTTGAAGGCGACCTGCTCGACGAAGAGCGCCTCGACCATGCCCTACTGGCGCACCGCACCGAGGCTGTCATTCACTTTGCCGCTTATGCCTTGGTAGGCGAATCGGTTTTGCAGCCCGGCCTGTACTGGCGCAATAATGTGGGCGGCACGCTCTCACTTTTGCGCTGTGCCAAACGGCAAAAAATCGGGCACATTGTTTTTTCGTCCACCTGCGCGGTGTATGGTGAACCATCGGGCATCGACTTGGTGGAATCCTGCCAGCTTGCCCCGGTGAATCCGTACGGCGAAACCAAGCTTGCTTCCGAATGGGCTCTGGCGGCGCATGCGCGCGCCCACGGCATGGGTGTAACGGCGCTCCGTTATTTTAACGCGGCTGGGGCGCATCCGGATGGATCGCTGGGGGAAGATCACGACCCTGAATCGCATTTGATTCCGTTAGCGCTCGATGCTGTCGCGTTTCCCGATAGACAATTGAAGATCTTTGGACTCGACTGGCCCACGCCCGATGGCACCTGTATCCGAGACTATGTTCATGTGATGGATCTGGCCGAAGCCCATGTATTTGCGCTCTCCACCAGCAAGCCCGGCACGTTCCGCGCCATCAATCTGGGTACAGGGACTGGCGCCTCGGTACGCGAAGTCATCGACATGGTGGCGCGGGTCACCGGCAAGCCTGTGCCGCATGCGGCGGCGCCACGCCGCCCGGGCGACCCCTGCCGACTGGTAGCTGGCGCCGGCTTGGCCGGCCCTGAACTCGGTTGGCAGCCCAAGCATTCCAGCCTTGAAACCATTGTTTCCACAGCCTGGCAATGGCGCAAAAAGCATCCACATGGTTACCGCACATAGCCATTGAAGGAAGCGTTTGGAGCCCAGCACCTCTGCCCATCTGGCGATGAAAAATATCGTAAGACATTGCCCAATCCGTGAGCCTTTCAATTGCCTATTTTTGTTATGATTTGCGGAATAAAAATATAGTTCAACAGGTATTATGGCAGCGCTTGGCTGATGCATTGAAGATTGGATGCCACGGATGGCATTTTGTTCATCTCGGAAGGAGTCTGCCACATGGGATCATGGCTGGATCAGGAACTTGAGTGTTGCGAGTTTGCCGATGAGCCGATCGGTAAACGGTTTGGGATGTGGATGGGGCAACAGTCCAAAGGCCTGGGCCAGACGCTGGCGTGCGGTGACTGGGCCTAGAAACCGGGGTTCCTCGCCAAGTCGCTGCGATTGCGGAGATGCTGGCGCTGACGGACTCGCGTCGGGTGCAGATAATGAAGGCCGCGGCAAAGAATGGTAACCAAGTGCCGTGTAGCATGGAATCGCAAACAGTGATTCGTAGAATCTCATTTGGTATTTTGATGCATTAGATTTGACGGGTCCATGCCACGCCGCTATTTTGCGACAATATTCTACCGCATTTGGGCGGTCGAATACCTGTACGGCGAGGAGCGTGTGTGACGAATGAAGGACCACATCCTGAACGAACTGCTCGACGCGTCCTCATCCTCTCGGAAGCACCATCCGAAGCCACACAAAACCCGCCGGCCAGCCGCATTCGACCCAGAAGCGCCGCGGAGGGAGGCCATGGTGGCCGGTCGGTATGGACGACCGGGGCTGAAGCAGAACATCCTAACCCGGTTCTGGCGGTCCCGGCTCGGCCAGCCGTGGGACGAGGTCTGGGCCGAGGTGGTGGCTGGTTTGTCTGGCCACCACGACCTGCTGGAACAGGTGCGGAGGCACGTCGGGGGGGAATGCGGCCGTCGGCCAGCCGTCGGTTTCGAGTGTCCACCCCTGTGCTGGATCTTCGGCGGGCGTACGTCGCCGACCAACGGAAAGTACGAACGGCACGTTGTGTTTTATGTTTGCCCGGCGACGGCCCGGCTGATGGTCCTGCCTAGGGTCGAGTTCCATCAGATGTTCGGGACGGCGGGCGGTAAGCTCCCACTCCCACCGCACTAGTAGTCGGCCGAACCAAGCGCGCACCTGACCGCATGGGGCTTGGCGCCTCGCTTTCAACAGACTGCTTTCCCGGCCCTATGCGGCCGGTTAGCTTTGACGTTCGGCGGCAAATTTGCATGGCTCCAGAGGGACTTTGATGACCTCACGGGAGCGGCGCTCGGTCTTGTCGGTAGTACCGGCACTCACAGTGGCGAGTGCCGAGGCTGCCGCGGCACCGGTCGGTTCGAGCGGCCAGCCCAGCCGTGCTTTAATTGCACCGGCCAGAAGTTCAATCAGCCTTGTCGTCGCTGCAACGGGTCGGATAACTTCAAGCCTTCGATCTCGGATGCGTGCCGCAAGCGCGAGGGATCTGGGTGGCACAAACGGTCTCGGTAGCAAAGGCTTTCCAAAATTAAGCCGAAGTCGTTAGAATTGTTATGAAGGAGACCTCCATGATCAAGAATACTGCATTTGCGGATGCATTGGATGCCGCGGAACTCTTGGACCTGGACGCCCAGGTGGAATTGATTGCTGTGTTAAATCGCCGGCTGGCCGAGCGCGGTCGCGAATGCATTGCCGCCACGGTTGAGCAGGCGCGGCGAGAGTTCGCGTCCGGACAGTCGAAGCCAATGACGGCCGCCGAAATCGTGCGTGAGGCCCTTTCGTGAGACGGTTGCTCTTACAGTCACCGGCGTTTGCGCGCGACTTGAAGAAATGGCTGAAGTCGCATCTCGATGCGGCGGACTCGATTGCCGAGACTTTGGAGCAATTGTCCGCCGACGCCAGCCACGCTTCGTTGCGTACGCACAAACTTCGCGGACCTTTGGCGGGATGCTGGTCGTGCAGCGCCGCGTACGACCAACGGATCGTGTTCGAGTACGTGCAGCACGACGGGGCCGAGGCGATACACCTATTGTCGCTTGGCACTCACGACCAAGTTTACTGACCAAGACGCCGAACAAAACGTTAAGTCAGCGGTGAAACTCGATCTTCGCCGGAAACGGGCGGAAGCCTCTGGCGTGCGGTGTGACGTTTCGGAACCACCAAATAATCATCGGCCAACGGGGTTGGCCGAACAGACACGGATTCTGATTTCAGGCGCTACCCGTCGTACAGGGCCTTTCGGGGTCTTCTTGGCTGGCCAGCTTTACCATAAGCTATGGCTTGCACCAACTGCGCGCGTCGATCACCATGGCACCAACCAAATGGAGGTTCGCGCATGAACGGGATCATTAAGCGGGTGGTGGGCGTGGTCGCTGTGGCATGTTGCCTGGTGGCGGCATGGGCTGCGCGAGAAGCCGCGCCGCCTGAAATGAAATTCAACGATGTGAAGGAAATCGCGCCGGGCGTCTTTTTCCGTTATTCATCCATCAGCGCCACCGATATGTCGGTGCCTTTTGGCGGCTGCAACAACACGTGGGTGGTGTTCAAGGAATTTGTTGTTGTCATCGATGCCAACTTCCCCAAGGAAGCAGAAGATGTGATCGCCGCCATCCGCAAGACAACCGACAAGCCGATTCGCTACGTTTTCGACACGCATCACCACGGCGACCACGCCTACGGCAATACCGTGTGGGCCAAGGCGGGCGCGAAGGTGATCGGCCATGTCAACTGCTCGCGTTTGCTGGAGATGAACGGGCCGAAACAATGGGCCGAAGCAGCACGCGACCGCAAAGACATTGCCAACAACCAGCTCAAAACAGTGGACATTGCCTTCGATGAGAAACATGTCATCGACGACGGCAGCCAGCGGATTGAGTTTCTTTATTTGGGCCATGCCCACACCCCGGGCGATGCTGTTGCCTATCTCCCAAAGCACAAACTACTGTGCACGGGTGATGCGTGCGTGAACGGCGCCTTCAATTTTATGGGACACAGCAACTCCGCCTCGTGGATCAAAGTGCTCGACCGAATGAAGGCGCTCGACGTCGCCATGATTGCCCCCGGTCATGGGAAGGTCACGAACAAAGGTTTGCTCGACCTGCAGCAGCGTTATTTTGTGGACATGCGCGACGCTGTGAAGAAGGGTATCGAGGCCAAAAAATCGGTGGAAGAGATCACGGCTAATATCGGAATGGGTTGGTACAAAGACTGGACAGGCAAGGACGCTTCGAAGATTCCAGACAATGTGGCCCATGTATACAAGGAATTAACAGGCAAGATCGACCACACCATGCTGGGCCGCGCCGTGAGCCCGGATGCTATGGGCCCCTATGGCGCAGGCCGCGGTGTGGATGTCGCTGGGCGCTAATAGCCCTGCCTCTAACTCTTTAGAAACCCGGTCGGGAAATCGACCCGGCCGGTGCGGGCCCAGGCAATGGGGCTTCCAGCGTCTGTCGCAAGGATTGAATCGACTGATTGATCGACTGTTTGGTGCTGTCCAGTCCGGTGGCACCAGAGCGCTGGGCATCTGACAACTTCGTAAGAATGGCTTGTTTTTGCGTTTGGACATCCTGCAGGCGCCGTTCCATAGCAGCGCGCGTTTCGCCGGCTGTGGAATTCATTTGCGCCTGTAAGGCACGCTGCTGATTATCAATCTGGCTGAGCTGTGCTTGAACCGAGTTTTGCAAATCTTGGCCACTCGCCTGAATCAGGTTGCTTCCTGATTGGGCCGTTTGGTTCACTTGGCTTTTGAACATGTCGAAACTGGGACCGGTAGCCGATGGAACCGGGCTCTTGCCCGGGCTGTTGGCACACCCACACAAACCCGCCAAAAGCAAGGCGCAAGGAGTCAGCCGCATGGATCGCTCCACTGAAAATTGAGTGAATCGCTGGCCCTGAATCACAGGGAGTCTGTTTGCATGCCATAATGATACAATTGAATCAAGCTGAAGTGGTGTTGGAGAGTTGGTGTGCTTTTTCTAGCGACATTGGTGCTGGCATTTCCTGACCCTGCTCAAAGGGCTGTGGTATTGCCTGCGCAAGTGTCGGTACAAGGCCTATCAGGAGCCGAAACAACCGGTCGCTGGCCGAACAATCGTGGAGCATTGGTGTTTTTTTTAGACCGTGAATGCCCGGTGAGCAACGGATATGCGCCGGAAATGGCGCGCTTGGCACAATTGGCGCATAATGGCAAATTGGCAGTTTTGGGCATTTATTCGGATCCCTCGACCACCATTCAAGAAGCCGTCCGGCATGCCAAAGAGCATGCCCTAGGGATTGATGTGGTGGCGGATCATGCTCAGCGTCTGGCCACAGCCAGCGGTGTGGCCATTGTTCCGCAAGCGGTGATCGCTGATCCCGAAGGCCGCATCGTTTACCGTGGCCGTATCAACGACCAATACACCCCAGATGGCACCCGCCGGTTGATGGCCACATGCCACGACCTGCGCAACGCCCTTGAAGCATTTCTGGCCAACAAGCCAGTGCCTCAAGCAGGGGGAAAACCGTTTGGATGCCCATTGCCCACACCCCCCAATGCGGCAAGCCCAAGGAAATGACCATGTGTATTTTATCCGTCCTCAGCCTTTGCATGGCCACGATTGCCGAGCCGACATACAGCGGCTCGGTTGCGGCATTGCTGCACAAGAACTGTGCTGGCTGCCACCGTTCTGGTGAGGTAGGCCCCTTCCCCCTGATCAGCTATGAAGACGCCCGTAAACGTGCGGGTTTTATTGCCAAGCAGGTAAGGGCTAAAAAAATGCCCCCGTGGAAAGCGGAAGCGGGGCACGGCGAATTCTTTGATGAACGCCGCCTGACCGAAGCTGAAATCAGCACGCTGGAAGCCTGGGCTGCGGCAGGTGCTCCGCGGGGCGATGCCTCGGCAGAACCGGCGGTTCCCACCTTTACCGATGGTTGGCAGCTTGGCAAACCCGACCTGATTGTGCGTATGCCCGCGGCCTTCACTATTCCCGCCGATGGCCGGGATATTTACCAGATTTTTGTGATGCCATCGGGGCTGACCGAAACGCAAACTGTGGCAGCTATGGAATTCCGCCCGGGCAACAGGCGCGTGGTGCACCATGCGATTGCGATTGTCGATTCCACGGGAACCGCCCGCCGCAGGGATGCGGCAACTCCCGAACCAGGGTACCCAACCTTTGGTGGGTTTGGGATTCTTCCCACAGGATTTCTGGGAGGCTGGGCGCCCGGGAATTTACCCCACCGCCTACAGGAAGGCATGGGCAGGGAACTGCCCGCAGGAGCTGATATTGTTGTTCAAATTCATTATCACCCCACCGGAAAACCAGAAAGCGATAGAAGCGAACTAGGCCTTTATTTCACACCTAAGCCAGCCGCTAAGCTCGTGCGCAACCTGCCACTTGTCAGCCGTGATATCGATATTCCCGCGGGTGAATCAGCTTACAAGCGCATGGTGCGCTTCACCACCCCGGAACAACTGACCGTTGTGGGAATCATGCCGCACATGCACCTGTTGGGCCGCGAAATGAAAACGCGAGCCATCAAACCGGATGGCAGCGAGATACCGCTGGTGTGGATCCGCGACTGGGATTTCAACTGGCAAGACACATATCTTTACCGCAAACCCATCACGGTTCCGGCCGGAACTCGGTTCGAGGTGGACGCCGTTTACGACAACAGCGCAGCCAATCCACGCAATCCACAGTCCCCGCCGAAGCGTGTTGTGTGGGGCGAACAGACAGAGAATGAAATGTGCGTCTGCTTTATGGCGGTAGTAACAAAAGACAATGCCGCCGCCGTCAAACTTCGTCAGGAATTCTTCAAGCAACTGGTAACGCCTTCCATGATACTGCGGTTTTTGGGCGGAGATTGATCCGCCCAAAAACACAGAGCATCAGGCATCGTCCAGCAAGGCCGGCAACGTGCCACACCAGTTTTTGGTGATGTCGGCCAGCGACGCCCAAACAATCCATGAACCATCGGCACCAGCGATGCGCACCCGCGGCTCACGGGTCGACAAACCGATGCGCGCGCACGGCGAACCTGCCAAAACCTGCTGAAATTCCTGTGCTCGGGCGGATTCAACTTCCACCAAAAACCGAGTAGGCGACTCGCCAAAGAGGAGCTCCGCATCCGGCAGGCCCGGCCCCGATGCCGCCAGATGGTTCAGGTCGCAGCCGATACCGCCTGCAAGCGCCATTTCGGCGGCAGCTACGGCCACTCCGCCCTCGGCCAGATCGTGAACACTGCGGCACAGGCCTTTGGAAATGGCCTGATGCATGCGGGCAAACAAAACGCGCGCCGAAGCGACATCCACGTGCGGAATACGGCCGCCCGCAATTCCGTGAACAACACCATAAGCAGATCCGACAAGGGCACCATCCGACTTGCCGACCAAATAAAGGTGGTTGCCAGCCGATTTCAAATCCATGCTCACTGCCTTGCGCGCATCGGCCAGTTGGCCTAAAGCGCTGATCAGCAGCGTGGGCGGAATAGCAATACGCCTGTCACTACCCTTGTATTCGTTCTTGAGGCTGTCTTTGCCACTAATGAAAGGCATCGACCAAGCGATGGCCAGATCACGGCATGCTTCAGCGGCGCGCACCAGCAGGCCCAATTCCTCGGGGCGGTCAGTATCTGCCCAGCAAAAATTGTCGAGTAGAGCAATCCGTGAAGGATCAGCACCGACAGAAACGATATTGCGGACTGCCTCGTCGATGGCACATGCCGCCATCGCATACGGATCGATACGCCCTAGGCGGGTATGGATGCCGCAGCCCACGGCAAAAGCACGCCACTTCCCGGGCACAGGTGCCACCACGGCGGCATCCGAAGGCCCCGTTTCGTGAACTCCCACAAGGGGCTTGATGACGCTCCCCCCCTGAACCTCATGGTCGTACTGCCTAACGACCCATTCCTTGCTGGCAATATCCGGCATAGCCATAAGCGCCAGCAGCGTGCTGGAAAAGTCTTCCTTGGCGGGCAACACAATCGGCGTTTCCACAGGAACCGACCACGTTGCCTTGCGCATCACGCCGGGGCGACCGTCGTGCAGGAATGTCATATTGAGCTCGGCGACCTGCTCTCCATGCCAACGTAATTTCAGAAGTCCGGTTGCCTCGAAGCGGCCCAGAACAACAGCTTCCACGCCCTCGGCAGTGCACTCAGCCAAGAGGGCCGGCCAGTTTTCAGGAGGCACAGCGAGCACCATACGTTCCTGCGACTCGCTGATCCATGTCTCCACATACGACAAACCGGAGTACTTGAGCGGAGCCTGATCCAGATCGACCGTGGCCCCCAAATCCGCGGCCATTTCGCCCACAGCCGAGCTGAATCCGCCCGCACCGCAATCGGTAATGCCACGGTAGAGGCCCTTGTCGCGGCAACGCATCACTGCTTCCAGAACCTTTTTCTCCTCGATCGGGTTGCCGATCTGAACGGCTCCACCCGCCGTCTTTTCTGAAGTTCCCGACAGCCCCTCGGAAGAGAACGTGGCGCCATGGATACCATCGCGGCCGGTGCGGCCACCCATGGCCACGATCAGGTCGCCGTCGCGCACTTCCTTCTTGGTGCGGTTCACCGGCAAAAGGCCAACCGTGCCACAAAAAACCAGCGGGTTGGCAAGATAATCGGCATGAAACCGCACGGCACCGTTCACCGTTGGTATGCCCATGCGGTTGCCGTAGTCGCGCACACCCGCCACCACCCCGCGCATGATCTTGCGCGGATGCAAAACGCCCTCGGGCAGTTGTTCTGCCGGATAATCCAGCGGGCCGAAGCAGAACACATCCGTGTCACATACCGGTTTGGCGCCCAAGCCCGTGCCCAGCGCGTCGCGGATCACGCCGCCAATACCCGTGCTGGCGCCACCGTATGGCTCGATGGCGCTCGGGCGGTTATGCGTTTCCACCTTAAATACAAGATGATTGTTGTCGTCAAAAAGCACAATGCCAGCATTGTCTTCAAACACGGAAACACACCAGTCGTTGGCGCCAAGGCTACGGCGCACCTCGACCGTGGCGGCAAAGATCGTCTCTTTCAGCAGGTTTTTGTAAATTTTGTCCGGTGTTTCCACACGCCCCTTCAAAGTCTTGTGTGAGCAGTGCTCCGACCAGGTCTGGGCTATGGTTTCCAGCTCCACGTCTACCGGATCGCGGCCCAAATCACGGAAATGATCGCGGATCACCACCATCTCGGTGGTAGACAATGCCAGCCCCATGGTTTTGCTGAGAGCAAGCAGGGCGGTTTCGTCGAGATCGCGCAGCAACACATCGCGGCGGGCAAACACATAATTCGATCCCAAACGAACATGCTCGAGGTTCGGGAGGCCAGCCGCCACCTGTTCCACAGCTTCGTTGGCCAGAATCCGGCGGAATAGAAGCGTGCGCACCGAATCGGCCAAGGGGGGACCGTAATAGCGGCGGTAGGTTCGCACCTGCTCCACAGGCAAACCAAGATCCCGCGCCAGTTCGGTGACGCTGAGCGCGGCGGGGTCCATCACGCCCGAACGGGGCAGAACCGTGGCCAAGGGAATTTCATCAGCAGGTTCATCCCAAGCGCGAACCGTGCCGATTTCCGCAACTTCATCCACCAGAACCTGCGAGGCCAAGTCGCGGGCTTGGTCGCGATCGAGCGCGCCTTCCAGCAAAAATCCGCGCGAGGCGCCTGTGAGAAACGCCTCAGGCGGCTCCTCATGCGCCAAAAGCCTGTATTCTCGGCGAACCCGTTCCAGTTCGGGTTCAGCCAATCGCGCCCGGATTTCCACATCCCACAACATGCACGTTCCCCCAAAGACCTTTGTGATGATAGTGTATGGGCCGGGCCGGTTACGACACGCCAGCCCTTCACTGTTCCTAAAGCGTAGGAGACTCGCCGTGCCAGTTCAGGCCCTGCAAGCAACCGTGGTCGATCCGTTCAAGGTCGAAATCCGCCAGGTCACTCTTCCCGATCCGGCTCCCAACCAGAT
>Ga0114972_10002357_pt1 | contig 14131 bp, 15 predicted proteins | sample M_140807_EF_Meta_FD_87354 | JGI IMG/M metagenome (GOLD analysis project Ga0114972, IMG submission 87354) | Freshwater microbial communities from Lake Montjoie, Canada to study carbon cycling - M_140807_EF_MetaG | ecosystem: Environmental > Aquatic > Freshwater > Lake | place: Lake Montjoie... | reverse complement strand
TCTGACGCTTGATCCACTCCATTGCTACTCGCTGTCAACCGACCCTCCTCCGGCCAGGCCCATGGTCCCTCACCGCTCTGGCGGACTGTCGTTGACTGATGGAGGGTTAGTCTTTAGGTGAACGGAGGTTCGTGCGTCGATCCATCGAACTCACGTAGACTAAAAAACTAAACCACGAACGCTTGATTGAGGCCTAGTTTAAAGGTATTTCGCAGGTGAAAAACTCTCTCACATTGTTGAGCCGATCCACCAAAAGTACTTCAGTAATTGCAAACGTCTCTAAGCGATGCTTGCCCCTGCGACTTTTTAAAGCGGCAGATACCATTTGAATCATAAAACCTTTTTCACCTACAGTAATTTTTGTTGGTATGAGAGTCGAATCCTCTTTTAACTTGATCCGATCAAACTTTGGATCACGCTTTTCTTCAATGGACTTCTTCAGCTCCAAAATCTCCATGACAACTAACTCTGAGGAATTGCTGCGACCAAGCAGAACGCCTATTTCCGTCTCGATCACTCGTTTAACAACGGGAACGCGACTCCAAATTGCGATCAATATTTTTGTATCATCCAACGCGGCGGTCGTGCAGATTTTCCCGTTTGGTAACCAGCCACCACTGTAAACAACGCCTGTCGATAAATCCAACAACTTGTTTTGGTCCGATTCGACCAAAAAAACATAATCCGTTCCAGGAACCGGGACAATTGATTCGTATTCGTCAGCAAGCGAAATTACCTTTCTCCCGCCATCGTCAACAATCGTTATCTCCGCTTTGGAAATCGCAATAACTCTATTCCCATGCAGATAGCATGCTGCATTGCGAGGAAGTTCGTCTGCGATGGAGTCGCATACAAATGCAACCAAAATGCCCAAAACCATTGCTCGCGGAGGTTTCATATTTATTGCTTTCCATTAAGTGATAATTCAACACTGCAGTTTAGGTCGCCCTTTTTTAGTTTTGACTTCGGGCAGCAATCAAACGTATTAGTCATTTCGATACGACTTTCCGCGAGGGGTTTTCTCTCGCTCCAAAAGTCATCGATTGTTGGGTCAGAACCCTTCGAGCCGCCGTTCGTTTTAAACGTGCCACAATCTTTTCCATCTTGATCTACCAAATTGAAAATAGTGGGTCGTCCTTGGGCTGCTTTCCACCAGCTTTCCAACTTTGGGGTGCTTTCAAGTAACTTGAGTTCCGCAGTATAAACTGTTGAGCCTTTCGCAACGCAAACACCGTCGACATACCCGCTTAATCCCCACACATCAACATAATCGCCAAAAACCGACCTTCCATACAGAACTTTTTCTGCCGTTACATGGCCAATCATCTCATAAACACATTTAGTGCAAACTCTCTCTTTCCCAACTGGTTTACAAGTTCCGCTCGGCGGACACGAACAACTCGTGTACTTCTTCGTTATGCAGATTTTCTGGATCAAAAATGCTTCGAAAAACTCCCCGACTTCTTCAGGCTTGTCTGCTCCTATTGTGTGATCAAGCTCAACCCTAAACTCACCGCACCCCCAGCACTTTTTTTTGTGCTTGGTTCTGATCTCGAGTTTCATACCTGATGGGTCGAGAAATCGCAGGGTGACTCTACTTGCATACAAAGCAAGTCCGTCCATGTACCCGATAGGATCTCTGGTGAGGAATCTCCCCGCATTCGGGCTCATCCATCGCGCCCTAAAGTGATGCAGTCCCAGCGTCGCATCCCATTCACGACCGGTGAATGAATAGCGAAGTGAGAAGTTTGAAGTTGGAAGGACGGTGCCGGAGGCATCGAGGATCGTTGGTTGGCCGTAGGCTGTGTAAGCATACCGTACTGCGACTGCGCCAGTTGACGTGGTCATAGCGGTGATTGAGTATTGATGGTTGCGATGGAAATAAACCAACGTTCCGCCGGTACCGGCGGTTTTGCGGACGACCGGTTCATCGATGTAGCTCGCGTAGACGTATCGGAACGTTGGAGTCGTCGCAGCGCCGCCTACTGGATAGTCCGCGATCGTTTGCTGGTCCATCTGCACATAGACCACCGAGCCTCCGGTCCCGGTCCGCGTGACTCGGCGTCCAAGCGCCTCGTATTGGAAGTTCACGTCCGCCGTGCCGTTGGCATCGATGTCGTTGAGCAGGCTTGAGGCTCTAGGTGGGAGGCTGGAGGAGATGCACAAATCTTCGTTGTCGTACGTTGTCCCGGCGGATGTGAACCCGTAGCCGCTCATGACCCCCGTGATCGACGCGGAGGTCTTGTTCTTGTTCGCATCCCAGGTGTAGGCCATGTCGCAGAAGGTCGCCATATGGACTGGATTCTTATAGAAACTACGTCATCCGCTTTCGCAGCTGTGCTTGCAGTTCGGTTGCTAACGTCTCAAGTTCGGTCCTGGTTTTGAGTTGCAGCTCCTTGTCGGTCGACTGAGGGAGACTCAGTAAATTTTGCAACATGCGTATCTTGCCGAAAAGTTCGCCTTCCTCAAGACCTTCGCGGCGAGCGGCATTGAGAATCCATTGCTGGTCGCGGATGGCTTTTTCACGTGTGTCATACATGGCTTTGTCCTCGGTCTTCTTGGCTATCCGGTCAATCGAGTCGGTCGCCCTCTGAAACTCTGGCTGGGGGAACAAACTCCCAAGCTTCGTTAAATCGTACTGGTGGGCATGCAGCAGCCAATTCAGCCAACGGTCCAGCAGGCTAGCGGTCTGAAGCTCGCTCTCATGGAGATTATACCACCCAAGCTCGAGCGTGTGAATTTCTCAAGTTACCCCAAGCAAACGCCCCGAGTCCTGATCCACAAGTCGAAACGCATGATGCACCTTGGCAGAGTCGTCCCAAAGTTGACACTCCAGCAGGCTGATCAAAGCCAGCTTGTTCTAGGGCGATCCAAACGTTTTCTTGAAAGCGAAATCGTTGGTAGGACGAATACCAATCGGATGCGACAGCATCTGTGTGCCCATCGAGATCGGAGGGCGACATAATTCCGCCGATGTGCATAAACCATGGATTTATTCAGGCGAAAAATATTTTTGACCAAAAAAGGGTCTTTTTGCACACAGTTGATATATTCGGATAAATCGACAGTAAATCGACGATTTACGAAGTGTTTCGATGCATTTTGGTGACCTTTAGGGAGGGTATAGCATGATGGAAAAGGAAACGGACTTTTGCACATTCGTTGTTTTGGAAGCTTCGCGATGTTGGATCGCCCAAAGGCTCGACGATGAGTCGACCTTGACGGTGCTGGCTTTGATTTCTGAGGACCCATCGTCATGGGAAGAGGCGATGAGTGGTTGGCCACGCTACCGAAATCCGGCGGTGTGCGAGTTTCCAAGCGGTTTGCCGTTTGAGGAGAAAAATCGAGCCGAGGTCATGGAGGTCTTGGCCAATTCCGAGTCATGGGTGGTTGTCGATTTCCCTACCAAGCGAATTCTCAATGGAGGAAGCTTTGAAGCGGTGGGCAGAGACGCAGCATTTACGATGGTACCGAATCAACGCAGGACCGGAAAATCTCAATTGTTTATCCACCTTCCACCCTGGTGGGAATTGCGTGAAGGGGTCTCGTTATTCAGTCTCGACGAACCTCGCCAAGAACCGATGAATAAACCGATCGTCGATCGAGAGATCCTATACGGTGACGCTTTATTGATCGATATTGCCGAGAGATCGCTTGAGGTCGTCGCAAGCCCGGAGTGGCAGATCGCCGATGGCCAGCAGCGGGATTACCATGATCTAACCGTACGATTGCATCGGGATTGGCTGATGACACCGCGCAAGGATTTGGGTGGCAAAATCCCCAGAGAACTGCTTCATGGTGCCATCGAGTGGAACGAACAGGTAACGCATGGACAAGAACTGCGTTACGAACAAGGTGGAACCTTGATAGCCGCTCCAGCCGATTGGCCAGGATATGCCACCGCCCCAATGGGGAGCCAAGAGATCTGCATGTACTTTGACTATTGCCGCGAGGTGATTCGATTGGCATGGGTCTGGTGTTTGGCCAATGATGTGATGATCGCTACAGAGGATCCTCAAACGGCGGTATCGGAAATGGTCGACTCTTTGCGGGAGAATATGGAAGCTTGGCTGAGTAGTTCATTCGAAAGTGGCCCCAGTCCACGTTTTGTCATCGAGTGCGATCGCAGGCGGGTGCCGATAGGCGATGGGGTGGTGATTGAAGGGATTGATGGAGTGGCCAAGGAGAAACACATTCTGGACTGCAATTGTCCGATTTGCAAAATGATGGCAGATGGCTTGTTCGGAACAAGCTTCAGCAGGATCGATGGCCATCATTTGGAGCTGGATGACGAATTCGCGTTCTCTATGGAGGAGACCGTCGATGATTGGGAATGCAAACAGCAGGAGTACCTCGAGTTCAGCGAAGGTTTCGAAGAACGAAAATCCACTATTCGACCGATCGAAGACGACGAACCGTTTGGTTCCGCCTGGGTAGGTGTCGGGAGCGACCGCCCGATCCCTGGAGACCGGCTTGGGCATATGAAGATGGCGTTCATGGTCGCTGAAATCATCGCGGTCTTGGAAGGTCACTCCCATCGTGAGGATGAAATCAAGTCGTTGAACATGGCGTTTTCGGAGTATCGCAAGTCGCAGGGTTCGCAAACCAAGAAGTCGAAAAAGAAACTCAAGAAGATCCTTGAATCGCTTGCCAAAAGGTATCCGGAATTGGTGTCCAAGTCGGCGGATCTTCAAAGCTACATCGACGAGTCAGCGCGTGCCTTGATCGGTGATCGAAACGAGCCGGGGTTCTTGTAAAACCCATGGTGAAAAATGGTGTATCGAATGCTTAAATAGTTTTTTTCTCGTTGTAACGCTTGATTACAAACCCTGGCGTTACGGGTGCCTCAAGCCAAGTAGAAGTGAGGCCATGGCAAAGCAACCCTCGGGTGTGGAGATCGCGATCATCGGTTGACGGACGTTCATGGACGGGTGGTCGGCAAGTTGTTGAGCTGATTATTTAACAACGAGGATCATGGCGGTCTTGGTCTTGGTCTCCGAGATTATGGCTTAGCTACTGGCTCTGGTTCTTTTGGCGCAGGGAAGGGTCCGTGCTCAGCGGCCATGTGAGTGACCAAGAAATAGAGCTTGGCGGCAGATGCGATTTTAGCGTAATTGATTTTATCAGGCGTATCGGTTGTGCGATGGTAATCGGGATGGAAACCGCCAAAGAGAAACGCAACGGATGTTCCTTTCTTGAAAAAATTGATCTGATCGCTTCGACCGAAGACTCCTTCTTCGTCAAACTCAAACTCGAAATTGATCGATTTGTTTGCTTCCAGGATGAGTGCATGAAGGGACTTGTCCCCTTTTTCGCTTCCGACTAGGTGCAAGGAACGGACGTTTTCGCTCGCCGGTTCGTTGGGTTTTTCTTCGTTGCGTCCGACCATGTCGACGTTGAGCATGCAGATCATTTTTTCCAGGGGCAGGATCGGGTTGTTGACATAGTGGGCTGATCCAACCAGCCCTATCTCTTCTGCTGCGAACCACATAAAGAGGATGCTCCGTTTGGGTTTGGTCGGGTTGGCGGCGATCGCTTTGGCGATGCTCAGCAGAGCGGTCGAGCCAGAGCCATTGTCATCGGCGCCTGCGAAATATTCGTTCCCTCGTTGGCCGAGGTGGTCAAGGTGAGCACCGATGACGATGTACTCTTCGCGTAGGGCTGGATCGGAACCTTCTTGCCAAGCCAACACGTTGGGAACGGCGATAGGCTCTTTTCGAATTCTCACCTCCGCCTTGAGCTCGACATCTGTTTCATGAATGTCGATCGCATTCTCTTCGGGGATGGTCAGCCATTCCTCTTTGCCTCCGACGGCTTCGAGAATCTTCTTGGCTGCATCTTTCTGGATATTCCCGCCGATCCCGTTTCCGCGTTGTCTGTTGTTAGGGCGCTCTTGTTGTGGCGTCGAGGTCGGCTCGGTTTCGACGACGCGAAGTACAGCGGAAGCTCGTTTTCTGCTGAGGCGAAAGGAGTTTGCGCTGGCCGCTTGGTCGTCGGCCACAAGGATCACGAATTTGTTTTCAATGTTCAGATCGTCGGCGATCTTGGCCCCCTCCCCTGCCATCTGCAGGAAGACGACTTTACCGGCGAATTCAGGTTGGTCGATGAATCGGTCCAGACCGATTTTTTTATCGAAGCCCAAGACTAGATCGTTAGGTCCGGTGATTTTCGATTGAGCCGCATCCACCAGCAGTCGGCTCATCGGTAGCATTTGAAAATAGGTGCCTGCATCTCCCATAGGCTTGAGCCCAAACTCAGCTAATTTTCCTGAGACCCACGAAGCGGCTTTGAAATATCCTTCTTGGCCGGTCCCTCGTCCTTGGAAACCTGGACCTGCCAAAACATTGAGCCACTGCTCGCATTCTTGTTGGGTGATCGCTTCGAAACCGGGTCGAAGGGGTTCTGGAGGAGGGATAGCGCCGTCGTACTGGGCCTTGAGCCATTGCGTGGGGGAAACCGCCAAGCAGACAACCAGAGCAGTGATTGCGTAGAAAGTGCGATTGAGATTCATGAGATCTATTGACCTTTGTTTCGTACAACGTGCTTACGGGCTTATAAGGTGAAAATCATAAACTGGCGCAGGTGGAATTGCGAGTCTGACTTTTGTTGGTTTGAGTGAGTCGATTGAACCACGAAAGACACGAAAGGCACGAAAAGAGGCCGTTAACCACGAAAGACACGAAAGGCACGAAAAGAGGCCGGTGTGGGACGTTCGTGCTTTTTGTGCTTTTCGTGGTTCATAAAAAACTAGAGACGCCACAGGCAAGCCTGCGACGTCTCCAGCGGGGTTGGGTGATCGAGAGGGAAGACTTATCCGACGACTTCTTTGATTTTTTGGAGGAAGTGATCTCCTCCATCTTTGCTTAGTTCCTTTGCGTGCTTTTCGGCTTTCTTCACATCGGTGTATTCGAAAACGGCAACTCGCTTGAGGTGTTGGTTAAACACACCCCAGTAGAGCTTGATGCGAGGTTCAGCAGCAGCCTTACGGGTCCGCTTTGGCTTGGCTTCTACAACAGCATCCGTGGTTGTCTCAGCGGCTTCCGTGGCCTTCTTGGTCTTCTTTGAGTTGGTAGCAGTAGGCATGCCGAAAGGCTCCGTTAAAAAAAAGGAAGAGAGCAAGAACATTTGCGTTAGGACCGCTGCGGTGCCATCCGACAAATACTCGGTGACGCCAAGTATACCCGGCAGGGGTGCTTTTTGATATGGTTTATTTGGAACTTGTTAAGAGATTCTAGCAGGGAAAGCTAGCAAAACCCTGGGTTTATGAGTGTTTTCAACCCAAACACAGGGAGCGAGTGCTTATGGTTTCCGTCCCGACGAAAGGGCATGGGCCACGGAATCGAAGTTGTGTTTCATCATTCCGAGATAGCTGTCGGCCCCTGAGCCTGCCGGGCCCAGGGCATCGGAGTACAGTTCGTTGCCGATCTTGAGTTTGAGACCTCGGTCGGCGGCGCCTTCGATCACCGCATCGATCATCTTGCCGGCCACGCTCGATTCCTTGAACACCGCCGGGACAGTGTTTTTGGAGATGAGTTCGATGAGCTCTGGAATCCTTTTGAGTCCGGCTTCGGAAACCGTCGAGATTCCTTGGACACCTTCGACCCGCAGCCCGTAGCGACGACCAAAGTACTGAAAGGCATCGTGCGAAGAGATCAGGACCCTCTGTCGCGTGGGAATTCCTTGCATGGCCTGTACCCCATACTCATCGAGGCTGATGAGTTGTTGCAGGATTTCGTCTGAGGCCTGTGCAAATTGCTCTTTGCGTTCTGGGATTCGCATTGCGAGGGTATCTCGGATCAAAGGGATCGTTTTGCTCCAGAGAGCCACATCCATCCAGATATGCGGATCGATCGCATCGGTGCCCGGTTCCCCGACCAGGTCGATGGGATCTAGGGCATCGGATAGCGGCACATGCACCCGATCAGACTTGGTGGGACTCCCTAGAACATCAGCCATCCGACCTTCGAGCTTGAGTCCGTTGTAGAACACGATTTTTGAGTGGACGATTGCTACGATGTCATCGCGTATGGGTTTGTAGAGATGCGGATCAACACCTGCAGAGATCAGTTGTGTTAGCCGGATCGCATCTCCACCGATGCTGCGAACCATGTCGGCGATCATCCCGGTGGTGGCGACCACAGGCAGCGAATCGGATGAATTCTCTTGTGTCCAGCGGCCTGTGCATCCGCCGAGCACCGTGGCGCCGGTCGAGCACGCGGAAAGTTTCAGGAAGTCCCGGCGGTTTGAGCTCATGGAGTTCGATCCTACTTCAAATCAGGTGGACTAGATCGCTAAGACCGATAGGCTCTTTTGAAGCGAATGGTTCACCGTAGCGAACACCGATGGCCATCCCCCATGTAGCGGCTTGTTCGCGTAGAAGTTCGATCATTGGGGGATCGATGTGCTCCTTGCCCTCGTAGAATTGGCTGCGGTAAGCCATGATGGCGTCGGCTTTGGTTTGCCAATAGCCACTGATATCCATCACCCAAGCAGGTTGTGGGATGTGCTTTAAATGGATGCAGTAGTAGTAGAAGACTCGTTGAGGGTGGAACGGTTTCCCTGGCAAATCGCACTTGGTCAGTTTACTCCAGAAACGTGCGGCTTCGACCAACTCTGTCGCAGCGATATGGTCTGGGTGGGCATCGAGCCAAAACGGGGCAAAGACCCAGCGTGGGCGGGTCAATCGAAACAAGCCTGCGAGTTTGGCGCGATTCTCCAGGTTGGATTCCAGGAAACGGTTCGGGAGTCCCAAGTTGTATCGCCAGGAGACCCCAAGGCGTTGGGTAGCGAGTTGTGTTTCGGCTGTTCGTTTTTCGATCGATCCATGCGGTGTTGGCTCTCCATTGGTCAGATCCAAGATCCCCACTTTCATTCCACGTTGGATCAACTTGGCGATCGTGCCCCCCATCCCCAACTCTGCGTCGTCTGGATGAGGCGCAACGATGAGCATGTCCAGCGGATCCTCGGTAGGAGGAAGATTTGGGAATTCGTGGTGCAACGAAGAAGGCATAACAAAGGTTCGCTTAGGCGATCGCTATCGGGGCGATTAAATGTTTTTCGATGAGTCGAAGGATGCCTTCAGCGACGAGTGGTTTTGGGCCGTGGAACTGGTCTAGTACGGTACCGCCGCGCAAGATAACTTCGACGTTGTTATCCTCCGCGTTCATCGCTTGGGCGCTGTTCGAGACGATCATATCGCAAGCTTTACGACTGAGCTTGACGATGGCGCGGAATCGGACATCCTCGGTTTCTAGTGCAAAGGCCACCACCCATTGTTTGGGGAGTTTGTTGGCGGCAAGAGTCGCGACGATGTCGGGGGTTTCCATGAGTTGGATCGAGATGTCGCTGCCGGTTTTGTGAAGTTTGTTCTTTTCGACATGTTCGGGCATGTAATCGCAAGGTGCAGCGGCACCGATGAGCCCGTCGGCTGTTGAGAAGGCAATTCGGGTCGCATCGAGCATTTCCTGGGTGGTTGTTACCCAAAAGACTTTGGCTTGCGAAGGGTACTCGACGGAAACCGGTCCGGAGACGACGGTGACTTGGTGCCCGAGATCCAGTGCGGCTTGAGCCAAGGCGGCTCCCATGCGGCCACTCGAAGCGTTCGTCAGGTAGCGGACCGGGTCGAGGTACTGCCGGGTTGGTCCTGATGTGATGACGATGTGAGCCATGGCGAGGGTTACTCCCACCAGGGCTTGCAGGCTTGTAGAATCGCTTCGGGCTCGCTCATTCGCCCCAGTCCCACGCGTCGGCAGGAGAGCCACCCGGACTCTGGTCCGACCAAGTGTGCGCCATCGTTCTGCAACTGTTGAATGTTTCTTTGCACGGCGGGTTTGTCCCACATCGCTGCGCTCATCGCCGGAGCAAAGAGCACGGGGCACTCCATATTCAGATATAGTGTTGAGAGCAGATCGTTGGCAAGTCCCAGCGAGCAGGAGGCGATGATGCGGGCTGTGGCAGGAGCCAGAATCATCAGCTTGCAGTATTGCGCAAGCTCGATATGGGGACCTAGGGGGAACCTTGGATCAAAAGGATCGATCACTGGAGCAGAGCCAGTCAGGGCGCTGAAGGTAGCAGCCCCTACGAACTGGGTAGCTGAGGTTGTCATCACCACCGAGACAGACTGACCGGATTGAACCAATCGGCTCACAAGCATCGCGGACTTGTAAGCCGCGATGCCGCCGGCGATTCCAACGACGATACGTTTCGAGTGCGTCATGGTGACTGCCAGAACTGGCTACAGAGAAAATCTTTACAGATCGCCTGCATCCAAGTCCAGCAGGTCTCCTTGTTCGGTGGTTTCCCCGTAGATCTTCAGTTCGCTGGTGGTTGTCAAGTAAATTTTGTCCTGCAGGATTTCCTGAATGACAATCTCCATCTTGTCGTCGGAGTGCAAATCCACCAGTGGGCGCCCACCGCGATTGAGTTGTACAAGACGCTTTTGAATGAGCGTCGAGAGCTTGAATCGCCCTCCAACTTTGTTGACAATCGCTTCTTCTTTGAGCTCGTCGAGCATTGGTTGCGCCTCGTAATTGGTTAAAAGGTTTGGCTGGATAGTGGTCGCTTGTTGGTGCCGCTAGGCTTGGTTGACCACTCTGGAATCGTATTGGCAGAGCAATCGGCAGACCTGGGTCACCGCGTCGTCAACCTGATCATTGATTACAGAGTGTCGATAATGGTGCTTGAGCCCCATCTCCTGGCTGGCCACTTGCAAGCGTCGCTGGATCGCATCCTTGGTTTCCGTACCTCGATCCCGCAGACGTTGTTCTAACTGTTCCATCGACCCCGGATCGATGAAGATGGTAATCACTTTGGGATCGTAGTCCAGGACAGCCAGGGCACCTTGGACATCGATCTCCAAGATTACCCACTTTCCGGCGGAAAGACCAGACGAAACGGCCTCTTTGAGGGTACCGTACCAGAATCCTCTCCCGAAAACCTCTTTGCATTCGAGGAACTCTCCCTGAGACTGTTTTTCTTTAAACTCCTCTGGGCTGAGAAACCAGTACTCTTTACCGTGGACCTCACCGGGCCGAGGGGGCCGGGTGGTAGCCGAGACGCTCAGTTGCAGCGGCAACGGGCAAGTCTCCAAAAGTTTGGCGACAATCGTCGACTTGCCGGAGCCTGAGGGTCCCGAAATGATGATCAATTTGCCGGGCTCGACCCAGTTGCCGGGCTTCATCGGGGAGTGGTTACTCGACATTTTGGACCAACTCCCGCATCTGCTCGACAGTGGTTTTGATTGCAACGACATGATGAGCGATGGTTGCATCGTTGGCTTTAGCACCAATCGTGTTGGTTTCGCGAGCGATTTCCTGAGTCAAAAAATCCAGACGTCGGCCTTGGGATTCCCGCTCATGAATCGTCTCTTGAAATTGATCCAGGTGGCTTTGAAGCCTCACGATCTCTTCGCGGATATCGCAGCGGTCGGAGAACTGAACGACCTCTCGAAGCAGGTCGAGTTCACCCACGGAGGGAACCATCTGTGCAAGGGCGGCTTTTACGCGGGTTTCCAAGCGTTTGCGGTAATCGCCAACCACATCAGGAGCCCGAGACTCGATCTGTCCGCTGATTGTCCGAATCTGCGATACCGCATCGATGAGCTCTTTACCCATCTGCTCGCCTTCAATCTTGCGCATGCGATTGAGGTGATCGAAGGCCTCGGTGAGCGTCGACAAGACAAGTGCTGTGACTTTGTCCGGATCTGGGCCTTGACTGGGAAGCAAGACACCCGGCAATTGCAACGCGGAACCAAGTTCGATCGTCACGGTAGTCGACGGATCGATGGCAAGGCGGAGCTGGTCCAGGTAAGCTTGCAGCGTTGCAACACAGACCTTGCTAGCCGACCATTCCGCCGATCCTGAGACACGCAATGAGACGTGAACGGACCCTCGACGAACTTTCTCGCGAACGAGGCTCTCGATGTGGTTTTCCAGGTAGGCCAAGCTCTCGTGGAGTTTGCAACTGACCTTCAAAAACCGGTTGTTCACCGAGCGGACTTCGGCTTCGATTGCAAGACCGTCGGAGTTTTGCTGAGCCCTGCCATGGCCCGTCATGCTCTGAAGACCAGTCATGCTTAGCCAGCCATTGCTTATTTGGGTGATTCGATCGCAGGTGCCGGATCAGCAGGTGCAGTTACCGAACCAGGCGAGGTCGGATTCAAACCGGGCAGACTAAGGTCGGGGACCAAGGGGATTTCGGACCTTTTGGATTTATCTGCATCAGATGGAAGATTCAGGTCCGAAGCCGACCCCATGCCGCTGCTGACATTCGTCTTGGCCGATGCATCGGCTTTGATGTCGAGACTGGTTTCCTTGTACCACCAGGTGGCTGTCGCCGAGGCGGTAATCCAAAGCAGAACTAAAATGGCGGTGATGCGGGTAAAGATATCCCCGGCTTTCACGCCGAAGGCGCTTTGGCCACCGAGTCCGCCTAAAGCACCCGTTAGGCCACCGCCCCGACCTCGCTGCAGCAAAATGATGGCGATAATCAGAAACGATAGTGTAAAAAGGAGCGTACCGAAAATGTATTGGGAGAGAACCCCAAGTGGCATGAGCACGGCTAATAATCTCCGTTGTCGGACTGGTGTATCGCGGTCGGTGTGGACCGGAATAATTCCAAGACTTTAGCAGATGAAATGCCTTTTGTTGAGGCCATACGGGGGATGTTTGAGTTTTTTGTTGGTTTGGCACAGCCATTGGGATGCTGGTTAACGAATTGGGGTCGTTGACAGCAAGCTGTGGTTTGGTAACTTTCGGGCGGTTCCATTTTACGCAAAGTCCCCAATCGGCAAAATTTACCAGCTTCCTACGGTGGGGAGGGTTTGTCGGGACGAGGCCGGGGAAGTAGCTCAATCCATGACGTTCGGATGTGCATCTTTTGGCGTTTTTTGCGTGGATTACCCTATTTAATTCTCTCTGGAGGAGTTCCTATGAGTCAGTTTCGAGTGGTGGTTTTGACAGCCGTTGCGTTTGTGACAGCGGGTTTCGGATCGGTTGCGATGGCCGGTTGCGGTGGAGACAATGGATGCGGAGGCGGACGGGGCGGGTTGCTATCTCGCCTGCATTCGAAGAAGGCTGCTTGTAGCGGCGCGGTTGCCAAGGATTGCAGTGGTGGTGGTTTGCTCAACAAGATGGGTGGACGTCGGGCTGCGAAGTGCTCGGGTGCTGCCGTTTCCAGCTGTGCCCCTGCCCCAGCACCTGCTTGCAGCACCGGTTGTGACACTGGCTGCGGCTGTGGAACAGCGGCAGTCGAGTCCGGCTGCACCGGTTGCGACGGAGCTTATTCGGCTGCTGTGATGGTCGGATCTGCTCCTTGCACCAATTGTGGTACAGCGGTCAACGCCGGAGCGGTCCAAAGCTCGTCGGTAGCTCCGCCAACCCCATCGACGCCTGCTGCTGTGCCTGCAGCACCGGTAGCCCCAGCGGTACCCGCAGCCCCTACTGTACCGGCTGCCCCTGCTGTGCCTTCTGCCAGCGATGTTCCTAAGGCCTAGTGTTGATCCGGGATTCAGGATGCCCAACATCGATGAAAGAAATGGATCGATGTTGAGGAATTCAAAAAGGGCGCGCGGAAGCGTGCCCTTTTTTTATTTTCTGCCTCCCCCGTTTCTGTCCATGGAACTTGCCTCCTCCGAAAACTACCGGGTTTGCTCCCAAACGTTACAATAGCGGGACCTATTTCGAGTGGCTCACTGGAGGTTGCCGTGCCCGAATCGACTTCAAACGAAAACACGTTGGTGACGATCTACACCGACGGGGCCGCAGAGCCTAACCCGGGGCCGGGCGGCTACGGGATCGTGCTCGAGTCGGGTCAGCATCGCAAGGAGTTGTCAGGGGGATTCCGCCTAACGACCAACAATCGCATGGAGCTGATGGGTGTGATTGTGGCTTTGGAGGCGCTTTCCAAGCCGTGTCGAGTTAACCTTTACAGCGACTCGAAGTATGTGGTCGACTCGGTCAAGCGAGGGTCTTTGGAGCGGTGGGAGAGGAATCATTGGCGACGAGGGCCGGGCCAGCCGGTCAAGAATGTTGATCTATGGAAAAGGTATCTAGAGGCATCGGCTCGTCATTCGGTTCGATTCCATTGGGTCAAAGGTCACGCGGGTGTGGCCGGAAATGAACGCTGCGATGAG
>Ga0114972_10002356_pt1 | contig 14131 bp, 9 predicted proteins | sample M_140807_EF_Meta_FD_87354 | JGI IMG/M metagenome (GOLD analysis project Ga0114972, IMG submission 87354) | Freshwater microbial communities from Lake Montjoie, Canada to study carbon cycling - M_140807_EF_MetaG | ecosystem: Environmental > Aquatic > Freshwater > Lake | place: Lake Montjoie... | reverse complement strand
CGACACTGCTGCCCTGATCCTCGCCGATACGCTAGCGGCCATCCTGATTGGCCATGCCGAGCCGGAGGTGGCGGCCATCACCGCCCGGCACGCCACCGGGGGCGTGCCGCTGCTCGGCAGTCGCGCCGCGGCGCCGCCGCCGATGGCCGCCTTCCTGACCGGCCTCGCCGGAACAGCGGTGGAGTTGGATGAAGGGAATTACGCCGCCGGCGGGCATCCGGCGATTCACGCCATCGCCCCGGCGCTGGCCGAGGTTGCGGCGCGCCCGACCAGCGGCCGGGCGCTGCTGGAGGCGGTGATCGCCGGCTATGAGGCCGGCTCGCGCGTCGGCCATGCGACGCGGCTGCGCCCGGCGGCGCATCCGCACGGCACCTGGGGCACCATCGGCGCGGCGGCCGCGGTCGCCCGGCTGCGCGGCCATGATGCCGCGCGCACCGAGGCGGCGCTGGAAATCGCCGCCTCGCTGGGCCTTGCCACCAGCGCTACGGCGTCCCTGCGCGGTGGGTCCGTGCGGAATGTCTATGCCGGGGCGGCCGCGCAGAACGGCATGTTGGCGGTCGACTTGGCCGAGGCCGGCATCACCGGGGAGCCCGGGGGCATCGCCGCAGTCTTCGGCGCGGTGATCGGGGAGGGCTTCGATACGGCCGCCTATGCCGCCAGCGCCGGGCGGGCCTTCATCGCCGAGCCGTTCCTGAAGATCGCCTCCTGCTGCCGGGAGACGCAGGGCGCGCTGGAGGCGATCGAGGCACTGCTGCCGCTGGACCCCCTGGTGGACCCCCTGGCGATCCAGGCGATCGAGGTCGAGACCTTCGCCTCCGCCGCGCTGCTGGCGGAACGCGCGCCGGTCGCGCCCATCGCCGGGCGGTTTTCGATCCCCTTCACCATCGCCACGCGGATCGTGCAGGGGCATGCCTGGATCGAGGCGTTTTCCCCCGCCGCCATCGCCGACCCCCGGGCGCGGGCGCTGGCGGCGCGGGTGACGGTGCGGGAGGATGCGGCGCTGACCGCACGGCTGCCGGCCGAGCGGGTCTGCCGGCTGCGCCTGACCTTGGCCGACGGCACGGTGCGGCAGGTGGAGGTGATCAATACCCCGGGCGATCCCGGCCGGCCGCACCCGGAGGGGGCGATGCGCGAGAAATTCCGCCGCTGCGTGGAGCCCAGCCATGGCGCGGGCTGGGCGCGGCTCTGGGACCTGGCGCTTGGCATCGACGGGGTGGCGGATACCGGCGCGTTGTTCGCCGCCTTCCGGCCCTGAACGCCGCGTCCCACAAGGCTTGCGTGGCTTTCGGACAAATACCCGATCCGGGGCGAGGGGCGCCTGAAGGGGTACGATTTTCCGGCGGCGGCAGCCGGCGGCGACGGGCCGGCACCGCCGGCTTCCTGCCCAAAAAGCCCGGACTGAAAAGGCTTTTGTGAGTTTCGGACAAATCCCCGACCCTGGGCCGGGGGCGCTTGCAGGGTCAGGAATTTCGCATGGTGGCTGCCGGGGCACTGCCGCCGACCCGCCGGAGCACCGCATAAACCGGGCGTTCGCGCGGGAAGGTTGAGGCACCCGGACCCGCCCGGCCGTGCCCTGGCGCGGCGATGAAAGCCCGCCTCCCCCGGGGCCGCGCGGCGCCGGGGTGGGGGGGGACGGATGCACGGCTTCAAGGAGCATGAGCGCCTACCAGGGCGCCCTTGGGGAACAGAGTACGAAAATCAGGTGACCGGTTAGTTTACCCCGATGGGTCATCCGCTCATTCGGGCGATGACGCCTGAACGGATTGCCCCCCGCCGCCCACGCGGTTGCGGCCAGGGCGGCACCCGTTGCATCCTCCCCCCAGGCGGCACCCAAGCCGCCAAGGGGAGGCACGGTATGTCCGAGACGCCGCTGCGTGCCCGCGTCCTCGCCGGCCAGGCGGTGCGCGGGGCCATGATCTTCGAATTCTACGCCCCGGGAATGCCGCAGATCATGGCCCAGGCCGGCTGCGAATTCCTGCTGTACGACATGGAACACACCGGCGCTGGGCTGGAATCGGTCAAGGCCCAGGTCGCCGCCTGCCGCGGCTTGCTCGCCCCGCTGGTGCGGGTGCCGCGCGGCGAATACCACTTCCTGGCCCGCGCCCTCGATATCGGCTGCCACGGCGTCATGGTGCCGATGGTGGAAAGTGCCGAGGAGGCGCGCGCCATCGTCGCCGCCACCCATTACCCGCCTGAGGGCCGGCGCGGCGCCGGCTTCGGCTTTGCCCATGACGGCTACGCGCCGGGCGCCCCCGCCGAGAAGATCGCCGCCGCCCACGCCCGCACCCTCGTCATCGCGCAGATCGAGACCGAACGCGGGCTGGAGCAGGTGGAGGCGATCGCCGCCACGCCGGGGATCGGCGTGCTCTGGCTGGGCCATTTCGACCTGACCAACTTCCTGGGCATTCCCGGCGATTTCGCGCATCCCCGCTATCGCGCCGCGGTGGCGCGAATCGTCGCCGCCGGCCGGGCGCACGGCAAGGCGCTGGGCTTCATGGCCGGCAGCCGGGAGGCGGTGTTGGAATACGCCGGGCTGGGCTTCACCATGATCGCCGCCGGCACCGACCAGGCGATCCTGATGGCCGGGGTGCGGGCGATGATCGGCGATACAGGGGCGCAGGGATGAGCTTCAAGGTTGGCGTCACCCGCGACCTCATGACCGAGGGCGGCGGCCCCTGCTTCGCCCCGGCGGCCTTCGATGAGCTGGCCAAGGCCGGAATCCCCATCGCCTGGGAATGGCTGCCGGAGACACTGGTCGCGATCACGCCGGAGATCGCCGCGGCCTATGACGGGCTGCATGTGAACCTGCCGCGGGTGACGCAAGCCGGCGTCGCGCGGGCGGATTGCCGGGTGCGGATCATCGCCCGCAACGGCGTCGGCTATGACAGCGTCGATGTCCCCGCCATGACCGCGCGCGGCATCCTGGTGACCAATACGCCCGTCGCGGTACGCCGGCCGGTGGCGGTGGCGACGCTGACGCTGCTATTTGCCCTGGCCGGGCGGCTGTTCGCCAAGGACCGGCTGGTGCGGACCGGGCGCTGGGACGACCGTGTCGAGCATATGGGCCTTGGCCTGACCGGGCGGACGCTCGGCCTGCTCGGCGCCGGCAGCATCGGGCAGGAGGTGGCGCGCCTCGCCAGCCCCTTCTTCGGTCGCGTCATCGCTGCCGACCCTTACGTGAGCGACGCGACGGTCGCCGCCACCGGCGCCACCCGCGTGCCCTTCGAGACGCTGCTGGCGGAGAGCGATTTCCTCGTCGCCTGCTGCCTGCTGACGCCGGAGACGCGCCACCTGATGAACGCGGCCGCCTTCGCGCGCATGCGCCGCAGCGCCTTCTTCGTGAATGTCGGGCGCGGCCCGATCCATGACGAGGCGGCGCTGGCGGCGGCCTTGCGGGCGGGCCAGATCGCCGGCGCCGGGCTGGATGTGACGGAGGTGGAGCCGATCCCCGCCGACAGCCCGCTGATCGGCATGGACCAAGTGATCCTGACCCCGCACGCGCTGTGCTGGACCGATGAGTGCTTCGAGGATATCGCGCGCACCGCGCTGCGTTCCATCGCCGATGTCGCGGCCGGGCGGCGGCCGGCGCATCTGGTGGACCCGGCGGCCTGGGACCAGCGGCGCCCGGCCTGACTTGGCCGCCGCGCCATGGCATGAAGCGCGCCTCGCGCCGGAGGAAACCCATGCTCGCTCGTCGTTCGCTGCTTGCCCTGCCTGGTCTGCTCGCCGCCCCCGCGCTGCGGGCTGAGGGCAGTTGGCCGGAGCGCCAGATCACCATGGTGGTGCCCTTCGCCCCCGGCGCCACGCCGGATTTCGCGGCGCGTCTGGTGGCCCCGAAGATGGGCCAGAGCCTGGGCCAGCCGGTGGTGGTGGAAAACCGCGCCGGTGGCGGTTCGCTGATTGGCACGCGGTCGGTCCTGCAGGCGCGGCCCGATGGCTACACCACGCTGATGGGCAGCATCAGCTTCATGATGGCGCCGCTGACCGTGGACCCGCCGCCCTTCGATGCCGCGGCGGGGTTCCGGGTGGTCAGCCTGATGGCGACCGTGCCCTATCTGGTACTGGTCCGCGCCGATGCGCCGCCGCGCAACGTGGCGGAGTTCCATGCCTGGGTGCGCGACAATCCGGGCAAGCTGAACTATGGCAGCGCCGGCAGCGGGACGCCGCTGCATCTGGCCGGCGCGATCTATGACCTGCTGATGGGCACGCGCATGACGCATGTGGCCTATCGCGGCGCGGCGCTGGCGACGGCCGATCTGCTGGCGGGGCAGGTCCAGGTGGTGTTCGGCGATGTCGGCAGCGCCGCGCCGCATATCAAGGCCGGGACGCTGCGGCTGCTCGCGGTTTGCGTGCCGAACCGGCTGGCCGCCTACCCCGATATCCCGACCATGGCCGAAAGCGATGCCCGGCTGCGGGAGTTCGACATCTATACCTGGGCCATGCTGTCGGTGCCCAAGGCGACGCCGGACCTGCCGGTGCAGCGCCTGCATGCGGCGATTGCCGAGGCGGCGAAGCAGCCGGAATTGCAGCCGCGCTATGCCGAGCTGGGCTTCGACCTGATCAATGGCAGCCCGGCGGAGGGCGATGCGGTGCTGGCGCGGGAGCAGGCGAAATGGGCGAAGCTGATCAAGGCGGCGGGCATCAAGGCGGATCTTTGATCGCTGCGCTACGCCGCGATGCTGCGTGCACGCAGCCTGGCCTAGCTTTGGTTTGGTCGCGGGATTCAGCGTTCTCGGCGATGCCGCCTCAACGCATCGCGCGCTAAGCCGCGATGCCGCGGGCGCCCTTTCGGCAAAAGCCAGCCGCTAAGGGCTTGAGATCATTTTCGGACAAATCCCCCTGCTGCCCGGAGGGGTGGCGGTAACATGCGTTTTTATCTTGATTGGCCGGCCAGGGCCGGGGCGGCGGGATTGAGGCCCTAAAGCCGCTTGAGATCGCCGCTGGCCGCGGCGCAGCGCCTTGAAATCGCAGGCCATTCACGGCTGAAATTTGAGAGTTTGAGGCTTTGAGGGCGCCCGGGCCGGGCAGACTTTGCGCTAGAGCCATAGGCGTTCGGACGGAATCGTCTGAACGGCGCTATTGCTTTAGAAAATACCGATTCCAGAGCAGCTTATCTCCGGGCTGATGGATTACCGCGTTGATCCATCAGCCCGGATATTGCTCTAGCTGAACACCTCTGGAGCCGAACACCTCTGGCCAGCTCGCCATCAGCGCCGCGTCGGCTTCCGCCATCGTCACCGGCAGGCCCAGCGCGGCGAGGCTGGTGACGCCGTGTTCGGCGATGCCGCAGGGCACGATGCCGCCGAAATGGGACAGCTCCGGCTCGACATTCAGCGCGACGCCGTGCCAGCTGACCCAGCGCGTGACGCGCACGCCGAGAGCGGCAATCTTCGCCTCGCCGCGGCCGGGTTCCGCGACCCAGATGCCGATCCGCCCGGCCCGCCTTTCGCCCCGGACATTGAAGCGCCAGAGCGCGCGGATCAGCCATTCCTCCAGCCCATGGACGAAGGCGCGGATGTCGCGCGCCGGCACCGTGCCATGCGGCCGCGCCAGGTCGAGCATGACATAGGCGGTGCGCTGGCCGGGCCCATGATAGGTCCATTGCCCGCCCCGCCCGGCGGCGAAGACGGGAAAGCGCGGATCAAGCAGGCCAGCAGGCGTCGCCGAGGTCCCGGCGGTATAGGTGGGCGGGTGTTCGACCAGCCAGATTTCTTCCCGCTCCGTGCCGTCGTGAATGCCGGCGATCCGCGCCTGCATCTGGGCAAGCGCGTCCGGGTAGGGGGTCTGCCCCTCGCTGATTCGCCACGCGGGCGCCAAGGTTGTCGGGGTCGGGGGCATCGGCTATAGCGCGGTCTTCTAACCGGTTCGCGGTCGTGGCGGAATGGTAGACGCGCCAGCTTGAGGTGCTGGTGGGGGAAACCCCGTGGAAGTTCGAATCTTCTCGACCGCACCATTTTTCCGCCGGCATCGCCGGCGGAAAAATCCCCCGGAGGGATTCGAGGCCGGTCGCGGCCCTGGGCCGCGAGACGCGGCACCGCCGCGTCAGGCCGTTCACGCATAAGGACGCCGGCGGAAAAATCCCCTGGAGGGATTCGAAGCCGGCCGCGGCCCTGGGCCGCGAGACGTGGCACCGTCGCGCCAGGCCGTTCACGCATAAAGACGCCGGCGGAAAAATCCCCCGGAGGGATTCGAGGCCGGCCGCGGCCGTAGGCTGCGAGACGTGGCACCGTCGCGCCAGGCCGTTCACGCATAAAGACGCCGGCGGAAAAATCCCCCGGAGGGGATCCAGCCGGCCGCGGCCGTAGGCTGCGAGACGAGGCACCGTCGCGCCAAGCCGTTCACGCATAAGAACGCCGGCGGAAAAATCCCGCGCTCCCCTTCCGCCCAACCCGCCTGTAGTCTCCGGCTAAGGGAGCAACACATGGACGAGGATTTCCGCAAGGCCGCGCTGGATTATCACCGCTATCCGCGGCCGGGGAAGCTCGCCATCGAGCCGACCAAGCGTATGGCGACGCAGCGCGATCTGGCGCTGGCCTATTCGCCCGGCGTCGCTGCGGCCTGTGAGGCGATCGCCGCCGACCCGGAGGCGGCCTGGGACTACACCACGCGCGGCAATACGGTGGCCGTCATTTCGAACGGCACGGCGGTGTTGGGCCTCGGCGCCATCGGCGCGCTCGCCGGCAAGCCGGTGATGGAGGGCAAGGCGGTGCTCTTCAAGAAATTCGCCGGCATTGATTCCATCGATATCGAAATCGAGGAACGCGACCCGCAGAAGCTGATCGAGATCATCGCCCCGTTGGAGCCGAGTTTTGGCGCCATCAACCTGGAAGACATCAAGGCCCCCGAATGCTTCGAGGTGGAGCGCGTGCTGCGCGAGCGCATGCGCATCCCCGTCTTCCACGACGACCAGCACGGCACCGCCATCATCGTCGCCGCCGCCATCCGCAACGGGCTGCTGCTGCAGGGCAAGCGGATCGAGGCGGTGAAGCTGGTCAATACCGGCGGCGGCGCCGCCGCGCTCGCCTGCCTCGACCTGCTGGTCGCCATGGGACTGAAGCGAGAGAACGTGACGGTCTGCGACATTGCCGGCGTGGTCCATAGCGGGCGCAATGACCTCGACCCCTATAAGGCGAAATATGCGCGGGAGACCGCGGCGCGGACGCTGGAGGAGGTGTTGGACGGCGCCGATATCTTCCTTGGCCTCTCGGCACCGCGGGTGCTGAAGCCGGAATGGCTGGGCAAATTCGCCCCAAAGCCGCTGATCCTGGCGCTGGCCAATCCCGACCCGGAGATCATGCCCGAAGCCGTGCGCCTGGCGCGCCCGGATGCGATCGTCGCCACGGGGCGGAGTGATTATCCGAACCAGGTGAACAACGTCCTTTGTTTCCCCTTCATCTTCCGCGGCGCGCTCGATGTCCGCGCCACCGCGATCAATGAGGCGATGAAGGTCGCCGCCGCCGATGCCATCGCCGCCCTGGCGCGGGTCGAGGCGAGCGAGGTGGTTGCCGCGGCCTATGGCGGGCATGCCCCGGTCTTCGGGCCGGACTACATCATCCCCCGCGCCTTCGATCCGCGGCTGATCCTGGAAATCGCCCCGGCCGTCGCCCGCGCCGCGATGGCGACCGGGGTTGCCCGCCGCCCGATCCTCGATTTCGACGTTTATCGGCGAGAGCTGGAGCGGTTCGTCTTCCGCTCCGGCTATCTCATGCGCCCGCTGTTTGAAGCCGCGCGCCAACGGCCACGCCGCGTCGCCTATGCCGAAGGGGAGGAGGAGCGCACGCTGCGCGCGGTGCAGACCGTGCTGGATGAGGGGATTGCCGAGCCGGTGCTGATCGGCCGGCGCGCGGTCATTGAGGAACGCGCCAAGGCCATGGGGCTGCGCATCGATTTCGCGGAGTCGGTGCGCATCCTCGACCCGGTGGCGGATGCGGCGGTCTTCGCACCGCTGGTGCCGCTCTATCAGGAAAAGGTCGGCCGGCGCGGCGTGTCCCCGGCCGCCGCCGCGCGGCGCCTCGGCACCCGCGCCACGGCCGCCGCCGCCGCCCTGCTGGAAGCGGGCCAGGTTGATGCCGCGCTGGTCGGCGGCAGCGGTGACTGGCTGCGGCAATGGCATGACGCCTTCGATGTCATCGGCAAGGCGCCGGATACCAGCCGGGTCTATGCGCTCTCCGCCGTCATCGCGCCGACCGGGACGCTGTTCTTCGTTGATACCCACCTGCTGGTCGAGCCCAATGCCCAGCAGATCGCCGAAATGACCTGCCTGGCGGCGGCGGCGGTGGCGGCGTTCGGACTGACGCCCAAGGTGGCGTTGGTCAGCCATTCCTCCTTCGGCGAGTCCCATGCGCCGAGCGCCCGGGTGCTGCGCGCCGCCCTGCCGCTGATCCGCGCCCGCCGCCCGGATCTGGAAGTGGATGGGGAGATGCACGCCGATGCCGCGCTGGTGCCCGCCATCCGCGCCCGCGCGGTGCCCTCCTCGACCCTGACCGACACGGCGAACCTGCTGGTCTTCCCCAACCTCGATGCCGCCAATATCGCGTGTAACCTGCTGCGTGCGGCGACCGAGGGCTTGCAGGTGGGGCCCATCCTGCTGGGGATGAAGAAGCCGATCCATGTGCTGGTGCCGAGCGTGACCGCGCGCGGCATCGTCAACCTGACGGCGATCGCGGTGCATGAGGCCAATGCGGCGCGGGACGCTGCTGGATAGCTTGGCCGCGTTCGCGGGTTGTTCTATACCGCTCGCGTGTCCGATTATCTCGCCCGCCTCAATCCCGAACAGCGCGCCGCGGTGGAAACCCTGGACGGTCCGCTGCTGGTGCTGGCCGGCGCCGGCACCGGCAAGACCCGGGTGCTGACCACCCGCTTCGCGCATATCCTGAAATCCGGCCGCGCCTTCCCGGGGCAGGTGCTGGCCGTCACCTTCACCAACAAGGCGGCGCGGGAGATGCGGGAACGCGTCGCCGCCATCCTCGGTGAGCCGGCTGAGGGGCTTTGGCTTGGGACCTTCCACGCGCTTTGCGCGCGCATGCTGCGCCGCCACGCCGAACGCGTCGGGCTGACCTCCAGCTTCACCATCCTCGACCCCGATGACCAGCTGCGCCTGTTGAAACAGGTGATGGATGCGGGCGGCATCGACCTGAAGCGCTGGCCGGCGCAGGGGCTGATGGCGGTGATCCAGCGCTGGAAGGATCGTGGCCTGTCGCCGGACCGCGTCACGCCGGCCGAGCAGAGCGACTATGCCGGCGGCCGCGCGCGCGCGCTCTACGCCGATTATCAGGGCCGGCTGCGCACGTTGAACTGCGCCGATTTCGGCGACCTGATGCTGCACATGACGGAGATCTTCCGCGCCCATCCGGAAGTCCTGGCGGAATGGCAGCGCCGCTTCCGCTACATCCTGGTCGACGAATACCAGGACACCAACCTGGTCCAGTATCTGTGGCTGCGGCTGCTGGCCCAGGCCAGCCACAATATCTGCTGCGTCGGCGACGATGATCAGTCGATCTATTCCTGGCGCGGCGCCGAGATCGAAAACATCCTCCGCTTCGAACAGGACTTCCCCGCCGCCCGTGTGGTGCGGCTGGAAGCCAATTACCGCTCCACCCGACCGATCCTTGGCGCCGCCGCGGGCCTCATCGCGCATAACAAGGGCCGCCTGGGCAAGACGCTGCGCCCGGGGCGGAACGACGCGGCGGGGGAGAAGGTGCGCGTCGTCGCCCTCTGGGACTCCGAGGAGGAGGCCCGGATGGTGGGTGAGCGGGTGGAGACGGCGCAGCGCGCCGGCACCTCGCTGGGTGAGATGGCGATCCTGGTCCGGGCCGGTTTTCAGACCCGCGCCTTTGAGGAGCGGCTGATCACCCTTGGCGTGCCCTATCGCGTCGTCGGCGGGCTGAAATTCTACGAACGCGCGGAAATCCGCGACGCCATGGCTTATCTGCGGGTGCTGAACCAGCCGGCCGATGATCTGGCCTTTGAGCGCATCGTCAATGTGCCGAAGCGCGGGCTGGGCGATACCGCGCTGCGCCGGATGCACGAGATGGCGCGGGCCGAGGGCATCCCCATGGTGGTCGCGGCGGCGAAGCTGGTCGGCGCGGGCGGCCTGGCCGGGCGGGCGCGGCAGGCGCTGTCGGACCTGCTGCAGAGCTTTGATCGCTGGCGCGCGGCGCTGGCCAGGGAAGGCCATGTCGTCGTCGCCGCAACCCTGCTGGAGGAGAGCGGCTATACCGCCATGTGGCAGCAGGACAAGTCGCCGGAAGCGCCGGGGCGGCTGGAGAATCTGAAGGAGTTCCTCCGCGCGCTGGGCGAGTTCGAGAGCCTTGCGGGGTTCCTTGAGCATGTCGCGCTGGTGATGGAAACCGATGAAGCGGCGGCCGAGGCGCGGCTTTCGCTGATGACGCTGCATGCGGCAAAAGGACTGGAATTCGACGTCGTCTTCCTGCCGGGCTGGGAGGAAGGCCTCTTTCCCCACAACCGCGCCATCGAGGAGGGCGGCGAGAAGGGGATCGAGGAGGAGCGGCGGCTGGCCTATGTCGGCATCACCCGCGGTCGCCAGCAGGTGATCGTCTCGGCCGCGGCCAATCGCCGGGTCTACGGCAATTGGACCAGCAGCATCCCCTCCCGCTTCCTTGAGGAGCTGCCGGCCGAGCATGTGCTGCGCGAGGGCGGCGCGCTGGCGGAGCGCGAGCGGTTCGCCGCCATGCCGAGCGTCTTCCAGGGCGGCGGACTCCTCGCCCGCCGGCCCCGGGTGATCGAAGCCGGCGCGTGGGAGGTGAAGGAACGGCCGCGCCCGACCAGCAGCTTCGCGGTCGGCGCCCGGGTCTTTCATCAGAAATTCGGCTATGGCTCGGTGACCGCGGTCGAGGAGAACCGGCTGGATGTCGCGTTCGACAAGGCCGGGGCCAAGCGCGTGCTCGACAGTTTCCTGGAGCCCGGCTGATGCCGCCCGCCGAGGAGCACAGCGCCGCGGAGGATGGCGAGCTGAATCGATCGGGCAGGCGCGCGCCTGATTGGGACACGCCGCTCTCCCGCCGGCGGACGGAGCCGCTGGAGCTGCTGGCGATCGAGGGGCTGGCGGAGGCGGCGGTGCCGGCCTTCGAGGCGGCCTTGCAGACCGCCTGCGTGACGGTTGCCTATTTCCGCGATGAGCCGAGCGACACCTGGCGGATTGAAGGCGTGCGCGAGGCCGGCGCGCATGAGGATGCGCTGACCGGCGCGCTGGCCCTGGCCGCGCTGATCGCCGGGATCGACCCGCCGGTGCTGACGGCGGAGCCGATCGAGGCCGAAGGCTGGCTGGCGCGCACCGTGCAGTCCTTCGCCGAAATGCCGATCGGCCGCTTCCTGATCCGCCCGACCCATGTGCCGAACCCGCCCTGCTTCGGGCGCATCGTGCTGCGGCTCGATGCCGGGTTGGCCTTCGGCAGTGGGGAACATGCCTCGACCCAAGGCTGCCTGCTGGCCTTCGGCGCCATGGCGCATCGCCGGCCGCGCCGGGTGCTCGACCTTGGCTGCGGCAGCGCGATCCTGGCGCTGGCGGCAGCGAGCCGGCTGCATGTGCCGGTGCTGGCGACCGATATCGAGCCCTGGTCGGTGCGCATCGCCGGCCAGAACGCGGTGCTGAACGGCGTCGGCCGGTTGATCCGGGCGCGGTTGGCTGATGGCTGGAAGCAGCGGGCGGTGAAGACCGGGGTCTATGACCTGATCTTCGCCAATATCCTGGCCCGGCCGCTCTGCGCCATGGCACGGGACCTGGCCGATCATCTGGCGCCGGGCGGCACGGCGATCCTCGCTGGGCTGTTGGGGACGCAGGCGCGCATGGTGCTGGCAGCGCATCGCCGCCAGGGGCTGGTGCTGGAACGACGGATCGATGTCGGTCCCTGGACGACGCTGGTGCTGCGCCGGCGGGGCTGATCAGGCCGCCGCGAGGCGGGGCGGGCGGGCCAGGAAGTTGCAGGCGCTGGCGGCGACGCCAACAGCCAGCATCACCGGCCAGAAGGCGGCGTAGCTGCCCGCGGTCTCCAGCAAGACCGCGCCAGCGCCAGCGCCCAGGAAGCCGCCCAGCTGGTGCGAGAGGAAGCAAACCCCGTAGAGCGCGCCCAGATCGACCACGCCGAAGCGCTTGGCGATGGCCGCGCTGGTCAGCGGAATGGTGCCCAGCCAGACGAAGCCCATCACCGCGGCGAAGACCAGCGTGCCGATGTAGCTGGGCGGGGTGAAGGCGAAGCAGGCGATCGCCACCGTGCGCAGCGCATAGATCAGGGCAAGCGCGCGTTCCGGCTGCATGAAGTTCGACACCCGGCCGCAGAGCCAGGAGCCGGGGATATTGAACAGCCCGACCGTCATCAGCGCCAGCGCGCCGAGTTCGGCTGGCATGCCGCAAAGCGAGAGATGGCTTGGCAGATGCATGGTCAGGAAGGCCAGCTGGAAGCCGCAGGCGAAGAAGCCGGCGGTGAGCAGGGCATAGTCGCGGTCCGCCAGCGCCCGGCGGGCCAGCGCCGGCAGGCCGCGGAGGCCCGTCGCCTGCTGGCCCGGACGGGCCGGGGGTGGGGCCCATTCCACCATCCGGGCCAGCGGCAGCAGCGCCAGCAGGCCGATCGCCAGCATGCCCAGCGTCGCCACTGCGCCGATGTCGCCGAGCAGGGATTGGGTGAGCGGGATCATCGCCGCCTGACCAAAGGAGCCGCCGGCGCTGGTGAGGCCGATCATCTCGCCCCGCCGCTCCGGCGGCACCGCCCGGCCGACCGCGGCGAGCGCCGCGCCCGTGCCGCAACAGGCCACGCCGATGCCGGTCAGGATGCCGATGCCGAAGGTGATGCTGGCGGCGGAGATGAACAGCGCCGGCAGGCCAAGGCCGATAATCAGCGCGATCCCGCCCAGGGCCATGATCCGGCCGGCCCCGTATTTATCGGCCAGCGCGCCGCTGATCGGCTGCGCCAGTCCCCAGACGAGGTTGTGGAGGGCCACGGCGGTGCCCAGCACCATCGGGGCGATGCCCGCCTCCTGCGAGAGCGGCAGCAGGAACAGGCCGAAGGTCTGCCGGATGCCGAGCGCCAGGCTGATCGAAGCCGCCGCAGCGGCGATCAGCCCCCAGGTGGCGGAGCTGAGGCCGGCGGCCTTGGGCGCGGTCGGGGATGCGGACATGCGCGCATCAAGCGGTGCGTCGGCCCGACATGCAAGCCGTGCCGACGCAATCCGGCCATGCGCGGCGTCTGATTCAGGCCTTACGGCCTGCCGCGACCCGATCGACATCGCCGCGGGTCAGCCCGATATCGGCCAGCTCGCGGTCGTTCAGGGCGCCCAGCTCGGCGCGGGTGCGGAGCGTGTCCACCCAGCCGAACAGCATCTGGCGCAGGCGGTTCTGCCAGGCCTCGGTGCCGGCGAAGCCGAGGGCGGTGCGCTGGCCAGAGGTGGCGGGGTCGAAGGGGCCGAGAAAGACCGTCTCGGCGCGGTCGATGCGGGCGTTCATGAATCTGGATCCGTTTGCTGCGGGCCCGGGGCATCCGGGCGTCTTCGCAGTTGCGAGATGGACCTTCCGGGGCTTTGCTGCACCCGCGAAGAAATCACGGGAGACATGCAAAATTTGCGCGTCTACCTTCACATTAATGCAAAAAACGCAGATTCCTCGACTCACTTTCGCATCATCCGAAATCCCGGCACCATCGCCCGATGAGTCCTGTGGAACGTCTCGCGGCCCTGCGGGCCGCTCTTGTCGCGGCCGGCGTCGATGGCCTCCTCGTGCCCCGCGCCGATGAGCATCTGGGCGAATACGTCCCCCCCTCCGGTGAGCGTCTGGCCTGGCTGACCGGCTTCACCGGCAGCGCCGGCCTCGCCATCGTGCTGGCCGATCGTGCCGCGCTGTTCACCGATGGCCGCTACACCACCCAGGCCGCGCAGCAGCTCGACCCGGCGCTGTGGGCGTTGCGGCACATCACCGAACAGCCGACGGCTGCCTGGCTCGGGGACCACGCCGCCGGCAAGCGGATCGGCTACGATCCCTGGCTGCACAGCGAGGCAGCGCTCGCGCGTCTGCAGCCGGCCGGCGTTACCCTGGTGCCGCTCCCGGTCAATCCGATCGATACGGCCTGGGCGGATCGCCCGCCGCCGCCGCTCACCCCCGCCGTGCCGCATCCGCTGGCCGTTG
>Ga0114972_10002354_pt1 | contig 14133 bp, 10 predicted proteins | sample M_140807_EF_Meta_FD_87354 | JGI IMG/M metagenome (GOLD analysis project Ga0114972, IMG submission 87354) | Freshwater microbial communities from Lake Montjoie, Canada to study carbon cycling - M_140807_EF_MetaG | ecosystem: Environmental > Aquatic > Freshwater > Lake | place: Lake Montjoie... | reverse complement strand
TTTGATTTAAACGGTATAAATGAAAATGGCGACACGGCACTTAGCGTTTCTGTAAAAAATGGACATACTCGTATTGTTGAATTACTTTTAGAGAATGGCGCTGATATAAACGCTCAAGATGGTGACGGAAACACAGCACTTATAATTGCTATGTATAATAAAAATGATGATATTCTTGAAAAACTTATTGAATTTGCAACAGAAAACAATATAAAAATTAATATTAATTTAGCAAACGCTGATGGATGGACCGCACTTATGATAGCAGTTGATAAGGGTAAATCTAATATAATTGAAGAACTTTTAAAAGGCGGTGTTATGCTAAATCAAGTAAATAAAAATGGAGAGACAGCCTTATTGATTGCAGCAAGAATAGGAAATGACACAATTGTTAAATTGCTTATAGCACATGGTGCTGATAGAAATATAAAGAATGCTATGGGGCAAACTCCTGCTATGTTAACAAAAAGTCCACACATTAAACAAATATTCAAACAAATATGTACATTTAACCCAGATTATTTTGAAAAACAGGAAAATTTGGGGTGCGGTCGCCATGCGATCAATAATTTATTAACCGGTCAATTTACAATTAAAGATAGTGATTTAGTCATTACCGATGAAAATATAGATAAGTTAGATTGTCCTATACCTTTGATGCCATTATGCCGATATTTACAAACAAAGGGGCGCGTGGGTCACGGTATGGAAGAGAACAATGGTTCTATTGTCTATTGTCCTGAAGACGAAAATTACGAAGATGAAGTGTTAAAAGCCGCTTTGAATATTCTCGGATATAATGTGGAATTAGTAGTCACAACAAATATTCCGCGAGATGTGCCGCCAGGAATGGTAGGATACATATTTAATCTTGGAGGAGGACATTGGGTTTCTATTCGTTATACACCTGAGGGATATAGACTAATTGATTCAATGAAACCAAATTTCAAACATATTATTGATTTAAAATCAGTTGAAGACAGATTAAAAATGAGTGCGCAATACTCATTATATCGAGTTAGTCTTGTAGGACATTTTATAGATCCTCTTCTTGATGCGCCTGTAGTTGTATCGGCTGCGGCTGCGGCTGCGGCTGCGGCTGCGGCTGCCCCTTCACCTGCTACTGTGGCTGTCCCTGCGGTTGCGACTGTCCCTGCGGCTGTGGCTGTCCCTGCGGTTGCGACTGTCCCTGCGGTTGCGACTACACCTGCTCCAGCACCTGCGGCTGCTACAGGTACGGTTGTATCTACAGATGGTTTTACACCCTTAATGATTGCTGCAAGAGATGGAAATTTGGATGAAGTTCGTCGTCTTCTAGCAACGCCAGGAATTGATATAAATCAACCAGTTAATTATTCTGATGTTAAGGGGGTTACTGCACTTATAGTTGCTGTAATAAAAAGAGATCTTCCTATTATTCAGGCGCTTTTAGCAGATCCTAAAATTAGATTAGACCAACATTTAGTAATAATTAATGAAATCTATAGAGGTGGACCCGTAATATTTATTGCTATAGAACTTAAAAATATAAATATTTTTAAATTATTAGTTGATTGGTATAAACAGCATAATATGTCTATAATTCATTTAAGAAAAAAACCTAGTAATGACACAGTTCTTTCTTATGCGGTAAAATTAGAACAATTAGATATAATCCAATATATTTTAGATATGAATTTAAACTATGATGATTTTATACCCCTCATACAATCTGTGCACCCTAGTACAGTAAAAAATCCTATTATCAAACAATTATTAGATGATAAATTAAAAGAAAGTTATACATATCGATCGCGTAAAATATTAAATGATTTATTTCGGTTGGCTAGAATAAAACCTAAAGAAACAAGAAAGTATAATTTTGGATATAGACAATTTGAAAATTTCTTAAACACTATTAACTATAATAAACAATGGACAAATATTGATATAAATACACCAGATGAAAATGGCGATACCTTACTTATAGTGGCTGCTAAATCTGGTCGTCCAAGCTCTGTAAAAACCCTTTTGCGTTTTCGTGCTAATACAAATATAAGAAATAAAAAAGGTAAAACTGCTCTTGATGTTGCTGCTACAGATGAAATACGCGATCTTTTACAAAAAGCCGTAAATAGTGCATCAGCATCAGCATCAGCAACAGCAGCAGCGGCATCAGCAGCGGCATCAGCAGCGGCATCAGCATCAGCGCCAGCACCGGCACCATCACCAGCACCAGCACCAGCACCAGCACCAGCGCCATCGCCGGCATCAGCACCTGCTCCAGCACCGGCTCCAGCACCGGCTCCAGCACCGGCTCCAGCACCGGCTCCAGCACCGGCACCGGCACCGGCACCGGCACCTGCTCCTATGCCAGATCCTTCTCCTGTTCTGCCATCTAACAATAAACAGAGACCCTCTTCACCATCATCATTGCCACCAATGTCTTCTACTTCAATATCTACACGTAAGCGCCCGCGCCCGTCTTCGGCATCATCTCTACCTATTATAAAAGAAGGTAGACAAACACGCACATCTTTAAAAACGTCTACAAATACTTTAAATTTACTACCTGAGCCTACACGTAAACGCAAAGTCAAAAACGAAGATTCACTATATTCTAGACTACCATATATTTATGGTAAAGTGCCATTTAATGAAGAAGATGCTATAAACAAAAAATATCAGGCTAATCTACCTAATTTACAAATTAAAGCAAATGCATTAAATGTATATCCACAAAACACTGCTATGACTATCAATGAATTGCTGCGTAATACAAGTAATCCTAATTTGAATCCAGCAACTTCAAAATCAACTCATAAAATCAGAACCAAGAATATGACAAAAGAAGAAGTAAATGATAATTTTAAAAGAAATATAAATAATTTATCATTACGTAAAAAATTAAAGACACGTCGTGAAATGAATAAATATCTTAGAATGAATGTAAGCAAACCGAACCCCCCACTTGGACGTTTAATTGAAGGACAACTAAAAGAAAACGCACTAGCACGCTCAGTGCCTAATATCCCCGCCTATACAAATGTAACGAAACGTAATCGCCAAAATAACAACAATTCAGGACCAAGCAGTAAGAGACCGCGTCCCAACAACAAAACTCGCCGTACCCGAAAACACTAAACGGCGACTTACAATTAATATCATACACACTAATAGAATGGGTGTATATGATATTGTGACCCCTGATAATCTAACAAAAGAATTGGAGTGGCGGGGTGGGCGGAATTTTGGCGCTATTCTACCACCCAATGTACTGTTTTTTTGGACGGGACACGGTGAAGACTCTGATGATGGAATTACTGTAGATTTAACCGATCAGTTTGTCAAGCAACTTGATGAGGATGGATGGTTACTACAACCGTCAAACATAGAAATACGGATTGAATTTCAAAGTGTCAAAATAACGGTATCAGGAGTGAGTATAACTCAGGCGGTTCTAGGAGATGATGGCGGAGAAGACGAGTCCGATGCGAAACTTGATGAATTGCGCCACTTTTTAGATAATTTAGTTGTTAAGCAACAGACTAGAAAAGAGGTACTTATGGTGAATCGCCTAGAGATGCCTAACGTGTTGAACCGTGCGCCTGGAAATAACAAATCGCGGACTTTACGCCGTAACATACCGTATAATGCCAAAGGGGTGATCTCTAGTTTTCTAACCGGTGAAAAGGGGTCTATAGGTTCACAGAAGAACAAACTACAACAAAATCTAGGAACGTCGTTAGCGCCCAGACCTAGAAAACGGGAGACCCGTCGCCGTAACCGTGCTTGAAAAAATTGAGGGGTCTATCGTCACGATTGTGATTGTTGCCCCCCCTTCGTCCAAATCCTACGCTTAATACCTCCTACTTCCTTATAAAGGCGATGTCTGCCTCAGCTGATACGCTTTCCTTTCCTTCTGGATCGTGGACACTCCATTTCCACGATCCAGAAGATACTACCTGGAGCCCCGAGTCTTACAAGAAGATCGGTACCTTCTCCAACTACTCCGAGATGTGGGGTACCCTTAAACAGATTGGCGACGACCGCTTCCTATCCGGTATGTTCTTCCTTATGAAGGACCCCTACCTACCGCTATGGGAGCATCGCACCAACATTCACGGCGGTTCATACTGTATCAAGGTTCCCGAGGCAAACGCTATTGAGACCTTCCAACGGTACGCGGCTGCCGCCATTCTAGAGGTAGTGTCCACCGATACCAAGAACACTATCATCGGTGTCACCATCAGCCCCAAGAAAGGTTTTCATATTCTTAAGCTGTGGAATCTTAGCTCTAAGATTTACAACAAGCCTACCGAAGTCCAATGCTACGGTGAGGGAATGAAGGGCGCCGATATCCTCTATCGTCCGCATGTGGACCAGAAGATGTAACCTGGGACTTCTAACAAAATGGTACAAATAGTTCAAAAATCACAAAACCTAAATTTTTTAGATAATGTGATGTGCTTATTTACTTACGGTTGCGGCGGGTCTTGCGGCGGCTCTTTTTGTTTGCCGCCGGCTTCCAGTTGGAATTAATATTGCTCTTCTGACCTGCCGGAGTGGCTGGGGGGAGTACCTTTCCATTCCATACAACGGGTGCCTTATTGTTCTTATTGGTATTGTTTCTCTTGTTCGCAGACGACGCATTAGATGATTTCGGCGCGTTTGTCTTATTTGCCGACTGACTTGCTCCCATTCTTGTTTGGACTAAGAAATTATTCAACCGTCACCATCTCGTACTCGCCATCAGAATTAATCGTTTCTAGTGTATAAGAAAGTGGTACATAGCGGCTGGTGGTCAGAGACCACAGGGTGACCAATTGCTTGAGTGGAAGGGTTTCGGGAACCGGATTTGCCCGTAGCTCGCTCACCCACTCCGATAGATCAATATCACCTGTGATTGGCTGTTTGATAACAATGGACAGATAGGGGACCGCGCGCTTGAAGCGACCCGTCGTTAGCGGCTCTAACGCAGCCGTAATATGGTTCTTCTTGTAATTAAATAAGAACGCCTCCTGTGCAACATCACGGGGGAGCGTAACAGTCGCCGGCATAATACGTCCGTCGGCGAGTAGATAGTAATTCTGGGGCTCGGGTCCTAGCCAAGTACGAAGTGCTGATACCGCATTTTGTACTTGTTGTTGTACGTAGTCGTACGCCATATTCGCATATTTGGCGTACTCCATCGGGGTTTACATAAATTTAGTGGGCGGTGTTTAGATTACCGGCGGTCCTTACCGGCGGTCCTTACCGGCGGTCCTTACCGCTGGTTTACCGGCGGCTGTTGCGACGGGTCTTACGACGCTTGCCGCCGACCTTTAGGTTATTAGATGACGCATTGGCGTTTGTGCTGTTCTTCGGCGCATTTACGCTATTGTTTGACTTCGGCGCATTGACCGAGTTCGTCTTCGGCGCATTGACCGAGTTCGTCTTCGGCACATTGACCGAGTTCGGCTTCGGCACATTCATACTACGGGTTAGATTCTGTAGGTTCACTCCAAATGTTGCCGGCGCGTTCGGCGTCTTTGATGTTGTTGCTCCCATTTCTATTTTATACGTAGATTTTCTAACAGCCGGATTCACATTCGTTTCCACATTCATCACATTCCTGCTGTCCCCATCCTCCTCGTCCTCCGCCTCCGCCTCCGCCTCCGCCTCCATTATACCGATGAGTGACCTCCAATAGAGTCTTATCAAATACAATGAGCGCTACTAAGAAAATGATGAAAATAACCGGAACGGCGAGGACCATGTAGGCTAGGAGTTCCATGCCGGACGAACAAAGAAACCACAACGCACTTGTTCCAATGACCGCAACGATTACATTCTTCACAGCCTCGGTAAATACACCGCGCCATAAATTAAAAAGTACTACACCCGCCATCACAACAGGAAAGACTTTTGCCGGAAGACAAGTTCCCGCCCATACATTCTTAATGTTGACGTTCATCCTACATAAGTACTATTTTTCCGTTTTCCAGTTTTCCAACCTGTGGTCCGTGATGCGTGTCATCAACATACTGATATACCCGCTTGGACTCCGCAGATACGAAATATTTCTTATTCTTATACTTTTTAATATAAAGATCCTTATCTTCGTCATCATCGTCCTCCTCCTCATCCGCAATCTCCTGAGCAATCGCCTCTATCCCCTCCGCCTCCGCATCCGCAATCTCCTGCGCAATATCTGTCGTTTCCTCATCTAGAGTCGTTTCAATCGCATCCTTTGCAATAAGTGCATCATCCTTATCATCAACCGATGTAATGGTTGACTCAGGAATCAGTTCATTCTCCTCATCTGGCTCTATATGCTCGTCCGCCTGAATCTCCGTTGACGGTGGAATATGCCTGAGCGTAATATTCTTCACCGTATCGTCCTTAACAACAACAACCGGCTCATTAATAATTTCTACGTGCGGAGGAATATGAATCGTCTGCTCTTGCTTATGTTCTAGAACATCCTGAAGATGATCTAGAAACGAATCAAATTCATTGACGGTATTGTGGTGCTGGTATGACAGTTGAGTCAACTTATATACCTGGCTTACAATTCCCTTATACGCTTCTAGGAGGGACATCGTGTTGTTTAATGATTGTGTTTAGGCTCTAAGCCCCCTCAATTTTCTTTTTAGTTAACTGGACGCACCCACCTGCTGAATCTGCATCGCCCACTCTACCGTCGCCTCCTTGGACTTCACCGGCTTAGAGCGGCGCAGTCTGAGACCTTGCGCGCCAGGAGCATTGTACTTATGCTGAATATCATTGCGGATAAAGACATTCTTCAGGTTCTGGTCGTAGAAATCAACCGGCTTGGTATCCATCGTCTGGATAATGGAAACCATTGGCGGAGTCAAAACATCTACGCGCAGCTTCTTCTCGTGTAGGATGGCACGATACTCCGAAATATCCATAGATCCGCCGAACATACGCAGCACCTCACGTGGGGGTGCCGGTCTAATACCGCTCGGCGACCCAGGCGGCAACTCGGCATCATCTGCATACAGGCTGTTGAGCAGGGCGTAGCGCTCCCACTGTACGTGGCTATCAATACGCTCCTTGAACAGGTACGATGTTGCGCACTCTGCCGAGCAGAAGTTGCCATACATATACCAAATCTCGTCTAGGATATGGCTGGGGATGGCAAAGGGCGGTGTATGGAAGTAGTGGCAGCACCAAAAGCAACTGATATCCGTCTTATCAGGAAGTTTCTGATAACGGTTGGAGTCCTGGAATAGCACCATCAGCTTCTCGGCGTAATTGCTCGGTAGCTTACACTTGGTTTCGCCTGGCACGGTAATAGTCGTTGCGGGTTTGTTTTCCTGCTTCGGCTGATTACGGTCGCTTGTTACACCAGCGCCCTCCATACCCTCCAGAAAACTCATCTCATTTGTGCCGTGCTCGTACGGCAGCGGTACATCCGGTACAACCGGATCGTACTTGAGTTCGTTCGTAGCATCAAAGTTGAGTGACGCGGTGCTCACAGGTAGATGCGCAATGAGAGGACGCTGCTCAGGCAGAAAGGACCCCATCACACCTTGAGGGCTGACGATGGCGACCACCGGCGGGGTCTTTTTAGACGCACGAGGCTTCTTCTCCTTAACAACCTTGGGCTTGTCTGACTTGTCGGACATTTGGCTTGGTTTCTCCTATGCGTGCGAGGGTTTAGATGCTGTCCTTTAATGCCTCTTGTTAGGGGTCCTATGGTTTTCTAACAAGAGGTAAATAGGTTGGGGGAGTTTAGTGACGGCGGAGTTTGCGCGTCTTGTGGGTGTAACGAGAGCCACCTTCTATTGGTTCTTCTTTGATACCGCTTAATTGTTTACATGTAAGTTTAATTATTTTATCTTCTTTCGGATGTATTGGATCTGGCATTTTAGATATCTCTCTGCGTTCTTCTTCTGTAAAACCAAAATAATCTGCAAGAGTTTCATCATTTATTTTATCCAACGGCGTTGTTCTCACATCTGGAAAGTAAGATGGTTTAATAAACTTTTGTTCAAATTTAACAAATTTTAAAATATATGTTGATAATTTTGTTTTAAAATAATCATTAATTTTTTCTAAATTGTAACCTGTAAAATAGTGTCGTTGCCCTTTTTTATATAGACCATATTCTCCATCTCTATCAAATAATACAATAGGTTTAGGAACCCCACCCACAATAACTTTAGGCACCTTTTGATCTGGATGCGGAACTGATGATTTTACATACTTAATTTCTCCTGAATCTTCAAGTATTGTAATTAATTTATATTGCCCTAAATCATTACATTCCTTTATAGTTTTATGTTGTAATCCATTACCATTCCCAAATAATCTAGATTTTTCTTGTATTTTTTGAAATATTGTATTACCTTGTTTTATTATTATTGACGTTTTATTCAAATTAACTTCTTCCTTACCATCACTCATATTTATTATTTTAGTTTTAACAGTTGGTAGTTTATTTTGTAATAAGTAATAAGCAACTGTTATTTCACCTTTACCGCCAAATAATTTTTTACTTGTAGCATCTGTAAAAATTCTTACATTCAACATCTGTTTTGATAATATCATATCATGTGCTCCAGCATTGTCAGGTTTGAACCATGTAATTGGATGAATAAACAACAAATATCCATTTGGATTCAATAATCCTTTCGCTAACGCTTTTTCAACAAATTTAAACCAAAATCCAGACTCAGCATCCGTATCTTCTATACCCAATAATGTACGCTCATTTCTAGTTTTATTTGTAACCATCGCTACACGTACAGCACCGCGATTATAAGGCGGATTGCCCATAATAATATCAAAATTATTTATAGTCTTACCATTAAATATTAAAGACTTGCTTGTTAAAAATCCTTGTTTTGCATCAATCTTCTCAATATTCGCTGTAGCATCTGGGCATAGTTTTTCAAATAAACGCCGTGCGATTGTATTATTCTTTCCGTTAATATCAACCATGTAGAGCATATTCTCAACAATATGTTTACAACGCTTGGATTCATTTGGTATTGCCTTTTCTAAACCTTTCATGAGACCAGGATATGTATGAAGTCCTGAAGACTGACCAACAAACGCTTTAATTGGAAAATTACCAATTCCATTTGCTGGATCCAGCCATTTCAAATCAGGATTTGTCCAAATATCTTCAGGTAATGTGCTTAACATTTCATCCACAAGTGTTAATGGTGTAAATACCTCTCCGTATTTATGACGCTCAGCATCTTTGGGTGCTAGATGTTTATTAATATAATCTAGTACCAATTGAATTTGTGCCGGATACTTACCTTCGTCATTAATAGATTCTTTCATGGCGTGATAAGACGCTCCCTTATTATCTGTTATCATTTTATTTAATCCTGGTATGACAATATTATCAATAATATAATCCTTATCAGACTCATTACTTATAGCACCACGTTTTATCAAAGTATCGTATAAGGTCTCTCGCAGATCGTTATCGGATGTTAATCTAAGTTTTAACGTATCTATATCACCAGAATTTGTTCCAAACGCGGCAAGTTTCAGTGTTGTTTTGAAAATTTCAATATAAGCATTTTTCTTTTGTTGTTCAGTTACATCTTCTTTTTTAAATATTATAGGCACGTGTTCTGGTTCGGAATTATCTTCATCGGCATTTTCTGTAACGTGTTCCGCACTTATAACATTGGTTCCTTCTTCTCGTAGTATGCGTTGTTGTTTTTTCTCTTCTTTGAGTGAACGTAAAAACTCATTGTAAGATTGTTTGTACTCTTGTTCAAATATTCCCTTGACATTTTCATTTAACGCAAATGCGGCATCTTGTAAAACTAAACTATTACCACTTGACCGACTACCAGCAAACATCTTTTCTAGTTCTGGTATAGTGGTTTTCTGTATATCCGAATTATTAGACATACGTTCCTCATGTGTACCATATATAGGTTTATCAATATCGATTGAGAAAATATCTAATACCTTATTGAATATATTAGCAACATCTGATGTATATATTTCTCTCTTACCCTTGCGTGACTTTTCAGCTGTTATCTGATAGTTCATAATCGCTGTTACTGTTCGGAAATAATTCATATCAATAATATATCCACCCTTTTTGTTTGTAGATTCGGTCAAGGCTCTATACATCTTTTGAATACGCTCATCAACCTTTTCACCAATATCCAATAGCACAACAATATCGACACATGGCAATGAAATACCAAGATGTAACATGTTTTGTGCTAAAATGATCAATCCCTTTCCTTTGCTTCTGGCATAAGCCTCCTCGTCAATCAGGCACTGCTTCAATGATTTATCCCCTGTAGGGCAACCCCAAGAAAATAGTCCACACGAATCTGTGCCATCGGTTGCTCGTATAAGAATACTATTACGCTCGGCTCCTGGTATTGCCCATTTTACGCTAGATGATACAGCAATTACATGAAAATACTTACGAAACCACTTTGACTGGAAAATAGCACCCGCCAATGCGCACATGCGTTTATAGAGTGGATGTCCCATCATATGCGGCAAAAACCATAATTGTGAATGGGTTACAAACTCGCTTGTAAAAAAACCTAATCTATCACCGATACGTTGTGCTATAATATCAATAGACTTCAATACACTTGATATAGGTTCAATGGCTTCCTCACCCACAGCATTGATTTGCTGTGATGGAGGTGCTAAATAATTTAATAGACGCAAAATGCCTTTGGGATTACTAAATCCAGTATACCATAATTCAGGAGCCGTTATCTGAGGATCAAAGTCCCGCCTGACTTCAAACAAATGTGATAATGTTGGGGCACCGCCAGTACTTTGTTTTAAAAATGCCTCTTTCGCATCAGGAGTAAACTGTGTTGTTAATAAATAGAGTTCTGGAAATTTTCTATATTGCCCCTCAATAGTTTCATATGTTTGTCCATATGATGTACACGTCTGTAATGCTCTATTGTACAATTCTCCAAAATTCTCTCTGAAATACTCTTCATTCGTAGATAATTCCTTTGCCTGCTGAATATCCTGATAATCCCAAATAACAACATTATTATCTGGTATCTTGAAGGCAGTTAGAGGCTTGATATAAGTTCCAGTCATGTATACAACGGGCACATCTCGTTCTATCTGGTTATCTAATTCTTTCAATCCATCTTTTTCTTGTTGATCGGTAGCATCTACTTCTTCTTCTTCCTGTGGAACAACTGCTCTTACTGTACCTTGGTCCTGTGCTCTTACCGCCCTTGCTGTTGTTTGTTTCAAATGTGCTTCATCACATATAAATAAATCCGCACGAAGAGCACCACCCTTTAATTCTTGAAGTAGAAGACGTGCACTTTCAGGTTGTTTATACAATTCAACACTCATAACAAATATATATTTCTTTGCCGGATCTATCGGTACATTTGTAGAGTTCACAACATCTACACATTCATAGTCTTGGAAGTTCTGAAACTCCTCGAATAAATCCTTCTTGAACTGCGATAGTGTCTCTGATTTTGCGCCCAACAACACAACAACTCGCCGAGGATTCAACTTATCTATAATACCTCCTGCTATGAATGTCTTACCTCCGCGTGGCACAATGCCTACTAAAAACTTATTATTACCGCCTGTTATTTTGAACTGTTGAATAGCATCGCATATTTTATATGTTGCTATATACTGATGAAGACGTAATTTCAAAATAGGTTTCGGTGGCGATTCAATCTTAAGTATGTATTTTAGTTCGTCACTTGTTATCGGCTCTGCTGACTTATGTGCTGTGCGTACACGGTCATATAAGACTGTTAAATGCGCGAATAAATCAGTCATACCAAATACATAACTTGCCTCCTCTGATATATATTTACGCATAGCCTTTCTTAGTTTTTCCTCTACTGCACCTCTATCTCTTACAAGGAGAACAATCTTTCTATCATAATCCTGCTGTAGATTCTTAGCCGCTGTATAAATATTTTGTATATCGAACTTATCAACCCCCTTTGTTTCATCTCTCTTAAAATACTTACTTGAACAGAAATAAAATAATGGTTTTTCATCTGTAGATGTCGTTGAAGATGCTGTATCTCTAGAACAATTGTCTCTAACAATTATTGATGGGTCCGATGAGCACGGATCAACACTCAATCCGTGCTTATTCTTCTTATACACAAATGTAACATCAGAAGCACCACTTTTGCTTCCCTCATTAATATTTTTTGATGACAAATATGTATATGGATTATACGGAGAACTAGTAAAACTATCAATATTTACTAATGTTTCTATTTTTCCATTAAACATATAAAACTCTTTTGTTATAGGAAAATCGTCGGCAAGACCTAGAGAAAATACAATATCCCAATATGCCTCATATAATTGTCCGTTAATATTATACTGTAGTAAACCTTCGTCTGGTTTTTCTGTGCGATTCATTATAAATAATAATAAATCCCATCGTGATGGCAGAGCAGGAAACGCTGTTGCATCGTGTAATTCTTTTGATCTTAATTTTTTAATCTCTCTTACACGTTTATCCAATATATTAATATCGCCATTTTCAATAGGCTCACGTGTACAAGGATCAAATAATTCAGCGCAATCTACTGATAGGGGTGCTTCTGCCTCTACAGGCGGCTCTAAAGGTGTAGGAGCCTCTAAGGGTGCGGTTACCTCTGCCTCTACAGGTGTGGGTAGCTCTGCCGGTGCTGACATACTGGACATTGCCGCCAATCGTGCTTCAAAATTATTCGCTGTAGACGGGATTACAGGCGCTTCCGATAATCGAAGTCCCGCAAGTGCTTCTTCTACCCCTTCATTCAAAGTGCCCGCATTTTCTGTAGTCTCATACGGTGGTAAATTTGCTATCTGTCGTCGAAGCACATTAAATCGTGTAACCCTATTCTTAATGTTTGCGTTCTCTGATAATGCGTAATTTGCTATGTATCTGCCAAGTTTCCTAGTATGTCTTTCTCGATTCTTTGTCGGATATTTATTAGGATTTGGCAAACGTTTTATTATTTTCCTTTCCGTTTTTAAAATATTATTATTCTCCATCCTACACTACACTCTTATTTTACGACCGGAACCCTGACTTTCTAACAAGAAGTAATATAGAATAGTTGCGGTAATGGTGCGGTTATAAATATAATATACCATAAATAGGGATGAGCGCTTCTTATAATACTACTGAATATCGCAAATGTTTAGCGTTAGTTGGCTCCGCTTGTACAACAACCGGTCCAGCAGGACCCGCTGGACCCGGTGTAGCACCACTGTATGGTTCTTTTTTAAGCAGTACATCTCAAAGTGCTACAACAGTAAATCCTGTTGCTATAACATACTCGGAACGAACGATTGGTTCAATTAACACAAGTGGTGGAACATATCCAAATAGTGAAATCGTTATACCCATAACAGGAGTGTACAAAGTGTTATTTTCAGCCCAGTGTGATACAACCGGAGCCGCTGCCGCTCTAGATATTTTTCCTGTTGTGAACGGAACTTCTGTTCCTAATAGTAATACAAGAATAAGGCTAAGTGTTGGAGTAGAATCCTGTTTAACTGTTGAATATTTTCTTTCATTCAATGCGAATGATACACTACAATTTTATATGGTTGGCACTGGTGCCGGTACTGCACGAATTCTTGACGTAACAAGAGGGGGAGGAACACCCACTATTCCTGATATTCCTTCAATAATTATCACCATTATGCGAATCGCTTAACTTTACTTTGCTAGCAAATACCGCCCATACGGAAATACTTGCCGTATAGCGATTCGCTCAATCTCTGATAACTCTTCATACTGTTTTAACAGAATATCAACAATCGGTTGGTTCTTCTTCAGGCAAGCGTGAATATACACCTTCTTAAAAATATAGTCCCAAATACCATCATACTCATCCTGGATTTCTGACAAATAGGATGTAAATCCCTCTGTATCTTTCTTATTTATGTATTCCTTGAATACGTGAATAACGTCATCAACCGACATTTCTAATGGTTGGTCGGTTTATTTGTTTATGCCGCCACCGATGTGTCCGTATTTTGGGACATTCTAATAAATGAATGTATTTTTCAAAAGGACAGATGCGGTATCTAGAGATATTTCATTTAAACTATAATAATTAAGAATATGCCGCCGCCTAGGATTTATCTTTTTATTCCTTATTACGGCAAGTTTCCAAACTACTTTCA
>Ga0114972_10002353_pt1 | contig 14134 bp, 10 predicted proteins | sample M_140807_EF_Meta_FD_87354 | JGI IMG/M metagenome (GOLD analysis project Ga0114972, IMG submission 87354) | Freshwater microbial communities from Lake Montjoie, Canada to study carbon cycling - M_140807_EF_MetaG | ecosystem: Environmental > Aquatic > Freshwater > Lake | place: Lake Montjoie... | reverse complement strand
GCGTAGCCCAACGCTTTTGGCCGTAACATCCCAAGTCACCATAGCCAAGATCATCGGCGAAGATCAAAACGATGTTCGGTGGCTTGTCGTCGGCATGTACATAGCTCCATGCAGCGATCAGCGCAAGGACCCAGGAAACTGCGAACCCACAACGAGAGGATGCATTGCGCATGCTTTGGTTGCCTTGAAGATTTAGGCCAAGATATCGAACAGGATGTTTCCGTGCACATCGGTCAGTCGCATGTCGCGTCCGCTGAAGCGGAACGTCGAGCGGGTGTGGTCTAGGCCCAAGCAGTAGAGCATCGTCGCGTGCAGATCGTGCATCTCGACTTTTTTCTCAACGGCTTTGTACCCAAATTCGTCGGTGGCACCGTATACCGTTCCGCCCTTGATCCCACCCCCGGCCATCCAGATCGAAAAACCGAAGGGGTTGTGATCGCGACCATCGGCTCCTTGGGCAAACGGTGTGCGTCCAAACTCACCTGACCAGATGATCAGTGTCGAGTCGAGCAGTCCACGCTGCTTGAGATCCTCGAGGAGGGCTGCGATCGGTTGATCGACCGCCTTGGCGTTCTGTTCGTGTCCTACTTTGAGATTCGCATGTTGGTCCCATCGGTCATGTCCGACGTTTGGGCATGTGAGTTGAATGAATCGCACACCGCGTTCGACGAGTCGCCGGGCCATGAGGCACTCGCGAGCGAAGATCTTGGTTGAATCAAACTCGTGATCCAATCCATACATGGCCTGCGTTTGCGCGGTTTCGCCAGAGATATCGCACACCTCGGGGACCGCCGACTGCATCTTGAAGGCTAGCTCATAGTTGGCGATGGCCGACTCGATGGCGTCATGCTGACCGTAACGCTCGAGAGTCTGGCGATCGAGCTGGCGGAGCAGATCGAGCTTGTGCTTTTGCAATTCTGGGGTTGGTTCGATTCGGCGAACATTCGCCAAGCTGTTTCCGCTGGGTCGCAGCACCGAACCTTGGTACGTCGCTGGCAGAAATCCGTTACCGAAGCAATCGAGTCCTCCGGGTGGGATAAGGCCGCCATTGAGAACGATATAACCGGGCAGGTCTTGGCACTCGGATCCCAGGCCGTAAGTGACCCAGGCACCCATGCTCGGACGTCCTTGCAGACCATGGCCGGTATGTAGGAAATAGTTTGCCGATGTGTGCTCGGGGAACTTCGACGTCATCGATCGAACCACCGCCAGTTTGTCGGCATGCTTGGCGATGTTCGGAAACAGGCTGCTGATTTCTATTCCGCTTTGACCGTGCTTGTCGAATTTCCATGGGCTTCCCATGAGCGTCCCGTTGTTGTTGAACTGGGTCGGTGCTACCTCGAAGAGTTCGCCGGGATTTCGGCCATGGTATTGAGTTAGCAATGGCTTGGGATCGAACGTATCGACCTGCGACGGCCCCCCATCCATGTAGAGAAAAATAACGCTTTTGGCCTTTGGCGGAAAATGATGCTTGCCTTGGATCATAGCAAGGCCCTGATCCGCACCGCGGGTGTGCTCTTGCGCCATCAATGCGGTGAAGGCTACCGCGCCAAAGCCGTTGGCGGCCTGGGTCAGGAAGGCACGTCGGTTTACCATTGCAAGTATTCTTCCAAAGATTCTCGAATCGAATCCAAAGGGGCTTCATACCCAGTCCAAAATTCAAAATTGATCGCAAATTGATGGGTCAAGACCTCTAGTTCGTCGATCCGTTCGATTTGATGCGACTCGAGTTCTTCGATCCACTGCGAGCGTTCTTTGGTCGGATCAATCCAACCAGTCGGGGGTGGGACAAGGATGCCAACAGGCTCCTTAGCCCATTGGAGATCCTTGAGCAACCGATGCCGTGACTGGCTGCTGGTAGTTATGATCGCATCGAATTGTTCGATAATCAACGCACGAATCGGTCGATCGATCCAAACAGGCTCCTGTGGCTTGGTATCCGTATTGGCTGGAGTCTCGCCAATCGACCCGTTTTGGGATGATAGTGCGTGGGGTGATAGATCGGGGGGGGATGGTTTGGTTTTTCGGATCGTCAAATCCAAAGCGAACACCGAGTAGTCTCCTGGGATATCGGCCAAGGCCAATTCGAGGGCGTGGACCAATCCCGAACCTCCTACCACTGCGATCGATTGGGGAGTGAAGGCCTCGTCGGAGTTCAAGCCCTCCTGGGCCGCCCGCAACGAGATCTTGTGGGTCAGTGAGCGTAGGATAGCCGAGCTGGTCGTCTCGTCTCCGATCCACTGATCGGATTCCCACTTGACGACCTGGACAGCGCCAAGCGCTTTTGACTTGGGTGAAACCGACCCGAGTAACGCTTGGGCCCTGGCCTGAAACGGGGGCAGGATAGCAGCCCCGGACATTCCCAAAGCCTGGATTCCGCGGAAGGCTGTTTCGAAGAGCTCCGGGGGGACTTGGGAGGTGAAGAACCTCCAGTCCAATTCCGCCTCGCGAGCCAGTCTGGTCATGACAAACTGCGTCGGATTGCCCCCGACCGGATTGCCCAAGCAGGCTACCAGGGGTTGCAGAACGCGATCCAAACTCATGTCTAGTTGTCGGTCCTAATCTTCGAGGAAACGGGTCATTCCAAGTCCCAGACGTCCGATATCCTAACCGGTTTCCTCCTCCAAGTCGCAACATAGCAGCGTTTTTCAAGTATTTTGGATATCGAAACCGGTGATTTGTCGATTTTGGGGGCAAGACAACTTAAAAAAGAGTCCTTAAAATGCCCAGTCCTAGAAGTCTCTCTCTGTCCCCCGCGATTAGAATACGGAAACACTGTGGCAACCTACAAAACCAGCGACCTGCGAAAAGGCTTAAAAGTTCAAATCGACGGCGAACCCTATCTGCTGACCGAAGTCAACTTCGTCAAACCAGGGAAGGGCAATGCGCTCTACAAATGCAAACTTAAAAACCTCGTCCGCAACACGGTCCTGGACAGAACGCTCAAGGGGGGGGACGATCTGGAAGTTGCTGACGTCGAGGAACTCGAAACACAATTCCTCTACAACCAGAGCGGAACGTTTGTCTTCATGGACAACCAGAGTTTCGAACAGTACGAGCTGACCTCGGAACAAGTCGATGACAACTGGAAGTACCTCAAGGAGGGGATGCCCGTTGCGATGGTTCTCTTCAACGGCAACCCGATCACCCTGACCCCTCCCTCCCACGTGACCTTGAAGGTCATCGAGACCGAACCAGGTGTAAGGGGCGATACGGCCACGAGTGTGAACAAACCTGCCAAGACAGAAACCGGAGGGGAATTCCAAGTCCCTGGTTTCATCAAGGAAGGGAACGTCATCAAAATCGATACGCGCACCGGCGAGTACGTCGAACGCGTCAGCATGGAGTAACGCACCCCAATCGTCACTGTGGCGGTTTAGGGTGTCGGTTTAGGGTCAAGTCAAATGCCCATACGAGGATTGCAATGAATGGCTCGACCCGCGTCAAATTCTCGTGCAAATCGGCCGCCTGCATTTCGGCTTTCCCCCGAATTGCGGCGGCCTTTTTCATCGTCTGGATCTTCAGCCCCCTGATCGGCTCGGCCCAACAAGCAGATGCCAAGGACCCCTATGCGGTCGAGCGAGAACGGCTCATCCGCAACGTCTTGATCCCCGGCGGAATTCGGGACCCTCGCGTCCTGGACTCGGTCGCCAAAACGCTCAGGCACGAGTTTGTCCCCCCTAACTACGTTCGCCAAGCCTATTTGGACATCGCGATCCCTATCGGCGAATCTCAAACCATCAGCAGCCCGTTCATCGTCTCGCTGATGACCGAGGCTCTCCAAACCAAAGCTACCGACAAGGTGCTTGAGATCGGGACCGGTAGCGGTTACCAAGCCGCGATCCTCAGTCCACTGGTCCAAGACGTCTATACGATCGAGATCGTCGAGGACTTGGGCCAACGCACGACCGAACTGCTTGACCGCCTCGGATACAAGAATGTCCATTGCCGCATCGGCGATGGATTCAAAGGTTGGCCTGAAGAGGCTCCCTTTGACAAGATCATCGTCACCTGCTCGCCAGCCGATGTTCCCAAGCCCCTGGTCGAGCAGCTCAAAGAGGGAGGGTTGATGGTCATCCCTGTCGGAGAACGCTACCAGCAAATGCTCTATCTGATGCGCAAAAAAGGGGACAAACTCGAGAAAGAAGCCCTGACGCCAACCCTCTTTGTCCCCATGACCGGCGATGCAGAAAAAACGCGCACAGTTCAACCCGACCCCAAGCATCCGGCGCTGGCCAATACCAGCTTTGAAGAGCTTCTGATCCGAGAGTTCCACATTCCCGGTTGGTACTATCAGTTCGGCTGCAAGCAAGTTGAGGATAGCCAAGCTCCCCAAGGAAAGTATGTCGTCGAGTTTCATGGGACCGATCCGCAGTTGCCCAGCATGCTCCTCCAAGCGGTCCCGATCGACGGCCGTGCGGTGAAAAAAATCAAGCTCGGAGCTTGGATCAAACTCGAAAAGGTCAAAGTAGGACCCGACAAGGAAAAGTCCCCCTCGGTCGCGATCCAATGGTTCGATGGCAACCGCAACCGCATCGGCTACAACTACGTCGGTGGATTCAAAGGCACACACAAGTGGAAGCTTGAGGAAAAGGTCTTCTCCGTTCCCGTCGAGGCACGTGAGGCGATCGTCTCGATCGGAATGTTCGGCTCTGAAGGAACCGCTTGGTTCGATGGCATCGTCCTCGAACCACAATAAATCTATGTCTTCTTCACACACTTCAGAGCCCACTGACTCCCACACTGGCCCCGACACCGGGACCCAGACTGGTACCGACTTCGATACGATCATCATCGGAGCGGGCATGAGCGGACTTGCTGCCGGAATCCGGCTTGCCATGTACGATCAACGTGTGTGCATCTTGGAAAAACATTGGACGATCGGCGGTTTAAACTCGTTCTATCGGGTCAATGGCAGGGACTACGATGTCGGTCTGCATGCGATGACTAACTTCACCGAGAAAGGAGCCAAGAAAGGCCCCTTGGCAAGGCTGCTCAAACAACTCCGTTTCCGATGGGACGACTTTCAACTCGCCGAGCAGCGCGGTTCGAGCATCGCCTTCCCAGGCATCGAATTGTGCTTTGACAACAACATCGAGTATTTTCAAAGCCAGATTGCCGAGAAGTTCCCGCACCAAAAGGATGCCTTTGCCAAGCTCCTCGCGACGCTGGCCGACTACGATGAACTCAAGCAAGAGGACTTTGATTGCTCGACGAGAAAAATCCTCGAAGAGATCTTTTCCGAACCGCTCCTGATCGAAATGATCCTCTGCCCTCTGATGTGGTACGGCAATGCCAAGGAGCACGATATGGACTGGGGGCAGTTCTGCATCATGTTCCGAAGTATCTTTTTGGAAGGCTTTGCCCGGCCTTACAAAGGGGTGCGATTGATATTGAAGAATCTCGTCAGGCGTTTCCGTGAACTCGGAGGTCAACTCAAACTCCGCAGCGGAGTGGCGAAGATCCACGTCCAGAACGAGCAAGTCACCGGTGTGGAGCTCGAAAACGGAACGGTGCTAACAGCCAAAAGAGTCCTTTCCAGCGCCGGGATGATCGAAACCCTACGAATGTGCGATCATCTGACTCAGGAGCAAGTCAACCAAGCTGGCCAGATGTCGTTCGTCGAATCGATCTCGGTCTTGGATTGCCAGCCAACCTCGATCGGTTTTGACAAGACAATCGTCTTTTACAACGACAGCGAGAAATTCCACTGGGAACGATGCCGCGACTCGCTGTGCGATGTGCGAACCGGCGTGATCTGCTCTCCGAACAACTATGAATACAGCCCTGACGAAGGGCTCCTCGATGAGGGCTTTATCCGCCTGACGACCATCGCTGACCCAGACCGTTGGGCTAGCCTCGATGATGCCCAGTACCAACGTCAAAAGTACCACTGGTACGATGCGGCGATCGCCTCGAGCGTCCGCTTCATCCCGGACTTCCGAAGGCATGTGGTCGAAACCGATGTGTTTACACCCAAGACGATCCGGCGATTCACCTCGCACGATAACGGAGCGGTCTACGGAGCACCGGAAAAGAAGCTCGACGGAACAACCCACTTAAAGAATCTATTCTTGTGCGGAACCGACCAAGGTTTCGTCGGGATTGTCGGTGCGATTGTAAGTGGAATCTCGATGGCCAACCGACATTGCCTGTTGCAGTCTTGATCCTTATCGGTCCTGGCTTTTTTGGACCGTTGATGGATGCTTGTTTGGGACCGTTGATGGGCGGTGATGAGAGGGTTTGAGCGAAGGGCTTTTCGAAGTAGTGCTTTGGCTGTTTATTCGCCGCTAGGCAAGCAGTTTGGTGCACACACGGCCTTCGTTCTGAGTGGCTCGCTCCGGACGGCCTTGGTGGGAGTAGACCAGATCCCAGTGGTTCAGACCGATCAAGTGCAGGATCGTGGCATGCAAATCATGGACATGCAGGCGGTCTTCGACCGCATGCAATCCGATCTCATCGGTGCTACCGATCGTCTGACCGCCTCGGATTCCGCCACCGGCCATCCACATCGTAAAGCCGTTGGAATTGTGGTCGCGTCCGTCCCCTTTTTCGCTCATCGGTGTGCGCCCGAACTCACCACCCCAGATCACCAGGGTCGAATCGAGTAGTCCACGTTGTTTTAGGTCGGTCAGGAGTCCAGCCACGGGCCGATCCGAACTGCGGCACAGGGTCGAGTGATTCTTTTCGATCCCTGAATGCGCATCCCAGCGACTGCCCGAACCGTGATACAGCTGAACGAATCGGACTCCCCTTTCCACCAATCGTCTAGCGAATAAGCAATTGCGCCCAAAGACGTTTGTTTCTTTTTCGTCGATCCCATAGAGCTGCATCGTCGAGTGCGACTCTTGCGAAAGATCGACCGCTTCGGGGGCTTGCGATTGCATCTTATAAGCCAGCTCGTAGGAGCGGACGCGGGCATCGAGTTCGCTATCGATCGAGCGGCCGGCTTGATGCTTGCGGTTCAGAGCGTCGATGAGTTTGCGTTTGTTGTCTTGGCGGGCAGGATCGATGGGGCTGGGTGGGGACAGGAACCGGATCGGATCTCCATTCGAATGCAGTGCGGTTCCTTGATAGGTCGCTGGCATAAAGCCTGAGCTCCAGTTGCGAGGCCCGTTGATCACTTTGCCATCGTCATCCTCGATCACGACGAAGCCCGGGAGGGATTCGTTTTGGGTACCTAGGCCGTATGTCACCCAGGAGCCCAGGCTCGGGCGTCCCCCGAGGGTCGAACCGGTGTTCATTTGGCACACACCGTTGGAGTGGTTTAGGCCATTGCCCCAACACGAGCGGATAACGGCAAGATCATCGACGTGCTGGGCGGTGTGAGGAAGCCAATCCGAGACCCAGGTGCCGCACTGTCCGTGCTGCTTCCAAGTCCGTTTGCTGGGCATCAGAGGAGCATTGTATTCGCCCATCGGGGTGATGATCGGCTTGAAGCTCGGTGGCAGGCTTTGGCCAGCGAGCTGCTCGAGCCTGGGTTTGGGGTCAAACAGATCGATGTGGCTCGGGCCACCTTCCATGAACAAAAAGATGATGCTCTTGGCCTTGGCCGGATGATGCCCCTGCTTGCTATTGCGCTGTTTGCTATTGTCCTCTTGGACAGGATCGGGCATACCCAGCAGTCGGCTTTGTCCGAGCATGGCTTGGAGGGCGATCAATCCGAAGCCAAAGCCCGCATTTTGGAGCATGCTTCGGCGGTTGGGGGGGTGGAGAAACTCCATAACAAGACCATTTTCAAGGTTGGTATTGCGGGCAAGATCCAAGGGTATGGTAATCGAAAACCCGTCGACAGCGAAGCGCCGAAGGTCTCGATTGGATGATAAAAAACGGCAGCGGAGCACTCAAAAAAGCAGGCTTACTCGATATAGAGAAACTCGCTTGTGTTCCAAAGGGCTTGGCAAGCGTCAGCCCAGGGGCCATGAGGATCCGAGGGGCTCGAAGCTTCGACTAGGTCGCTGATCCAGCGATACTCGTCCTCGGTGGGCTCTCGGAGTAGCGACTCGCGAAACATCGTTTGGATTCTCGCGCGAGGCGAGTCGTGCTGAGCGACTAATTTCTTGGCATAGGACTCGGACTTGCGAATCATCCAAGGTGAGTTCGTTAAGAACAGGGATTGGAGCGAAGTGGTCGTCGTATTGCGTCTGGCGATAGAGACGCTCGCGTCGGGTGCGTCGAAGGTCGCCAGCATAGTGTTGGGGCTGTTGCGCATCACCCGTTGATAGACACTTCGGCGATTGGAATCTGCCGCGTCGCTTGGGCCCCCGATTCGATCATCGAGCGAGCCCGATACCAACAGGATCGAGTCGCGGATCTGCTCGGCATCGAGCCGGCGGGGGTTGTATCGCCATAGCAATCGATTCTCAGGGTCGATCGCATGGCCTTGAGATCGCTGCTCTGGATAGCTGCTTTGCCGATACGTTTCCGAGGTGACGATCGAGCGATGGAGGGCTTTGAACCGGCCACCTTGTTCGATGAATTGCAGAGCCAAAAAGTCCAGAAGCTCTGGATGGGTTGGGGGCTCGCCCAGGCGGCCGAAGTCGCTGGCGTTGGAGACCAAGCCTCTGCCGAAATGGTGTTGCCACATACGATTGGCGATGACGCGCCAGGCAAGCGGGTTGGATGGGTCGCTGATCCAACGAGCCAGAGCCAATCGACGACCGGTTGAGGAACTTGGATTGGGAGTATCCGGGGATTTGGGAGCCAACGGCCATCGGTCGGCAAGAACGCTCAGGGCCGCGGGCTCGATCGGTCCGGCGCTTGGTTTGCCTGGGATACGAACCTCTGGTGCCTCGGTCCCTATGTCACGAACGGTCAAGGAGATCTCGGGTTCCTTGGGCATTCCCTTCTTGAGTTCATCGTATTGTTTCTTGAGCACCTTCCAGCGTTCGAGAGGATCTCCCTTGAGCTTCTTCGAGTAATCGATCCCCTTGAGTTCGTTTTCGATTTGAAGATAAGCCAGCACGGCGATCGACCGTTCGTTGGGTGGTCGCTGGGAAGGAGATTTTCGAAGTGCAGGGCGGACATCGGGCGGGAATTTTTCGATGGCGTTTTCGATGACTTGCAAGCGCGTTTCTTGTTGCAGCGATTCAAGCTCAGAGCGAATGGGCTCGGCGCACTGAGACCAAGCATCGAAGGCCTCCTGTCGAAGAGCTACCGAGTCTGACTGGGCAACGATATCGTAGCGAGGCTCCATGGGAGCGAAGAAGGCTTGGAGGCGGTAGTAGTCTTTTTGCAGCAGAGGGTCGAATTTGTGGTCGTGGCATCGAGCGCAAGAGAAACCCAGCCCCAGGAAAACCTCACCGGTCACGTCCGTCACATCGTTGAGGATGTTGTCCCAATGGGAACGCACATCGCGTTGGTTGTATTCATAGATCCAATGCCTCAGGTAACCGGTGGCAGCATTCATCCGATCGGAGTTTGGATCGAGTTCATCGCCGGCGAGCTGTTCGGTGATGAATTGCGAATAAGCGATGTCCTCGTTGAGAGCTTGGACGACATAATCGCGGTATCGGTAGGCGCTGGGTCTAAAATCGTCTTGTTTGAATCCATCCGATTCAGCGAACCGGACCAAGTCCAGCCAGTAGCGTCCCCAACGCTGGCCGTAGCGAGTATCCGCAAGTAGTTTGTCGACGAGTTGCTCGTAGCGCGGTTGGCCCTCTGAATTGACTTCGGGAAGCTCGATGTAAGCTTGCAGTTCGGAGAAGGTTGGAGGGACACCGACAAGGTCCAGATAGAGTCTTCGGACCAGAGTTGAATCGTCGGCACGGTCGCCAAGGTTTAAGCCTTGCGATTGGAGTTTATCCGATACAAACGCGTCGATTGGATTGGAGAAGGTCGATGCGGGGATTGCTGGTTCGCTCAGGGGCTGAAAAAACCAATAGTCGCGATCGGATTGGGATATAGAATCTTGATCGGAGCCGGCGGTGATTTCTTTGACGTATTGTGGCCATGGAGCTCCGGATCGGACCCAGGTTTCGATGGCTTGAATCTGTTGTTCCGAGAGTTTTTTGTTAGGGGGCATTTCCAAGCCTTCGTGGCGGACGGCTTGGAGCAGTAAGCTATTTTCGAGTTGTTTCTCATCGATGACAGGACCGGAGTCTCCACCGGTTTGAAATCGGTCGGGCAGATCGAGTCTGAGGGTCGATTCGGATTTATCCGGGCCGTGGCAAGCGATGCAGTGTTGGACCAAGATAGGTCGGATATGTTCTTCGAAGAACTTGGTCGATGCATCGGGGTCTTGGGCAATGGACGGTTGGGAGTAACCGAGCAAGCTTGTAGCCCAGATGGCCAGCGGCAACGCAAAGAAATTCAGTCGTTTGGACATGACGCGTCGAGGGTTGAATGGAGTTCGAAATTTCTACTATTTAGCATAGCATGTCCTACACACGCATGGCAGAAGTTTTGGTGATAACCCACAAAGTTTCGTTAGCATCGCCGGGTTTTGAACCGCTGATGGACGCTGATGGAGCAGCCAAGCAGCTTGGTTCTTTGGCTTACCATGCAAGCAGTTTTGTGGCGGCGATGCACATGACGATCGACAAGAGAATTCGCGCCCAGCGAACAGGCAAGCGGAAACTTCCAAGCGTTGCGCCCAGGCTTCCTCCGATCACGACTGCAACGGCAAGATAGTGCCAGCCTTGGGGAATCGCTCGGCCCGAGCTTGCTAGCCCCGCAAGCCCCGACATGGAATTGACCAGGATGAACAAGGCCGATACGGCCGAGGCCGTCTTGGTCTTGGCCCATCCCATGAACAGCAAAAGCGGTGTCAAATAGATTCCGCCACCGGTGCCCGTCAGGCCACTTAGGAGTCCGAGCCCGGCTCCTGTGGCGATCGCTGCAAGACGCGTCGGTTGGACGGTCTGCTCCTCAGTCTTCATGGGATAGACCAGCCACAATGCAGAACCAGCGAGCACTACCCCGAGCAGTAGCTTGAACCACACCAGTGGTAGCGACAGATAGCCTCCGACGAAGGCCATGGGAGCCGCCAGGAGGGCGATCGGCCAAAAGAGCTTCCATGAGAAATGTCCGGCGCGGTAGAACTGGACTGAGGCGATCGAAGCGACCAGGATATTGAGCAGCAGCGCCAGGGGTTTGATGCGTTCAGGGGCAAGACCCGCCAGGGTCATCACGGCGATGTACCCAGAGGCTCCGGCGTGTCCAACGCTCGAGTAGAGCCAAGCGACCAGGGCGACTGCCAAGCAGAGCAACAGGTCGCCTGAGGTCTCCATCAGGGGGGCACTACTTGTTTTGAAGCCTAGGGAGCAGGACTCGTTCGACCCATTTGGTATCGACTGTGCCTTGGACAAACTCCGATTGAGCTAGGACTGTTTTATGGAAACCGGCGGTGGTTTTGATGCCGCTGATGCGCAGTTCGCTCAGGGCTCGCTGCATGGTCGCTATGGCTTCTTCGCGGGTTTCGCGGTGGACGATGATTTTTGCGATCATCGAATCGTAGTGTGGCGGGACGGTGTATCCGGCATGGGCATGCGAATCGACTCGCACGCCAAAGCCGCCGGGCAGATACATGGAATGGATTTTTCCGGGACAAGGTTGGAAATTGCGATCGGGGTCTTCGGCATTGATCCGGCATTCGATCGCTGCGCCTCGGGGTTTGATGTCGCTTTGTTTGAATCCGAGTTTTTGGCCTGAGGCGACGAGGATTTGGGTTTTGATCAGGTCGATGCCCGAGACCATTTCGCTCACGGGGTGTTCGACTTGGATTCTCGCGTTGACTTCGATGAAGTAGAAGTTGTCTTGTTGGTCGACGATAAATTCGACGGTTGCGGCGTTGTAGTAATTGGCTTGTTTGACCATCCGTACGGCAGCATCGCACATGGCTTTGCGGGTCGACTCGGGGAGTCGAGGCGATGGGCTTTCTTCGATGAGTTTTTGATGGCGACGTTGGACCGAGCAATCGCGCTCGTGGAGATGAACGACGTTTCCGTGTTGGTCGGCGATGATTTGGACTTCGACGTGCCGAGGGCGATCGATGTAGCGTTCGAGATAGACGCCGGGGTTACCGAAGGCCGCTTTGGCTTCTGTTTGGGCTTGGGCGACAGCGTTTTGCAAAGAGGCTTCGTCGAGGGCGACGCGCATTCCTTTTCCTCCACCACCAGCGGTGGCTTTGATCAGGACGGGGAAGCCGATTTTGCGGGCTGAGTTGATCGCGTCTTCTTCGCTTTCGATCAAGCCGTCGCTGCCAGGGACAACAGGTACACCGGCGGCTATGGCCATTTCTCGGGCGGTGTTTTTGTCACCGAGTTTTTCCATCGCTTCGGGGCTTGGGCCGATGAATTCGAAGTTGCAGCTGCGGCAGACTTCGTTGAAGTGGGAGTTTTCGGCGAGGAATCCGTAGCCTGGGTGGATCGCATCGGCCTTGCCCAGCTCGGCAGCAGCGATGACACGGTCGATGCGCAGGTAGCTATCCATGGACTTGGCCGATCCGACGCAGAAGGCTTGGTCGGCCAGTTCGAGGTATTGGGAGCCTCGATCGGCTTCGCTGAAAATTGCGACGGTTTCGATACCGAGTTCTTTGCAGGCGCGGATTACGCGCAGAGCGATTTCGCCACGGTTGGCGACAAGTACGCGACTGAACATAGAGAGACTTAGCCTCGGGTATCGATCTTAAAGAGTGGCTTGCCCACGTCGACGGCTTCTTCGTTCCGCACGAGGACTTGGACGACTTTGCCGCGGATTTCGGCGGGGATTTCGTTGAAGACCTTCATGGCTTCGATGATGCAAACGACCGTGTCGTTGTGGACCGTTGAGCCGACTTCGACGAAGTCTTTGGTGGTTGGGTTGGGTTTGGAGTAAAAGGTGCCGACCATCGGGGACTTGATGATGGTGATGTGAGCTCCATCGGTATCGGGGGCTGAGCCTGCCGATGGGCTTGGGGCCAAGGCTGCAGGTTGCAGTGCGGCAGGCTGCAGTGCGGCAGGGGCCATGGCGTAGGCTGATCCGGGGTAGGCTGCTGCGGAGGGTGCCGAGCCACAGAGTCGAATACTCTGGTCGTCTTGTTGGAGGTCGAGTTCGCTGAGGTTGTGTTCCTTCATGAGTTCGACGAGTCTACGGAGCAGATCTAGGTCAAAGACGTTTTCAACTTTGGCAACCGCATCCGGTTTTTTCTTGGATTCCGCCATCGCATGGCCTTTCCGACGAGCAGTATTTTGGAGGTAACATGTCGATAAGTTGCCCTGTTATACACCCCTTCGGGGGATTCGCCAAGAACACTGCCCGGGAGTGGTGGAAAGCATTTGATCCACTTCAACGGCGAGCGGTTTCTCGGTGCAGCATGAGGCATCATCGGGGCCGCACGAGGCACCATCGGGGTAGTGATTGGCTAGGCGTGGTGCTTTTGAGGTAGGCTCGCTTTGGCATTGTGTGGCACGCAGCAGATATGGCGGCCAAGAGCCTCTGCGGCCTGTTCGGGGAGGACGGTGTTGATGTAGCAATCCGAGCTCCATTCGAATCCTGCGACCTTGATGAGTCTAGGCAGGATCTTGAGCCGCCAATGGAATGCGGCTGGATTGTGAGCATCCAGCGGTGCGGTTTGCAGGACGTAGTTGTAAGCCGCCCGGGGGTGTTCGATTTCGATCGCCTTGAGGGTGTGTTGTACCAATCCGGAGAGTTCTGCAAGCTCTTTTGGGGAGCATTCTTCGAAGGCGGCTTGGTGGCGTTTCGGGAGGATCGAAACGCTGTAGGGAAGCCTGGATGCAAATGGGCAGAAGGCTACAAACGATTCGGACTGGGCGACGATGCGTTGGTCGGCTTGAAGTTCTTTTTCCAGGACATCGCAAAGATAGCATCTGCCGTGGGATTGGAGATATTCCAGCGATCTGCGTTGGGTTTTGAGTACATCGCTTGGTAGAAAATCGGTACAGATCAGTTGGCTGTGGGAGTGGACTAGAGAGGCACCTGCGTCGGCACCGTTGTTCTTAAAGACTACGGCGTAGCGCATAGCGTGGACGCTTCTCCAGTACAGGAGTCGCTGTTGGTAGGCCTCAAAGATCAGCGTCGCTTGGTCGGCGGGCAATTGCGTGATGCTCTGGACATGCGTTGGTGCCTCGATGATCACCTCGTGCCCCCCTCGGGCCTGTTTGCGCATAAAAAGCGCATCCTCAGTGCTGGCGGC
>Ga0114972_10002351_pt1 | contig 14139 bp, 10 predicted proteins | sample M_140807_EF_Meta_FD_87354 | JGI IMG/M metagenome (GOLD analysis project Ga0114972, IMG submission 87354) | Freshwater microbial communities from Lake Montjoie, Canada to study carbon cycling - M_140807_EF_MetaG | ecosystem: Environmental > Aquatic > Freshwater > Lake | place: Lake Montjoie... | reverse complement strand
TGTGACCTGCTACAAGACCGTCAGCGAGGAATCGACCAAAACGATTTCCAAAACCTGCTACCGGGACGAGGTCAAAACGATCTACAAACCCAAGCGGGAAACCATCGTGCGCAATGTTGAGGAAACCATCCTCAAACCCCGCTACCACACCGAAACCTTCGACCAGGAATACACTGTATCCCGTCCTGTGAAGAAGACCTGCTATCGCGAGGAAACCGAAACCCGCTGCAAGCCCGAAATCGAAACGAGCCAGCGCGAGATCCGTTACAATGTGTGTCGCAAAGTCCCCGTCCAAAGCGAAAAGACCATTTGCTACACCGTCTGTAAACCCGTAACCGAAACCAGGACTCACACCAAGTCCGGCCAGGTCTGCAAAAAGGTTTGTGAACACCACACCAAAGAAGTGGTCAACTACATTCGCAAGCCAATCATCGAGCACCACACCAAGGAAGTCCGTTACAATGTTCGTCGTGTGGAAATCGAAGACGCCGTGAAACAGGTCACCTGTCGCGAGTGGAAGACCGAAACTGAAACCGGCACCCGGACTGTTTGCCGCACCGTTTGCAAGCCCGTAACCACTTGCGAAACCCGCATGCGCAAGAAGCTCGAGTGGGTCACCGAAACCTACACCGTGATGCCTTGCGATCCTTGCCTGACCATGAAGGGTTCCAGCCTGGTTTCCAATGATTCCTCCGAAGGTGCCAAGGGTGGAAAGGGCGGCAAGGTTTCCAAAGCCGCCGACCCTGTCGAACCCATCACCCGATGTCGCCGCGTGCTCCGTTGCAGCACGGTTTGCGAAAGCGTCCCCGTCACCCGCTATGTGCGTGAGTTGGAGACCGAAGAAGTCCCCTACACCATCTGCAAGAAAGTTCCTGTCTGCACCGTGAAGGAAGTTCCTTGCAAGGTGCGCAAGATCTATTGGGATGAGTGTGTGAAGGAAGTCCCCTACACCACCTGTCGCTATGAATGCGAAAAGATCGTCAAGGAAGTCCCCTACACCACCACCCGCATCATGAAAGGTGCGTATGTGGATGGCGATGGCAAAGGACACAAACACCCCGGTTCCGACCCCGTCTCCAGCAAAGCCTCAGGCAAAGGCAAAATGAAAGGCGCCAGCAACGCCTGGCCTTTCGTGGAAGGCGCAACCTGGGAAGACACCTACACCACCTGCCATACCCACATGGAGCGTGAAAATCGCACGAAGACCGTCCCTTGTGTCACTTGGACCACCCAGGTCGAAGAAAAGAGCAAGATGGTCCCCCATGTGACCTGCAAGATGGTCCCCTACACCGTCACCCGCAAGGTTCCCTACACCGTCTGCGAAATGGTCGAAGAAACCAAAACCAAAAAGGTTTGCAAAACCACATGCACCATGGAACCTGTGACCGTGTGCCGCAAGGTGCGCGAAACCCACTGCACAATGGTTCCTTGCGAAGTTCGCTGCAAGGTCCCTTACACCGTAACCGAACAGGTTCCGGTGACCATCACCCGCCGGGTTCCTGTATGCGTCGAAAAGGAAGTCTGCGTTCGCCGCCCCATGTGGGTGGAATCAGGCTGCAAGCCTTGCCTGATCGACAAGTTCCTTGCGCACCGTTTCGCTTGCGATCCTTGCATCGACCCCAAGCCCAAAGCCCAGTCGCCAAAGGCCCAGGGACCCAAATCCCAATCGCCCAAGTCTCAGGACCCCAAGAGCCAATCGCCCGTGGATGCTGAATCTTTGGGAACCAAGGACGCCTTCTAAAGCGCTCCCTAAAGGAAGACGATAACCCAAGAGCCTCCGGAAATCCGGAGGCTCTTTTTGTTGGGGCCTTTAATGGCTATCCGCACTTATATATATATTTCTATATATATAAATTATTTGCAATAAAAAGATTCAAAATTTTCAATCAAATTCTTTTATTATAAATAAAATGTTTTTAAACCTCATTCCATTTGCCTTTTGGCAAGAGAAAACACTTTGGGGGTCCCAACTCCATGCAAACGAAATTCGCAGTGTTGGTTGCGGTTGCCGCCTTGGTCATGGGTGGGAATATTCGGGCGGATGTTGTTGGATTGCAAACCAATACCAATCAAATTAGCTCAGTACCAGGGGGATTTGATATAAGTGGCGGGGACACTCTTTTATATTTTGAATTTGGGACTACCGGACTTTCAGGAGCTAAATTTACCGGAATTTCTTTTAATAATTTGGGTGCAAACAATATAGATTTTATTGCTGAGCTTCGCGAATATAATCTCTTTTATAATGAATATTTGCCAGTAGCTGCATCATTAGGAAAATATACTGCGGCTGGGTCTAAAATTGATTTTTCAAAAATTCCAAACAGTGCCGCGGAAGAATTGTCACGCTATGGACTAAACGCGGGTACTAACTATGCGCTCAGCTTATACAGCTTAAGCCAGGTATTAATTGACAATTATGAAAGTTCGAATGGAGTCATTACCAATTCTATGACAGATTGGATTGCTGGTCCGACCTTAAACTCAACTACAGGTTTAGTTACTATGGTTGGTCCAGCCTTTACTCTTTATAGTTCCGTTCCCGAACCGGGCACCATGATCCTCACCGGTACGGCGTTGGTGGCGGGTGCCGTTGGCGCGTACTTCAAGCGTCGGCGAAAAGCCAAAACAGAACCGGCAGTATAAGACTTCCTGGAAATCAGTTAGATGCCTTTGCACCCCGCTTTCGCGGGGTGTTTTTTTGGTAGCGGATTGGCCAACCCCAGATGAACCACTCTGTTCTAACCCGTCTTTCGTTGGGCAATGGGATAGGCGGCTGACGGCTTCATTAATCCAAAGCACATGACCCACGAAAAGCAAGCTTGCCGGTCTTTGCTTTTGGAGCTTTCTTTTTCATGAACAAAAAGGAGCTTAAACACAAAAAGCAACAGGGGGGGGGAACTTCGCTCCCTCTGTTGCTAATTGTATTTTTCCTCCCGGGTTTTCCGTGAAAGGAGCTATTTTTTTCGATGGAATCCTAGCGCAGCTTTCGGTTGGTCAAGGGTTCGCCATTGGTGTCCAGAATCTGGAAGTGGTGGATTCCCGGTTTGGTTTTGTCCTTGTGCATCCAGACAATCTTTTTGTTCCTGTCGACCTCGATTAGCCGCACCTCATCACCCTGGGCATGGTGGCTCGTGATGACAGTGTTCCCGTTGGGCAATCTTTGAATCCCGCAGGCGTCATTGATCAGGCGACTGCCAAGGTCCTTGTTGTCGATTTGCCACACAATCTCACCCTTGGGATCGACCTCAATCACCAGATCCTTGAGGGTGCAACCGATCAGTGTGTTTCCATCGGGAAGGCGAATGGCGGTGAAGGGCCAATAAGGAGTCTTCACCTCCCAAACAATTTTTCCCTCCGGGGTGTATTCGCGTACGACCTGGTCCAGAAGTTGGGGAACCAGATAGTTCCCGTTGGGAAGCTTTCGGGTCATGCGCGTTTGCAGGTGATGATCCTTGGTCTGAGCCTGAAGAGGGATCTCGGCGACGATTTTTCCATCACGGCTGACTTCGAGGATTCGTGGTTTGGCACCCGCCTCGGTCAAAAGAATCGCTCCGCTATTGAGCATCTGGGCGGTGTTGACTTCGGATTGGGTCCCTTTGTGAAGGAAGAGCACCTTGCCCGACTTGTCGACGATGGCCGCCGCGCCGCCCGGATTCGCTTTGCTTTTGTTCAAAGCAAGTAGAACCGAACCATCTTCCAGAACCTCGCCATCGCGGGATCCATCCGGGAACTGCCAAAGAATCTTATTGTCATGGGATCGGATATAGGTCGCCCCACCCGTGGCGAGGAAGCCATGGGTCACCTTGTCATTTTGTGGCGCTGCCTCCTGTTGTGGAACTGCTTTTTGGGCCCAAGCAGACGCGACCCAGGGGGATCCCATCAGTCCAAAGGCCGCAGTTGCCATCACGAAGGAACGCCTGAAGATCGAGGTACGCGACATGGAAATTCCCTTTCGGAGGGGAGAGAGGAGCAACAGAAAAGACAAATGGAAGTTTTGTCGTCAATCAGGCGTGGCCTCTTAACGAACAGTCAGGGGCGTGTCGTTGTCGTGGGCCCAACGACCAATTACTTGCCGCCGTACCAAACCCCGCGCAGCCAATTGTGTCGACGGAGCTTTTTGGTCAGTTCCTCAGGCAGCTGGGGAAGGTTGGCCACAGAAGTGTTATCTATGGCTTGGGCGATGTTTCGCATACCGGGGATGACCGCGGTGACTCCGTGCTGGTCCATGGCATAGCGGATTGCGACGCGGGGAAGGGTCCATTCGGGCCCGAGGTTGGCTTCGGCGAGATCTGCCTTGATGGCGTCGATCCGGGTTAGAGTTCGGGTGAGTCGATCGCCTTCGAAATAGCGGGCCCGGAAATCTCCCTCGGGGAACTTGTGGCTGGAGTGGTACTTTCCAGAAAGAGAACCTTCATCGAGCGGCACCCGGACAATCACTCCGGCCTGGTGACGGGCGGCTTCGGGAAGGAGTCCGGCGGCAGCCTCCTGATCGAACAGGTTGAAGATTACCTGGACGACATCCACAAGTCCCAGGCGCATGGGGCCGATTACCGAATTCTGATCCTGTTCCGGAGTACAAATTCCGATCAAGCCAATTTTCCCTTGCTTCTTTAATTTGGCAAGGACTTCGAGAGGTTTGGGGTCGCGGTTCCAGGCCCGGGTCCAGGTGTGGAGTTGGAGCAGGTCGATCCGTTCGACATTGAGAGTTCTGAGCCGCTCCTCCACATTTTCAATCAGGTATTTTTCTGGATATCGTTCACTAGCATCGCACCACGGGGTAGGGGGCCAAGGGCCCGCCACGGGGGGGGTCTTGGTTGCAAGGATCGGTTTTTCGGACCGTTCGGCAAGTGCCCGGGCAATGACCCTTTCGCTGCGACCATCACCATAAACCGCCGCGGTGTCGATCAGGTTGACCCCGAGGTCGAGGGCTTTGTGAAGGGCGCGAACGGACTCGCCATCATCCTGGTTGCCCCATTGGCCACCAAGGGCCCAGGCACCAAAACCGATGGGGTGTACCAGTGGACCCGACCGGCCCAATTTGCGGAGCATGCTCTGGTTTTCGGAAGCGGACATGAAGTGATTCCAGCGATAAAGTTAGGAGGAGATAATCGGAACCAGGTGGACCCTAGCCAAAAGCCTTTGACTAAAAGCCGGTCCAATAACCCGTCAGGTAGGTATCCCGGGCAATCAGCCCATAGAGGATAATTCCCACGATAAAGAAGACGCTTAGGATCAGGCAGAGTTTTTTGAGCAGGGATACATCATGTGGTCTTTCCTGCCCGGGTGTGACCTGTGTTGTGTCGTGGCTCATGATGTTCATTCTTTGGGATGGGAGTCCGGGAAAATGCCTCAACTGGCATTTTATTCAATCGGACTGCCCATGTTCCAGAATTGAGGCAAGGAACGCATCTGGGGCATTGGTCGGCCATCAAAGGAACGGAAGGTTCCCTCGCCTGGAACATAGTTGACCCGGGGGCGGAATTCCCCGGCGCCATCGACGGCGGCATGGTTCCAGATGTTGCGCGAAGAGGCGCGATAGAAACCAGTAGTCCCCAAACCTTCGGGGGGAGAGTAGTCCGGGTGACCCGTGTCGTGTCCCAGCAAGGGGTCTTCGCCGGGCTGGATATTGTCAAGAATTCCGGGTGTGAATTCCTGAGTGTTGGTGTTTCGGGCATTGTTGTGCCTGGTGGGAGTAGGAATGCGCTCGCCTCTGGGTTCGACATAAGTGGGGTCTGGGACAACAGGCGGCTCGACGATGCTATCCAGGGGAAGTGTCATGGAAAGATAAATTGTCTGTGCAAGGGATTTGATCAGGAGCGCGTTCATTTGGGTCTTCCCTTTGGGAGCCTTTTTTGGGGTGGGCCAAAACTGGTTTGCCTGGCAACTCTGTTTGAAAATCGATTTGGGTCTGAGAAATCGATTTAGGCTGCCCAAATGAATTGTCTCAGAAGTGGGCGGAGTTGTCGTGGGGTGTCGTCAGGGTTTGCCCGGTCAACCTGATACAGATGGTCGGCAGATTCGTTAAATCCGTCCCGGGTTGAATTTTTTTCAAAAAAATCTTTGGATTTTGTGAGGATTTCAAACTTGACAGCAAGGTCTGAAAAACACTATTGCCCCCCCATCGGACTTGGGAAGCGCAGCAGCGTGGGGACGCGATGGCGCCTGAAACAAGGACGAGGCAAGGATGTCTGGCGGGGTCTGGCAGTCGGCTTGGGAGGTGGGGACTTCCCGAAACGAAACGCCGGGCTTTGTAAGTTCTTCAAATGCGATCTGATTTAGATTTCATTGAAGAGGACTGGCTGGATGGTCCGATGGTTGTTGATGTTCCGGATTCTTTTTTGTCCGGGGCGTCATGGAAGACATTTGACACGCGTTGATGTTGAAAATCACCGCGGATTCCTGCCGGCGGGGGGAACCTTTTGGGTTCGCCGGCAGGGGTTGTTCGGGAGTGGGGAATATCCTGGCAGGGGACTTTGTTCCAGCCAGCGAGCTACCTTCCTCTCCGGAATGTCAAGCCACAACGGAACAGGTTCTGCCTGTTCCGGCTCTTGGGGGAGAGCGCAATGCAAACCGAAGTAGAAACCGACATCACCAAAATCTGGCGTGAATACCGCGCGAATCCCACAATCGAACTTCGCAATTTCCTGATGGAAAAGTACATGCCCCTCGTCCGCTATAACGCCGAGCGGATCTGGAATCGTTTGCCTGACGGCGTCGAACTCGACGACCTTTCCAGCTCTGGTGTGTTTGGCCTTCTCGACGCCATCGAGGCGTTCGACCTCGAGCGCGGTGTCAAGTTTGAAACTTACTGCGTGCCCCGTATTCGGGGAGCCATGCTTGACGAACTTCGCACCATGGACTGGGTTCCCCGTCTTGTGCGCTCCAAAGCAAGCAAGGTGGAAGTCGCCCGCAAGCAACTCGAAGCCGCGCTTGGGCGTCCTCCCCGTCCTGAAGAGATGGCGGAAAAGATGGGCATCCCTGTTGAGGAGTTCAACAAGCTCGCCTCCGAAGCAACAGCGGTTACCCAGGTCTCTCTCAACAAGAAATGGTACGAGACCGACAGCTACAAGGATGTCCGCGAGATCGACATCATCGAAGACAAGAAAGCCGAAGACCCAACCCACAAGATCCAGAATCGCGATCTGATGCGCCTGGTGACCCGGGGCCTCAACCGCAATGAGCGCCTTATCATCATCCTCTACTACTACGAGGATATGACCATGAAAGAAATCGGCGCCACCCTCGACCTTAGCGAATCGCGCGTCAGCCAAATGCATTCAAGCATCGTTAATCGACTTCAAAACCAACTGGCCGAAAGGCGTCCCGAGTTTAGCTTCTAAGCTCAGGATTTGGGATTTAGGAATCTAGTCAGGCGGGGAAAAAGGGCCCGGAGGAAAACCTCCGGGCCCTTTTTTATTGGTTACAAAATCATTGAGGCGGGCAGTTGCACACACCCCAAATCGGAACTATTCCGCCTTTTCACCCTCGGGCTTTTCCCCTTCGGCGGGAGCCTCTTCCTCATTTGGCGCGCTAAGGAAATCTGCCACTGCATCGTGGTGTTCCTCGTCGATGACCGTTTCCTCGGGAACGGGTTCCTCGATGGGAGCTCCACCCAAAAGACCTTCATCGACAGAGAAGTCGCCGGTGTCCACCGGGGCCTGTTGAACGGGAGCGTGGTGCTCGCGGGAGCCACGACCACGAGGTTCGACCTCGACCGTTCGGGCGGCTTCCTCGGCCCATTCGAGCATGTCATCGGCGGCTTCTTCGGTGATGCCAGCGAGTTCGGCGATGTATTCCGGTTCCAGACATTCAAGGTCCGAATAGCTAAGGCAGCCCGCTTCGATGAACTGTTGGACCAGATCGTCGGTGATCGCGGGGATCTGGCTAAACCAGGCTTCCGCTTTTTCGAGACTGCCGGTGAACTCGGTCTCGGTCATGATTTCGATGTCCCAACCCACCAGGCGCGAGGCAAGGCGAACATTCTGTCCCTTGCGGCCGATAGCCAGACTGAGCTGGTCATCCTTCACAAGGACGATGGCGCGACCAAGTTTTTCATAAAGGAAAACCTCGTCGATCTTGGCCGGCTTGAGAGTGTTGTCGATGAGCACCTGGAGCGAGTCGTTCCAACGAACCACATCGATTCGCTCCTGGCCGCCGAGTTCCTCGATGATTGTTTTGATGCGGCTGCCTTTGGTACCAAGGCAGGAACCAACACAGTCGACTTTCATGTCAACAGACGAGACAGCGATTTTGGATCGATGTCCAGCTTCGCGGGAGACCGCGCGGATCTCGACGACATGGTCGGCGATTTCGGGAATTTCCTCTTCAAAGAGGCGACGGAGGAAGTCGGGGTGGGTGCGTGAAAGGACGATCTTCACACGGTTGCCGGTGCGGCGAACATCGAGGATGATCGCTTTGAGACGCTCGTTGGTGTGAGGCATTTCGCCGGGGATCTGCTCACTTTTCGGGAGGATCGCCTCGACCTTGTCCGACTCCAGGTTGCATAGGGCCAGACCGCGCTCAACTCGCTGGACGATGGCATAGACGATGTCGCCTTTACGGTCCTTGTATTTGCCGAAGGTCTCTTCCGATTCTGCTTCGCGGAAGTTCTGGATCATGAGTTGCTTGGCGGACTGGGCGGCGATGCGGCCCAATTCGTCGGGGGTCAGGACGGTGTCGCCGTGGCGGGCTTTGATGTCGCCTGTCTCGCGATTGATCGAGACTTCGATACCTTCTTCGGTTTCGTACTTCTTGGAGATGGCCAGACGGACCGCCTTCTCGATACCCGAGAAGATCAGGTCGCGGGGGATGTTCTTTTCCCGGTTGAGGAAATCCACACCCTTGATCAGGTCGGCGCCGTTCATGATAAAGCCCTTCAAACGCCCCGAGGCGATCCATACGAAGAGGTAGCCCAGGGAAACAAACCCCGGAGCATGGTAGAAACAGGACTAGAATTTCAGGCAGATTGGCCCGAGATGAGTCCGCGCCACAACTCCCCGATGACGGGGACGGTTTGCGGGTCGAAGCCTGGCCAGGCCCCAACTATCCAAGCAACGGTGACCCAGAAAATGGGTCATGGTCCCCGTGCCACCGGGTGGTGGCGTCCCAAACGCCTAGACGCCTGGAAGTGCTCCTTGCTAAAGATGTTACCGGGTCTTGCCTTTTAGGTTAAGGTCCAATCCCGAATTTCGCCTCTTCCTCACGAAACCCGCACCCTCACAATAGGATGATTTGGGTACTCAAAAGGCACCCGGATTCCGTTCACCATGCCCCAAAACACCCCCAGTTTGACCACCAGTTTGTTGGGACTCATACGGTTCAGCCACACCCTTTTCGCGCTTCCCTTTGCCATGGCATCGGCAATGATTGCTTGGGACAAGCAAGGATTTGAGCCGCTTGGGTTGGTAGGAATTGTGGTCTGTCTTGGGATGGCCCGCTCTGCCGCGATGGCTTTTAACCGCTTGGCGGACCGGCAAATCGATGCGCTCAATCCCCGGACCGCTGACAGGCATATTCCAGCGGGGCTACTTTCCGTGGGGATGGTCAGCTGGTTTGTGGTTTTGACCTCGCTAGGTTTTGTCCTTGGTACCCTGATTTTCGTACCCCTTGGAAATTGGTACCCTTTGTACTTTTGTTTGCCGGTCCTGCTTTGGCTCCTGGGATATTCCTATGCCAAACGCTTTACCAGCCTGGCGCATTATTGGCTCGGACTGGCCCTTGCTTGTGCCCCTTCGGGAGCTTGGGTTGCCATTCGGGGAGATCAGATTTGGGGGGAGTTGGCAATCCCCTCCATCCTGTCGTTTGCCGTCGCTTTTTGGGTCGGCGGATTTGACATCATCTATGCCTGCCAGGACGAGGCGTTTGATCGCAAGGCGGGGCTGTTTTCCATCCCCAGTGTCCTGGGTGCCAGGAACGCCCTAAGGTTGGCTGCGTTATCCCATCTGGTGATGTTGTGCCTTTTGGCTCTTCTTCCCTGGGCGGAACCAAGGATGGGGGCGATTTATTGGACCGGCCTGGGAGCTGTGGCCATTCTACTTGGGTTTGAGCATACCCTGGTTCGGCCAGGCGATTTGAAGCGGGTGAACCTGGCCTTTTTCTGGGTCAATATCACGGTTGGATTTGGGCTTTGGCTGGTGATCAGTTTGCAGTTGTGGCTGGGTTGATCGTTTGGGTTGGGTCGGGGTGCTGGACCCTGTAATAGGGGCGGGGGTCGGGGCGGGGGGGTCGGATGTTCCTCGTGGAACAAGAACTCCGCCAAAGTTTTCGGCACCCGAAATCCCGGGAATCCGGATTCAGCTCATCCGGATCCGGTTGGGGTTTGGTTCCACGAGGAACATCAACCTCCCGGATTCCTGGCTCGGGCATCCTCAAACAGACTGATAGACCAGCGTGGATCCGATGGATTTTTGAATCACCTTGGGAGTCAGTCCAAAGATACTTTCGGCCGCACCGACCAAAAGCAAACCATGGGGTTCCAGTCGGCTGGCAAGTGCCTCGACCAGCCGTTTGCGGGTTGGCTCATCGAGATAGATCAACAGGTTGCGGCAAAGGATCAGGTCAAAGCGCCCCAGACCCAAAAGGCTGTCGAGAAGGTTTCCTCTCTGCCAGCGAATGAGTGAGTGAAGCTTGGGGGAGACCTCGAAACCCTTGTCGCAAGGCATGAGGAACTTTTGTTGTCGCTGGGGAGGCATTCCCCGTTTTACCTCTGCGGCGGAGTAGACCCCCGACCTGGCAATTACCAACATCCTTTCGGAGATATCCGTCCCAAGGATCGAAACCTCCGCTTGGGGTTCCAGGCCCACGGCCTCGCAAACCTCGGTCAGCACCATCGCCAGGCTGTAAGGCTCCTGGCCGGAAGAGCAAGCCGCGCTCCAAATGCGAAGCTTGCCCGTCCTTCCCGGAGTTTTGAGCAACCCGGGTAGGATGGTCGATTTCAGCGCGTCCCAAGGGTGGGCGTCCCGAAAGAACGATGTTTCGTGGGTGGTGACCGCTTCGATAAGGGCTTCCCGCAACATGGGGTTTGTTTGGGAATCGAGCCGGTCGCAAAGCTGATCCAGGCTGGAGCAGCCCGCATGGTGGGCGAGCGGGATTACCCGGTGGATCAACAGGTAGTCCTTGTCGGGCCCAAGGACGATCCCACAGAGACCCTGGATCAGGCGGGCGATCCTTTGCCGGGTTTCAGGGCGGATTCCTGCCTGATGGGAAAAACCTCCATCAGGTCCGTTTGATGTTGGGAAGCTCAAGTCACAACCTCCATGCGCCTGGAGTCACCAGGTCCTCGGAGGGATTGAATCACTACTGCCAATTGATCGAGAGGCAAAATCATGTCCGCCAATCCCGCCTGAACCGCCGCGCCGGGCATTCCCCAAACGGTGCTTGTGGCTTCGTCCTGGGCAAGGATCAGTGCACCCTGGCGCTTGAGGGTTGCCAATCCCTGGACTCCGTCGCGTCCCATTCCTGTGAGGATGAGTCCCGCACAGTCCGGACCAAAGACCGAGGCACCGGTTCGAAAGAGATAATTTGCCGAGGGGCGGCAACCCTCCTCGGGTGGGAGATCCGAAAGCCCGGCAACGAAACCAACCCCCGGAGTGTTTCGAACCAACAAGTGTCGCCCCCCGGGAGCCAAATAGGCTACCCCCGGACGAAGGGGTTCGTTGTCGGTCGCCTCGACCACCTGGACTCCGGTTGTCCTCGTAAGGCTTTGGGCCAGAGAGAGGGTGAAGTCGGGGGGCATGTGTTGAACAATCAGGATTGGGGCGCGAAACCCCTTGAGTCCGGAAAGCAGAGTGTTCAGGGCGCGAGGACCACCAGTGGATACCGCCACAAGGATGGCGCGAAGGGTTCGCATCCCGGAGGGTTTGACCGCCGCATCAACCGCAGGGGGTTTGATCGCCAGACGCAATCCCGAAGCCCGGGTCGGTTCGCCCCGGTTTCGAAGAAAAGCGCGGATCCGTGGCAGGAGTTGTTCCCGAAGGTACTTGATCCCCGATTCGGGGTCTGGGGTCGTAGGCTTGGGAATGAAATCGTAAGCGCCCAGCTCGATCGCTTTCATGCTGATATCGGCGCCTGCCCGGGTGTGGGAACTAAGCATCACCACACCGACGGGTTTGCCATCCTTGCGCGAGGCATTGAAGTCCATGATCTGTTTGAGGGTCACCAGTCCGTCCTGACCAGGCATTTCAAAATCGAGGGTGACCAGATCGGGGGGATGTTCCCGAATCAGGTCCATTGCCCGGAGGCCGCTATGGACGGATCCAGCCAGGGAAATTCCCTCCATACCGGATAGGGCCCTTTCCAGGGCGGTCCTAAACAGACGGGAATCATCAACAATCAGAACGCGCGCCGGCTGGTCCAACTTGCTACCCCATATGCTCCCTCAGAAGGATTCGGGTCCTAACCTGAGAAGAGGAACACTCTCTGAAAGGATATGGACCCCGATGGACGCAAACGAAATTGCCGCCGCCCTGAGCGAGATTGCAACTCTGCTGGAGCTGCGAGGGGAGAATGTTTTCAAGATCAATGCACATCGTAAAGCCGCAAGGGCTTTGGAGACCCTGACCCAACCGCTGGATCACCTCATCGTGGATGGGAGCCTGGCCCAGGTCGATGGGATCGGCAAGGCGCTTTTGGCCAAGATCGAAACCCTCCACAAGACCAACCGCCTCCAGGAACTTCAGGACCTACGGGCTCAGGTTCCTTCTGGGCTTTTGGATATGCTCCGCCTACCGGGGATCGGCCCCAAAAAGGTCAAGCTCCTCTATGAGGAGCTTGCAATCGAATCGTTGGCTGCCCTGAAAGAGGCATGCGAATCCGGTCGGATCGCTGTGGTCAAAGGCTTTGGCGCAAAGACCCAAACCAACATCCTTGAGGGAATCGCTTTTCTCAAAGAGGGGGAAGGTCGGGTTCATCGCCCGGTGGCACTGGAGGCTGCGGGGGAACTGATTCAACTGTTGCGCAATATCAAGGGTGTCGAGCGGATCGAACAGGCTGGGAGTTTGCGAAGGGCCCGAGAAACCGTCAAGGACATAGACATCGTGGCGACCTTGAAATCCGGAGTCGATCCAGAGGAGGTGATGGACGCTTTTGTCGCACACCCAAAAGTTGTCCATGTTTCAGGCCGAGGCCAGACCAAAGCCAGCGTGGTCCTTGAGGTGGCGGATTCGGGTTCGATGACCGGGAGGTCTCGATTGGGGGCGGACCTAAGGCTTGTTCCACCGGAGAGCTTTGCCTGTGCCTTGGCTTACTTCACCGGATCCAAAGAGCACAATGTTCGGATGCGGGGCCTGGCCATTGAGCATGGCTACAAGCTTAACGAGTATGCACTAACCGGCCCCAAGGGTCCGCTCGATTGCCCGACGGAGGAATCCATCTATCGACATCTGGGACTTCATTGGGTTCCGCCGGAACTGAGAGAGATGACAGGCGAGATCGAGGCCGCCAAACTCGAAGGGGGTAAGGGGCTTCCCAAACTGATACCCATGGGATCCCTAAGGGGAATATTTCACAATCACACCACCGCAAGCGACGGGTCCGCTACCCTCGAAGAGATGGCTATTGCCTCGAGGGAAAATGGCCTCGAATACTTTGGGGTGGGAGATCATAGTCAGTCTTTGGGTGTGGCCAACGGGCTCAAACCCAAACGGGTCAGGGAGCAATGGGCCGAGATCGACAGGCTCAATGAAACGCTTTCGGGAATCCACATCTTCAAAGGGTCCGAGGTAGACATCCTGGAGGATGGATCGCTTGACTACGATGATGAGCTTTTGGCCGGGTTTGACTATGTCGTCGCCAGCGTCCACATGCACATGAATCAGACCAGGGAGGAGATGACCGCCCGGATTTGCAAAGCATTATCCCACCCTGCGGTGACCATGCTTGGGCATCCAACCGGGCGCCTCCTACTCAGGCGCAATGCCTATGCGGTGGATCTGGACAAGGTCCTTGAAGCCGCTGCCAAACACGGGGTAATGATCGAGATCAACGCCAACCCGTGGCGGCTGGATCTGGATTGGGTCCATGTGCGTCGCGCCCGGGACATGGGAATCCTTTTGGTGATCAATCCCGATGCTCATGCCACAACCGAGGTTGCCAACATCCGGTTCGGGGTCGAGGTGGCAAGGCGGGGCTGGTGCGAGG
>Ga0114972_10002350_pt1 | contig 14145 bp, 13 predicted proteins | sample M_140807_EF_Meta_FD_87354 | JGI IMG/M metagenome (GOLD analysis project Ga0114972, IMG submission 87354) | Freshwater microbial communities from Lake Montjoie, Canada to study carbon cycling - M_140807_EF_MetaG | ecosystem: Environmental > Aquatic > Freshwater > Lake | place: Lake Montjoie... | reverse complement strand
TGATTTAGGCCCCATCTGTGGAGCAATACCCCCGTTAAATGTATCGATGATATAGCGGAATGCTATGATATCGCGGCTTGCTAACGTTTTTCCAATGTTAGTGTTTTCGATGATACCGTAGATTTTGTCAATCTGTGCATCCGTGTTATTTGGCAAGTGATAGTCTCCTAAAACGTATCCGTTAAGAAGAGAGAATTGTAAGCGGTCACAGAATGTTTGAATTGGAGTAAACACGGTAATTGTATTAGTTACAGTGGCTACGGCCGGCGTATCAAGTACTGTGTACTCATAAGTAACTGCTCCAGTTGATGGGTTAACCTTCTTAACTTTTTGAGTTACACGAGTAAGCTTAGGGTTAACGCTATTGTCAACCACCAAGTCTCCTACATTAACATTTGTTGAATTCGCATTTGTTAGTTCAAATTTCTTCCCACCACCAAAGAGCGTTCCTTGGATTGTTACGTTTCTGCTAATGTTTTTAGCAAGAGAGGAGTAAACCGCCAATGCATTAAAACCAGCAACCAAATAGTTTGTAGAGTCTATGAATGAATTGTTAAGTTGCGCATAAGTTACGCTTGTTCTAGTGGAGAGTGAGTTGCTTGTATATTGTGAAACATAAGCACCTCTTAGGCCGTATGCAATTTGTGAGTATGCATTAATTTCTCCACTTGTTGCAGATTTGCTCCAATTTTTTTGAATTCCTACATAGTTAAATTGCGAAGAACCTGTTCCAAATTTAATTTGATCTCCTGAGATGAAAAGATTCATGTTAACATTTGTGTTAACCTTAGAACCTGGATATCCTTCAATGTAGGCAAGCTGTAGAATATCTACAGAGTTGTTAATGAAGGTATCGGTAGCGTCAGAATCACCTGAGAATGTTACGCCAGATTGTACGAGTGTAACAGTGTAGTTGTCGAGTGCAGTACCACCAAGATCACCTACAGCAAATGCTATAAGGTCAGTACCATCATCATATAGGAAAGTAATGTCTGCGTTTCTTGCACCAGCAGTACCACCAGGCGTAATTGCTCTAATGTAAAGAGCAATAGCACCAGGAACCGTTACCGCAGTTCCTGCAGTGTTATTAAAGATTGTAACCTCGGTAGATGCCGGAGCGGTACCAGTTGCACCAAGTGCAGGAACCGCTTTGAAAGTTCCAATACCTTCAAAACTATTAACAGTTACAGTAGGGTTGAAAGCAAATACCAACTCATCACCAAATGATGTAGAAGCAAGTGATAAACCAAGATCTGGAACCAGTCGGTTAGCAGGTGCAGCAGCAGTATTAAGGTCTCCTTTGAATAAGGTAATCTTGATATCAGAAGGCTGAACGTATGCAGCAAAATCATTGATGTCCAATCCAAATGTACCCCAGCTACTAAAGTAGTAAGGAGCAGATGTATCGATGTTAGCCGTAGCAGTGGTTGCAACGGTAATTGTACCGGCACCAAATGATGCAACGCGATAGTATTTAGCAAATCCAGGAGCTTCTACCAAGATAAAGTCAACGCTCACTGAAGCAACAGCAGCAGCTGGCGTTAATGTGTTACCACCTTCGTCAGTGATTGTACCTACAGCGATTTGGTTGGCAACGGTAGGGATTGTAGTAGCAACGCCGGTACCTATTACAAGATCGTTGTAGCCAGACACCGTATTTAGAGGTGAGCTTAATTGAATTTGTAACTCAGTTCCAGTATCAATTACATTGTCAACTTTTACGTAGTCGTTTGGTAGTTCCTTTGTAAGGTTATCCGTACCGTATGTTTTTACAAGGGTATTTGTAGACGCGCTATCCAAGATTGACTGATATTGACTTGGCAAAAAGACGGTGTCACCTGGTTGAGGCTTAGGGATAACCAATACGTTATTGAATTTACCACCTCTTCCACCAAATGGAGATGACTTTACATAGATTTGAGATGTAGAAGCAGCAAGACCCGTAAAAGTGGTTAGGTCAGTAGAACCAGTATTAAGGTCAGTTTCTCCGCTGTACTCAAGAATGTTTTTGATTGGAGTATTGTAGGAAAGGAAGTCGATAGTATCATCAGTTGTGTTGATGAGGGTGTTACCGATTGTATCAATTTTTCTTACGCTATTTGCATAGTCCTCAATCTTTGCATTGTTAATTGCAATGAAAATTCCAGTTAAACCAATTGCCGCGTTTACGATGGTTTCCAGGTTTTGATTTGCCCCGTTGTTATCTATAAAATCAGGTATGATTGTACCGGTAAACGCTCCTATGAGAGTAATTTCATCCAGTGAAAGAAATGCATCTACTCGGTCAACTCTTAAACCACGAGAGTCAAAGTATTTGGAATAGTTTGGATCCTGGCTCAGGATATTGAGATTAGTCCAATCTCCTTCTACAACAATAAGGTCAATGAAAAAGTCAGATAAGAAGTCGTTGTCATTCATAAAGTCAGGAACATTTCCTAAACCATAGTAATCACGCGCAGTCACATTGTATTGATTTGCGTTTACAGACTTTCTAAGTATTACTGATAGTGGTGCTTGTGAAAGGTTAACCACTGTAAGCAAGTAATCACGATTAATTGGTTTGCTTTCTTGGGTTGCAATTACATATTCTGTATCTGGAAACCAGAAACGTTCTTTGTTGTAAAAAGACGTTACCAATGCTTGTGTAATTGGACCATTTTCTTCATCCGCTGCGAGTGCAAAACTTTTGTAGTTTGTTGCATCTCCTCCTTCGTTAACTGGTATGCTACGAAGAGGCATTAGATTGAGTGCAAATACGGGTCCTACTGACAAGCATGTTTCAAGTGCTCGGTGAAAGAAAGAGCCTCTCTTTTCAAGGAAAGTGTCAATTTCACCAAAAACCCTTCTACATGTATTTACGTCTTGTAAAAATACGGGTGCGTTGATAGGTCCTATTCGGGAGAACCCTACAACCAAACGTACGGTTTGTGTTGTAACAACAATTCTCTCTGAAGCATCGAATTCGATGGTGTATACACCGGATGCCTTGAATTGATTGAGGTCGAGAGTTATTTTAGCCATTCTGTGCTTCTCTTATTTTATTTAGATATTCATACTATATATCACAGCAAAGTTATTAAAATCTACCAAAGCCACCCTTTCGTCCGCCGCCTGATTTGCTGAGTTGTATTTTTTGTTGTTGTTTTATTTGTTCAGCCATGTCTCTAATTGATTCGCTAAACATTGGATCAACATCTCGTAATAATTGGAATCCTTCCGGCATATCTTCTGCGCCACCGCCTTTTTCGATTGCATCATTAATTGCTTTCTTTACGTGTTCATCGGTATTGTCATACATGTCTTCTACCATATCATAGAAATCAATTGTATCAAAGTAGCTTACCATATTTACGCATGACATTGCAATATCATCGTGGCCCATTTGTGAAGAGTAGCTGCCGCTAGAGTTGATACCGAAAGCCGACAGTTCTACTATCGTGCTTTCTTCGGTAAGGAGTATTTTTTTATCAATTACAAGATTTCTCAACTCTCTACAGAAAATTTCTTTGTTGTCCTTTTGCATCTTAACACCCGGCTTAAGAATCTGTGCACCCATGCTATGCTTGGTATGCAAAAATGTTTCTGGAAAAAATTCACGATTTCTGCTAACACGCTCATACACAAGATTTCCTTTGAAATTAATCTCCATCACAGTCTTTACGTCTTCTGCGTCAATAACCTGAAACATTAAGGTTTCTAGCACTCTTGACAAATCCTCAACAGAAATTGTGTTAGACCTAAACAGTCCTACCTGGTAAAGTCTAAAGAAGCCGGTTTCATCCCGCCAATCTTTAATTTTTCTAATCATGGCTTTAGATTGGGTTTCCAGTCTAAAAACATTAATGATGCTATAGTCCTTTCCAACACCATCACCAATGTCCACTGCAATCACAAACTTTTGGCCTTTAGTAATTGCTGCCGGATCAAACGCCGGATGCCATGTCATATCCTTAAATAATTCAGGTTCATTGTAAAAAGCCTCGTGATCCTTGTAAACATATTTCTTGGAAACACGGTGTAAATACTCAAGTATTGTTCCTGGCAAAAGCAATCTTGAAGAGGCCAAAAACTGATTTCCATACTCTTGATTAAAGAGTTCTTCGGATCCCAGGTTGGCAATTTCTTGTGCTTTCCAACGGTCATCTCTTCCAGGCACTTGCCACCAATCTACCCGTATAGGATGGTAGGAATTTTTTCCTTCCATTGCACCAGTGTAGAGCTCATAAAAGAGATTCATTCCATTTGGTGTAGACGATATTATGATTCGGGATATTTTTGAGGATGACAGCGTGGGGTAAATAGACCGATAAAATTGTGTTAAGAAGTTTGGATGTATGTGGGCAAACTCATCCGCGTAGAGAAGATGTATAGTAAATCCAATAGCAGCAGTTTTTGTAGTTGCTTGTGAATACAGTCTACACCCGTTATCAAAGCGCATACCAGTGGCTCCGGAAGAAGCCACGCCTGGCTTGATAAAAAAAGGCAAGTTTTTAATGATGACCTTAACCTTATCCACAATCTCTGTGGTGGTTGCCATTTTATTTGCCACTATCATAACATTTCTGTCATAATGAAAACACAAATACCATGCAATAAAAATTGAGGATGTAACAGTCTTACCAATCTGTCGAGATGCAAGCATTACCACAAATCGATTGTCTTGGAAGTTTTCTAACATGTCCTCCTGGTATGGACGAAGTGTTATTTGTTGAATACCTTCATCGGTCATGGAAAAACAAAACTTATTTGCAAAATAAACTACGTCATTTGCGCATTTAGCCAAGTCTTCCAATTCCGGTTGCGTATACTCAAAAACTATGTTGGCCGACTTGAGTTGTGAATTACCTTCGTGAAATGCTGAAGAGTTGTATGGTAAACCGCTCTCCATCTTTCGAAGTTCTTCATTGACTCTTTTAGTCGACCATACCTTCCCCTTCGCCATAAGTGTCTTCTATGTTATCGATTCTGTCCATTTTTCCGGTGGCCCGTTTTTCAGGTACTACCTGGCGTATCGACTCTATTAAGGCTCTCGTTCCGCGTGCTTGCATTGGATTTGATGACACTTCTTCATTATCCGAATCGGTGGTTTCTGATTCTTTAATGCGATAGTCCGATTTCAAATTTTTGTAATTGTTTTCCATGATAATCATAAATTGTGCTAGGTGCTTTACGATTTCCATTTTAGAACGTTGCAGAGAGGACAAAACCTCAAAAGTTCTTGGATGAAGATTTCCATTGTCAATCTCTTCCAATAATTTTATGATTGCATGTTCAGCAGTTTTCATTTGAAACAGCAAGTTGGAAACTGTAATATGATCTACCGCAGTTTTTTGCTTAACATACGGAACCGTGGCAATAATCTTTTCTTCCAAATAAAAGCCTGCAACTGAACTTACAATTTCATCGGCTGCATCTTCACACTCAATTTTTACATTGTGGTAGTCAAGAGTTCCAATGGCTCTACTTGGTAGGATATCGGCTGCTTGAGCAGTAAGCGCCTTAATTGCTTGAGTGTCCTCGGAAATAAGTCTCTCAAGTTCATCTCTAATTTCCAGCTGCTCCTTTTTTTCTTGCGGTATTTTTCTAGGCATATTACTTTGTTTTTGCTATCCACGGCAATTTAAGGCGTGGAAGCGCGTTGTCTATAATTATTGCTAATTGTGAGTCTTCTACAATGTTTTGGTTAAGTATTATTTGTTGTTTGTTTACGTCATTTTCAATTGAGTTAAACAATCTTATATTTGTTAATACCAGCGGAGAGGCTACTATTCGGTAGTTTTTCCATACTGCCGCATTTACAGTATAATTAGCTTTTGGAAGTAGGGTTGTACTAGCATATATATTCAGCAAATCTGTGGTATTTTGCGGGGTGGCGTCAAACTCTTTCCACTTACGCTCCCATAGGTATATAGAGGCCTGTTCGTATTCATTGGTTATGTTAAAAAACAGAGCATACCAATAATTGGTGTTAAGATTTTCTGGCAGTATAAAATAGCGGATTTTATTTCCTGCATAGAGTTTGAAATACCTGCCCGATATTAAACTTAGTCTCCAGCCTTCTTGAGCATTAGGGTTAGCCGCCCAGAAAAGACTCTTTTCATAGATCTGCTCAGCAGTATAACTGCCAGCGGTAGGCCAACTAGCACCATATTGAAAACTTAGAGAATTGTAAATTGTTATGGGAACCCTAATTACATGTTGGTATTGCGAATTTGAGCGGTCCCATTCCCCGTATACGTTAAAACCGTTAGGCCTTGTAATGCGTATCAAATCTCCGCTACCAAAGCCTCGCAAAACCGTGAGATTAAAAGTAACCTCCACGTACGTAGGAAAGGTTGGCCCTATGACCACGGGACCAGATATTGGATCGCGGTACACTGTAAACTTGGGATCAACGTCCTTAAACCAGAGAGACAATCCACGATTAATGTCTCTATCATCATCAGATGTGATAGGGAAAACTGATTCTTCGCGATAGGTAACCGATGCTTTTGTCAGATTTTCCGGATCAAAATCGCTCCGCAAGTCATATTGTGAATTTGATATCAGTGTGTAAAAATTAATCACATCTTCAGAAACAATTGACAAGGCTTCATCAATTGTTAACCTTGTTGGGTCATACTCCCTAGATCCAATTTTTGGATCATATTGCTGTGGCTTTGTTTTTTCCAGTTCATCATCAATTAAAACCTCTTCAAAAAGTTCAAGCGTATCTACTGATATGTCATCAAGACGGTTTCTTAAATCTATGGTTTCTGTGCGATTTGATTTTGGAGCATATTTCATAAGAGCAACTTTCCAATAAACTGGCTTTTGCATAATGTCTCTAAAGAGATATGAACTCTGTATTTCATAAATCCTATTGGTTAGCGGAAAGTACACAATGTCTCGTTTTTGCGGAGCGGCTCCAATTCCAAAAATACCTTCAAAGTATGCTTTATCAATATGAACCTCAAACGGCATTTCAAAGTCAAGTCCCAGCGGCCCAAAATTAATCTTGGCATCTGGAAATTCATTATTAGGAACAATAACCTTAATGCAACACGGATCATCGCAATCAAAAAGAGTCCATTCCTTAAGGGTTACATCCCTGCCCGACATAAGAGGAAGAGCCCGTGCATATTCCACACTGTGACCAAAGAGTTGATTAATAGTAAAGCTAAGGCTTTTGTATAGAGCCACTGCTGGATTTACTTTATACGGCTCAAAGGAAAAGTTTTCTATTTTTACCAGCCCTGTAATGTTACCGCATTCGCAAGCATCGGCTATTGGTCGGTACCCAAGAAACTTGTCTTGAGCAATTGGATCCTGCTGGTATGTTACCTCAATGGATTCAATCATTACAGGTCCACCGCCAAGTAGAGTTATTCGAAAGTCAATCCACAAATCCTTTGATGGATCAAGATTAATTGACTGTAGCGTGGCAGAATCGAGAGGCAGCCAGGAAGTTTTGATGTTATTGGAATATGACCAACGAAATTCAAGTTTAAGCTGTCCACTTCCGGAAGACTGCAAATTATAGCCTAACAGCTGAGTAACATACTTTAGAGGATGATTGTATGAAATTTTTGCGTAGTCTCCGACTTGACTCAGTGTTGCTATTACCATTGCTGATTATGTTTTTAAGGCATCTAACCTTAACTATATATCAGCTCTTCTCTATAAGCTTTTGTAGACTTGATAGTTCTTCTAAAAAAGGCTTGCCTACTAATCTAATAGCATCCTCAACATCTCTTTTAGAACACTGATTTTTTTGGCAGTAGTATCGAATTGTGGCGTCGTTTATTGGTTGAGCCTTGGCCTTTTCTTCTTTAGCCTTTTTTGTTTTAACGTACATCCATCCAGGAGTTTTGCTAAACATTTTGCCTACGGTTTCTGACCAATAGGTAACAGCATTTCCAGGATGGATTTTAGTATGATTAAGATACTGGGCTTGTACCGGAAACTTAATTGCAAAAAGGCGGTTTACCATAAATAGGTGTCGGCCCCGTTCATGCAAAGAAGTTTTTTCAAAAGCAGCTGTGTTTGAAAACATTGCATTTATTGTTTCGAATAGTTCCATATATCTTTTATTCAGTAAATGATCTTAGTTTTTAGAGTCCATTTCTGTACGAACTCTCCAAATGTAGAGCTCGATAAGAATTATCATTGTCCACATATCAATGTCTAATAATTCTTTCACCGGCTTTCCTAATACAATTGTGGTTATCAATAAAAGGGAAAGAACTATTGCAATAGTAAATTTGATTGCCATAAAAGCTTTTTCTATACTTTTCATAAAATTATGCATTACGTTTCTTTTTGTTGCTTTCTATCATTTCACGGCATTTCTTAATTCCTATTGCCTTTTCATATTCCTCGGTTTCCACAAAGAAATTTTCGCATTCGTCAAGATTTTTTCCCGTATCATCCGGAGTTACCGACAGCTGAAAAACGTACTCGCCAAGACGAGCCTTGTTTGCATCAATGAAGTTCATTAGCAAAATTTCATCCAATTTACTGTCATTTGCAAATTGCCAACAAGATTCATACATGGCATTCATAAGAACAGCACGGTTTTCATCCATCCAATCCATGAAGATTTCCTCTTCATTTCCTTCAAAATCAAGGTGTATATTTATAGGTAGTTTCATTTTTTATCAAATGCTTTGAAAATGTCAGATTCAAATGTTCTTCCTTGACTAAGGAAGCGTGTTCCCTCTAGAATGTTTTGCATATCGTATGTTCTAGCAGAAAGTGTTTTTCTTTTCAACAAAGATTGAAGCTTTGGTTGAAATTCCTCCTGTATTGTAGATGGAATTATGCGCTCATCCAAATAAACCAACTGGATGTTTCGTTCCAAATTGTGACGGATAAGGTCGGTAGGCGGATTGTGTTTTACCACAGCAGAGATTGCAGAAGAAATTTCAGCCGCGCGACCAGGCAATTCCATAATGTCTTGTACTGGTTTTACCACATTAAGTATTTCCCAAATTCTATCGCATTTTGCAGGAGTAACTCGAAAAGTTTTTCCATCCTTTTGCCAAGTAAAAATTGGTGGAACCGCGTCGCCAGCATCGCCCATGATTACCTTATCAAATACAATTCTAAAAGGGTCAACCTCTTCGATTGTAATTGAATTGAGAGCTTCATGAATAAGGTCCTTGCTTTTATTCATAAAAGTATCAGCATTAAAGATGTCAATCTTTTCTGTGTTTAGCCAGCCTTGAAAACCTTTAGGAGCTACGATTTTTCTGGTTTTTGTGTTGCTATTGTAAACAACCGAGAAATTACCTGATTCAGTAAGGCCAACCGTTTGCATTAAATCCCGATCACCCGTAATTACAACAGCATCCATACCATTTTCAATTAAGCCTTTCGACCAGAGTGCCATAAGGTCATCGCCTTCTGCCTTTTCTTGCCGAGAAACCACAAAGCCTCGAGAGAGAAGAACGTTTGAAAACTCATTCATTATGTTGTAAAAGTTTTCCCAGTTTACTTTGCTTTCATCCTTCTCGCGATTTCCTTTGTAGGTTCCATCAACGATTGCAATGTCTTTCCTCCATGAACGAGAGTCAATAGTAAAGATCACATGATCTGGGTTTCCAAATTGTCGGATTGCGTAAGACATATCAGTTGCAATTTTGCGAACAAACATTGCTTGATCCTTTTCGTCTTCTAATAGCTTTCCGCTACTGCCGTATGAAGAGAAAACAAATAATGATTTGTAGAATAAGTAGTTTCCGTCGAATATAAGTACCATAGTTTTAATTTATATTGCAAATATAACCAAAGTTTTTCAAATAGAAAAGTCTTTGGTCAATTAGTTATTAACACCTTGCCATTTTTTAACAGCATATTCAATTAATTTATCAAGCCTTTCGTGCAACAATGGCAGCCCCTCTATTGAGGGAAGGTGGCCTTGAAATACCTGTTGACGTGCAAGATTTCCTTCGCGATCTACATAATACATATAAATGCGTGCTCCTATTTTTACAATTTCAAACCTCTTGGAGTTTAACTCAGGATACTTGTTAAGTATATAAGCCTTTAGATCAGATGTTCTCTTTAGACTAATCATTTTTCCGTGAATTTTTTTGGTTTCGGATATGAGCGATAAAATGCTTGCCTTGCGATTCTGCACTTTTGAAGTCTGCGTATTCTGAGAAGGATACGCCATCGTAGGTGTATTCCACATCATTGGTAAATTTAACCACTAATGTTTCGTCTACACTGTTGTATGCTGTGCTTTTAATCATGGATGATGACCATGACATATTTTCAATTTGTGTTAAAGTTTCTGGATTCATGAGTTAAGAATTATTTGGCAATTAAAAACAGCGGAAAGCATAGTCACAGCAGGGTCAATTACGTGTACTCGCTGTGCTTGGTGGCTTGCAACTGTAATGAGTATTTGTGGTATTTTTGAAATCTTGCTAGAGTGGTTATCGCGAATGTATTCGGGCAGCTCAGAACCCAAGGCAGCAAGTACTTCGTCAACTTTACTGCTGTAGTTTGTCATAAGAAACTTGTAATTTTCGTATGCATCAGCAGGTTTCATTACCATTTCAAAAACATCGCGGAAAGAGTAGTTAAGTTTTTTAACGTCGTCCGCTTCTATGTTTGTTACTCCTTGTACAACAAAAGTTTGGATTTTGTTGACAATTGAACGCATATCAGGAAAGTTGCGTTTTACAAACTCGGCTAAAGCATCCTTGGATATGGATATTCCGGATTTACCAAAGATTGCGTATGCCCGTTTGGCAAATTCAACCATAACTTCACGTTCCTCTTCTTTTGATATAGTGTCAAAGTTAACACAAGTAAAACGTGATTGTACAGGATCTGGTACTTTATTGATGTAATTGCATGTACCAATAAATCTTGCAGTTGCAGCAAACTTTTCAATAGTAGCGCGAAGAGCCTTGTAGAATTGGTCAGACGCACCGTCCATCTCGTCAAGTATAACCACCTTAAACTGCTCAGCTCCATCAAGAAGACTGATGGTTGAGCACCAATTAGTTATCTTTTCACGAATAACATCTACCGAGCTTTCATCAGAAACATTAATGTACAATGTAGGATATGACTTTGCTAAGACTTTGGCAAGCGTAGTTTTTCCCAGCCCTGGAGGCCCGTAAAACAGATAGTTTTGATGAAGCTTACCATCGCCAATAGTTTTTCTAATCCGCGATGGCAAGATGGTTTGATCCAGTGACTGCGGACGATATTTCTCTGTAAATAATTCTCCTATCATACTATGATTTAAGTGATTGATTTGCAAATCTAGCCTCAATTTCTACAATAGCAGAATACTTATCTTTTGCATCTACATATTGTTGCACCATTTTTTCCATTTCTTCTGTAATTTGTGGATGCTCGCCAATTCCTACTGCGTTGTTAGCATAGACTGACAGTCTTGCAAGCGCATCTAATTCTTCTGCTGTTGCTTTTGCCTTTAAGGCATCAAATAGTAAAGTGTTCATTTTAATTATTTTTGGATTTGTAGTTTATATTCAAAAAGTATACTTAGTTTTCTTTTGGAATGCCTTTTTTATTAAGGTTTGCAAGACTGTGCTAAAACAAAAAAGCCGAAAGAAATCTTTCGGCTCAGAGCTAATCAGCTGTTTTGCTATGTTTTTAGAATCCTCCCATTCCCATTCCTCCGCCAGAAGCCTGAGCAGCTTTCATTGCCGCGTCATTTTTAATCTTGGCCTCGTCTTTCAAATCTTGATTTCTATCCATATCGGTTTTACTCAGACCCAGATATTTTTGTATTAAGAATTGTGGATCAAAATACGGAACATCTTGCATCATACCACTTGGATCCGGCATTTTTTCAGTTATTCCCATAAGAGTTGAAATTAAACCGGCTCGTTTGTCCATGACGTCCATTTCCTTCATTTCCTCAAAGAGATTGTCTGCCTCAAATCTAAGCGCTAATGCCGATTTGAAAAGTTCGTCTTCACCAAGATCTGGATACTGAAGTCCTACCTGGATAAAAAGTGGCTTAATAAGTATTTCCTGAAAAATAGAACGCAAACGAACAATAAAGCGGTTGAAGCGTATTTCATCCCGGGCCATTCCGTCAGCGCTAATACTAAAACTTCCACCGTCCTGCGTACGGTCAAACCTACTGAATGGAATTTTGGAGTCAAGTTTTAATTTGTCTTCAAAATACTTTAAGGCATCCGTGTCGCTAAGGTCGTATCCGTCGCCACCGATGGTTTCAATTTCTGGAGACTCTCCGTTTTTAGAAGGAAACAAATAGTTTTTGTAGAACTGCATTGCCGGCTTTCCATTAACTGCCAATTCACCCGAATCATTGTTAAGCGAGATGTCCTCTTTGTATATTGCCATCATTTCAGCCAGTGATTCCTTTGCCTTTTGTGGAGATTTCGTACCGATAGGAACTACCATTTTAAGTCGGAAGCTTGCATTCATAATGTTCCAAATAACTCGGCTATTTTCCATGATACGCAAAAGATTAAAGGAACGTACAAGTCGCTCAGCGTAGGAAACACGTCCAGTAAAATTTCCTTTTGCGTATGATATGTAGATGATTTGAGAGTCTAACAATACTCTTTTCATAGCGGGTATGTCTTCGTATTGTACCCATATCTTACGGTAAATTCCATCACCACCCTTTTCAACTCCTGGTCTAATTGAGGTTGCATCTATTTCCTTAAAACCTATGATGTTTTTTCCTTCCGGATCATATACAATCTCAAAAGACAAAAAGCCATCAATTAAAAGTTGTCTAAAGTAGGCCCATGCATCATGCCCTTCATTAAAGTGAAAGTGAGCATAGATTTTCTTGTACATGGAATTAATTTCAGATAGCAATTCTTTTGAATTGTCAGGGTCAACAATACCTTTAAGCAGGGCTGTGTCAATTTCAGCAAAGTAGTTGCTATTGTCATATACAATAGCCTCGTCAGACACCGTATCTAAAATAAATTCAATTTCAGGATTCATTGCAAATTTTCGAAGGTAATCTCTTCTTGCCTTGTAGTCCTTGTCAAAAAATGCAATAAATTTCTTTTGGCCAACATCAGTCAGCGCGAGCGAATACAAAAATTCTTCCGGTAGATATCCTTGCAAACCAAATTCAGCCTCGGTTACACCGACTGCCCTTGATTGCTTTACCACCATATCATCGTACTTCATCCCAAGAGAAGATAGATTCTTTAAGCTCTTGGAAAGCTGTCCAAAAATAGGATTGGTGCCTGCCCTGTCTATAAAACCTGCCATATTATTAGTTTATTTCTTTATTTATCTGTTAGTGTACTTTCGTTTCGAACCAGGCTTTTGCGATGCTTTAGCCTTTGAAAGAAGAGTTTTTGTTTGTATATACTCTTTGTAAATTTCTCCAATGCTTTTTCCAACAATGTCTTTGGTTTGTAAAAAAGGAATCAACTCCCAGTCATCATATTCCACAATTACATTTTGTCGCATATGAGTTCCACTAATAATGTAGTTTCTCATAGCAAATTGATAACCAATTTGTCCAGAAGCGTTAAAGATATTATTTAACGCTTCTTTGTTTTGTAATACCTGGTATGCCTTTTTAATTATTGAAATCTTATTTGTTTTTTCAGTTTCTTCGTATGCTTGAATTAAATCATTGCCCATTGCGCGGAAATAGTATTCTAATGTATTTACCTTTGCCTTTTCTGGAAGAAAATTTAAGTTGATTCCGGTAAGTATGTTATTTCCTGTTTTAGCGCTCCATTGTCCACAAGCAAGAATTATTGGACGCTTATCATAATAATCTAAAACATCTTTGTAAAGCGGCTCATACTGAAAAGTGTAAATTTTACCAGGTATAAATTGCATAAGCGAAGCACCACTTATGCGCTCGGTAGTGTCCAAAAAACCCGTATCAGCCAGTGGATTCTTAAAGTACTTATCAAAAAAGTACGGGTAAGCCTCCTTCTTCATTTCCGGTCGTTTCCGCAAATTTTCTTGATATTGCAGTGCTGGGCTTTTCATTTATGACATTCTTTTGAATAAAAACTCCTCTGTCACAATAATGAAACTTTTGCCATTAATTCTGGCAAATTCCTCAGCAGCCTTAAACTTAGCACGGTTAATTACCCAAGTAGAAGCGGCATCGTTAAATTGCTTTAGCTTATTCATGGTTACTAGGCCTTCTGCCATTAC
>Ga0114972_10002349_pt1 | contig 14147 bp, 11 predicted proteins | sample M_140807_EF_Meta_FD_87354 | JGI IMG/M metagenome (GOLD analysis project Ga0114972, IMG submission 87354) | Freshwater microbial communities from Lake Montjoie, Canada to study carbon cycling - M_140807_EF_MetaG | ecosystem: Environmental > Aquatic > Freshwater > Lake | place: Lake Montjoie... | reverse complement strand
GGGCCAAGGGCAGTGCCGCCGCCGGGCGGCACGGCAATGGCGGCCTGGGCCTCCTCGTCCGAACCGCGGGTGAGCGTCTCCAGATTTTTGCGCAGCGCATCGCTGGGGATCGCAAAAAGGCTGGGCGAGCTGTCACGCATCGAACGGGCCAGCGCCTCATCGCTCAACAATGCGGCCATGAGATAGCCCGTGCGCATCTTGCCCTGATTCGCCTCCAGGCTCGCAATCAGCCAGGCTTCGCGCAACCAAGTGACGATATCGGGTGACAGTGCGGGGGCACGGGCATTGCCTGTGCGCATCTTGTCCAGGGCCCGGGTCAATTCAGCCATCACTCGGCCGGCATCGACACCAGATTGCTTGAGGATCAGCGAGACATCCGAACCCGGCGTCTCGATCAGCTTCACCAGGACGTGCTCGATCTCGACATTATAATGGCTGCGCGAGAGCGTCAGCCCCGCAGCAGCCTCAAGCTGCCGCTTACCGAGATCGGTCAATCTCGATACCAATGCCTTAAGATCGATTGCACTCATTCTAAAATAATTCCTTTGCAGGCCCGCAGGCACTCGACCAGCCTGCGTGATTTTGTGCAAAATAAGACCAGGCATGGCATGCTGTCCATGCCTGGAATTGCTACGTTATGACAAAAATGCCGTTGAGTTCGGAACTCAATCCTCCGCCTCGCCGGTTTCTGTTTAACCGCCGGCTGGCACGACGCGACCAGGCAAAGGGACTGCGCTGATGAGTGATGATATCCTCGATCTGTCCAACATGTTGGCGCCGCTCACGGAGGGCGACGGGGCAGGCGGCGATCTGCGGCAAGACTACTCGCCAAGCTCAATCTATCAAAAATTACGCGATGCCCGTGCTGAGGCCCGCGCCGACGAGCGCGCCCGCGATAGCCAAAGCGCAGATGAGGGCGGGCTGGCCGATGGGTGGCGCCAGGTGCGCAGCTTGGCAACCACGGCTATTCAATCCCATTCGAAAGATTTTGAGATTGCTGCCTGGCTGACAGAGGCCCTCGTCCGGCAGGCCGGCCTTGCCGGGCTTGCGGCCGGCGCCCGTTTGATGACCGGCCTTTTGGAAAACTTCTGGGATCCAGGATTTCCCCAGCCTGATGAGGATGGTCTGGACGGAAGAGCAGCCCCACTCGGCGGACTGTCCGGCAGTGATAATGACGGCACGGTGATGCAGACGTTGCGGCGCACGCCGCTTTTCCGCCGCCCCTCGGGTGACTATCTCAGCCTATATCAATTCGAGGCTGCATCAGAAACTTCAGGGCTTGCCGATGAAACTAGGCGCGAGCAGCGGTTCGCGCAGGGCGTATTGCCTATGGACACCGTTGAGATCGAGGCGAAATTTGATCCTGCCGGCTTGAAAGCGATGGCGGCCGCCGCGCTCGATGCGCGCGAAGCCTGGAGCCTGTTTCAAACCCAGCTTGATAATCGGTTCGGGTACGACAGCCCCCCGACTAGACGGGTCGCCGAAGTGCTGGACCGCATGATCGAAGTGGCACGCCGGCTCGGGGTTAACCCCAGCACAAGCGACGATGGCGCGCTGGCGGCGTCCGACGGCCAAGGCATACCCGGCATAGTGGGTGAGGCTCAAGGGTCGGGCGCAGCGGGCGTGCCCGGCGGCAACCCGGCCGGGCGCGAGCAAGCCTTGCGGACCCTTGAGCAATTGGCCGAGTTTTTCAAAAAGACCGAACCCCAATCGTTTCTGGCCTACACACTGGCAGAGGCCGCTCGGCGCGGCCGCATGTCCCTGCCGGAGTTGCTCGAAGAGGTCATGGGCGACGAGATGGCTCGTGGAGCCATGCTTACTGCGCTCGGCATTCGCCCGATCTCATTGCAGGAGTAGGAATTAAATTTTTAGATAACATGGCGTTGACGGCACATTTTTTCTCGATCTAACAATGTGCAGGAAAAGTTCAGAGTTCCGTCCGCTAACTTCACCAAACGTTTTCACCGCGCCTTGTGCGCAAGGGGGCCTTCATGGCAAGCGTTCACGATAAGCTCAACCGGGTGCGCAAGCCCCGCGTTCACATCACCTACGACGTGGAAACAGGAGGGGCCGCCATTGAGCGCGAATTACCCTTCATTGTTGGCGTGATGGGCGATTTCGCCGGTGACCCGTCAGAGCCGCTCAAGCCCCTGGCGGAGCGCAAATTCACCCAGATCGATCGTGACAATTTCAACGACGTTATGGCGCGCGTTGCTCCCGGCCTGAACATGAAGGTAGAGAACACTTTGGCCGGTGACGGCAGCGAAGTGGCCGTGAACCTCAAATTCCGCAGCATGGATGATTTCGAGCCAGCCCGGGTGGCTGAGCAGGTCCCAGCACTCAAGGCGCTCATGGACACCCGTGCCAAGCTGCGCGACCTGATGAGCAAGGTGGACAATTCCGAGAAGCTCGAAGAGTTGCTCGATGAAGTCCTGCAGGACGAGGCGAAGCTCAAGACGCTCTCCGAGCAGCTTGGCCTCGACAAGAAGGAGGACTGAGCCATGAGTGAATCACAATCTGCCGCCGGCGGCGCGACCGCAACCACCACAGAGGAAGGCGGCGCGTCCTTCCTCGACCAGGTCATTGGCGCCACGCGCCAGACCGAAAAGGACCGCGCTCAGGACCTGATCAAGGCGCTGACGGAAGAAGCTCTGAAGGGTACCGTCACCTACAGCAAGAACCTGACCCAGACCTTCAATCGCGCGATCGCCGAGATTGACCGGAAGCTGTCTGAGCAGCTCAACGCGATCATCCACAATGAGAAGTTCCTCAAGCTCGAGGGCTCCTGGCGCGGCCTGAACCACCTTGTGATGAACAGCGAAACGGGCAGCAGCCTGAAAATTCGCCTCCTTCAGGCATCAAAGCGTGAACTGAACCGCGACCTGACCAAGGCCGTCGAATTCGACCAGTCCGGCCTGTTCAAGAAGATTTATGAGAACGAGTTCGGTACCCCGGGCGGTGAGCCCTATGGCGCGCTGATCGGCGATTACGAGTGGACCAACCACCCCGATGATGTCGAGACACTGCGGCTGATCTCCAATGTTGCAGCCGCTGGCTTTGCGCCGTTCGTTTCGGCTGCCGGTCCCGGTATGTTCGGCTTCTCTGACTATCGCGAATTGTCCAAGCCGCGTGATCTCACCAAAATCTTCGAGACCCAGGAATACGCCAAGTGGCGCTCGTTCCGCGACAGCGAAGACAGCCGCTTTGTCACCCTCGTTCTGCCGCGCGTCATCGCCCGCCTGCCCTATGGCGCAAACACCAAGCCGATCGATGAGTTCGATTATGAAGAGGCCCCCTTCAACGCCGATGGTTCCGCCAAGGCGATGGAGCACAGCGACTATTGCTGGATGAACGCGGCCTATGTGCACGCCACACGCATGACCGATGCCTTTGCGCAATATGGCTGGTGCACCGCCATCCGCGGCGCAGAGGGCGGCGGCATGGTGACCAACCTGCCCACCCATGTCTTCACCTCCGATGATGGCGACATGGATGCGAAGTGCCCGACCGAGATCGGCATCACCGACCGGCGTGAGGCGGAACTGTCCAACAACGGCTTCCTGCCGCTCTGCCATTACAAGAACACCGACTACTCGGTCTTCTTCGGCGCGCAGACGACCCAGAAGCCTAAGAAGTATGATCGGCCGGACGCCACAGCCAATGCCGCCATTTCGGCCCGGCTGCCCTACATCATGGCCACCAGTCGTTTCGCCCATTTTCTCAAGGTGATGGCCCGCGACAAAATTGGCTCCTTCATGGAGGCCTCGGATACTGAGCAGTGGCTGAACCGCTGGATCCAGAACTATGTCAATCCGATCGAGGGCGCCGGCCAGGAAAGCCGCGCCAAGTATCCGCTGCGCGAGGCCCGCGTGGAGGTGAAGGAAATCCCGGGCAGGCCTGGTTCCTATAACGCGGTCGCCTATATGCGCCCGTGGCTGCAGATGGAGGAACTCACCACCTCCATGCGCTTGGTCGCGCGTATTCCTGAGAAGGCCTGACAGCGCCGACATGCAAGGGCCGGACCCAACGGCCGGCCTGCGCGAGACGGCCCTGGCTGGAAATTTCTTCAGCCAGGGCGCGCTGGCTGCCGAAATGGCGGCGTTCATCGCCGAGCCCGATCCGGCCGCCATATTGCGCGGCTGGTTTGGCAAGCTGGAGCTATCCCGCATCGCGGCCGTAGCCGATCGCCGTGAAGTGCTTGAGGAGAAGCTGGACCGCGACATCGCGGCCATCGATACCCTGATTGCTCGCCAACTGGACTCCATTTTGCACCATCATCGCCTGCGCCGCCTGGAAGGTTCGTGGCGCGGGCTCCTCTGGTTGGTTGGTGGTTTCGTACAGGACCGTCTGGTGAAGGTACGGCTGCTGGTCATGCGCTGGCAGGAATTGGCGCGAGACCTTGAACGGGCAGCCGAATTCGACCAATCGAATTTGTTTCGCATGATCTATGAGGAAGAGTTCGGCACCGCCGGTGGTGAGCCCTTCGGCATGATTGTCGGCGATTACGAGATCCGACCGGGCCCCGCCCCTGGTCACCCTGTGGATGACGTGGCGGTGCTCAACCAACTGGCCGCTGTGGGGGCTGCCTCCTTCTGCCCTATAGTATTGCCCGCCTCCCCCGAAATGCTGGGTATCAACAGTTTTCACGAGGCCAATACAACCTTGTCGCTAACAGCATTGCTGCGGACGCCTGAGCGTGCACGCTGGCGCACCCTGGCACGGCGTGAAGACACGCGTTTCCTGGCCCTCGTCCTGCCCCGCACTCTCGGCAGGCCGGCATGGCAGGATGATGGCAGCCGTGCTGATCGCTTCCGCTACCGCGAGGATGCGGGCAAGCCCGGCCAGCGCGTCTGGACCACCGCAGTCTATTCTCTGGCCTCCGTCGCTGCCCGCGCTTTCGCAACCTATCGCTGGCCTGCCCAAATCCGCGGTGCCGAACTCGGCTGGGATGCAACCGGAGGCGTGGTCGATACCCTGACACACGAGCATTTCCGCGCCGATCCGCCGGGGCCGCCGCCCCGCCCACCGCTCGAGCTTAGCCTAACTGACGAACAGGAACGCGAAGCCTCCGAAGCCGGGATTGTCGCTCTCTGCGGGTTGGAAGCGCTGCCGGAGGCGAGCTTTGGCGCCGTGCCCAGCATCTACAAGCCACCGCGCATGAACACCGATATCGCCAATTCCAACCAGCGAATGTCGGCGCATCTCAACTCCGTCCTCTGTGTCAGCCGCTTTGCCCATATCGTGAAGCTTATGGGTCGAGACATGGTCGGCAGCGCGATGGATGCGCCGGAGGTCGAGTTGCGCCTGCAGAAATGGCTCAGCCGGCACATTACCGGTCTAGCCGGCAGCGGTGGCGAGGCGGCATCGAAATACCCGCTCAGGGATGCACGGGTGGAGGTTCGCGAGCGCCCGGGCCGGCCCGGGAGTTTTGGCTGCACCATCATGCTGCAGCCGCATTATCAACTGGACGAGGTGGGCGCTTCCTTCCGTCTCGTGACCGACTTCACCGCCTCACGTACGGCGGCCTAACCAAAGGAGAATTCCATGAACAATGCGGGCGAGGCCTTTAAGGCGGGCGATTTGGCGGCTGCTATTGCTGCCGCTCAGGCGGCGGTGAAAGCTGCGCCGCGTGATTCTGATGCACGCTGGATATTGGCCGAATTAATGATTTTCACAGGCGATGCTGAGCGGGCGGACCGTATGCTGGATGCGGTGGTGCTTGAGGAGCCCTCGCCCGCCGTGATGGAATTTCGCAAGCTGCTGCGCGCTGAGGTGATCCGTCAGCAGGTCTGGGGCGAGGGCCGTGCACCAAAATTCTCCGGCGATGACGCGACCCCGGCGCAATCCGCCGCCATCCGTGCCGCCGTGCTGGTCCGCGCCGGCGCAGCCGAGGAAGCCGAAGTCGAGGCAAAAGCTGCCGAAGAAGCCCGCCCCATTCGTAGCGGCCAGGCCGAACTGGCCAATGGTACCACCATCGACTTTGATGATTTCCGTGATGCCGACGATCTCATGGCGCCGATGATCGAGGTCCTGACCACCAATGGTGATCACATCCTGGTACCAGTAGAACGAATTGTAGCTTTGGATTTCGACGCCCCGCGCCGCCCGCGTGACTTGGCCTGGCGCCGCACCAATATCGAGTTGACTGACGGCACCGAGGGCGTGGTCTATATGCCCACCATCTATCCCGGTGCCGCCACCCAGCCCGACCCCATCCGCCTGGGGCGCGCCACGGAATGGCTGGAAGAAGCGGGCCCGGTGCGTGGGCAGGGCCAGCGCCTGTACCTGATCGGCGATGAGGCGGTGGCGCTTTGCGACCTTGCCGCCATCCGCTTCACCACCGCCTGATGAGCGATCAGCGCCTCCAGCCATCATCGGCGCGCACCAGTCAACGGGTGCGGCTGCCGTTGCTCGACCGCCTGCTGGATGCCGATCCATCCTCGCTGCGTGACCCGGTGGCCACGCCGGCCATCGCGCTGGAGACGCTGCGTGCTGCGGTTCGCCGTGACCTTGAGGCGTTGCTCAACGCCCGCCGACGCCGCTGGCCGCTGCCCGAGAATGAGACCGAATTGGCATTCTCACCCCTTGGTTATGGTATTCCCGATGCCACCTCTGGAGCCTATGCCCTCGCCCATCGGCGCGCCGAACTGGCCCTCGATGTGGAGCGCGTCATCCGCCGTTTCGAGCCGCGGCTTCTATCGGTGAGCGTAACCCTTATGGAGGCAATAGAAGAATTGGACCGTACCCTCCGCCTGAAGATAGACGCCGTCCTGCGAACCGATCCCATCCCGGAGCCGATCAGTTTCGAGACCGTGATCGAGGCGGTGAGCCACGAAGTGCGGGTGACGGAGCGCGGATGATGACGCCTCATACCCTTGTCTGCCACGCCTCCTGGAATACGGAGGCGGCAACTTTGCTGTCAGGCAGGATGGTGGGATGAGCGAATCCCTTCTCCCTTTTTACAACCGGGAACTGACGGCCCTTCGTCGCCTGGCCGGCGAATTTGCCGAGGCCTATCCCAAGGTCGCCGGACGGCTTCGCATCACCACCGATGGGGCACTGGACGACCCGCATGTTGAGCGCCTGCTGGAAGGCGTAGCCTTCCTCGGCGGGCGGGTCCAGCAGCGGCTGGAAGACGAACTTCCAGAGATCACCGACGCGCTGTTAGAACTGCTCAGCCCACATCTGCTGGCCCCGGTTCCATCGATGACCACGGTGCGCCTCTCCCCAAAGCCAGAATCCCGGGGGGCTGCTTTGGCACCGCGTGGCACGATGCTGGAGACGGAACCGGTGCGCGGCGAGCCTTTGCGTTACACAACATGCCATGATGTCACACTCTGGCCGGTGGAGATTGAGGCAGTTCGCCTCATCGGCCTGCCACTTGCCGCTCCAGCCAACCCGCAAGCCGTCGGCGCTGCCTCCTGCCTGCGCATCACGCTGCGCACAGCGGTGCCTGATCTCACCTTCGCAGAGACCGGGCTGGACCGGCTTAGGCTGCATATGCGCGGCAGCCCGCTTCTTGCTGTCGGTTTACACGCATTACTGGCCACATCCTGCCTGGGCCTGGCCCTGGCCGATGGCCCCGGAGACCCAACACCGACACTGATCGGGCCGCATCACCTCCGTGCTGCCGGTTTCGAGCGCGATGAGGCGGCGTTGCCATGGCCCCGCCGCGCCTTTGATGGCAATCGGTTGCTGACCGAGTATTTCGCTTTCCCGGAAAAATTCCTCTATATCGACATCGACGGGCTGGAGGCGCGCACGCTGCTGCAACGCTCCAACACAATGGAGTTGTTCGTCTATCTCAGCCAGGCCGAGCCCCAATTGGAACGCATCGTGGCCGCGGATACGCTGGCGCTACATTGCACCCCTGCCGTCAATCTTTTCCCCCAGCGCTGCGAGCCCATCACGATGGATGGCACCCGCTCCGACTGGTTGGTGGTGGCAGATGCCCGTCGCCCTGCAGCGCTGGAGGTCCACTCCGTAGAGAGCGTGCGTGAAAGCCGGCCTGATGGCGCGCGCCGTGCTGTGCTGCCCTTCCAGCGATTGGCCCGCGATGGCGCGCCGGACGAGGATGCGGCGCCAATGCAATGGGTCGCACTTCGCGCTGCTGCCGCCTCGCCCCTCACCGGCACTGAAACCAGGCTCATGTTGCGCGACGCCAGCTTCTCCCCCGACGCGCCAGCCGATGGCGTGCTGACCATCAACGCAATGTGCTGCAACCGTGACCTACCAGAACAACTGCCTTTTGGTGGCGGCCAGCCTCGGCTGCGAGTTGCAGACCCCGAAAGCCCAGCAGCACAGGCCGAGTGCATCTCAGCCCCCACCGCCACACTGCGCCCGCGCTTGGGCGAACGTGGCGCATGGCGGCTCGTATCGCACCTGGCCCTGAACCATCTCGGTGTGATGGGCGGCGAGAGTGCCGCGGTTGCGCTGCGCGAGATGCTGCGGCTGCATGATCTGCGGGATACGCCGGAAAGTCGCGCCGCCATTGCCGGCCTCGTCGCGGTGCAATCTGCTCCCGGCATCGCCCGTATCCCCGGCCAGCGTCCAGGTGTTTTCGTGCGCGGACTGGACATCAACCTCACCTTTGACCCGCAGGCATGGCGGCCCGGCCTCTATTTGTTGGGCGCGGTGCTGGAGCGCTTCCTGGCGCTGCAGGTCTCGGTCAATGGCTTCGTGCGGACACGGGCGCTGGTACGGGGCGTTGCCACACCGCTAGCCGCCTGGCCGCCGCGGAGCGGGACGCGCGTGCTCCTGTGAGTGACGAAGTGCAGGCCTCGACACCGAGCCCGACAACCGAGCCCACCGCACCGGCGACGATATCTTCCAGCCCCAACTCGGCTGAAGCAGGGCGCCCCCCTGCCCCCAGCCCGATGGAAACCCTACTCGCCCATCCTGATCGTTTTGATCTCGATCAGGCGGCCTTCGTCATCGCCCGCGGCCGTGATCCTGTCAGCCTTCCTTACGCGACCACAACCCGGCTCGGTCTGCCTCTGGCGGAGGTCAGCGCCGCCGACCCAGCCTCGGGTTCCCTCACCTCGCCGCTTTTCGGCCTGATCGGCCCGGGCGGCACCTTGCCACGGCATTATACCGCCACGGCCGGCGGGGAACTGCGCCGCCGCAGCCGTGCCCTGCAGGCTTTCTTCGACCTGCTGGCGCGCCGCTTCACCGGCATGTGGGTACGCGCCGGGGCCAAATACCGCCCCGCCAGGAACCCTATCCCGGCAGAGCGCGCGCTGGACGCGGCCATTGGCATGGCGACACCGGGGTTGGCCGAGCGCATGGCAGTGCCAGCGCCCAGCCTGCGCTACCATGCAGGCCATCTCGCTGCCCGCACCCGAAGCGCCGAAAGACTGCGCGCCATGCTGGCGGAGGAAGCGGGCTCCGAGGTCGAGATCGTCGAATTTGCCGGCGGCTGGCTGCGCCTGCCGCAATCCGAACAGTCACGCATCGGCGTGGCCCATTCCCAATTGGGTGTGGATGCCGCGGTGGGCGCGCAGGTCTGGGACAGCCAGGCCCGCTTCATCATTCGTCTCGGCCCGGTCAGTGCCGAAACCTTCGAGCGGCTACTGCCTGGCCAACCGCTATTCGAGCGCCTCTGTGGCCTCACCCGGCTCTTCGTCGGGCCAGAGCAGGATTTCGTCCTCAACCCGCGCCTTGCGGCCGATGCGGTGCCGGCGGCCAGGGCCGGAGAGGGCGGCGCCAGGCTTGGATTGACCGCCTGGATGGGAACATCCACGCCTCGTCGCCGTCCCGCTGCCGATGCATTGCTGCGGCCGTCGCTACCTTGACCATAGGATTTTCGCATTGACCAGTTGGAGCCATGGCTACCCGGCCGACAGCCCTTATACGTTCTCCTATCAGGACGCCCCATCACCGGGGAATTTGGGGCTTCTCTGTGCTTTGATGGGGGTGGAGTGGCGCCCAGGGCCCAATATGACCATGGTCGATATCGGCTGCGGCCGGGGCTATACGGTCAATACCCTGGCGGCGGCCAATCCGGGTTGGACCATGTTCGGCCTTGACTATAACCCGGCCCATATCGCCGAGGCGGCAGATTTGGCCCAACGCGCGCAGCTGGCAAATGCAACCTTTATTGAGGCCGATCTGGCCGAGATGACCGATGCCGAGATCGACCAGCTGCCCGAGCTGGATTTGGCCTGCCTGCATGGCGTATGGACTTGGGTGTCGGATGCCGTGCGGGCAGGGATAGTCCGTCTGCTCTCGCGCCGCCTCAAGCCTGGCGGCATCGTCTATATCGGCTACAACGCCCAACCAGGTTTTGGCCGCGACATGGCGCTGCAGCGGCTGGTCCGCCACCTAGCAGCCGGCCATTCGGGCTCCTCAACCAGCCGCGCTCAGGCCTCGCTCGTTACCATCCGGGAGCTCTACAAGACCAAACCGAGCAACCTGACCGATAGCCCGCTTCTCAAGCGTATTGCCGATGAGACCGACCCGCTGAATCCCGCCTACCTTGCGCATGAGTTCCTTACCGATCATTGGCGACCAGCTTTCTTCGAAGATCTTCTGGCCGATCTGGCGCCTGCCAAGCTCGATTTCGTCGGCAGTATATCGCTGCACCAGAACACGCCAGAATACCTCTTCGGTGACGAGCAGCGCGCGATTTACGACGGCATGTCCGAGGGCGTGATGCGCGAGTTCTTCAAGGACATATGCATCTCCCGGGCTTTCAGGCGCGATGTCTTTGTCCGTGGTCTGCGGCGCTGCGACGCGACGGCGGCGATGGACCGACAGGTCATTGCGGCCCGCCGGACGGCGCCCGAGACATCGCCCCAATTGGAGGTACCAGTTGGCGTCGCGGAGTTGCCCGGCGAGCTGTGGCGGCCCATCGCCATAGCATTGAACGAGGGACCACAGAGCCTGGCCCGGCTGCGCACGCTCACTCCCGGCCGCAATCCCACGGCGGCCGAGTTGGTGACCGTGCTGGTCGGCACCGGCTTGGTGGTGCCGGTGCTGCGTGATGTCGGACCAAGCGAGACAATCACCCGCTTCAATCGCATCGTTGCAGAATCCTATGCCAATGAGGGGCGGCAAAGCGGGCAATATGCGATGGCTTCACCAGTCGCCGCCGGCGGCCTGCCCTGCAATTGGCTGGAACTCGCGGTGGCCGTAAGGGTGGGCCAAGGCCAGACCGATGCAAAAGCGCTCATCACAGAACTTCTGCCTAACGTTGACCCTACGGAGATGGAAGCTGTCGCCGGAAAAATCACAACACTCATCGAAGCCAATACATCGATTTGGCGCCGGTTCGGGGTGATTTAACCATGGCCAATTGGGGGCATGGTGCCGTGACTGCCAGCAGCTATGCCATTGCCTGGCAGGCGGAGCACACACCGCCACACATCGCCCTGGCTTGTGCGATGGCCGGCATAGACTGGCAGCCTCGGCCGTCGATGACCGTGGCTGATCTAGGCTGTGGGCGAGGCTACAATGCCAATCTTCTGGCCGCGGCCAATCCCGGCTGGACGGTGCTGGGGCTGGACCATGACCCTTCTGGCATCGCCGAGGCCCGGCAATTGGCAGCCCAAGCCGGCCTGTCCAATAGCCGTTTCGCCGAGGCCGATTTGGCTGGCATGAGCCTGGCCGAGATCGACAGCCTGCCACCGCTTGATATCGCAATCATCCACGGCGTCTGGTCCTGGGTGTCGGACGAGGTACGGGCGGGTATCGTGCGGCTCCTGGCGCGCCGGCTCAAACCCGGCGGGGTGGCCTATCTGGGCTATAACGCCCTGCCAGCCTCGGGCGCCGACATGGCCTTGCAGCGCTTGCTGCGCCAATTGGCTGGCCCCTTCGGCACTGGCGCGGGCGAGGCTGCGGCGGCGGCCGCACGCGCGGTGGCGCGCCTGCGCGGCATGGCGGGCGCGCTGAAATTGCCGCGCACCCCCATGCTGGCCCGCCTGCTAGCCGATCCGCCCGTATTGGAGCCCAGCTTCGTCGCACATGAGTTTTTGACCGCGCACTGGCGGCCGGTCTTTCACGCCGATCTGTGCCGGGAGTTGGCGGCCGCCAAGCTGGATTTCGTCGGATCAGTCAACCTCTTCGAGGCGCTGCCAGGGATGTTTTGTGAACCCGAGCAGATGGCGGCGATGCGCCGCCTGGGTGATGGCCCGGCGCAGGAGTTTCTGAAGGATCTTTGCCTGCCACGGGGCTTCCGGGCCGATGTTTTCATCCGCGGCGCGCGGCAGGTGGATGCCGCAGCGGCCCTGCATGGCATCTGGGTAGCGGCGATCCGCGCGCTGCCGGAGGAAAGCCCGGCATTGAACACAGGCGCCTCCCGCGGGGCGATGCAGCAGCCGGTCTGGGCCCAGATCTCCGGCATATTGCGGCAAGGTCCGGCAAGATTGGGCGATATCCATGCGGCGCTCGGCGGGGCTGCGCCGCATCTGGCTGAAATCCTGGCCATGCTGGTGGGCACAGGCTGCGTGCTGCCACTGTTTCAGGCTGGCGGGCCTCAGGCCGCGGCCACGCGCTTCAATATCGCCGCCGCGGCGGCATATGCCCCGCATGGCGAGGATATGGGTAACACGCCCGGGCAATATGGCCTGGCAACGCCGCATGGGCTGGGCGGCTTGCCGGCCAGCGCCCTCGATTTGGCGATTGTCGCGGCCCTGCTGGAGGGCACCCCGACAGAGACTTTGGCGCTGGCCCGCCGGCTGCAGCCGCTGCTGGAGGGGGAGCGGCTTATGACAGCTCAGGGCCGAATTGCGGCACGGTTGGAGGAAAAATTGTCAATTTGGCAGCATTTCGGGGTGGTTTAGACTTAAGGATACGGAGGAATTTCGGCATCTGCAAATATATTTTCGTTGGCGATTGATGTATTTTTGGCCTATATTTAGGTTAAAGTGTGCTCTACCGCGCGCACAGCATCCCACCCACTGATCAACCCATCCGGCCGATACCCCAACAGCGCCGCGAATTCCCGATGCGCAAACGGCGCCTCGATATACCGGTCAGCAAACCCCTTCGGCCGCGCCCCCCCATGGCCCGCCAATCGCTGCCACCAGGTTGGAATGATCCAGCCTCTCGCCCCCGGTCGCGCGTATATTCACCCAGCACTGGACGCATTCCCGCACCGCGCCGAGAAAACCATTGGTCAGCACCCGCTTCACCGGGTCCACCGTCACCAGCAGCGCCACTTTCCGGCCAGCCCGGCCCAAGCGAATCGTCACCCGCGCCGCCGTCTCGCCACCCCAGGAATGCCCCACCAAGACGAGTTTCTGCCCCACCGGCCGCGCCATCGCTGCCTGAAACAGCTTTCCATCATCGAGATGCGAGAAATAATGGCTCCGCCCCGGCGGCAGCGCATCATGCACTGCCCGCGTCGCGGCATGGGTGGCATCGCCCATGCCGCCGATCAGGGCGAGCCAAATATCCGGGTCGATGGTCGGCAATCCTGACGCTCCGGGCGGGCGGCTAAGCTACTCCAGTCGCACCCCGGTGGCACGCACCACCGGGCGCCATTTCTCCTGCTCGGCCGCCATGAAGCCGCGCACCTCATCGGGATTGCCACGCGGGTCGAGCACAAAACCAGCCTGTTCCAGTTCGGCCCGGGTCCCGGGTTCGGCCAACGCGGCGGCGATGGCTTGCGAGAGGCGCTCACGCACAGGCTCCGCCAAGCCCAGCGGCAGCATCACCGCCATCCACACCGCGGCCTCAAAACCGGGCAGGTTCAGCGCCTCGGCCACGGTTGGAATTTCCGGCAGCAAGGGGCTGCGGGCGCGGGTGGCAACGGCGAGAATGCGAATCCGCCCGGCGCGATGATTCTCAATGGCAGTGGCCACCGTGTCCGAAATCGCATCCAGATGCCCGCCCAGCAGATCGGTCATCGCCGGCGCGCTGCCGCGATAGGGCACATGCAGCATGTCGATGCCGCCAGCCTCGCGCTTGAGCAACTCCATCGCCAAATGCAGATAACTGCCACTGCCCGGGCTGCCATATTTCAGCGCCCCCGGCCGGGCGCGGGCGGCGGCGATCAAGCCCTGCAAATCCGTCGCCACCTCCGGCCGCACCGCAAAGGCCACCGTGGCCGCCCCCACCAGAGAGACCGGGGCCAAATCCCGCAACGGGTCAAAGACCGGGCGTTCGGCCATCAGCGGATAAAGCCCCAGCGTACTGGCCGTGGC
>Ga0114972_10002347_pt1 | contig 14150 bp, 14 predicted proteins | sample M_140807_EF_Meta_FD_87354 | JGI IMG/M metagenome (GOLD analysis project Ga0114972, IMG submission 87354) | Freshwater microbial communities from Lake Montjoie, Canada to study carbon cycling - M_140807_EF_MetaG | ecosystem: Environmental > Aquatic > Freshwater > Lake | place: Lake Montjoie... | reverse complement strand
TTTCAGCGATCGCTTATTCATAGCATGATGAATTTCGTACACTGAATATCATATTCAAATTTCAGCGTAACCTGCGCTTACCCCACCAGATATTTTTAATTTTGATTCAACTTGGCGGCATGACGTTTAAAGGCAACGCCAAAACCGACAGCCAGCCGCGAGCGCACTCAACGGGTCAGGGAGTTCAGTTCTAGAAGCCTGGGTAGAAGAAACAATCGTTCTAACTATCCGAGTTGTCATCAAAATGGTATTTGACGTTATGGGAGTAAAATCAGTATTATATCCACTCTTAGCATTGATATCCGACAACCCAAAATTGATCTGTATTGCTCCCTTCTTTCGACACAACATTAGACCATTCTGAAAATATTAATACTTGGATAATTTCAACCCCAAATGAGTGTAGGAACCTGCTATCTCTAATTAGACAGTGGGATTGCCCTCAAATTCATAATTTGTATTTGCCTTTGCGGCTTGGCGTTTAAAAGCAACACCAAAAGCGATCGCGGTTAGTGCGCCTAAAACGGTTAAAGGTTCTGGTACCGCAGTGCCTCGGATACTGTTATACGTTGTAGCCACCGAGTGGTTATCAGATTCAAAACCCGTACTCACGACATTACTGAAAACAACTTTTTTGATACTAGAGTTTCCTGTCGTAAAAAAGTTGACGTAGGCATAATATTCACCTGTATTCTGTTGGCGACTTGTTAAGGGGTTGCCTTTATACAAATCCTGGGTCGCAACAGGCATTTGTTGGATAGTTTGGGTTAACAGACTACTATCAAAGTTTCCCACCAAGTTATTATCGCTATCATAGAAAGCCAGACGATTTTTTGGGTCTCCTGCTGACCACCACATACCAAAGTATTTTTGATTTTCTTCAAAGGTGAGGGTCGTTTGAGTTAATCCACCAAGACCAGGGTTAACGGTGATATAGTTGCTTCGTCCGCCATTAGAAGATGGATCAATCGCCCCACCGTAGCTATCTGCCGTACGGACGTAAACCTGATCGTAGGTTCCAATGAGTTTTCTATTATCTATCCATTGATAATTTTTCGTTACTCCGCCGATTGTGGGACTGCCACTGGAATAGTGTTGGTTTCCGACCACCGTTGAAGCATTATTGCCATTAAATGTTTGGTTGTAAACTGTCACTGACCCATTATCATCATTATTGCCAAACTGATTGTAATAGGTGCTGCTTTGCATCGTTGCCGCTTCAAAGGTGGTTAATACGGCGGCGTTTGTGGGTTGTACGTTAATAACTGTATTGACTAGGGCTGTTGCAGCGACGACTTGGATAAGGGTAGACAGTTTTTGGTTAATCATTTTCTTTGCTCCTCGTTTGGCTGAAATAGTTGCGTCCGTCAAGTTATTTAACTTTTGGATTAACTCCAGTCTGACCGACCCATGTTTATCTTCAGGCCTAAGCAAATGTCTAACTTCTCTCAAGTTTGTCTAACTTCGTTGATAATTCCTGCAAAAATCCCCTGATCGCCTTTCCTATCAACGTTCCGCGATCGCGATATGCCATTGACCTAATTGATTCGTCTGAAAAGCCACCCGTTTCCCATCGCCGCTAATAGTAGGATGGGCGACCGAGCCACGAACATTGGCACTTAATAACTCAGAACTCTGGTGATCGCGGTCATAAACCATAATGTCGGTTTTACCCCGTGCCGTTGAAACGTAGGCCACAAATCGACCATCTGCACTAAGAGACGGTTGATCCTGGCTGGCATTGGGCTGATTCAAATTCGGTAAAAATACTAAGCGACGTTGCTGCACGTCATAGAGAAAAATTTCGCGACGGCCATTCCGATCAGACGCAAAGGCTAAATAACGACCGTCGCCACTATAGGCAGGATATTCATCGGGAGCGGTGCTATTAATTCCCCCACTGGGCAATTGGGGGTTGATCAAGACGGCTCTACTGCATCCCGTCAAGATCAACACGACTCCAGTAATCGATAAAAAAAGCTTCTTTTGACTTAAAAGAGCATGAATCCTAATAACTATCTTCGCTAACAACATTTTTTACGCTGAGAGCCTGGTTAGCTTGCATCAATGAATCCGCGATCGCGGTACGAACTTTCAAGGCCACAGAGGAATCTGCCAACAGTTCTTGAGCTTCTTCCCGACAGGCGGCTCCTTGGACAGGATCAACTTGATCCAAATTTTCCAATTCCACCAGACAACGAGCTTCCATTTGTTCAGACATAAAGCATAACCTCCAAAATTGCTTGTGGCTATTCTAACCCGCCAAATTCGCCTTAACCTGGGGATCAACCATAAATTTGTAAAGCTTAACCCAAGCATCCCACCGCGATTGCCCAGAGCCACTTCGCGATCGCCCAGCCCTCATACTATAATTAACAGCCATAGTCCAAAAATCTCATTTTTTCATTTTCCATGACACAAGCAAAAATCGGCATTATCGGCGGTAGCGGTCTCTACAAAATGGATGCACTCAAAGATGTACAAGAAATCCGCATCGATACCCCCTTTGGAATGCCTTCCGATGCCCTGATTGTGGGAAACCTAGAAGGCGTTTCCGTTGCCTTTTTAGCCCGTCATGGCCGCGATCATCACTTAACTCCCACCGAAATTCCCTTCCGTGCCAATATCTACGCCCTCAAAAGCTTAGGTGTGGAATATATCCTCTCTGCTTCTGCCGTTGGCTCTCTTAGAGCAGAAATTAAACCCCTTGATCTCGTTGTTCCTGACCAATTTATTGATCGTACCCGCGATCGCGTTTCTAGCTTTTTTGGAGAAGGCATTGTCGCCCATGTGGCCTTTGGTCATCCCTTTTGTCAAAATTTATCCCAAGTTCTAGCCGATTCCGTCGCTAGTCTAAACTTGCCCGACATTGACCTCCATCGGGGTGGCACCTATGTTTGTATGGAAGGCCCAGCCTTTTCTACAATCGCCGAATCCAATCTTTACCGCAGTTGGGGAGCGGATATTATCGGTATGACCAACCTAACTGAAGCAAAACTCGCCCGTGAAGCGGAAATCGCCTATGCAACCCTCGCTTTGGTCACGGATTATGACTGTTGGCATCCCGACCATGACCACGTTACGGTCGAAATGATCATTGATAATCTTCATAAAAATGCGATCAATGCCCAAAAAGTGATTCAAGCAACCGTCGGAAAACTAGCTGAAAATCCCCCGTCTTCTGCCGCCCATTCTGCTTTGAAATACGCTATTCTTACTCCCTTAGCCAAAGCTCCCGAAGCGACTAAAGAAAAACTTGCTTTAATCTTACAAAAATATCTGTAGGTTCTTATGTTCAAACTGCGTCCTGAAATTCTAGTCGCAGTAGAGAATTTTTGCATAACGGAAAGAAAAATTAACCCATATTGATTACAGGGTTTACATTAACGACAACCAAATGACGATAAAAAAGAGGAATAGAAACGAATTTCTTTTTCCTCTAGCGAACCTAAAATTGATTATTAAAGCATTTTTACTTTTTTAATAAATTACTTTTTCATGGAATCGCCTGTTTTCTTCATGGAATCGTTGGGCTTGCTCATGGAATCGCCTGTTTTCTTCATGGAATCGTTGGGCTTGCTCATGGAATCGCCTGTTTTTTTCATAGAATCGTTGGGCTTGCTCATGGAATCGCCTGTTTTTTTCATAGAATCGTTGGGCTTGCTCATGGAATCGCCTGTTTTTTTCATGGAATCGCTAGGCTTGCCCATCGTGTCTGCGGCAAAAACAGCTTGCTGAGGCAATCCAGTGGTTAAGGTTAAACAAACCAGGAGAATAAGGGCTTTAATTTTCATTGGGATTTCCTAATGATGATTACAATAGAGATACGAATCTCCACTAATTTTGGATGAGTAGAATATTTAAACATCCAATTCAATTTTTAAATCGTATTTGTTAAAAGGAGAATTCTGCAAGTTCAAAATGGTGGGATGGTTGACATGGAATCTATTTTGAGATTGGGTGCAATCTCTTATTCTTCAAAACTATGGATCTTAACTCAAAAAATTCCGCATCAACAAATCTCAAACTCCAAGCAGATGCTACTGATACTGAAGTTTGGAATGTTTTAAAGCAGGGACAATCCCAAGCTTTACATCTTTTTTATGAGCGTTATTCCAGCTTGGTTTATCGGTTAGCTTTTAGGGTTTTAGGAAATTCCCAAGAAGCGGAAGACCTTACCCAGGATATTTTTCTAACCCTTTGGCGTACTCGAAATTACGATCCGAATAGGGGTTCCCTGGGAAGTTATTTAACTACTCTCACTCGTTCTAGAGCCATTGATAAGTTGCGATCGCGGGGAACTCAAATTAAGTTTTTACAACGATGGAGCCAACTGATGGTCACTGAATCCTCTAGTCCATCGCCTTTTGAAGCCGCATCTTTGAGCCAGCGTTCCGAACAAGTTAAGGCCGCGATCGCCCAATTACCCACCTCCCAACGCCAAGTGTTAGAAATGGCTTATTTTGATGGAATGACCCAATCCGAGATTGCTAAACAGCTAGAAACACCTCTCGGAACGGTTAAAAGTTGGTGTCGTCAAGGCTTATTAAATTTAAGAAAAAATCTCCAAAATTTTATTGATTAATTAATATGAATGACTCAGAAGATAAATTAGATGAATTAATGGCAGGTTATGTCCTCGGCGATCTCAGTCCAGAAGAAGCCGAAGAATTGCAACAATTCTTGGAAAGGCAACCCGAAAAAATTCAAGATTTAGATTCCTTGAAAGCAACTTTGGGAATGATTCCCTATGCTCTCTCACCGAATAATCCCTCACCGAAAGTTTGGAAGATGATCGCAGAATCAATAGAAGGCGATCGCCAATTCCAGCCGATTCAAAAGCGATTTTCATTGATGGGTTATCCCTTAATGGGTTCTATTGCCGCTCTGTTATTAATCCTATTGGGGTGGAATAATTATGAACTTAGACAAAATCTGATCACAGCCCAAACCGAAATTTCTTACCAAAAAGATGTGGTTGCTATGTTACAAAATCCTGAAACCCATTTAGTTTCCCTTAAGGGAATGGATATGGCCGCCCATGCTTCTGGAAGAGTAATTATGACACCAGGAGAACCCCAATCCGTTTTAATTCTCCAAAATTTACCGATTTTACCTAATGGAAAATATTATCAACTCTGGTCAATTGTCAATGGAAAAAAAGTCGCATCGGGACAATTTAATGCAGACAAAAATGGAACGGTTCTCTTAAAACTACCTACTCCCTCAGCATTAGAGGTTAGTGGATTATTAATAACCTTGGAAGAATCTTCTTCTCAAAATGACCATCCTTTAATGGTTATGACTAGTAGCTTATGATAATGTATATCAGAAATTTTTTTGAGACGATCACAACCGTTCTCAAATATTATGTCGCTCTTCTAAGATTTTCTTCTCTAATATAATTGATCGCGCTTTTTTTAATGAGGAAGAGGCGATCGCGCTCATCAACCCCAAGGGGATAGCAGGGAATTCCTATGACTCAAGCAGATGAAACCCTTGACCAAGTGTTAGTTAATGCAGGCCAAATGCGACAAGTTGAAGAGCAATTTTTTGCAAATGGGATGCCCGTGTCTGCTTTGATGGAAAAAGCGGCTCTTTTGATGAGTGATCGCCTTCAAAAACTTTATCCCATCGGTCAATATAAACACATAGGAATCCTAGTCGGGCCAGGTCATAACGGTGGAGATGCTTTAGTCATTGCACGGGAATTCTGGCTAAAGGGCTATCAAGTTCTGATTTATTATCCGTTTGCAAAAGTCAAGGAGCTAACGGCTCAACACGCCCAATATGCCCATTTTTTGGGGATTCCTTTTACTCAAGATCTTCCATTACTCCAAAATTGTGACGTTCTCATTGATGGTTTGTTTGGTTTTGGTTTAACTCGTCCTTTGGTGGGATGGATTGCAGAGGTGATCGCTCAGGTCAACCAGTGGTCGCAACCGATTGTCAGCATTGATCTTCCGTCGGGCATTCATACAGATACAGGAGAAGTTTTAGGAATTGCCATTAAGGCGACCCATAGTTTATGTCTAGGTTTATGGAAATTGGCATTTTTCCAAGATCAAGCCTTGGAATATCTGGGGAAAATAGAAAGATTAGATTTTGGGATTCCTTTAGAGGTTGTTAAAAAGGTCATTGCTGAATCTGCTTCTGTGAAAATAGTCACTCCCAATCTAGTCAGGCGATCGCTACCCCTATCTCGTCCGTTGTTAACCCATAAATATCAACAAGGGCATTTATTACTAATTTGTGGCTCACGGCGGTATGCAGGCGGCGCGATTTTAACAGGATTAGGAGCCAGAGCCAGTGGCGTGGGAATGCTTTCCATCGCCGTTCCCCACTCTTTAAAACCGCTTTTAGTCAGCCATTTACCCGAAGCGTTGATTATCGATTGTCCCGAAACTGAAACAGGCGCGATCGCGGAATTACCTGATTTAGCTCAAGATTTTGAAAATTATACCGTCATTGCGGCGGGGCCAGGCTTAACCTTGGAAGCACTACCCATTATTGAAAAAGTGTTAACGGCTCCCGTTCCCCTGATTTTAGATGCGGATGCACTGAATGGTTTAGCTCAACTCGGTACAGTTTCGGGTTTAGCAAAAAGAAGCTTTCCAACAATTTTAACGCCCCATTTAGGGGAATTTAGACGGTTATTTCCTGAAATTCCTTTACTAAACGGCGATCGCCTTCAAGCAGTGCAAGAAGCGGCCAAACAGGGCCAAGCTATTATTTTGCTAAAAGGAGCCAGAACAATTGTTGCCCATCCTGATGGTCAAACTTGGGTAATTCCTGAAAGTACACCAGCTCTGGCTAGGGGAGGAAGTGGGGACGTTTTAACGGGATTAATGGGCGGAGTTCTCGCTCAAAATCGCCAATTATCCTTGGAACAACTGGTTGCAACATCAGCCTGGTGGCACGCCCAAGCAGGACTTTTAGCAGTCAAAGAACGTACAGAATTAGGGGTTGATGCCTGGACGTTATCTCAATATTTAATTCCAGCTTGTCAACACTTATTTTTAGGCCGCAAACTGGGTTTGAACGACTTTGATTAGTTCACTTGTCCAATGTTCGGCATCGTCTGCGCTGGCAGATTCTACCATGACGCGAATAACGGGTTCCGTTCCCGATGCTCTGACTAAAATTCGTCCATCCGCTCCCATTGCTGATTTGGCCTGGGCGATCGCGTTTTGTAAAATATCACAATCTTGCCAATTCAGTCGGCGATCGCGGTCTTCAACCCGAACATTGCGTAAAATTTGGGGATAGGGATGGAAACTTTCATCCAAAAGCTCACTTAAAGAAAGCCCCGATTGTTTCACTAAAGACGTTAAATGTAAGGCCGCTTGTACTCCATCTCCTGAAAAACTGTGGTGATGACAGATAATATGGCCTGATTGCTCTCCCCCTAGCATGGCTCCTGTTTCCCACATATGGGCTTGGACGTGCTGATCACCAACGGCTGTACGAACCAGGGTTCCGCCTAATTTTTGCCAAGCTCTCTCGAAGCCCAGATTAGCCATGACCGTTCCCACAATCAAGTTATCGGGTAATTCTTGACGTTCTTTCAGGGTTTTACCCCAGAGATAAAGAATATAATCTCCATCGATACTTTTCCCTTTACCATCAACGGCCATAACGCGATCGGCATCCCCATCAAAGGCAAAACCAATATCCGCCTGATGTTCCTGAACGGCCTGTTTTAATGCGGTTAAATTGGTAGAACCACAATCCACATTAATGCGATCGCCGTTAGCCTGGTCGTGGAGACAAATGACTTCCGCCCCCAAGACTCTGAACATTTCAGGGGCAATGAGGACGGAGGCTCCCCAGGCTAAATCCAAAACGATTCGCATTCCGCTAAAATCAATATCTTTAGGTAATCCGTTTAATAAAAACTGTCCATAGTAATTGACCATATTCGGATCATGGAAAGCTTTGCCGTAATGAGAGCAATTTTCTATGGTCGCCGTCGAGGGAATTTGTCCCCTTAGTCCTGCTTCAATGCGTTGGGTTTGGATTTTGCCTAATTTCAATCCTTCTCCGCTAAAAAATTTAATACCATTGTCTTCGGGAGGATTATGACTAGCTGAAATCATAATTCCGCCGATCGCATTCATCACCCCTGCTAGGTGAGCGACACAAGGCGTTGGACATAATCCCAGTTGCCACACTTCTAAGCCCGCAGACGTTAATCCCGCCGCGATCGCCATCGCCAACATATCACTAGAATTGCGGGAATCTTGACCGATAAACACAGGGCCAGGAAGGGACGAGTTTTCTTTTAAAATTTGACCCGCCCAAAAACCTAATTGCAACGCAAAGGGAGCCGTGAGTAAATCGCCCACTTTGCCTCGAATACCATCTGTCCCAAAGAGGGGAGCTTTCGATAAACTTAACTCTTGAGCCGAAATAGAAGACTCAGACAATAATCGACTATTAATACCAGAAACCATAGAAGCAACCATAAATCACGCATCCTCACGCATCACACTATAAGGATATCGCTACATTGACAATTTGGGATTAATTAGGCAATTTTTTTTCATTGAAATTAGTTTCTGAGGCTGAACTAATCATTCATACATTCAGATTCGCTAATCGCTCTAGCATTTCATCCCAGGTTAACCCTTTTTCCAAGTAGTTCGGAGAGTCAGGATTGTAGGGGCTAAGAATGCGATCGATGCTTAAAATAACAGCCGTTTCAGACAAAATCGGAATATCGGGATCGGAATGGGTAACATTGATTAAAGAACTGGAAAATCCTTTGAAGACTAAAATTTCATCCCGTTCTTCCCTATCCTCTACCGTAAGAAATAAAACTTCCTGGGGAAAACGTAAGCTGTACTGTTCTAACCGATGGATGGGTAAAATGGATGGCTTCACTGTTCTAAGGCAGAGCGTCCCTGTTTAGCAAGACGGACAAAAATAAAATAGATAAAATAAAGAACGTAGCTGACGAGTCCGACGATGCCCAAAAATCCTAAAAAGCCAGGTGTTGCATTCGGATGAATAATTTCTTTGTAACGCCAGGGAGCTTGTAACCACACCTGACAGAAGGGCGTTTCTACGGCTCCAGCCGAAAAAGCACAGGAAAGGAAGGGAATAAAAGCCATGACTCCTAAACTGCAATAGATGGTGATGGCCCAACGCCAGGAGGTTGTAATTAATTTTAAAAGGGTCGGACGGGAATCCTTAATTTCATCATTCAGATCCACCCAAAACCAAAGAGATAGGGGAATGAGAATCCGAGCAATGATCGCCGTCCCATAAGCAACAGGCCAACTAGGAATCATCAAATAAACTGTAATCATCAACAGGCTGGCGACGCGCCAATAAATAATGAGTAATTGTTGAATGGCATCTGAGCGTTGCAAGAGCGACCAAATCAGCAGAATGAGGGGCAAAATTAGGGCAAAAATCACCGCTAATCGATAATCGAGCCAGACTAGGGGACGAAACCAGACTTGTTCCATTGGTTTAAATAGATTGAAAGAATTATTTTAGCAGGACATAGGGTGATAAAAAGTCACTAAAAACAGTGAAAATCCTCAAAAAGAATCTCACTGTTAGAAAAAAGAAGTTTTGGTCTTAAAGAAATGAAGGGATTAAAGCGTTAGTTTAGTCGTCATAGATACGGCATTCGGCGGCATCTGGATTTTCATCACAATATTGCTGAAGGGAGTTGGGGGCTGGAGTTCCTTCGCGTTGGTGGGCGGCTTCAGCTTGCAATTCTTCTACCGCATCCCAGGCGGCGGCGCATTCACCAGGATTCGCTCCATCTACGCTACAGATTTCTCTAGCGTGGGCTAATTCTTGTTCGATTTTTTCTTGGATATTGCTCATAGGTGTTTGAATGTCTAAAATTTCTAAACGGTAAAAAACAAGTTTGTCCTAACGAATGGAATCCGCAGTGCTTTTACGCCCCTGTAGATATCTTCCCTATAATATAACAGATGCTAGAAGATGCTATTTGGCGATCGCGTCCTGGGGGACAATGAAACTTAGGATCTTCAATTTTCCATGACTGATCCATCGTTTTTGTGATTCTTAAAAGCCTGGGAGCAAATTTCATGACTAAGCCAATGCAATGGGCCAACGCGCTGTCCACTCGTCCTTCATTGGAGGCGGCGGTGGCTGAAGTTGTAGCTGTTGTCAAGGAATCTTTTGCAGATACCCCTGATTTAGGGATTGTCTTTCTTTCGGCGGCCTTTGCCAGCGATTATTCTCGTCTTGTTCCTCTGTTGCTGGAAAAAATATCCTTGCCCATACTGATCGGTTGTGGCGGTGGCGGCATCATTGGGATGAAAGAAGCAGATCAGGTTTTGGAAGTGGAGGGAAGCCCTGCTTTGAGTTTGATGGTGGCCCGTTTACCTGACGTGGAAATCCAAGCTTTTCGGATTGACAGCGATCGTCTACCCGATTCCGATAGTCCACCCGAAAAATGGACGGAACTGGTTAAAGTTGCTCCCGAAAAACATCCCCATTTCATCCTTTTATCCGATCCGATGGCAACAGGTATTAATGATCTGCTCGAAGGTTTAGATTTTGCCTATCCCCAATCGGTCAAAATTGGCGGTTTGGCCAGTGGTGGGATGATGAATCAGGGAAATTTATTTTTTTATGACAAAAATCAACCGTCTTCTCCCCTCTACGGTCAGGGAACAATCGGAGTCGCGCTCAGTGGAAATATTCAGATTGATACGATTGTGGCTCAAGGCTGTCGTCCCATTGGTCAACCCTATCAAGTGAGTCAAGGAGAGCGCAATATTATTACGGAAATTTTAGTCCCCGATGATAAAAGTGGCGAGTTACGTCCGATTCCCCCGTTAGACGCTTTAAGAAATTTAATCCAAAACTTAAGTAAAAAAGATCAAGAATTAGCCCAAAATTCCCTTTTTGTTGGTCTCGTCGGGGATGAATTTAAATTAGCCCTACAGTCAGGCGATTTTTTGATTCGTAACTTACTAGGAGTTGATCCTCGTTATGGGGCTATTGCCATCGGCGATCGTGTCCGTCCAGGCCAGAGAATCCAGTTCCATCTAAGGGATGCCCAAACTTCAGCCGAAGACCTAGATTTTCTATTAAAAAAATATCAAACAAATTCAAAAACCAATTTGGCTCAAGCGGCTCTCTTATTTTCTTGTTTAGGAAGAGGAAACTCTCTTTATCAAGTTCCTAACTTTGATTCCGAATTATTCCGAGACCACGTTCCCAATATTCCCCTAGCAGGATTTTTTTGCAACGGTGAAATCGGCCCAGTCGGCAAAAGAACCTTTCTTCATGGCTACACATCTGCCTTTGCCGTTCTTCGGTCTCTGTAATTTTTCGGATTTTCTATGAAAAGAATCAGGTCAATACCCATTTAAAAAACTATAAAGGAGCGAGTTGAGCATTAGTCGCCTTTGCCTTACGGTAATAATTGTAGTAATAATAATCCCTGCGATTAGAATTTTTCGCTCCATTAGCAATAATTCCCCAGATAGGAATATTGGACATTTTTAACTCTAATAAAACCTCTTTTGTCAGATCCCGACTAGTTTTATCTAAACGCACGACGAGTAACACGCCATCAGTCTGATTGGCTAATAATTTCGTATCAGCGATTCCCAGAAGAGGAGGCGAATCAACTAAAATTAGATCAAACTCTTCTTCCCACTGTTTGATAAACATCGCCAAGCTTTTAGAACTGACTAATTCAGTGGGATTAAACCATTTTCCCGCCGCCTTAATCACATAGAGATTCTCCGCCATCAGCGATGGAACGATCTGATTATCTGGGGCATCGGGCAGTTCTTCAAAGGGAACCTCTGGTTCTTGGCCATGAACTTTGGCGAGTAATGACCAGCGTTGCTGTTGGGGAAAATAACGATCACCATCTACTAGTAACACTTTTTGACCAATTTTAGCCGCTGATTGAGCGAGAAAGAATGCGTTAGTGGACTTCCCTTCCCCAGGAATGGCAGAGGTGATCACAAAAGAACGGCAGGAGCGTCGTTCTCGAAGAAAGAAGAGATTGGTATATAAAAAAGAAAAAGCTTCCATGAAACCTGTCCAGTCCGTTTTTTTTTGTTCAAAAATCTTAAAGGCTTTTGTTTTAAAATTGGTCATTCCAGGCTGAAATGGAATCGTCCCCAACACACTGACCCCCGTTTCTTCGGTGACTTCTTCGGGAGTATGAAAACTGCGGTCTAAACTTTCTGCAAGTAGTCCGACCGCCGCACCAGCGACAAGTCCAGCGACTAAAGACAGCAATAAATTTCGCACTAACTGACTGTAAGGTCTTTGGGGAGTCCGAATTTCGGAAACCAACCGCCAAGGAATAAATTGTTTAGCCGATTCTACCTCCAGTAATTGTTTAGCCGAGAGCAGAGATGTTAAACTTTTCGTTCCAATTTCAATTTCTCCCGTCAGTTCTGCATATCGTCCTGAAGCGTTGGCGAAATCTTTGATGTATTGACGCAGTTGTTGCTCAGTCACTGCCAGGGACTTTTGACGTGCCTGGGCTTGTTTTACTTGATTTGCGGCTACGAGGATTTGCTGAGTGAGGTTAAGACGAATACTATTGGGAGAAACAAATTTACTCTGGAACTGGGCTGAATCAAAGGGAAGACCTTTCAAGGCAATTTGGGTTTCTTGGGAAAGGAGGGGGAGTAAATTGGCTCTTTCTGTTTGAAGTTGCTGAATAACAATATTGTCATCGGTATAACGCGCTGAAGCTGCGGCCAATTTGCTGTCTATTTCCCTTAATTGATTTAAGAGTCCCATATAGCGGGGGGATTCAGTCAGGGCTGTTAGGGCGATCGCCTGTTGTTCATCAATCCCTAATTGTTGGCGCAAATTGTTATATAGGGCGATCGACTGATTTAAATCAGCTTCATTTTGCTGTTTTCCTTGATTTAATGCGACCAAGCTATTGGAGATTACATCTCCCTGGGACTGGGGATCAATAAAGTTAGTTTTAAGGCGAAACTCTTGGAGTTGTTTTTGTAAGCTCGCCAATTGTTTTTTAACGGCTGGAATCTGTTTGTCAACAAAGGATAACTGCTGAGCAGACTTGATATTTTGGTCTTCTAGGGTATAGGCTAAATAAGCATTTGACAAAGCCCGTAAAACAAATTCAACTAATTTCGGATCTTTGTCTTGAAAACTAACTTCTAAAATTTGAGTATCTTTAGATTGTCCTACTTTCAAGTTGCGAAGTAAAAAGTCAAGATCAAAAATTTTGGATGGATCATCTCCCTGGAAATATTCTCTATTAGCGTTGTCTTGAAGAAATTCTTGGTTAACTTGATCGATGATCGGTAATAGAAGCTTGTTGCTCAGGAGAATTTGTATTTGCGTATCATAATAAGAAACATCCTTCCCCAGGTTTAAGCCAGCCGTGAGACTTTGAATCCCTGCAAGAGGGTTAGACATATCAGTCCCTGGGGGTTGAACCAGTAGTTGAAATTTTTCTTGATACATGGGAGGGCGACTCATGAGTTTACTCCCCACCAGAAAAGCCACGACGACTCCCACACCCAGCATTAGCCATCCTCGGCGACGAATGACTTTAGAAATTTGCCTGAGATCGAGTTCTTCATTATCTTCCTCAAATACCTCTGGAGATTGATTTACAGAGCTGTGGGAGAAGGAGTTTTGAAGTAGCGGATACTCATGAAGATCAATACCATTGGATTGGGGGTTTGACATGGTTCTATCAATGAAAAAAGACGAAGTTTGGGTCAAGGCGGTCTAGTTTTCCATAGCACTATAGATGGTATAGCACTTGTTGGTCGTTTTTGCCTAGAGTGGATAGTGACAAGTTAATGAAGTTAATAAAAAGTTTTTCGCTTATTGACAGTGAATCTAAGAGAGAATGTTTTGTCTGCCCCATCTCCACAAAGCATTCATGATTTTTATATTTTTTTGCTCCATATAAATATTCCCATAAGAGTGTTTCTGGATGATGATAGATTAAGGGAAAGTTTTTTGTCTCTTGGGTTGAGACTAAATAATAACCGATTTTTTATCCAGATTCTGGAATCAGGAATAATTAATTATGGTTAGTGTCACGAATCTTTCGCGCTGGGTCAAAGACAAAAAATCGCCCCTTACTGCATAAGGGTTTCAGAAAGCCTCAATCGGTCGCGCGAATAAATAAAGAC
>Ga0114972_10002344_pt1 | contig 14157 bp, 10 predicted proteins | sample M_140807_EF_Meta_FD_87354 | JGI IMG/M metagenome (GOLD analysis project Ga0114972, IMG submission 87354) | Freshwater microbial communities from Lake Montjoie, Canada to study carbon cycling - M_140807_EF_MetaG | ecosystem: Environmental > Aquatic > Freshwater > Lake | place: Lake Montjoie... | reverse complement strand
TTCCATGTCATGCATTTCATAAGGTGCCGAATCACTAGCCAACTTGTAGAGGTAAACAATCATCTTCAGTGCCCTGGGTGCAAACACGCGGAATGAAGTTGCGTTTTTGGTGGTATCGACATTTGCACCAAGTTCTTTATCGGAATAAAGGTCGCGCATCCATCCATCAAAAGAACAATGACTCTTAAGTCCAAGCGACGGAATTTCAAGGTAATAGACCCTTCGGATGTCAAGTTCAATTGCGGGGGTAATCAAGCTGTGACTGCTGTCGTTTGGCAATACAGACGCGATCGGAATTTCATTGCCAAAGGCATCGCTTAGTTTCCACATTTTCCGGTCCAAGGGCCGTGTGGTTCCCTTCACCTGTGCCCAGATGGTTTTGGAGCGCTGAATTTCTGCCTTCAGAACCGGCGGTTGAATGCCTTTCATGAAAATTAGATTTCCGCCTTCGATGTTGGGAGATTCTGATGGAGGCGTCATCCAGTTTCCTTCATCGGTGCGAAATTTAAAGGGAGAGGCCGGCGCAATTTTTCGGAACTGAAAATTCTCGAAGCCAAGAAGCCAAAGTCCGGAACCAGCCTTTTTTAGGTCCCAGGCATTTTCTTTCAAATCCTGCGTCCAGCCTCGAAAAGCTCCGGTTACCAAAACGCGCTTTGGCTTGAGTCGATAAAGTTCCTGCTTGAAAATAAAGTAAACGCTATCTTTTCTTTGGGCGTAACCCTGTGCCTGTTCGGTTTCACTGAATTGCTGAGCCTGAAGAAAAAACGGCAGGATGATGGCAACGAGAAGGACTAACTTTTTCATAATGGGGTAATGAGACTACAAGGATAGGAAGGTCCGTCCAAAAATCCTTGGCATTGGTCTCGGGTCGTTTTTCTTAGTTTTGTTTCTGAATGAAAAAACACCTTCGATTTCTGCCTTTGCTGGCTCTGTTCTTTTTGTTGACATCGGGCATGCCAGCTAAGCACCCGTTCTATGTAAGCATGACAGATGTTAGCTGGAATCCGAAAACCAAAAGTCTGGAAATAGCAGTGCGGATGTTTACCGACGACCTTGAAAAAGGACTTTCTGCAGCATGTAAATGCAAAATAGACATGGGAAATGATGCAGGAATGCAATCCTCCAAAAGTCCTTTGCTTGCATATTTGAAAACGAATCTTCGGTTTTTTACAGGCGGAAAAGAACTTCATCCAACTTTTGAAGGGATGGAAAAGGAAGAGGAAAGTATCTGGACTTACCTTCAAATCGATTTGGAGAAGATGCCTGAAAACCTCGAAATAGAAAATAAACTGCTGTTTTCAATTCAGGAAAAACAAACAAACCTTGTGCGTTTACGAAAACCCGGCTTCGACAAGACTATGCAGTTGATGAATCCGGAGAGCCGATTCGTTTTCTGATTCTGGTCCGGGAGAATTTTTAATCTCCTATTATTGTTTTATCCGGTCTGAATTGTTTTTCAGGAACTTGTCCCAGCCGCCTTTGCTGTCCTGTTTTTTATCACCCTGATTGGAGTGGGTGAGGGCGATTGCCAGTGCATCTGTGGCATCCAGCAGGTAGTTTTCTTGACTGATGTTCAAAAGGCGTATGACCATCGCTGCTACTTGTTCTTTGCTGGCATTTCCATTTCCGGTAACCGATTGCTTTACTGTTTTCGGTGAGTATTCCACAATTGGAATTTGCCTGGCAATGGCTGCGGCCATGCTGACGCCTTGGGCGCGGCCGAGTTTCAAGGCAGTCTGAACATTTTTTCCGAAAAAGGGAGATTCAATGGCAACTTCGTCTGGGGTAAATTCTTCAATGAGTTGACTCACCTTTTCATAAATCTTTGCCAGCCGAATCTCGTGGGAGCGGAATTTATCCAGTTTTACCACACCCATTTGAACTGCAACAAGTTTTCTTCCTTCTTGTTTTAACACCCCATATCCAAAAACCTGTGTGCCAGGGTCAAGTCCGAGGATGATTTTCTCCTTTGGAAGATTGTTATTTGCGGAGATTACCGGCATGGATATTTCAGGAATAGTAGAATTGGCTTGGGGCCTGGCATTTTTTCTTTACCTCTCTGGTGTATTTCTGCTCTATTGGAAAAATGAGCAGGAAATGAAACGCCAGCAAAACTGGGGTTTTCAGGGGGAATTGCCTAATGTTTCAATTTTGATTGCCTTTCGAAACGAAGCCCCAAATCTTGAAAAATTGGTTTCAGGCTTGATGGCACAGGATTATCCATCCGAAAAGCTGGAAATCATTCTTGTGGATGACCATTCGGAAGATGATTCATTCAATATTCTCAATGAACTGACAGAGGGAAAATCTGATTCTGTAAAAGTGCTGGCACTGCCATCCGGTTTTAGTGGAAAAAAAGCGGCTTTGAATTTTGGTAAAATACAGGCTACATCAGATGTTTTACTTTTTACAGATGCGGATGTTCATCTGCCTGAAAACTGGGTTCGATCTATGCTTGCTTGCATGCAGAATTCTCAGGCCGACATGGTTTGCGGGGAAGTGAAGGTTCTGGATTATGGAAACATCGGAGCACCTTTTGAATCGCTGGAATTTGCCTCTCTTGTCGCTGTTTCTGCTGGAACCGCTGCCGCTGGTTATCCAATCCTTTGCAATGGTGCGAGTTATCTGGTAACCCGTGAAGCATTGGACTCCATTGTGTTTCCTGAGGAATGGTCCAAGGTTCCGGGCGGAGATGATATTTTTCTGCTTCATGGTCTGAGTAAATTGGGCAGGAAAATTGCGTATTGCAGAATACCAGATTCAGCTGTTTCTGTGAAACCTGCAGTTTCAGTTTCCGGATTTATCAGTCAGCGACTTCGCTGGGCGAGCAAAGCTTTCACAGCTGGAAGTGCAGGAAATTTACTTCCTGCCAGCCTACTTTGGTTCTTCCATTTTGGATTTGTCGTTTTTGTTTTTTCTTGCCTTTTAGAAGGTAAAACGACCATCCTTTTGTGGACCCTTTGCCTGAGAGCCACAGCTGAAACACTTTTGCTAAAGGAATTTTTGCCCAAACCCGGATTCAGGGAAAATGCTTCCAGAATCCTGATTTTCCAGGTTTTTTACAGTTTCTATTTTCTGTTCTCCGGATTGGCAGTCATGTTTTTTCGAAAGTTCACCTGGAAGGGAAGGGTTTACGGCTAAACATCGCCACCTACATTTTGCAGGTCAATCAGCTTGCGGTAAAGGCCTCCATTTTCGTACAAACTTTGGTGCGTTCCTTCTTCTGCAATTCGGCCTTTTTCCAGAACAATAATTCTGTCGGCATTTTGAACGGTGCTTAACCTGTGGGCAATTACGATGGATGTTCTGCCTTTCATCAGGTTGGAAAGAGCTTCTTGCACCAGCTTTTCAGATTCAGTGTCAAGTGCTGAGGTTGCTTCATCCAGAATCAGAATTTCAGGGTTTTTCAAAACCGCCCTGGCAATGGAAAGCCTCTGCCTTTGTCCGCCCGATAATTTTGATCCACGGTCGCCGATTCTCGTTTGATAGCCGTCTTCCGATTGCATGATAAAGTGGTGTGCATTGGCAATTTTGGCGGCATTTTCAACCATTTCCTGCGTAGCAGTTTTGTTTCCAAAAGCAATGTTGTTGAAAATAGTGTCGTTGAACAGAATGGTTTCTTGGTTCACCATTCCAAACTGATTACGCAGGTCTGCCAGACGGATTTTTCGGATATCGATTCCATCAAGCAAGATGCTTCCTTCGGTTGGGTCGAAGAAACGAACCAGCAAATCCACCGTGGTAGATTTGCCTCCACCAGATGGACCAACCAAGGCAAGCATGTGGCCTTTTTTCAAGGTAAAGTTCAGTTGATTCAGAACCTTCTCTTTTCCGTAAGCAAAGCCTACATTCCGAAATTCAAGTCCTTCTTTCATTTGAGCAAATGGAAGCGCATCGGGTTCATCGCGGATTTCGGCCGGCTGATCCAGGATTGCAAAAATCCGGTTTCCAGCTACTATTCCACGCTGAAGGGTAGCAAAGGAATTCGACATGCCTTTTGCAGGTCCTAAAATCTGAGAGAAAATCACAATGTAGGTAATGAAGGCAGAGGCGTCCAGTTCCCCTTCACCTGAAATAACCAGACTTCCACCAAAAAGGATTATGCCTATCGCCGACATTACGCCCAGAATTTCCGAAGCAGGGGAGGCCATCTCCCGTTTGTTCATCCAGTTTTTCAGGAAGTTGCGAAAAGCCAAGTTGTTTTGATCAAAACGCTCCCGCACAAATCCTTCGGCATTGAAAATCCGGATGATGCGAAGTCCAGAAAGGGTTTCCTCTGTGGCAGAAATCAAGGAACTCATCAAAGCAAGTCCATTGCCACTTTTAAGTTTTCTTCCCACAAAATTGATTAGCAAGCCCGCTGTAGGCAGATAAAGCAAAGTGAAAAAGGTGAGCTTGGCTGAAATCGCAAACATGAAAATGAAAAAGCCCGTAATCATGATTGGCTCCTTTAAAACTGCTTCCAATGAGACAAGCACAGTGAACTCAATTTCTTGCACATCATTTCCAATAATGGTAATGAGGTTTCCCTTTCGTTCATTGTTGAGAAAGGAAAGATTGAGTTCGGTGTATTTCTTGAAAATGGCACTTCTCAAATTCATCAGTAGGGTTACACGCATCCGTGTCATGACCCGCTGAGCGAGGTATTTGAAAAGATTTGAAAAGAAGATCAGCGTGAAAATTGTGCCACAAATGAAAAATAGTGCATGCCGCATTCCACCGGATTTGATCAGACTATAAGTCTGGTAATTAAACCAGTCAATCACCCAGGAAGCGGATGCCTTAAAACTTGGCTCCACCAAGACTTCCGGCATTTTTACTGTGCCGAAAAGCACATTTAAAAGCGGAATCAGCAGCGAAAAATTGAAAACTCCGAAGATAACGGAGAGCATTGCGAAGAGTATGTATTCCGGTAAAAATTTGGAATACGGCTTTGAAAAGGAGAGGAGCCGGAAGAAAGTGTTCATTTATGCTGATAAGCCTATTTTCGGATAACAGCGGTCAGTTCTTTTTCCAGTTTTTGCATGATGGTTTCCATCACAAAATCAACTTTCTGGTCGGTTAGGGTTTGCTCCTCATCCTGCAAAAGAATCGACATTGCATATGCTTTTTTCCCGGCTTCAATTTTGTCGCCTTGGTAAACATCAAAAACCGAAACTTCCCGAACCAGTTTTTTGTTGCTTCCACGCACGATTTGTTCCACTTTTTCAAATCCTGTGGTCATATCAAGAACCACGGATAAATCCCTGTTTACCGCCGGGAATTTCGAAATTTCCTGAACTTTCAATTTGGCTTGTTTGGCCTTGCGGAATAAATCCCAATCGATGCAGCAATAAAAAATCGGCTGTTTTACTTCCTTACGTTTTGCAATGTCTGCTTTTACCAGACCTACATATCCAGCGGGTTTGTTCTGGTAATAAAGTGTCTGTCCATAAGCCAGAAAGGAAGGATTTTCATTTTTCCATTGCCAGCCCGTAAAACCCATTCTGTTGAGTAGATTTTCTACAGTTTTCTTAAGGTGGAAGAAATTGCTTTCCTCACCCTTATTTTCCCAAGAAGCGGGACTCCACTTGCCTGCCAATAGAATTGAGAGTTCATATTTTTCAGAATGATTTCCTTCTTTCATCCGGTATGTTTTTCCGAATTCGAATAACCGAAGGTTTTCTTGCCTGCGGTTGAGGTTGTAGGCAGCAGCTTCCAAAGCAGAAAATAGAAGTGTCTGGCGCATCACGGCCAAGTCTTCGCTGAGTCTATTCAGCAATGAAACACTTTCTTCTGCCTTGAATTCTTCGATGCCTTCGATTAAGTTTAGATTTTCGAGTGAATTCTGTACGATCTCGCAATAGCCCATATCCGCCAAAAGGCAGGCGGCCCTTTCTGTCCGGGTTTCCTGCAAATTGTCAATTCCTGGAGAGATAAAATCTGTGCTTAGCTTGGATTCGGTTTCAATGTTGTCGATGCCATAAACCCGGAGAATTTCTTCCACCAGATCTGCTTCGCGACTAACATCTACCCGAAAAGCTGGCACAATTGCATCAAATTCCTCTTCAAATCCTTCGTGTCCATACTCAGCCACAGCCTTGGTTTTAATGTCAAGTCTGTCCAGAATCAGGGTAATTGTATCCCTTGGTATTTCCATGCCGATGAGGCGGTTGATGTTGCGCCATTTTGCCCGGATTTCGAAAGGTTTTGCTTTTTCTTCATAATGGTCGGAAGGTAAAAGGTTAACCTTTCCGGCGCCAATATTTTCAATCAGCCATGCCGCCCTTGCCAAAGCCTTGTCAGCCATATCAGGGTCGCATCCACGCTCAAATCGGAAGGAAGAATCGCTTTTAACACCGTGGCGCTGAGCAGATTTTCGAACGGTATCTGGCGCAAACCAGGCGCTTTCAAGAAAAATTGTTTTGGTAGAATCGCTTACGCCCGAATCAAGTCCACCCATAATCCCGGCCAATGCCAGAGGTTTTGTGGAATCGGCAATGATGAGGTCTTCCTCGTTCAGGTTCTTTTCGCTTTTATCCAGTAGCTGTAGCTTTTCTCCTGCTTTGGCCTTTCGAACGATGATTTTTCCATCAACGATTTTATCTGCATCGAACGCATGCATTGGCTGACCCAATTCATGAAGTACAAAATTTGTAATATCAACGATGTTGTTTCTGGCTTGTATGCCGATGCTTCTCAACGCATTTTGAAGCCATTCTGGCGAAGGCTCAACTTTTACGTGCTCAACAAATAACCCTGAATAGCGACCACAGCCTTTATTTTCTATTGAAACCGAAATGGGGCCATTGCCTGAATTTCCGCTGAAATCGAAAATTTCAGGAAAGACAACTGGTCGGCCTGTCAGGGCTTTAATGTCTCTTGCCGTTCCGAGGTGGGATGCTGCATCAACACGGTTTGGCGTTAATCCAATTTCATACACAGTTTCTGCCTGAAGCTGGAAAAACTCAGAAGCCGGACTTCCATTGGGTACCTGCGTGTCAAGCACCATGATGCCAGCATGACTTGCACCCAGGCCGATTTCGTCCTCCGCACAGATCATCCCCTCAGAAGCTACACCTCTGATTTTTGATTTTTTGATGCTGAATGGTTCTCCTTCAGATGGATACAGTTTTGCGCCTTCAAGTGCCACAACTACTTTTTGACCAGCAGCAACATTGGGCGCACCACAAACGATCTGTAAAATTTCGCCCTGGCCTGCATCGACTTTGGTGATTTTTAATTTGTCGGCATCCGGATGTTTTTCGCATTCCAGAACTTCTCCAATTACGATTCCGGCCAGGCTGCCCGGAACCTTTTCAACTTCCTCAACAGATTCTACTTCGAGACCAAGTCCTGTCAACCATGCAGACACTGTTTCAGGATTTTCTGGAAGATGGATTAGTTTTTTTAGCCAGCTATGGGAGATTTTCATCGTTTTTTTTCAATTTCGGGGCTTCTGAAAAAAGCCGTTTTTTCGCAAATAAGTCTGCAAATAAAATACTTCATATTCCTTCCGGATGAAAAAGAATCTCTGCTCCCTGATTTTTCTGCTCACTTCGATCCTTGCCAATGCTCAAAACTTCACGGCAATGGATTCCCTGAGGGGTGGCTGGCACGAATTTCGGTCCTGTTTTGACCTGCAGCATTACCATTTAAAACTCAAAGTAGATCCTAAAACCAGGTTCATTTCAGGTTCAAATCGCTGGACCTGCAGAGGGATTTCCGCTTCCCAAATTATTCAGGTGGACTTGGATGCTGAATTGAATATCACTTCCATTATAAGTTCTTCTGGTCCTGCTACTTATAAACGAAAAGGAAGTTCTGTTTTGGTGGACCTTCCATTTAAAATTCAGAAGGATTCGGATTTTTGGATTGAAATTCAATACAATGGACATCCACGCCTTGCGCTAAATCCACCATGGGACGGCGGATTCGTCTGGTCTCGCGACCAAAATGATAAACCCTGGATTGGTGTGGCTTGTGAAGGCGACGGCGCCAGTTTGTGGTTTCCTTCAAAAGATCATCCTGCAGATGAACCTGATTCAGCATTGCTCGAATATGAAGTTCCGGACAATTTGATCGCTGTTGGAAATGGCCGTTTTCTTGGAAAGAAGAAAGCTGGCGATTCCAGTAGCATTTATAAATATGGAGTTTCTTATCCCATCAACCATTACAACATCACATTTAATGCCGCTGATTACCAGAGCTGGAGCGATACAATGCGGCTTCCGGAAAGTAGATCGATTTTGCCGATGACTTTTTATGCGCTCCGTCAGGATTTTCAAAAGGCAAAAATACAATGGGCTCAGTCGAAAAAAATCATCCGTGTTTTAAGTGAAAGTTTTGGAGACTACCCATTTGTGAAGGATGGATATAAGGTTGTTCAAACTCCATACCTCGGGATGGAACACCAGTCATGCATCGCTTACGGAGATCAATTTCAGAATAATTTTTATGGGTTCGATTTTATTCTTCTGCACGAAACAGCCCACGAATGGTGGGGAAATCGAACATCAGCAGACGACCATGCGGACCTTTGGATTCACGAGGCACTTGCTACTTATTCAGAGGCAGTTTATCTGGAAAAATTGGGAGGAGGCAAAAAAGAAGCAATTCGATACCTTCTGGACCAGAGGAAGAAAATAAAAAACCGCACAGCCATTGCCGGTAAGCGCGGTGTTTATTTCAATGAATGGAAAGATTCAGATATGTATTATAAGGGAAGTTGGATGCTTCACAGCATGCGCTATGCAGTTGGGAATGATAAAATCTGGTTTAAGGCCTTGCACGACATTGGCAATGAAATAGGTTTCAAGCCTATTTCTGCGGATACCTTTTCGGCAAAGCTATCTAAACTGTTGAAAGTGAATATTCAACCCTTGGTAAACCATTATACACAGTTCCTCACTTGGCCCGCTTTGGAATACCACAACTACCTGGAAAAGGGAAAAGAAATGTTCTCTTTTAAATGGGTTTCTTCAGCCGAAGGATTCGATTATTCAGCTCCAGTTGTAATGGATGGAAGAACCGAAAGAATAAACCCTTCTTCTACAGGTATGAAGTTTGAGTTGAAATTGCCGGTAATGAAAATCGAACCTTCAGAGGAACTTTATCTCTTTAAAATGCAGTATAAAAAGCGCTGATAATCAGTTTGTAAAGGTCTTTTTGTATAAATCAATACTATCAATGATAATGCCACAGGCTTCTGGCTTCGGTAGGAAGCTATCGATTACAACCTCCTTTTTCTCGAGGATTTTATAATCTTCAAAGAACCTTCGGAGCTGGTTAATTGTGTGAACCGGCATTTCTGAAATGTCGTGAATGTGCTGAAAGGACATATCGTTATTCGCAACCGCGATAATTTTGTCGTCAGCATCTCCCTGATCTACCATTCGCATAACTCCAATAACCCGCGCATCAACAAGACTTAGCGGTGGAAGTTCGATGGAGCAGAAAACCAGAATATCAAGCGGGTCGCGGTCGCCGCAATAAGTTTTCGGGATAAAGCCATAGTTTGCTGGATAAATAACCGAGGAAAAAAGAACCCGGTCGAGTTTGATCATCCCGCTTGGTTTGTCAATTTCAAACTTGCCTTTGGAGCCAGCGGGTATTTCAATTACTGCGGTTACTACTTCTGGCGCTTTATCGCCAAAGCTAACATTGTGCCATGGGTGAAAGTTGGCGGTTGCTTCAGTTTTCATATTGTTTAATAATAATAGCTTGTGTTTTCTGCTCTTGATTTTACAGTAAAGCAAATTCGAAGTCTCAGTTGGATGAGTCCATCATTGCGCTTCTTGCCTGAAGGACTAGAATCCACGAAGGAATATCTGGCTGTTTTGGTAAAGCCGTGGCTGTAACCGAGTTCGAAGTGGAGATTGAGTTTTCCATTGTCTGGGAGGAAAAGATATCCTGCATGCAATCCAAAGAGAAGGCCGGTCGCCAATCTGTCGTATCCAATTCGATACTTGTCGGAAAACTGTGGCGATTTCTTGCTAAGGTCTTGAATATAAGTGTAATGCCTTAGCCATCCTAAACCAGAAATAAGGGTGAATCCGCCCAGAGAATTGCCAGGAATGATGGGTTTGGATTGGGGAAAACAGTAACCGATTTTCACATTTGGTAGAATGCTGCCTCTTTGGAAAACCTTAAAAACTGCATCAGCACCATCTGTTCCACTCACAGTGCCATCGGGGTTTCTAAGATTTGGGATGGGATCATTTTTTACTCCACCCCCAAAAAGGAAGGCTCCATCCACGCCAAATATCCATCTTGCCTTATTCAGAAAATGAAGGCCACCACCGGTTTCCCCAAAACTTCCGTAATCGCTGGCAAGATTTCCGCTTGGCTGTGAAAGTCCTGCATACCCACTAATTATTAAGCAGCGGACTTTGTCCTTTTTAAGGCTGTCCTTTTGCAGTGGTTTTCCGCTTGCAGAAAAGCAAAAAAGTGGAAAAAGCAGTGCAATGGCAGTAATTAGGCTTCGGAGGTTTTTCATTTCCGGAGGCAATTTTATCCAAATCAATCCTGATGTTCCCTGTTTTTCCAATAATATTTTGGATAAGGCAGCAGAGTGTCCTTTTTTTGGGCTCTGAAAAATTACTTTTTTTAATAAGAAAAATGAAAATAGCCGTTGTTGGAACAGGATATGTGGGCTTGGTGACCGGAACTTGCTTTGCGGAAACCGGCAATTCAGTAACCTGCATTGATATCAATGAGGAAAAAGTAAATAGTCTTCGAAATGGCATCATTCCGATTTTCGAGCCGGGTCTGGATGTTCTTTTTGAAAGAAACATCGCCCAAGGCCGTTTGAAATTTACCACCAACCTTGTGGAAGGAATTCAGGAGGCCGCTATTATTTTCCTTGCGCTTCCAACACCTCCTGGAGAAGATGGCTCGGCAGATTTAAGTTATATCCTTGGCGTGGCATCAGAACTTGGTCCAATCCTGCACCAATATACAGTAATAGTAGACAAGTCTACCGTTCCGGTTGGCACGGCAGAACTAGTTTCCGCAAGAATTGCAGCCAATGCAAAAGTTGAGTTTGATGTTGTTTCCAACCCTGAATTTTTGAGGGAAGGTGTGGCTGTAGAAGATTTCATGAAGCCAGACCGTGTGGTCATCGGAACCAGTTCAGACAAGGCCAAGAAAATTATGGAGCGCCTTTATGCGCCACTTGTTCGCCAGGGTAATCCAGTGATATTTATGGACGAGCGCTCTGCAGAACTTACCAAATATGCAGCCAATGCTTTTTTGGCTACCAAAATTACCTTCATGAACGAAATTGCCAATCTCTGCGAAAAGGTTGGCGCCAATGTGGATGAGGTAAGAAAAGGAATTGGTTCTGACAGCAGGATTGGAAAGAGATTCTTGTTTGCCGGCATTGGGTATGGCGGAAGTTGCTTTCCAAAAGATGTTCAAGCGCTCGCCAAAACTTCTTCTGATTTTGATTATGACTTCCGAATTCTGACTTCCGTAATGGATGTGAATCATGCGCAGAAAACAAGGCTCATTCCTTCCATTATGGCATATTTTGGAAACGACCTAAAGGGAAAGAAAATAGCAGTTTGGGGGCTTGCTTTTAAGCCATATACGGATGATATCCGCGAAGCACCTGCTTTGGAAAATATTACTGCCCTTTTGGAAGCTGGTGCAAGCATTAAGGCTTATGACCCTGAGGCTCAGAATAATGTGAGAAAAATTCTTGGTGACAGTATCGAATACGGATCTGATCTTTATGATACAGTTGAAGGGGCTGATGCTTTGCTAGTTGTAACAGAATGGCCGGAATTCAGAACACCTGAATTCGATAGAATTGCATCCCTTTTGAAAAATAAAGTTGTATTCGATGGCCGAAATGTTTTCGAGCCAGAGCAGATGCAGGAATTAGGCTTTGAATACTACTCAATTGGCCGTCTTCCGGTCCGCAATTCTTAATCTACCAAACTAATGAAGAAAGTATTAATTACAGGAGGAGCAGGGTTTTTAGGTTCCCACTTGTGCGATCGTTTTATCCATGAAGGATTTCATGTGATTGCAATGGATAACCTGATCACCGGAAACCTTGCCAATATTGAACACCTCTTTCACCTGAAAGAGTTCGAATTTTATAACCACGATGTTTCCAAGTTTGTCCATGTTCCCGGCGACCTTGATTACATTCTACATTTTGCTTCACCCGCTTCTCCAATCGATTATCTCAAACTTCCAATTCAGACATTAAAAGTGGGTTCTTTGGGAACACACAATCTGCTTGGATTGGCGAAATCGAAGAAAGCCCGTTTTTTGATAGCTTCTACTTCAGAGGTTTATGGAGATCCACTGGTTCATCCACAAAATGAAGACTATTGGGGCAATGTAAATCCAATTGGTCCGCGTGGTGTATATGATGAAGCCAAGCGTTTTCAGGAAGCCATCACAATGGCCTACCATACTTTTCACGGACTTGAAACAAGAATCGTTCGTATTTTCAATACTTACGGACCAAGAATGCGACTGGATGATGGCAGAGTATTGCCTGCTTTCATCGGACAAGCGCTCAGGGGAGAATCTCTGACTGCTTTTGGTGATGGCACCCAGACAAGGTCATTTTGCTATGTTTCGGATTTGGTTGAAGGCATTTACAGGCTTTTAATGAGTGATTATGCTTATCCGGTAAATGTTGGAAATCCTGGAGAAATCACCATCAATCAGTTCGCTGAAGAAATCCTTGCCATTACAGGAAGTGATTCCAAAGTAATTTACAAGCCTTTGCCTCAGGATGATCCAAAACAAAGACAACCTGATATTAACCGTGCCAAAGAAATTCTTGGTTGGGAACCAAAGGTTGAAAGGGCTGAAGGCCTGAAGTATACTTTGGATTATTTCCGAAAAGTAGTGTAAAAGACAAAAAATCAGCCTGTTGTGGTAGCCAGCTCTTTATTCTCGCAGCTTGCGCAAACAGGTTTATTGCCAGAGATGTCGATTCTATCAGGAATCTTCATCATCTGTTTCCTGACTTATCTTCTTCCGGTTTATTCCAAAGGAATTTCCTTATGGATTGCCTTGATTTCTTTGGGGATAGCGTTTTACCTTTCAGGTTCTGTTCAGGAAATTAAGCCATTACAGTCCATGGGAATCGACCCGTGGACTGGTATTTTAAAGCGCTATTTTTGTATTGCCACCGCCGCTTCTCTCTTCGGTTGGTTGGAATGGAAGCAGGCCAGGATTGGAGATATATCTGCAATTTTCATCGCCCTGCTTCTGGTAGCTTGTCTTTCCTTAATGATGCTGGTGCAGGCTGCAGACTTGTGGCTTATGATCATTTCTGCCGAAGCTTTTTCTTTTTCAGCTTATGGAATTGCAAGCAGTAATCAATCTGGAGACAATTCCCACGAGAGCGTGCTCCGTTATTTTGGAATTGGCGCACTTGCAACCTCAGTTTCAGTATTTGGTTTAACTTGGGTAATTGGTTTCAGAGAATCTATGCCCGATGGAATACTAGGTTTTCAAAATTCAGAGGCCTTTTTTCCTGTTGCAGGTGCTGTATTTTTCTTGGCATTCCTGTTTTTCAAATTGGGTAGTTTTCCATTCCATGCCTGGGTTCCTGGAATTTTCCGGACCGCACCAACACCCGTTGCTGGATTTCTTGCCGCAAGCCCAAAGGTTGCCGCAGGATTTGCTTGCCTTCATCTTGTACAAATTCTGGATGTAAACCTGAGTCTTCCATTTGTTGTGCTTGCCTTGTTTACTGGAATATTTGGCAATATTGCCGCATTCCGGGCAAGTGGCCTGAGGGAAATGTTGGCCTATTCCGCCATCGGACAGGCTTCCTTTCTTGTGATTCCTGCAATTTTTTCCAGACAAGTTTCTGGGGCTGCCGGACATCTTTTGTATTTTTCAATTTCTTATGCTGTAGCAATTCAAGCCGCATTTTTTGCTTCACAATATTTTGAAAATCAATATCGTGATCGACTTTCAATTTCAGATTCCGCCGGTTTTTTTCGTTTTCACCCTTTAGCAGTATTGGTTTTAACTGCCATATTATTCTCCATTATTGGGATTCCTCCATTTGCAGGTTTTACAGGAAAGTTGCTCGTAATGTCTGGCCTGCCAGCAGGATTAAATTTGCTTCCAACTGGCATGGTCGCTCTGCTGTTTTTGGTGGGGATTGTCAATACAGTTTTGGCTGCTGGGTAT
>Ga0114972_10002343_pt1 | contig 14163 bp, 16 predicted proteins | sample M_140807_EF_Meta_FD_87354 | JGI IMG/M metagenome (GOLD analysis project Ga0114972, IMG submission 87354) | Freshwater microbial communities from Lake Montjoie, Canada to study carbon cycling - M_140807_EF_MetaG | ecosystem: Environmental > Aquatic > Freshwater > Lake | place: Lake Montjoie... | reverse complement strand
TTTCCACCCATGGACATGGTCATGCCGCCAAAGACATGCTCCACACAAGCTCTGATTGACGACTTGACACGATTCAATTCCTTGGCTGCGTCGCTAAGCGGATGATTGCGAGCGCCTTTTTCGTGGATCAGGCTTTCGTAGCCACCGAGATTCAGAAGATCCTCAAAGCATTCACCTGAATATGCTGAGTCAGCCCAGACATAGTCATGTTCGTTTTCGGGATCCAGCAGATGTGGAAGCATCTGGCTGTCGTGGATATTGGCAGGAGTGACAGCATATCGGCGGATGAATCCATGATCGACATCGATGCAGATGCTGTTCTTGTAACCGTAGTAACTGATGCCGTTCTTTTTTGTCCAGCGAGCATCTAAATCCTTTTGCTGCAGGCGATCTGGGTTTTCATCCCAGCCCTCAGGAATCCTCCCGGCTTTTATTTCTTTGTTCTCCTCGCGGGTATTGTGTTGCTTGGGAACCGGGACAAGAGTCGCATCGATGATCTGACCACCACGGGCTTGGAGACCCTGGGAGCGGAGGTATCCCTCAAACATCTCGAAGAGCTCCTCGATCACTCCCGCCTTTCGCAGCCGTTCCCTGAAGAAGGCGACTGTAGTGGCATCTGGAATCCTGTTCATCACACCAAGTCCGACAAACTCCTCAAAGGAGCGTCTGTCGTTCACCTGGAATTCAAGCTCTTCATCGCTCAGGTTGAAAAGCTGCTGGAGAACGAGCATCTTGAAAAGGATCAGCGGGTCAATCCTCTTGCGCCCTGCATTGCTCTTGCGCTCGTGCTCATAGCCCTTGTCAAGCACTGGTCGGAATGATTCCCACGGGATTGAATCAGCCAGGCGCTTGAGAACCGGCTTTTTGTCCTGGAGCTTTGTGACTCTTTGCTGTTCGTCCCAAAAGCCTCTCTGACCCACCGTTGTCGCAAAAAATGCTCAACAAATCATAATCGGAATCATGCCGGAATCAAGTGTATTGTTGATTTTTCGAGGTGCCCTAAAGATATATTCAGATCAAACGTCTTCATTCTATAAATCAAAAGATATAAAGTTAGAAATAGAAAAGGTTTTTGATGCCATGCATTCATTTACTTCTATGCGATCTGTAAATAATCAAGTTTTGCAGCAGTGCTTACAAGGATGCGTAGAGTGTGCAAGAAACTACATCTTTGAACATTTTATATATAAAATAGACAATCAATTAAAGCACGAAAAAACTAATAACTTGTACTCTAAATCAAAGTTTAGAGATTTGCAATTAAATGGGTAGTTGAATATTCCATTGAAAATACGGAGTTATTTGAAAGAGAGTCACAACTTCTTCTGGATTATGCAAGATCCCATTACAGAGAAAGGATGATTGGAGGTCAAGTGGATTTATGGACCCATCTACATTTGCTGAATCCAAGATTTTCAAACTTATTCAAGAATTTATTGATGAGAATCGAATTTTTGAAATGGTATCTGATTATATGGACTCAAAGCTTGAATTGGCGTGGGCGTTTCCTAGCTATAGTCATCACAGACAAAAATGGTTTAGGATTCAGGATCAAGAGAAAATCAGTCCGACCAATTATTATCATATAGATAAAGATAGAAATATGATTAAGATTTTGATTTATTTAACTGATGTAAACGATCAAGATGGACCATTTAAGTATGTAAAAGGAGGTAACTTGTGGAAAAAATCAATTTGCACCTTTGCGTTGCATTATGGGATTGATTTTAAAGTTAATAAACTTTTGATAGGGGAAGAATCTGATTTTAAGAATAACATCTTCACAACAAGAGCAGACATACTTTCTGAATTTCCTGACGCATTCATTGGATCAACACACTTTGGTGATTTTTTACAGCGGGATTCTGATACTACAAAATTGCTTTTGGATGAATCTGTGGTGTTTACTCGAAAGAGAGGGACTCTGATTATTTTTGATGGTGGTATGGGTGTTCATTCAGGAGGCAACGCATATGGCGGCGAACGACTAGCCATACAGATAGGCTATAGAAAGAAGTTAACGATCAAAATGGATATCTTAAAGCAAACCAAAGAACTAGCCCGCAAAATTAAACACAAGGTTGCAAGTTTTAATTAATAGACTTTGAATTATAAGTGCACAATGATTCGCTGTCATTCTCGTTTTCCGCTCATGGAATAACCTTGGCAGGTCTCTGCCCAGTTCCGTAGCCACCGGCACTTCCCTGTGGAGAAGAGCCATGCCGTCGACAAATATGGCTGCCAAGTGCGTTGGATGCTGCGTTCCCGAAATCCCACTGACGCTATTCGTGAGCGGAGGGCTTTCGCCAGCTTGAGCATTGAGCTTGTAGGGCTGATTCAACGTATCAGCAGGTATTCACTGCCGGCTGCCGCCTTGCCATAGCCAGCAGCCTCGTGATGTTGTGACACACCGCCTGCAAGCCGGAGCGCATCGACTGAAAACATTCCAGCCGCAGCAGGTTCAGTGCGGCTGTCCGCAGCGTGGCCAGCGCACCGGCACCGTTGCCCCGGTAGCGATGGGCGTCCTCATGGAGCTGGCTGTCGCGGATTCAGTGCCAGCCCTCCAGGCTACAGCGGTCACGCATCAGTCGCAGCAGGGCTTCTGGGGTGGTGCGCACGCTCGTGAGGAATAGGTGGGTGGCCCGGAGAAAACTTGCCTCCCTAGGAGCCTGTCGCGCGTACCCCAGGCCAACCTCTCCACAGACGCCCCTGGATCCGCCCAGATCTCAGTTGCCGCAATAGATCTGTGCGAGAAAATGGGGGCATGGCAAAGACCTTCCGACCGTGGCAGCCTGAGCAGACCAACCTGCTGCCGCCATCTCCAAGCGAATGGCTCTCGGATGTCCATCAGGTGTATTTCCTGCTGGACCTGGTGGATGTGCTGGATCTCTCCGCCATCTTGATCCCAGCCCAAAGCAACGATCCGCGCGGGGAGAAGGGGGTCGACCCGCGGATGATGTCGATGCTGCTCTATGCCTTCTGCGTCGGCATCGTCTCCTCCTGCAGGATCGAGCGTGCCTGCTACGAGGATCTGGCTTTGCGGGTGCTCACCGCCAACCAGCAGCCGGACCACAGCCGCATCAGTGAGTTCCGGCGCCGCAACCTCGATGCCCTCAAGGGTCTGTTTGTCCACTTCCTGCGCCGCTGTCAGATGGCCGGGATGGTGAGCTGATCCATGTGGCGCTGGATGGCACCTGAGGTTCAGGCCAATGCCTCCAAGCACAAGGCCATGAGCCATGAGCGGATGCTCAGGGCCGAGGAGGAGCTGGAGAAGGAGAGCAAAGCCCTGATGCGCCGGGCCGAAACCGCTGCTGCGACGGCGCGCCAGCGGCAGGAGCGGGCCGAGGAATCCAGGGCCAGAGCGGCGGCTTCCCGAGAGGCGGATGCTCCAGCGGCTGAGCAGGACGAGCTCAACAGAAAGGCCCACACAGCAGAAGCCAAAACCAAGGCCGCCAGGGAGAAGGCGATCGAGGTAGCCCAGGATGCCGGCCTGGGAATGCCGGATCTGGAGCCGCGCTCGGCTGAGGCGATGCCGCGGAGAGAACTGGCCAGAAGGGCCGATGGCACCCCAACCAGGAAGACCCAGCACAATTTCATTGACTTCGACAGCCATCTCATGCAGTCAGGCGGGTCGTACCTGCAGGGCTACAACTGCCAGCTGGCGGTGGACAGCGACCACCAGGTGATCGTGGCGGTAGGCGTGAGCAACCAACCGCCGGATGTCGTGCACCTGGAGCCCATGTTGCAGCGCATCGCGACCACGGCCGGTGCACGGCCGGAGGTGATGACGATGGAAGGGGCTACTGGAGCGAGGACAAGGCCAAGGCCTGCGCCGATCAGGGCATTGACGCGTATATCGCCACCGGCCGCCTTCCGCTTGGTCAGCCACTGCCGCCGAAACGGGGCCCATTGCCCAAAGATGCCGATGCCAGAACGCGCATGGCCCGCAAGCTCAGGAGCAAACAAGGATCAGTGATCTACGCCCAGCGCAAGGCGATCGTGGAGCCGGTGAACGGGCAGATCAAGGAGTGCAGGGGCCTGCGGCACTTCCTGTTGCGGGGGTTGGAGAAGGTCGATGGCGAATGGCACCTGATCGCGGCCACGCACAACCTGCTCAAGTTGTTTCGATACCGGCGGTTACCACAACAGGAGTTGGCGGGGGCGACTGGATGAAGGGTCATGGCCCTTGTGGGAGCCGCCATGGCTGAATCGCCCACCATTCAGCATCACGGACTGCAGGAGAGGAACGCCGCGCCTGCTCCGTCTGAGCGGTGACGTTCGCCGGCTCGGGAGGTCCGCAACAAAATCCTCGCCGTGAGCGTGGCCTGATGGCCGCAGTTCCGACACTGATAGCGGTTGAGTCGCCGGCCATAGACCAGCCCATGCCTATGCCCATGGCCATGGCAGCGGGGACAGCTGAACCCATCGGGCCAGCGCGCCTTCTCCAAGGCTGCCACCGCTACGCAGAAGCCCAAGGGCTACCCATTGCTCCTCGGTACCGTAGAGCAGCTGGAACTCAGGAAGTGAAAGCCCTTTCTGTAACTGGATACTGTTGCAAGCAATGACCGGGCTTAAAATTTTTATGTGTCATACTAAGCCCCTAGTTTGCCGTTCTCGGAGCGAGCTGGGTAATCAGGGTGGCCAAAGACTCCGAGAAGTATTTATGAAGTGCTGAGCGCAGCACCCCGAGCAGACTTCTTTCCTGATAAACTTAGTGTGTCCAACAAGGGCAGAAATTACCAGACATGGGAAAGATTAGGCTTCTGAAAGGGTGGAAGAGGCCAATCCATGCTAAATTCGGCCATAAATTGATCAACCCAAACAAATTGCGATTTTGCCCCCCCCTTCAGAGCTTGTTTCTCAGAGGTTTCCCAATCACTTATGAACATTTACATTCCGGTTGAGATCAAAGTTCGAGAGCTTGAGGGCCGCCTAATCCTTGCACTCGCTGCCGCAGAAAGAGGACACGAAGTTCTTCTCGGTCAAAAGCAGGATATTGAGTTTCTGCTACAACAAAATTTAGTCAAGCCTGGTATTCTTCATCATAAAAGTATACTCCCTTGCCAGCTTGAGCAACTTCAGTCAATTAAAGACTGTGGTCACAAAGTAACTGTGCAAGATGAAGAGCATGGTTTATTGGCTCCTGATTTTAAGGTTTTTGCGCAATCACGATTCTCGCCTGAAACGATTAGACTTACTGATCGCATTTATTGTTGGGGCCACTTTGATTATGATGCTATAGAGAATATTTATGCGGCGGCACACCCCCAATTGCTGCTAGCTGGCTCTCCGCGAGCAGACTTTTGGCGTGTAGATATGGATCAGTATAATTTTAATGATGCGACAGGATACCCGCTGCCCTATGTATTATTTGTTTCAAATCAAGGACTTTTGCTTAATGTAAATCGATTATGGCTTCTTGTCAGGAATATGCAATACCTATATGGTGGCGATGCCGATCAAGCTGAGGCTGACATTTTCAGGAGTTATGCGTGGCAAGCGGAGATGGTTCGTCATTTCTTGCTGGCAATCCGCAGTGTTTCGAAGACATTCCCCAATCTAACAGTTGTCGTGCGACCACATCCAACAGAAGATAACGACGCTTGGTCTATATTGCTAGAGGGTACATCCAATGTACTTGTAACACGAGAAGGAACACTTGGCCAATGGATACGTCATGCAGCTGTTGTTGTCCATGAAGGCTGTACAAGTGGTTTTGAAGCTGCCGCAATGGGTCGCCCGGTTATCGCCTACGAACCGATCCCTCCTGTAAAAGCTCGTCCGATACCGAACGAGCTTAGCCTGAGCGCAAAGACTAAAGACGAACTCCTTAAACTAATTGCCCCCCACGCTAAAGAGCCAGATTATTCAAGGAAATCTGGCATAGGACAAGGTGCTTTAGAGAAGTTGCTGCATAGATTCGCGAATTTAGAGGGCCCGCCGGCCGTTGACCGCATTGTTTCTGATTGGGAAACTATGCGTGATAAAGAGTTGGAGCATAAGAATGATTGGAGCCTAATTCTGCAACGTCTTCAGCCTGCGACTAGGCTTCACCCTCAGACCAAGCAAGCTTGGGTTCAGCGAATTAAAACCAAATCAAAACGAGTCATTTCAATCTTACGGAAATCAGTTCAGAACATTGAGCACAACGCTGAGATCATTAACAGTAGCTTACCTAGTGCCGTCGAGACGCCTGATTGGCGAAGTCAGTTTAAGATATCTCATAAGTTTCCATCTGTCATTTCTGACTCTGAACTAGAAGAATTGATTCTTCGTATTCAGTCATGCACCGGTCGCTTTCTGGACGTTGAGTATGAACGGATGGGACCTCGTTCGTTCCTTTTTAGGCGTAAGAAATAATTAGGCCCTTTGCACTGCGTGGTAATGCTCGGAAGAATACTATCGCTCCCTATGCCTTGTATATTTTTTTAGGTCTGAATTACCCCTGAAACCTCGTCTTTGCGAGTCTATCAGTTGATTCTCGATCGCTTTATGATGCTAACGTTCTTGTTGGCTTTGGCATAGTGGGGCTCAAGGAACACGACCGCTTTGAGCTCTGCCGGCTGCCTTCTACCGAGATCATCCCCAGTTCACCGATGCGGCCTGCCAGGTGATAGCTTGGCGGCTACTGGTTCCGTTTCAACTGGCGTTTTGCGATGGCTGCAATGACAAAGCGCATTGCTAATACAGTTTGCTGCCGCATACCACGCGCGTATAGGGATTTCAGGATCGCGGAGTTTATTGGTAGTCAAGACGACATTTGGCGGGCCAGCGCCTGCTGCGACCGATTCACTAGATCTCTAACAAACCGTGTGTGTTGGCTGATTAAATCAACCTCGTGGGTAGCATGCATTTCATTCTAGCCCACGGCTAGCTTTTCTGGAATCCCTAATCATGTTCTGCGCCTTTATCTGGCCACTTCCAATTGTTAACGGTACATCCAGGGAGTTGGAGGCTCCAAAACTACTATATACTAGATAATTCTTTCTGCTGAAAATCACCACAATAACCTAAGACTGGCTGCCTATCACAAGTAAATAGACCTCGCTCCAATCGCCATTTTATTCTGACAGGTAGCTTGATTCGAGTTTTGATTGGCCATGACTCTCGGGAGCGGGCTGCTACCAATGTACTGATTGACAATCTGGTGCAGCATCATTCAGTCTCCTTAGCGATCACCCCCTTGGTAGCCCCACAGCTGGAGGCTAAATGCCTCTATTGGCGAGAGCGAAACCCCAAGCGAAGCACAGCCTTCTCTTTTACCCGCAATCATGTGTCCTACATGATGGGCTACCAGGGCTGGGCGATCTTCATGGATTGCGACATGCTCTGCAGGGGCGACATCGCCGAGCTCTGGGCCCAACGCGACGACAGCTTCGCCCTGCTCTGCGTGCAGCAAGATCACCAGCCCAGCGAATCCAAGAAATTTCTCGGTGAAAGCAGAGCGCCTACTTCAAAAAGAACTGGAGCTGCCTGATGTTGCTCAACTGCAGCCGTTGCACCGCCCTCACCCCCGATTCCGTCAACACAGCATCCGGGCTCGACCTGCACCGCGTTAACTGGCTCAGCGGCGACCATGAGATCGGTGCCATCTAGGGCGGCTGGAACCATCTGGTAGGCGTGCAGGACTCGGCACATGCCGAAGACTAACCCCTGTTGCACTGGAGCCTTGGCGGGCCCTGGTTCCGCGAACAGCGCACCATGGACGGCCCCCTCGCCGCCGAGTGATTCGCCGCCCGCGACGATGCCTTCAAGCTCTACGAATGATGGCCTTGCCCTGCATTGTGACCTTACCGGCCCGCCTTGAATCCAGCCGCCTACCCGACAAGGTGATGGCCGACATCGACAGCAAGCCGATGCTCCAGCAGGTGCTCGAATGCTGCGGCCTGGCCACGGCTCCCGCAGCGGTGCTGCTCTGCACCGACAGCCCCGATCTCGCCGCTACAGCCGCCTCATGGGGTTTCGATGCAATTCTTAGCAGCTCGGCTTGTGAATCAGGCCGTGAACGCATCGCCTCGGTGGCCGACCAACTCCTGGTGCGCAGTTGCAGCAGCGAGTCCGCCAGCGCCCTGATCATTAACGAACAGGGCGATCAACCCTTCATCGATCCGGCGGTGATCAACGCCATGGCCGCTGAATTCAGCCGCCGCTCGCCCAACCCGGAGCTGCTCATCCCCGTCTATCGCCTCAGCAGCGAGAAGGTGCAGGACCCCAACGTGGTTAAATCCCTGCTCGCCGCCGATGGCCGTGCCCTCTACTTCTCTCGCTCGGCTGTCCCCCACGTGCGCGATAGCGACCCTGTCCACTAGCCGCAACACACCACCTACTGGGGCCACGTGGGCCTCTACGGCTACCGCGCCGATGTGTTCCAGCGCTGGAACGCCCTGCCTCACTCCCCCTGGAGCACACCGAAAAACTTGTGCAGCTGCGCCTGATCGAAGCCGGCATCGGCATCGGCACCTTTCCTGTTGAGGGCGAATCGCTCTCGGTCGACACCGCCGAACAACTGGAGCAGGCCCGGGCAATGGCTGCCTCCATCAGCGCATCGTCCTCACCTCTGGGGATAGGAAGCTGAGATGACAACCGCCCTCAGCCGCTGCCTCCAGGAAGCAGCAGCCGCTATCGACGCCGCCGCCCAGCGGCTGAATCCACAGCAAGTGGAAGCTGCTCTCACCCTGTTGGAGGCTTGCCGCAAACGCCGCGCCAAGCTGGTGATCAGCGGCGTCGGCAAGAGCGGCATCGTCGCCCGCGAGATCGCCGCCACCTTTTCCTCCGTCGGCCTTACGGCCGTGTTCCTCAACCCGGTGGATGCCCTCCACGGCGACCTGGGCTTTGTCAATTCGGAAGACGTTGCCCTGCTGCTCTCCCATAGCGGCGAAGCCGACGAGCTGCTGGCGATCCTTCCCCACCTCAAGGGCCGCGGCACCGCCCGCATGGCCTTGGTGGGCCGCGTGAACTCCAGCCTCGCCTGAGGCAGTGATAGGCCATCTCACCGAGGGCAGTCCCAGCCGGGGCAGCCTTGGGGCGAGCTGGATTCAAGCGTCCGATGCCCCCTCCCTGGCTCGGGCGGCAATGGCTGTTGGTGTAGACGGTCTGTTCCTGGAGGTGCACCCCGATCCCGAGAACGCCCTTAGCGATAGACCAAACATGGTGCCAATGCACCGGCTGGAGGCCCTTCTCCGCCAACTTCTTGCCATTCACCATGCCGTGGCCGATGGCATTGCTGTGAGCACACTGTGAGGTACGCATAACGATGGCCAGCCTGAGCGGCCTCCACCTGCGCTCGCGGCTTCTGAAGCGCCTGCTGATGCCTTGTATGCGCCTGATCAGACTTGTCGTGTGTGATGTTAACGGAGTGCTCACCGATGGCGGCCTCCACTACGACGAGGACGAGAACGGCCGCGTGGTGAAACGCCTTGATGTGCGCGACGGCCTGGCGGTGCGGATGCTGCAGCGAGCTGGGATCACCTTGGCCCTGCTCAGCGGCGGTCGCAGTGGTGCGACCGAGCAGCGGGCCCGCCACCTGGACATTGAGCACTGCCGGAGTGGTATGGGAGATAAGCAATCAGGCCTGGAGCAGCTGCTAAGCGAGCTCGCCATGACCCACGAGCAGACCGCTTTCCTTGGTGATGATCTCAACAATCTGGCCGTGCGGCCTGTATCAGGCCTTCTGATCACTCCTGTTGACGCTTCCAGGGGCCTACGACAGCAAGCAGATTTGGTGTTGACCAGCCGCGGAGGCGAAGCAGTACCCCGAGAGTATAGTGAAGCTCTACTAAACAGCGGTGGCTGCTTTGACCTTGCCTACAGCCGTAGATGGAGAGAAACAAATGATGCCAATGGCGCCTGAATCGAAGCGATGCAACTAGAATCATGTCACACTCCGAGCTTAAACGAACAAGGAAAATCGAAGCGTGGGTTTGCTATTCAACAATTAGCTTTGTTCTTTATGAATCCTGGGCAAGGCAAGCTCATCATCGACCACGCCTTTTCCTTGCCCAGGGTACGCCCCTTTTAAGAGAAAAGTCGACGCGAAAAAGCGAACTCCACGACCGACCTGATTTAACGCCTTACACTATAAAGCAAGTTTTCATTTATATGCTAGCAAGCCTCCTAGCTGGATCTAGATTGGTAGTCAGAGTCCCTCATCTCAATCAGCCAACCTGCAATAAACACCTATTGCTTTTGAGGAAGCTTCGATTAATACAACTTGAGCTTTATGACGACGGGTTCCTAGGCATCGTTGAGACCCCAACAGTCTGCAAGTATCTTCAGCCTGTTTTCAGTTCTGTCTACAGCTGGAATATTCAGGGGTGGCAACTTTCAAATGCCACCATCCGCTGCTTGGCTGGCAGGCGAGGCATATCGACATCGAACCTATCCTTGGAAGATCTTTGCCGTGACTGGAGGCAAAATAATGCGGAAAACGAGAGGAAGCTTCTGATAATAATTGAGGCAAAGTACATGGACTATATTGGGCTAAACAATCTCATTAACCAAATGCCCCACAATGCAAACTCTCATTCAGAATTCGAAGTGATTCCAAAATACTTTGAGCACCCATGGGAGATCAAGAGAAACACTAATTGGCCGCCGAATAAAAAACGAGATCTCATCTACGAATCGCCAATTGAGCGCTATCTGTTCAATACCGTAAATCCGGACACTCACGTTGTCACAGGAATGACATCATCAATCGTACTTCTTTGCGACCTAATAAACAAGGGAGAACTGCCAAGCTGCCGTGTCACCTTGCTCTTAAGCACCAAGCAATCCGACGCAAAATTCCATCATCAAGACGAACTCGACTCATATATAAGCTTTATGCATCGCATGTATTCATCTGCGGTTGATTTAACAGTGATGCTTGATGGGCAGCGGGTAAAGCCGTTTCATCATTGAGTTCTGTATTGCATGATTTTCAACTCATTGCTCTATTGCCGGAGCATAATCGCCCGTAATTGACGTGACCCAACTAAAAACACTGCATCTCCCCCCAGTATCACCCAATCCCTGAAAACGATGCATGGTGGGGCCCTGGTTTCACCGGGTGGCCAATGTGGCCCGAGCCACCCCACTCTTCCTCGGCCACTACCAACACCATCTCCCTGCAGACCTCGGCTACTACGACCTGCGCCTTCCGGAAGTACGACAGCAGCAGGCCGATATCGCCAGCCATTACGGCATCCATGGCTTCTGCTACTCCCGGTGGGGTTGCCCCAAATCTATGGACAAGTCTCACATTGATACATTTCAGCGACAGCTGCTCTTTCGCAAAGTGCGCTGCCGCCAGCTTGAAAAAATCGCGTTCTCTCCTCAGTTCGCGAATCTCCTTCTTTAGGCGCGTCATCTCGTCCCTTTCACTTGTGCACAAGGAGCCGTTTTTCAGGACCTTATGCGTCAATCTCTGTGTGTCGAATCCAGCGGCCCAAGCATATGGAATGAATTCCAAGGCGTTTGGATGCTTCCAAAATTGTAAGCCCCTCGCATTGGCAGAGGGCAGTGGCCTCTGCCTTTTGCTGAGGCGTAAAACGGCGGCGTTGTCGGGTCATGGTGTTCATTCTCGGTTAAGCAGGCGGCTTAGCAACCTGTCCATGAAACCGGGACAACCCCAATCTTGGCATCGTAGCTGCTGCCAAGCACCCGGTTGCCCTTGCCCAGCAGCAGGTGGGCAAGGTAGGCGCCGTCTTGGCCGGTGATTCCCAGAATCAGCGCCATTTTCACCCTTGTTCCCGTGTCCTCTGTTCAAGCCCATCATCGCTGACACCGCGCTGCTGGGAACACCGCATCAGTCTTTCCACGGATACCATCCTCACTGGTACCTGCGTACCATCGCTGGACCGGTTCGGACCGCGCTCGCTACGGCGATGGAAGCAATGAAGGATCTCACGACAGAGGAGCCAATCCCGTGGCTGGATCAATTCGGCCTGGCGTCCTTGGTGGCCGGCAGCTTGGTGGTCCTGATCTCCTTCTTCAGCTCCTACAGCCATGTCGACATCCCCGCGCCCATGCCAGCATCGCAGTTAATCAGCGAATCAGAATTCCTCTCCTCCTTGCCGCCCTGGCGGCGCTGGTCGGCGTAGACGAAGTCTTCTCCGAAGGAGTCGTTTCATTGGCATCCAACAATCGATGCCCAGATCAACGCGATCGAATCGAGTCAAGAATCTGAGCGGCTCAAGCTCGAGAATGCACGGCTCGCCGCGCTCGAATCCAAGCTCGACTCGCTGTTGCTCAGTGCCGATTCCTCCTCGCCGATTCCCCCCGCAACCGACTGCCACTGAGCGAGACCCTGGCCCTGCTGCTGGAGGATCTGGGCTTCTTCAGGTGAAGTCACATTTCAAGACCCGCTCACCCCTCCCTCCGGTGCTTCCGGTAAAACCGCATCACCGCCAGCGCCACGCTGCGCGAATCATGGCGGAGGGTGGCGCTGGGGCGGGCACCCTGCAGGGGGGCCAGCATCACCTCATAGCCCTGGCTGCGCAAGGAGCGGGCGTCGCAGCTCACCGGTTCGGCGCCGCGCAGGCGGTAGTTATTGACCAGGGCGGTGTCGTCGAGTTTTTCCTGCGCCAGCACGCAATCAAACAACCGCTGCTCTACCCCAAGCGTGGCCAACTGAGCCTCGATCGCCCGCAGGTGGCCCGCCACATCCAGCCCATCGGTTTCGCCGGGCTGGGTCATGAGGTTGCAGATGTAGAGCCTGGGGGAGCGGCTGCGGCTGATGGCGGTCACCAACTCCGGCACCAGCAGATTGGGCAGCAGGGAGGTGTAAAGGCTGCCCGGCCCCAGCACGATCAGGTCGGCGTTGGCGATCGCCTCCAGGGCCTTGGGGAGGGCCGGGGGCCGCTCCGGCGTGCAGCCCAGGCGCACGATCGGGCTGGTGGCCTTGCCGATGGTGGATTCCCCCTCAATCCGTTCGCCGTTTTCCAGTTCAGCCCAGAGGCGCACATCGGCATTGGTGGCCGGCACCACCTGTCCCTGTACCGCCAGCACCCGACTGCTGGCAGTGATCGCCGATTCCAGGTTGCCGGTGATGGCGGTGAGGGCCGTGAGAAAGAGGTTGCCGAAGCTGTGGCCCTCCAGGCCGCTGCCGGTCTTGAAGCGGTATTGAAAGAGCCGTGTCAGCAGGGGCTCCTCCCGAGAGAGAGCCGCCAGGCAGTTGCGGATGTCTCCGGGGGGCTGTACCCCGAACTCCCGCCGCAGCACGCCGCTGCTGCCGCCGTCGTCGGCCACGGTCACGATGGCGGTGATGTTGCCGCTGTAGCGCTTCAGGCCGCTCAGCAGCGTGGCCAGTCCCGTGCCGCCGCCAATCGCCACGATGTTTGGGCCGCGGTTGAGCCGCCGCTGGGCCACCAGGGCATCCACCAGCACCGTGTCCTTTTCGGGGGCCAGGGCCTGCTGGATGGTGCCGAAGCTGCGGCTCTGGCCCAGCCACACCAGAGCGCCGCCGACCACCAGCACCAGCGGCCCGGTGATGCCGCGCGGCATCACCTGGGTGACGCGGGCCAGCAGCCACTTGATCGATTCCAGCGTCCAGTAGATCGGCTGCAGATCGGCCCACACCGCCGCCCCCAGCAACGCCAGCAGCAGGCCGATGCCGGAGGTGAGCATCCAGCGCTTCACCACCAGGCCGGGCTGTAGCCAGCGCACCGCCCGCCGGGAGCGGTTCACAAGGTCCCGCTGGCGCATCTCACCTCGGCCGAGCCACTCCGGCCGGCCGGTCCGGCGGGGGTGGTGGGGAGCGGTGCCTCGGCGGGGCAAGGGGATGGCGCCGGGGCGCCGCAGGGTTAAACCAACTCTACGAACGAACACCAGGGGATGAAACGGGCAGGATGGGGAGCGTTGACCCCGAAGTGCCTTTCCGGTCGTGGCCGTTGCTCCCCCTCCTCCGCACTCCGGGGACGATGCCACCACGCCTGCCAGCGCCAGAACGGCTAACGCAGCTGAGGCAAGTGGCCTGTCCGGGGCTCCTCCTGCAGCCGCGGCACCAAGCCCTTGGCCAGCGCCCGCGGCGACCGCAACCCTGCCCGAGGCCATGGCGGAGAAGGTGGCGGAAAGGGTGGCCGAGATGCGGGCGCTGGGGGTGCGCTGGGGGGAACGCACCGTGCTCGATGCCGTGGATCTGCGCCTCCTGGCCGGCGAACGACTGGTGGTGGTAGGCCCCTC
>Ga0114972_10002341_pt1 | contig 14170 bp, 12 predicted proteins | sample M_140807_EF_Meta_FD_87354 | JGI IMG/M metagenome (GOLD analysis project Ga0114972, IMG submission 87354) | Freshwater microbial communities from Lake Montjoie, Canada to study carbon cycling - M_140807_EF_MetaG | ecosystem: Environmental > Aquatic > Freshwater > Lake | place: Lake Montjoie... | reverse complement strand
TCTCTTCGAGGTCTTGCCGCGTGATGCGGATCTGGCTCTGCACGACGCGCTGCATGAGCTTTCCTTCAACGATTTGCTGGCGAATTTCCTGCCGATATTCGGCGTCGGTCATCCCTGACTGCCGGCCGATGTCTGCGAGGAGCTGCGCTTGGGTGACGCCGTTCATCTGGGCGATGCGCTCCACGGTGGCGTCGACGTCACGCGGGGTCACGTTGATGCTCGCGCGCTTCGCCGCCTGGGCCTCGAGCTCCTCGTCCACCAGCCGCTCGAGGAGTTGCTGGTAGATTTTGTTCTCCGCCGGGATGCATTGGGGCGTGCCGATAGGGCAGCGCGCGTGCAGCTGCGTCAGAAAAGGTCGCGCGCGCGATTGGAGATCCGTCAGCAAAATCGCGCGGTCACCGATGACGGCGACGATTTTTTCGACGACCACGGCGTGCGCTTCGAGCGCGGTCACCGACGTCGCGGCAAACGCAGCGAGGCCCCAAAGTGCGGCGGCGAGTCGGGGTCGGCGGGAAACCATGGGCGGCTGGGACAGCTAACGCTGCGCGGGCGCGGGCGCAACGGGTGCGGAGCGGTGCCGGCTCGGGTGGCGGGCGTCAGACGACCCGGCGACCGCGAACGTAGCTCCGGGAGACGCCGAGGTCATCGGTGTCGAAGATGAGCGCCGCGAGGGCCGCGTCGAGCGTGGCAACGGGCCGCCGCAGCGGAACGACGACGACGTCGGCGTCCTTTCCCGTTTCGAGGCTGCCGGTGGTGGCCGCGCAGCCGAGCACCTCTGCACCTCCGAACGTTGCGAGCCGAAGCAGTTTCGCCGGGGTGACCGGGCTTCCGAGGGCGAGCGCGTTGTCGTAGGCGCTCGCCATCGCACGGCGGATCGAGAAACTGCGGCCAGCGGCAACGTCGCTCCCGAGGCCGACCCGCACGCCGCGCTCCTCGAGAGGGCTCAGCCGCATTCGGCCACTGCCAAGGAAGAAGTTCGAATCGGGGCAGTGCGCGACCGTCGCGTCCGTCTCGCCCAGGCGGTCCCAGTCTCGTTTCCCGAAGTGAATCGCGTGCGCGAGGATCGTGCGCGGCCCGAGGAGGCCGGCGCGGTCGTACACGTCGAGGTAGCTCGATGCGTAGGGGTGGGCGCGTAAGGTCGCTTCGCCTTCACGCTCGTTCTCGGCGACGTGCGTCTGGATGGGAAGCTCGTGCTCGTTCGCGAGCTCGCCCGCCGCTTTCAACATCGAGCGCGAGCAACTCAGCGCGAAGCGGGGCGTCACGGCGAAACGGAGTCGATCGTGGTCGTGGCCGTGCCAGCGTCGCACCAGTTTCCGCGACGCGTCGAGCGCGGCTTTGGTATCGAGCCGCAGTGCTGCGGGGCAGCGGCGCTCCATCCAGGTGAGTCCCACGATGCCCCGCAGTCCTGCGGTGTCGAGCGCGGAGAAGCAGAGGTCGGTGGCGGCCGGGCTCGACGATGAAAACAGCGCGACGGTGGTGGTGCCCGCGTGGAGCAGACGACCGACGAGTTCGGCGGCGACGGATTTCGCATAGGCGCGGCGGGTGAAGCGCGCTTCCTCTGGAAATACGCTGTTCTCGAGCCAGTCCAGAAGTGGTCCCGTGGCGCAGCCGATGATCCGAGTCTGCGGAAAATGGGCATGCGTATCGACGAATCCCGGTGCCAGGAGCGCTGGGCGAACGTCGTCCACTTCGCCTTGGTAGCGGGCCGCTCGGTAGGCCCCGGCGTAACGAATCGCGCCCGTGCCATCGACGAGCAGGAGCCCATCCGGCTCGAACAGCGTGCCGCCATCGGCAAGCGGAGTGACGAGCGCGCCGCGCAGCGCGAGCGCCATGGGCTCGCCCGGGGCTTTGTGGTGCACGCGGGACATGCGGACAACGTTAGCTACGCTACCCTGCCATTGCCGCATTTCCAGCCGAGCTTCGGCGACGTTCTCGTGCGGCCAATCACCGGAGGATGAGATCTTCGGTCTTGGCCCACCCGAACGCCATGCCGTCGGGCGCTTGGGTCATGAGGAGCGCCCAGCTGCCGACGAGGCGCACCATCTGCAGCCGCGCGCCTTTTTCCACGAGGCGCGTTGTCGGCGCGTCGTCGTCGGCGCGATCGCGCAACTCGACGGCGCGGCGCGTGACCACGACACCTCGCCCTTGGAGCTCCTCTACCTTGGGCCGCTCGCCTCGTGCTTCTCGTTCACGTTCTTTCTCGTACTTCTCGACGAACTCGTCGGGCACGAGCTTGTCGCCGTGGTCGTGGTCGTTGCTATCGTCATCGCCCGAGAGGGCGCGAAAGCGGCGCACGCCGAGCGGTTCGGGGTCGCCGATCGCGACGCCGCGCGCCCGTAGGGTCTCCGCGATGCCCCGGTGTGCGGCATCGACCTCCGGCTTGCCTCGAAGCCAATCGTCGACCGGTCCCACAAACGATGCGGCGACGATGCCGAGCGTTGCGAGCACCATCAGCGTCGTCAGTCGATCCACGGCGGCGCGTACGTCCGGAGGGACCTTCGTCCGCGCCTCGCTGCGGCCGGCCCATGGCCCTCGGTCCGGTGTTCCTTGTTCGGGCCCCTGGCTCATCGTTTGCTCCGGCCCCTCAGCGTTTTCCGGGCTTCGGTGGCTTGGGCGCCTTTCCGGGTTTCACGGGCTTTGCGGGCTTGCCAGGCTTCGCCGCCGTCTCGGCAGGTGCGGCGCTTGTGGAAGGTGCCGCTTCGTCGGGCGTCCGCTCCACGCGTTGCTGGCGCAGCTCGTCGAGCCGCTTGGTGTCGTCCGGGCGGCTCTTCGCGAGGTCGGTCTTCTCCGCGGGATCGGCTGCGAGGTCGAACAAAGTCAGGGCGATCTTGCCGTTCTTTTGCTCGAATCCCGTGAGCTTCAGCGGCCAGTCGATCACCGCGACGCGGCGGTTCCCGTGCGCCAGAAACGCCGGGCGCACGAGCGTGTCGCCCCGAAGCGCGGGGACGAGCGATACGCCCGGGAGACCTTGCGCTTGTGCTCCCGCAAGCTCCATGACGGTCGCTGCGACGTCGAACACACTGACGGCCGTCTCGATACGCCGGGGCTTCACGCCCACGCCGGCGACGAGCATCGGTACGTGCAGGACCTCGTCGAAAACCTGAGCGCCGTGGCCCGTGGAGCCGTGCTCCCCGAACGCTTCGCCGTGACTGCCGTGAACGAGCCAAAGCGTACGGTTCGAGCGTGCGCTCTTGCCGACGGCCTCGACGAGCCGCCCCAACTCACGATCGATGTACGCGATTTCTCCCACGTAGAGGTTTGCGTCGCCGGTGCCGAACGACAAACCGGGATGAGGCAGATAGCGCGCATGCGCGTCGAAGAGGTGCACCCACAAGTAGAGCGGTTTGTCTCCGCCTGCGAGCTCGGCGTGTGCGGCAATGGCCGCGTCGATCGCGCGCGCCCCCGTGACGCGGCGCTCCGGATGGTTGTCGTGGAAGGCCGAGTCATCGAAGACCTCGAAGCCTTGCGCAAAGCCGCGATCGCGCCGAAGCCAGGTGAACGAGGTGACGGCGCCGGTTCGGTACCCCGCGCGCCCGAGGCGCTCCGCGAGCATGTCGGGCTTGTCGTCGAGTACCGGCCATTCCCCGGTCGCATGCGGCGTGTCGCTCAGCGCTCGGCCTGAGACCATGGGCACGAGGGCCCGCTGCGTGTCGGCTGCGACGGCGTACGCGTGCTCGAAGACGGCCCCCGTCGCGGCGAGCTTCTCGAGGTTCGGGGTCGTCTTTTTCGCGTAGCCGTAGAGGGAGGTGCGATCGGCACGGACGGTGTCGAGCGTGACCACGATGATGTCCGGGCGCTCCCCGCTTGGGGCGGGCACGCCTTCCGAAGCCGTGCCGCTCGCCGCGCTCGTTGCGGTTGCGTTCGCGGAAGCCGCGGCCCCCGTGGCGGACGCCGCCGGCGTCGAGGAGGGCGCACCGCCATCGTGCCGTTCGACGGCCGGGGGGTCCTGCCCGTCGCAGTCCGAGTCGAGCCCGTCGCCAGGCACTTCCTCGGCCCCGGGATGGCGTGCGGGCGCTCCTTCGTCGCAGTCGTTGCCCCCGAAGTGCGCGCCGTGACCGTCCCCGTCGCGATCGCTCCATCGCTCGAGCACCCCGAGCACGGCGCCCGCGACGCCGCCGCTCTGCGAGACGAGGCGCGTCGCGCTCGAGGACTCCACGCGTACGCTGCCGGCGATGACCGTAAAGGCCGCGAGCGGCAGTCCCACGACGGCGAGTGCGCGGCGCAGCGCATCCGGCAGCCGGCTTGAAAACGCCAACGCTCCAAGCGTGATAAAAATCAACACATCGAGCGCCCCCGCTCGCAACGGCGCCCCCTCCGCGCCGCCCCGCACGAGCGGCGACGCGCTCACGGCGACCGCCACCAAGGCCGCGAGCGCGGGGACCGCGGCGAGCCAAGCCTTCGGAGTGCCCTTCGCTCGGAGTCGCTCGCCGACATCGACGAGCCGCCACGCGGCGATCGCGGCGCCGAGCAACACGGCTACGCCGACGATGCCGAACGCGGCTCCGCCGAGTCCGCGGTGGTGCGTCTTGTCGTGCAGGATTGCGCCGAGAACTCCGAGCGCAACGGCGGAGAAGCTCGCCCACAAGGCCGCTGCCGACGCGAGCGAGCCCACGGCGTTTCGGCCCACGACGCCACGAAATCCGCGCGCCGCTCGGGGCACGAGCCAGGCCACGGGTACGAGGACGCAGCTGCCCACCGCGGCCGCGATGAGCCACGAATCCGCGAAGGGCGCACCGAGCCCTGCCGCGCGCAGGCCGGCGGGGATGGCGGCGACGGCGGCCGCGAGCCAACCCCGTCCGCTCACTTCTCCGAAGGCCGCGAGCCTCGGCGTCGGCTCCGATTCAGGCGAATCGCTCACAGCGCGTGTGTTAGCAGCGCTGAACCGACGGGGGCGAGATTTTCCACCTCCGCGGGCGCTCTCAGCGGCGCACGGGCAGCTCGATTCGGAACCGTGCCCCGTTCGGTGCGCATGCGTGCAGTCGAATGTGCCCCCCGTGCTCGTGCACGATCTCCTGCACGATGCTGAGCCCGAGGCCGCTGCCTACCTCGCGTGGCTTGGTCGTGAAGTAGGGCTCGAAGACCCGCGCGAGATTTTCCGGCGCGATGCCCGGCCCGTCGTCCGCGACGTCGATGACGAGGGTGTCCGGCGTCGCCTCGGTCCCGATGCGAATCGTGCCGCCTCGCCCGGCGAGCGCGTGAGCCGCATTGGTGAGCAGGTTCACAAACACCTGCAACAGGAGGGACTCTCGCGCCTCGATGACCCCACTCCCGTTGAAGGCGCGATCCAGCGAAACGTCGCCGTCGCGCCGAAGGTGCGCCGTGAGTTCGATCGCCCGTTCGATGACGTGATGGACGTCAACCCGCGTGAACGTTCGTGCCGCGGGCTTCGAGTAATCGATCAGCTCTCGCGTGAAGCGTCGAATGCGGTTCGCGGCTTCGACGATCCGTCCGAGTCGCTCGTGGTCACGCGGCTCGAGTCGATCGCGCAGGCGCTCCGACAAACCCTCCGCGTACGACAAAATGGCGGTGAGGGGGTTGTTGACCTCGTGCACGACCTCCGCGACGTTGCGTCCAATCGAGGCGAGCTTCTCGAGGTCCCAAAGGTCTCCCGCGGGCGAGTCGTTCTCGTGCGAGGTCGCCGTACGGCCAACCGATGCTTCGAGGTCCAGGATGCGCGTCTCGCCGACGTAGGGGATCGTCTCGTAGCGCGTGATGCTGCCGATCTTGCGAACGATCGCCGACATCCGATCCACTTCGCTCCCGATGTTGTGAAGCGCTCGGGCCGTCCGTTCGTCGTCCGTTCCCCGCTTCGTGAGCAGCGTCGCGTAGCCCGCGATCGCCGTGAGGGGCTGATTCAGCTCGTGAGCCGTCGCGCCTGCGAGTTCGGTCACGACCGAATGCTTCTCTTGCTCCGCGAGCCTCCGGTTTGCGTCCGTGAGCGAGGCCTCCATCCGTCGCCGCGGCCGCAAATCGGTGAAGACGCCCACCGAGCCGACGGCGCGCTCTCGGTGCATGAGCAGCGCGGCAGAGAGCGTCACCGGAATGCGTTCGCCACCTTTTGACAGCAATTCCGTCTCGTAGCCGTGAAGTTCCCCAGGCGCGAAGTGCTCTGGATCACGGATCCGTCGCATGACCTCCCGAGCCGACCCTTCGGGGTAAAGCTCGCGAACGTTCAACGTGCCGACCACCTCGTGCGCCGCGTAGCCATAAAGCCGCTCGGCCGCGGGGTTGAAGAGCTGCACGTTTCCTTCCATGTCCGCACAGACAATCGCGTCCACGGAGCTGTCGATGACGCGCTGCAGGAACTCTTTGGTTCGAGTGAGCTCCCGTTCGAGCGCTCGCTCGTTCGTCACGTCGCGCAGACCGACGATGATGCCGCTCTCTTCGCGCAGCGCTCCGTTGAAGGTGAGGTTCAAGATCCGGCGAGCGCCCGCGCCCGTCAGAAACGGCAGGTCTGCGCTCGGCGGCAGTGCGCCGCGTACGAAGCCCAGAGCGACCTCTGCGTAGCGCGCGAGACCGTCTTCTTCGATGAACGCCTCGAGCCGTGCGGCACGAAGCTCCGCCGAACTGCGCGCGAGGAGCGTGCACGCAGCCTGGTTGCAATAGAGGATCTCGCCTGTTGCCTCGACGACGAGCAGGCCGTCGGGGCTCGCCGCGAAGAACGCGGCGTAGCGCTGGAGCGAGAGGAGCCGCAGTTCGGGTGGAAGCCTATCGACGCTCGCCGGAGCCGGCTCTTCGACGCTCTCGAGGTGGCTGCCTGGTGGCGAGCTCGAGCTCATTCCGGCTCGAAAAGCTCCGCTTGCGGAGCTGCGCGCCCGGCCGGAATGGCGCGCCCGAGGTGTTGGTACGCTTTGCGCGTCGCGACCCGACCGCGCGGCGTCCGCCCGATGAAGCCCTGCTGCAGGAGGTACGGTTCGTACACCTCTTCGATGGTGTCGCGCGCTTCGCTCATCGCGGCGCCGAGCGTGTCGAGGCCGACCGGCCCACCGTCATAGTCGTCGACGATCACCGACAAGAGGCGTCGGTCCATCGTGTCGAGCCCGGCGTCGTCGATCTCGAGCCTGTCGGCGGTGAGCTTGGAGATCTTCTCGTCGACGCTTCCCGTGCCGAGCACTTCGGCGAAGTCCCGAACGCGGCGCAGAAGCCGGTTCGCGATTCGAGGGGTACCTCGCGAACGGCGGGCAACTTCGAGCGCTCCGCTCGCTTCGAGCGGAACGCCGAGCAGCCGAGCACTGCGCTCCACAATCGCGACGAGCTCCTCGACGGGGTAGTAGTCGAGCCGCATCACGTAGCCGAAGCGCGAGAGGAGCGGCGCGCTGAGCAGACCGGTGCGGGTGGTCGCTCCGACGAGGCAAAATGGCTTGAGCTGCAACTTGAGGCTCGATGCGAACGCGCCGTCCCCGGTGACGATGTCGATCTCGAAGTCCTCGATCGCGGGGTAAAGGCTCTCCTCGACCGCCATGTTCAAGCGGTGGATCTCGTCGATGAAGAGGACATCGCCCGGCTCGAGTTTGGTCAGCAGCCCCGCGAGCGCCCCCTTGTGCTCGAGGGCCGGACCGCTCGTCGAGTGGACCTGGACGCCCATTTCCTTCGCGAGAATGTAAGCGAGGGTGGTCTTGCCAAGGCCTGGGGGACCGCAGAGCAGCGTGTGATCGAGGGGCTCGCCGCGGCGCCGCGCGGCCTCGACAAAGACTTTCAAGTTGTCGACGTGCTTTCTCTGGCCGACGTAGTCGTCGAAGCGACCGGGTCGGAACAGGCGGTCGAAGCGATCGTCGTCGCCCGACGCCGAAGATGAGACAAGCCGTTCGGACATGATGGGTCACGGCATCGTGCGCGAATCCGTTCGAGCCGGCAAGGACCGTCCGGGCGCGCTATGCTCACGCTCGTGGCATCCACCGACGACGCTCCTCCCAAAGCGGGTCCTCGCGCGCCTCGCCTCGTCGCCGGGGTGGACTACTACCTCGAGAACGGCAACCTGGTCTTTACGGCGAACTACCACCTGAAGCGCGGATTTTGCTGCAATTCCGGCTGCCGGCACTGCCCGTACAAGGAAGGTGGGATGCCGAAGGTCGACGTCGAGATCGTGGGTGTCGAGCGAAAACCGCCACAGTGATTCCGCCACAGTGATTCCGACGGTTCAACGGACTCAGCGGCCGGCGAAGCTCGTCTTTTGCTTCGCAAGGAAAGCGCTCATGCCCGTGCGCTGATCCTCGGTGCCGAAGAGCGCTGCGAACGCTTGCCGTTCGAGCTCGCAGGCGGGCCCGAGGGAGGCTTCCGTGCCGAGCAGCATGGCGCGTTTGGCTGCCGTTACCGCAAGGGGGCCGACCGCCGCGATCTGTGCCGCGACCTTGCCGGCGCGCTCGAGCAATTCCGCCGCGGGCACCACCTCGTTGACGAGTCCGATTCGCAGCGCTTCTTCGGCCGCGACCATGCGGCCCGTGAAGACCAGCTCGCGCGCGCGGCCGACGCCCACGCGACGTGCCAACCGCTGCGTTCCTCCGAAGCCGGGGATGACGCCCAGCGTGACCTCCGGCAAGCCGACTTTCGCGGTGTCGGCGGCGTAGATGAAGTCGCAGGCGAGCGCGAGCTCGAGTCCGCCGCCGAGTGCGAAACCGTTGACCGCGGCGATCACGGCAAACGGTGCGGCTTCGATGCCGGCGCAGAGCGCGTGCCCCGCCTCGGAGAAGCGTGCCGCCTCGGTCGTCGTCATCGTGGCCATCGCGGCGATGTCCGCGCCGGCGACGAAGGCCTTGCCGGCACCCGTGAGGAGGACCGCGCGCGTCGCGCACGAAGGCTCCCCCGTCGTGCTCTCGCGGACGAGCATCGCGAAGGTCGACGCGAGTTCCGAGACGACCTCTGCCGACAGGGCGTTCAGCTTGTCGGGTCGGTTGATGGTGAGCGTCGCGACGTGGCCGCTCTGCGTTCGTTCGACAAATCCCATGATCAAGCCTTCTTTCCGGTGGCGTCGTACGTGTAGAAGCCGCGGCCCGTCTTCTTGCCGAGCCAGCCCGCCGCGACGAGGTTGCGGAGCATCGTCGGCGCGCGGTACTTCGAGTCGCCGATCTCGCGGTGCAAGACCTCTGCGATGGCGAGCACCGTGTCGAGCCCGATGAGATCCGAGAGTTCGAGCGGTCCCATCGGGTGGTTGAGCCCGAGCTTGACGCCTTGGTCGATGTCCTCTGCCGTCGCGACGCCTTCCTGCAGCGCGAAACACGCCTCGTTGAGCAACGGGATGAGCACGCGGTTGACGATGAAGCCCGGGTAGTCGTTCGCGACGACGACGGTTTTCCCCATGCGCTCCGCAGCCGCGCGCACGGCGGTGTACGTCTCCTCGGAGGTTTGGATCCCTCGCACGAGCTCGCACAATTTCATCAGCGGAACGGGGTTCATGAAGTGCATGCCCATCACGCGCGCCGGGCGCTTGGTCGCAGCGGCGAGCTTCGTGATCGAGATGGAGGACGTGTTGCTCGCGAGGATCGCGTGCTCTGGGAGCGCCGCGTCGTAGGCTTGCAAGAGCTTCACCTTGAGCTCGAAGTTTTCGGTCGCGGCTTCGACGGCCAGGTCGACCGTCGCGAACGCGCTCGGTCCAGCAGCGGGGGTGATTCGCTGTGCGATCGCGTCGCGCTCTTCCGCGGAGAGCTTGCCCTTCTCGACGAGCTTGCCGAGCTGGCCCACGATCGTCGCTTTGCCCTTTTCCGCGAGCGCGAGGTTCGCGTCCGCCAACGCGACGCGGTAGCCGCTCGCGGCGGCGACTTGCGCGATGCCGCGTCCCATTTGCCCCGCTCCGATCACCCCGAAAGTCTCGAGCGTTTCGTTCGACATGGGCGACCCCTTAGCAGAGCCGGGTCGGTGCCGCACCTGGCTGCCGGCGCCCTTGGACGCCGCCGTCAGTGGGGGAGCTCGGCGAGCCCGCTCGGCGGCGGTGTCCCAAGTAGCCGGTCGAGTTCGCCCCGCTTCTCCAGTTGGGCCATGTCGTCGTAGCCGCCAATGGGCGCGCCGTTGATGAAGATTTGCGGAACGGTGGTGCGCCCGGTGGTGTCGATGAGCCAGTTGCGGAGGTCCGCGCGGTCGTCGGCCTGGACCTCGGTGAAGGTTGCGCGCTTGGCCGTCAGGAGCCGTTTTGCCACGACGCAGTAGCCGCAGAAACGGGTCGTGTAGATCGTGACGTGGGCAAGGGGTAGCTCGGACACGCGCGAAGTATAACCGTGATAGCCTCCCGCGCCATGCAAGAGCAGGGGGTCCTCCGACTCGAGAAGTTTGCCGCCGAGGCAAAGCAGCTCGTCGCGGGCGCGCAGGCGCTGGCGGACGAGCGCGGCCACAGCGAGGTGCTGCCGCTTCACGTCCTCGCGCGCGCGCTCGAGCGGAGTTCCGGAGTCGCCGCGGTGTTTCGCAGCGCCGGCGCCGACCCGCGCGAACTCGTTGAGCTCTGCGACCGAGCGCTCGGCAAGCTCGCGCGCGGAGGAGGCGTCGCCTACGTCAGCCCGCGCCTGCTCGACTTGCTCGATCGCGCCAAGCGCGAAGCCGTTCGCGACGCCGTCGAGGAAGTGGGCACAGCGCAGCTTTTGAACGCGATTTCACAGGAAATTCGCGGTCAGGTGGGGGACATTCTCGCGCAGTTTGCGATCGGTCCGGGCGGCCTCCGGGACCACCTCCTGGAACTGGAGCGCACGCCGAAGGCCTCCGCCACCGCCGGAACCGCGAAGGCGTCCGACCGCGGCGAGTTCGTCCGTGATTTGGTCGCCGCTGCCCGCGCCGGCGAGTTCGGCGCCGTCATCGGTCGCGACGCGGAGTTGCGCCGGTTGCTCCAGATCGTGGAGCGTCGCGCGAAGAACCACCCTCTCATCGTGGGCGAGCCAGGCGTCGGAAAGACGACGCTCGTGCGCGCGTTCGCCAAGCGCCTCGCGACGGGCGATGTCCCAACGAACCTGGCGGGGGCTCGGCTGTGGGAGCTCGACACCGGTGCGTTGGTCGCGGGGGCGAAGCTTCGCGGGGAGCTCGAAGCGCGCCTGAAGACCGTCGTCGAGCGGTTGATTGCGTCGCACGCCAGCGAGGCGATCTTGGTCGTCGAAGAACTGCACAGCTTGTTCGCCGGCGGCATCACCGGCTCGGGCATCGGCGAGCTCTTGAAGCCGCTCCTGGAGCGTGCCGACGTGCGCATTCTCGCGACCACCACGGTGGACGGTCTGCAGAAGATCGAAGAGCGCGATCCCGCCATCGTGCGGCGCTTCGCGAGCTTCGTCGTCGAGCCTGCGTCACCCGAACTCGCGCAGCAGATCCTGCGCGGCATCGCCGTGCGCTTCGAGCGGCACCACCACCTGCAAATTGCCGAAGGCGCCGTGCGCGCGGCCGTCACGCTCGCGCGTCGTTACTTGGCCGACCGTGCCTTGCCCGATTCTGCCGTCGATTTGCTCGACGAGACCTCGGCCCGCAAGCGCGTGGAGGTCGATGGTCTACCGACGGAAGAGGACGCCTCGATGCGAAGGCTCGAGGCGCTCGACGCGCAGCTCGCGGGGCTCGCCGACGACCCGACGGCACTCGGTGGCCGCGTTCGCGCCGAGTTCGAAGCGGAGGCTGCCGGGCTTCGTCCGAAGGTCGCCGAGCTGCGGGCGAAGCTCGAGACGCGGCGTGGTGTGATGGCGGCACTGCAGATGCTCCGGAAGGAGCACGAGCAAGCGGTCGCCGAGCTCGCGTTGGTGCGCGAGCAGAAGAACTTCGCCCGGGCGTACGAACTCGAGCACGTGAGCCTCCCCGAGCTCGCGGCGCGGCTCGGCGCGGCCGAGGCCAAGGCCCAAGAGAGCGGCGCTCGGACCGCGCCCTTGCTGCTCGACGAGAATGACGTTGCCGTCACCGTGAACGAGTGGACCGGGATCCCCGTTGCGAGGATGCTCGAGGGCGAAGCCGAAAAGCTCCTCAAGATGGAGCTGCGCCTGGCCGAGCAGGTCATCGGGCAAGACGAGGCGTGTGCCGCGGTGTCGCGCGCCGTTCGTCGTGGTCGCGTGGGCCTGCGCGACCCGGGAAAGCCCATCGGGTCGTTTCTGTTTCTCGGCCCGAGCGGCGTTGGAAAAACCTACTTCGCAAAGAAGCTCGCCGAGTTCTTGTTCGACGACGAGCAGGCGCTGACGCGGCTCGACATGAGCGAGTTCATGGAGAAGCACATGGCCCAACGGCTCATCGGCTCTCCGCCTGGCTACGCCGACAGCGAGCAGGGAGGATTCCTCACCGAGGCCGTTCGCCGCCGACCCTACAGCGTGTTGCTCTTCGACGAGGTCGAGAAGGCGCACGCCGACGTCTTCAACTTGCTGTTGCAGTTGCTCGACGACGGGCGCCTCACGGACGGCCGCGGCCGCACGGCGGACTTCTCGAACACGGTCGTCGTGATGACCTCAAACATCGGCTCCAAGCGCATTCTCGAGGCCGATCCCAAGCTCTTCGAGAGCGACGAGGGGCGAGAGGCGCTGCGTGATGTCGTCCAGACGGAGCTCGCGGCGTTCTTTCGGCCCGAGCTTTTGAACCGCATCGACGACGTCGTCGTCTTCAAGGGACTGCAGAAAAAGGACCTTCGCGGCATCGTCGACGGCGAGCTCGGGCGTCTCTCGAAGATGCTCGCGGAGCGCGACATGAAGCTCCGGTTGACGGACGCCGCGAAGGACCGCCTCGTCGAGCTTGGCTACGAGCCCGCGCTCGGCGCCCGGCCTTTAAAGCGCGCCATGCTGCGGGAACTCCAGAACCCGCTCGCGCAGGCCATTCTCGAAGGCGGCGCGCTTTCTTCCGGCACCATCGCCGTCGACGTCGGCCCAAGCGGACTTGTGTTCACGCAGGCTCAATGAGGCCGCCGCGGCACCGCGTGCGGCGTGGCGATCCGCACTGAACGGGCATTCCGTAACACGAATTCTCGACGAACGAAGCGCGCGGACCGCTTGCCATCGCCCCAAAAATCCGTATGCTGCCTCTCCCCTCGGGTGGCTTCGCCCGTGGTTTCGTTCAAAGGCAGGATCATGTACGCGGTCATCAAGACGGGCGGTAAGCAGTATCGGGTTTCCGAAGGCGATACGCTCCACGTGGAAAAGCTCAACGGAAACCCTGGCGATGCAGTCAGCTTCGACGAGGTTCTCCTGGTCGGCGGCGGAGAAGCCGTCAAGGTTGGAAAGCCCACCGTCAAGGGTGCGAGCGTGAAGGCTCAGATCCTGTCGCAGGAGCGGGACAAGAAGATCATCATCTTCAAGTTCCGTCGCCGGAAGAACTACCGCCGGAAGCAGGGTCATCGTCAGCCCTTCACCGCGCTCAAGATCACCGGCATCACCGGCTGATTCAACCGGAACAGTTTAGGAGAAAGCCATGGCTCATAAAAAAGGCGGCGGCTCATCGCGCAACGGGCGTGACTCGAAGGCCCAATACCGCGGCATCAAGACCCACGACGGCGAGATCGTCACGGCGGGTTCGGTCCTGGTTCGCCAGGTCGGCGGCACCTTCGCGGCGGGACACAACGTCGGCGTCGGCAAGGATTTCACGCTGTTCGCGCTCGCGGACGGAACGGTGAAGTTCCACTGGCGCGACCGCGCCAAGCGCCAAGTCTCGATCGTCACGGCGTGATCCCGCCGCAAAAGCGGACTCGAGAGGCTGCAGCCGACGCTGCGGCCTTTCGTCGTTTGTGCGCGGTATTTGGGGGCACGAGGGGCCCCACACCCCGGTGCGTTAGCGAGCCTTGCAAAAGATGCATTACGATGCTTGATTTGCAAGGATGTGGAAGCGTCTGATCGAAGCTCGCGTCGCCGAGGCGCTCGCCGAGGCTCCCGCGGTGGCGCTCCTCGGCCCGAGGCAGTCGGGCAAGACCACGCTCGCCCTCGAGCTCGGCGCATCGCGACCGAGCCTCTACCTCGATCTCGAGGCCCCCTCGGATCTCGCCCGCCTCGACGACGCGGAGGGCTTCCTTCTGGCGCATCGCCACGAGCTTGTCATCCTCGACGAGGTCCACCGCCTCCCGGGGCTCTTTCCCGTGTTGCGTGGGCTCATCGACCAGGCACGTCGCGCGCGCCGCAGGTCGGGGCTTTACCTGCTCCTCGGCTCGGCAGGCCTCGACCTCCTCGCGCAGTCGGGGGAGACGCTCGCGGGTCGGATCGCCTACCTCGAGCTCGGGCCGCTGCAGGTGCGCGAGGTCGGCGCAGCGAACCTC
>Ga0114972_10002340_pt1 | contig 14176 bp, 15 predicted proteins | sample M_140807_EF_Meta_FD_87354 | JGI IMG/M metagenome (GOLD analysis project Ga0114972, IMG submission 87354) | Freshwater microbial communities from Lake Montjoie, Canada to study carbon cycling - M_140807_EF_MetaG | ecosystem: Environmental > Aquatic > Freshwater > Lake | place: Lake Montjoie... | reverse complement strand
TGGTTGATGGGCAATTCGATTGTGACCCCGCAATAAATGCCGATGCGCTGGCAGCCCTTGTTGCCGAAAATGACACCCTGCCTGATGATGTAAGTGTAGAGCTGGTTGATAGGGTAGGAGATGTCGTAAAACTTTTTAAAGTGGAGCGGGAAGCGGGGGGGGTTATAGATTGGGGAAGGAGGGAATTTGTTTTTATTTGCGAGGTGGAAGAGAAAAACGTATTCGAGGGGGAAAGGGAGCCGAACAAAAGAGTGGGGGATAGACTCGGAGAATTTGAAGGGGAAGTTCTGGGGGAGAAAAATCCGGAAACAGTTGATTGCCCTTCAATGGATGGCGACAGACTCATTGAAACGGTTGGGGAAGGCGAAACAGTGCAAGTCGCGACCAGAGGAAAGGAAACCCGACATGTATGAAAGGCGAGCGGCAAATACTGAGACAAGGAGGAAGACCAAATTCCAGAACCATCATAAATAGAAGAAGGGCCAGTCCAACCCATCACAGAGGGGCTGTCGAGAGTTGTGTCGGCGTAAAGCAAACCCAACCCTCTCCCGGCCGCATCTTGGCTACTTCCCAATGTTGGAAGCTTTAACCCAGATCCTACAAATGAGGACAAATAACCCCCAGTGTTATTAAGCACTGAAATGACGAGGTAGTATGTCAGAAGGGATGGGTCTGAAAGTGTCGCCGCGACAGAGCTGTTAGCTGCAACATGGAGCTCTACAGAAGATGTGCCAGGTGACAATGAAACCGGAAGCGGGGGCTCAAGGGGAAGAGTCAAACGATAAGACGGCTGAGAAGCTAACCCTACAACCCCTGCCGTAGTATATAGGGGGATACTAAGATCTGGTACATCGTCCGCGTATGAATAAAGGAGCGTAGAGCCAGAGGTCGACGAAATAATAAATTCGTTCGGTATCGATTTAGAAAGTGTAGTGGCCAAAGAACCATAGGAGTCAGCCAGGTTGTAGCCGGTCAACAGACCCGGCTCCTCTGGAGTATACGGCGAGGAAGGGAGGGCGTTTGCATAAAGCTCAAGAAGAACTCTCAATCTCGGGGAAGCGGGGGGGGTAGCAGGAATAACAATGCCGCCAAGTTCAATGGATACCGCAGAAATTGCAACGAAACTCGAGTAGCCCCCGGTAGATGTACCGTTATATACCAATGAACCCGAGGATGAAATAAGACTGGGGAATTTAAAGGGCTGTGCCGCTGCACTGACAGCAGAAGAAGAAAATCCACGACTTGCGAGGGTCGACGAGGTGTATCCTAGACTAGGAAGAAGCCCCCCTTGTAACACAGGATTCAATCCTACAGAGGCGTTTAAAACCGATGGTGTTCTCCAGGGAGTTCCATCACAACCAGTAGTGTCGTACAAGGGATTTTCAGCCCACACCCCGATCGGGGAAGTTGTTGAAGAAAAACTTGCGTCCCCAGAAGCCCGAAAAGTCAATTCGCCATAAAGACGCCTCCAAATAAGTGGAACAGAAACATTTTTAAAGACCAATGGCGTCGAAGTAAGCATACGACGGGTCTTGTGTAGTGGATTTATCAGATTTTGAAGAGCCCTAACGCGTCTACCGGAATTCGAAAAGTTACTAGAGCTTGGTGAGTGTGATGATGAAATAGAAATGGACGTGGTCGCAATGCTGCTGGGCGATAGCGTAAAAGAATTTGAGAACGATGGACTTGAAGTTGAGCTTTTACTAAATGTTCCGTTCCCCGATGCTGTTGAAGAGAAAGTAGGGCTCTTAGATTGACTAGAAGAAGGGGTGAGTGACGGGGTTACACTCGTTGAAGTTGAAAATGATCCAGTCTTACATGAACTCGCTGACAGTGAAGTGGAGCGAGTTATGGATGGGCTCAAGGTCGAGCTTCTAGTGTATGTTCCGGAACCAGAAAAGGATGACGAGTATGAAGAACTCCTAGAGCGACTAGGAGACGGTGTAAATGTTGGCGTCAGACTTGTTGAAGCTGTAATAGACGAAGACCTACAAGAACTTGTCGTCAAGGACGGCGAACGACTGATAGATGGACTGGAGGTCGTGCAACTGCTGAGTGTAGAATTTAATGATACCGAGGAAGTAAATGTTGGACTTCTAGAACGACTCGGGGATGACGTTAAAGAGGGAGTTACACTCGTTGAGGCAGTGAAAGACGATGATCTGCATGAACTAGCGGTCAGTGAAGTGGAGCGGGATATGGATGGGCTCAAGGTCGAGCTTCTAGTGTATGTTCCGGAACCAGAAAAGGATGACGAGTATGAAGAACTCCTAGAGCGACTAGGAGACGGCGTAAATGTTGGCGTCAGGCTCGTTGAAGCTGTAACAGACGAAGACCTACAGGAACTTATCGTTAACGAAGTAGAGCAAGAAAAGGATGGGCTTGGCGGAGAGCTTTTACTAATAGTCCCATTTCCAGTAATGGACGATGAGTAAATGGAACTTAAAGTATGACTGAGGGAGGCTGTAAGAGACGATGAAAGGCTTGAAATTGAGGTCTCTGTCATCGTCCTACAGGAACATACCGTTATTGTCGGAGAGCTACTGATTGATGAGCACGGGGACACACTTCCACTGAATGTCCCAGATCCAGAAAAGGAGGATGAGTAAGAAGGACTTTTAGAACGACTAGGAGATGACGTTAAGGAAGAAGTAAGTGTTGTTGAGGGGGAAAAAGATGAAGAAACGCATGAACTTGTTGTTAAGGTTGTTGATCGACTTACGAACGAAGTCGGGGAAGTGCTCCTACTCGAACTCCCGTTGCCTGACACTGACGAAGAGTATGTTGCACTCCTTGAACGACTAGGAGATGAAGTTAAAGAAGACGTAAGACTTGTTGAGGGAGAAATCGAAACAGATTTACATGAACTCACGGTGTGCGATGCAGTGCCTGTGATAGACACGGTCACGATGTTACTCAATGTCATTGCCATCGATTGCGTGAAAGACGGACTAGAAGAAGAGGATGAACTGAATGTCCCGTTTCCTGAAACTGACGAAGTATATGTCGCGCTTCTTGAGCGACTGGGGGAAGGGGATAAAGAAGGCGTTAAACTTGTCGAAGAGGTAATTGTTACAGATCTACAAGTACTCGTAGTCAATGATGTAGATTTAGTTATCGACGGACTTGACGACGAATCTTTACTGAAAGTCCCATTTATAGTTACTGTTGACGAAAAAACAGTGCTCAATGTTTGACTGAGAGGTGGAGATTTGGAAGAACCTACTGTAGGTGTTACCGTGAAAGTAAACTCCACTGATTCTATTGGAGAAGGGGTCGACCTTTGGGTAGCGCTGAATTCAACAGTAGCTGTGGTGCTGAGAGACGGTTGAACAGTATAAAATGAACTTGTACTTGAGGAGCTACTCTGCGAAGTCGTAAAGCCAACGCTTTGAGACGCGGTAAGGCTGTGCGTATGACTGCTGCAGTCAGAGTTGGATGGGCTGTGCAAACTACTCTTGCTTGTCTTCGGAGATCCTGAATATGTTGAAAATGGTGAGGGGGAATAATTTTTTGTGCTACATGGTGTTAACGTTACTGAGATGCTTGCTGAGGGTGTAGGCGCAAACGAAAAGGGTCCTAAGGAGTTACTAGGGGAAGCTGAAGAACTTGGAGACTTTGAAGACGAAGTAGTGGTTGAAACAGAGCTAACTCGTGAAGGAGATTCTCCTAAGGATCTCGATCGTAAAGCTGAAACTGACGGCGTTAAGGATAACGATTCCCTCGCCGATATTGAGGATGATCGACTGTTTGAGTTTGTTGAGCTAGAGCAACCAGATGCAGATTGAAAAACAGATCCCGATCTTGAGATAAAAGGAGACTTAGTTATTGATCCAGTAGGGCACTTTGAAACGCTAATTGAAGGACAGTTCGAGGATGTTGAGGAACGGCAGGTTGATGCAGTTGGAGAATTCGTTAAGATCGAAAGTGGCGATAAAGAAATCGTGTAGGTCAAGGTGGGTGATGACGAAGCAGTATTGCTAGCGGTAGTGAAATCAGATAAAATTCCAGCATGAGTCACAGAGACTGTAAGTGAAGGCGATGAAGACGTTGAATGTGACGTACAGGTAGATGGACTTGGACTCGCGCTGCGGGAAGTAGAGAATGTTTGACGCGAGGAAGAGGATGTCGATGGCGAGCTTGAAGATCGGGATGTCACACTAGGAAATGTACTCGCGCTCGGAGATCGGGTGGGACTTCTACTGAGGGAAACAGATATTGATGTAGAGCCTGACCCTAAAGCCGGTGAGAGAGAGTAGCGCTGGGTAACAGAGCCCGAGACACTTCCAAAAGAGACTGTATTTATTAGCGAGGGTGTAATTTTTGAAGAATTTGTGAAATATGAGGTAACAGAAACAATTGCGGACGACGATGATGCAACACTTTGAGAATGAATACTAGAAAACGAAGACAAAGGACTTGCGGTCTCAGAGTTGCAGAAAGACAAAATTGACGATAAGCTCGGACAACTACTGGGGGATGACGTGTGTGCATTTGTAAATGAGGGGGGGGGAGACATTGAAAAGGATGAACTGCTAGACACCGAAGTACTAGGTTGAGGGCTCCGAGAAGACGACCCCGTAAATAAACTAGATCTCGATACTGAGACTGTGGAACTAATTTTTCCTGACTTAGATGAGGATGGGGAAATGCTAGGTGACTGTGAAACTTTACCAGACACGGAAGGATAGACGGATATACTTGGACTCGGTGAATGGCGATTCGTAGAGGTTCGTAGAATTGAGCTCGCACTTGAACGAGAAAAAGTGGACTCAAAACTGGAAAGCGTGGATGCACTAGGTGAGCGTGAAACTGAGAGAGTCTGCTTAAGAGAGCGGGATGCAGAAAGTGTTACCGATGTCGTGCTTGTGCTACAAGGTGTGTAAGACGGAAGGCGTGTATCAGTAGGAAAGTGTGGAGAGCTAGTCGATGAGAAGCACGGCGACGCTGAAGGCGAGGGCGTGGCAATCGAGCTTGAAGATTTATGCCCCGAATTAGACGTCGATACGGATTGGGATTCAGATTTCGTAAAGGTACTTAGAAGACTCCCTCTTTCAGGGTAAGTGGAGTTGGGGGAAACGCTCGACGAAGCCGTCACCGAACGGGTTCGCGAAAGCGTCGGAGAAGAAGAGGAGCTAAATACCTTTGAATTTGTAACCGCCCCAGACAGGGATGATGTTGAAGAGAGCGAAAATAAAGCTGGGGTTCGAGAAGAAGTTGAGCTGAAGAAGGCGGATGTTGAGAGAGAAATTGATGCTGTCGATGTCATGGATTCGGATGAGCAGGGGCTCGATGTAGGGGTAACGGTTAGTGAAGAAGTGAAACTACCAGAGACAGACACGGAGAAAGACGCTGATGCACTATTCGACAAAGATACACTTTGAAGTGAAGACTTTGAAGTAGAGGCTGATCTGGACGAAAGTTTTCCCGAAGAGGATGAGCATCCTGACACAGATATGGATTGGGTACCCCTGTCTGATTTAGAGGAGCTTCGAGAAGAAGATGGGCTGTGTGAACTAGATCGTAAAGAAGAAGGTGATTTTGAAACCAGCGAGGAAAGTGACGCAACCCTCGAAACGGAAGAAGATGCAGTTATCGGGGCGGACCCTGTTGCAGGAGTCTTTGAAAAGCACGAGGATTTTGAACGGGTCAAAATTCCACTGGATGACCCCTGCCTTGTTACAGACGAGCGAAAGCTATCGCTAAACGTTCGTGAATTAGATCTAGTAAAACTAGGAGATAATGATACAGATGGGGACATAGTGATGGAGGAAGTGGCTGAAATGGAAATTGACTCGGTTTGACTGAATGATTGGGCAGGTGTCCATGACGTCATATCAGAGGAGGATGGACTTGTCGATCCTACATGTGGAGAAAAGGAAGGTGTGGGTGTCTCTATCGATGAATAGGTGTCAGACTCCGACCCAGTCGGTGAAAAAGAAAGCGTTAAAAACACAGATGGTGAAGGACTGGAGCTCGGCTTGAATCCAGACGGGGTGGCAGAAGACAGATAGGAAACGGAAGGGAAATTTGTGCGCGACTCTGAGGCATATACAGAAACCGTTGGACTTTCGGACCATGGGTTAGAAAGCGTAGCTATAAGAGGCGTGGGTGTCCCCGAGCCCCCCATAATATGTAAACTGTTTGAAGGGGTTCGAGAAGTGTGAGGAGAATCAGAAGGGCTTTCTGTACTGTGAGATCTAGAGCCAAGGGGTGACGAGGATACGCTCGAGGATTGAAAGGGACTTTTTGAAGTAGAGAAACAGTTACTCGAAGTCCTAGACGCTAATGTGGAGGAACTTGGGCTCGCTGATCGCGTTATAAGTCCACTACTGGTTCCTGAACCGGAATCAGAAATGGAGAGGGAAGTTAAAAAAGATTGTGTTGGAGGTACTCGCGATAGCGTCGCGAAGAAAGTAGCTGACGATGTCCCACCCGTTGAGGTGCGCGTACTTGCAAAGGAGGAAATTGAGGTCCTTGATGTCGTGCCTAAAACAGTACTCGAAACATTAACAGAAGGTGAAACCTGTATAGATTGAGTAACCACTGACGCAGTGGGGGAGAGTGTGTAAACACTGAATGAGGGTATGCATGATGATGAGGTATTTGGAGTCGAAGATCGTTCATTTGAGAGGCTGGGACTCCCCGTGAATGAAACGGACGCGCATGAAGTTGGGCAAAATGTCGCAGAAAGGGATTCCTTGGGAGGGTTACTTGATGTAAAGGAAGGCAACTGCTGCGTGTTGCTAGGATTCGAAGAACTAGGAGAGACGGACTGTGTGCTCAAGAAAGAGGAAATAGAAGACTGTGAAGGACTTTGCGAAGACGACAAAGAATCAAAATCGCTTGAGGATTTTAAATTTGTGGGTGTAAAGGTATTAGTTAAACTAGGCGAAAACGATGAGGTGTGGCTAGCGCTGCCCCTTGCCGAGAGGCAAAAAGAGGGAGGCATAGACTCAGAAAAAGTTGAGATTATGGTTCTGCTAGAAGTCAATGAAACGGAAGGAGACGCACTACTCGTGCGCGATAGTATTTGAGAAAGCGACGACTGAGAGGATGAGCTTGGAGAAACATATGCGGTTGAGGAAAGTGTGGGCCTCGACGACACAGAGGGACCTTGCGTCTGGGAACTGCTCGAGTCCTGAGATCGGCTGAGTGACCCAGATATACTCTCCAAAGAAGATTTACTGGCACTAAACGAAAATATGGGCGTTCTGGAAGTAGATGGCGAAGTGGTAACTTGTTGGGGCGTGCCGCTAGCTGTTTGCGTGAGAGATACACTGTATGTCGAGAAAGATGAGATTGATTGCAAGCTTGAAGGTGAAGACGTCCTCGTAGAGCTTCCCTGAACATGAACATAACTTATAGGTGATAGAGGCTGCCCAAGAAGTCCTAGAGAAGGGGCCACTGCAAGTGTAAGTGGCTGCCGGGCGTCGCAAGGAAGGTCTGTCAAAGATCCCGTGGGTGAAAACGAATCCAACACACCAGTTGCAGAGAAGCTCGACGGATCGATTGAAAACAAAGACAGTCCACTACCCCATGCCAGCGATGCAGATGATTCCAACGCATAGATTCCCGCGGATGCTCCACAAGAAAATGTAGAGTTTGAACTCCTGGAGAGAACCAGAGGTGCGGCAGCACCAGCTTGCAAGTAAACACGAACACCAGAGACCGTGAGAGATAAGGTGCTGCCTGCAGAAGCATAATTTTCTTTGAGATCTAAAAAAACGAGAAATAATAATAATAAAATAACAAAGTGCTTCATAAGCACTTTGTTGTGTGGGCGTTCAACTTCGTTTCGGGAAAAGGAGTTTGAACAGACTTCGTTGGGCAAGCATGCACAGTGAGCATGCTTGAGCAGTAGGGCGTAGGACTAGGGAGCGTAGGGCGCCGCAGCAGCACTGCGACACGAGCCTCGTGCCGCACGAGGTGTCCCTTCTCTCCCTGCGCTCTCCCTTTCTATCAACAAGACTAGCGGTCCCGATCCACCTTCCTTACCCTAACCTTCAAACTACAGCACGTCTACCCCCTCCATCCATTCTTCTTTGCCAACTCGAATCTACCATTCCAATCTTCGCAGCCGTAAGGCCTGCAATATTTTTGAGTCGATAAGACAGCGGTGAGAACGAGCGGGTGAGTAGTGGGAGAGGAGACAAGGCAAAAAGTGAAGAAAGCGGTGAGGGCGAGCAGTGTGGGGGGGGGGCTAAGGCGTGCTATTATGCCAACGTCAAGTGAAGTCACAACGAACGTTTGGCAAGGGTTTCCCTGAAAAGTAAGAAATATAGGGGAGTGCTGTTAACGAAAAATATGCAGCGCAAAAGGGGGTAGAATGTGTTATAATTACGAACCCATATGCAAGAACAACCCTCAACCTTTTCTGTTTTTATTTCCCTAGCCCCTTCTTCCTGTGCTTCTTGTTTAGCCTTAAACTTTGCCATGCTCTCTGCAGCCCTAGCATCCGCAGCCGCCTTCTCAATATAATCTTCCTCGACTATAGCCCAATAAGTCTTCCCTGCCTGGACTGTAAATACAGTGGAGATGCAAGTGCTCTCCTCCTCGTCTGAATTTGACGGTGGCTTACCCTCGCATTCCGGGACCCAATGCTCAGCGCTGGCATTGACACCCATGGGTGCTTCTCCCTCTGCTTTAGATTCAATCAAGTGAATGCGACACCTTTTAAACACAAATGAAAGGCACAGTAGTTGGTCGACATCATACGAAGTAGCACTGGAGTCCTTCACCATTAACTGTTTCTTATAATGATTGTATCGAAGTGTGGAAGTTCCATTAAGCGAGGAAAGGAGTGTATTTTTTTCCGCAGAAGCATTTGCTGCTGACAACTCAGAGTTATTTTCATTGATATCCACAGTTGCCTTAATAGCTGGCTCGATTAGAACTATTGACGGTGACTCCTTTGTCTTGCATTCCCCGTCTTTCTGCTTCCCCGAAATCGAAGAGATGCAGACACCGCCCGCAGGAGATTTTTTAACAGGAAGTGTCGATTTAAGAACCTTTGGCGTGGTGGTATTTTTCGCTAACTTAGAACCTCCAACACTCGTAGCTATAGGTTTCGGCTGAACCAGCGTACTTTTTGAATTGGTGGCTGTTGACGAGGTCTTAGGGGATGAAGCTCCAACACTCGTAGCTAAAGGTTTCGGCAGAACCAGCGAACTTTTTGAATTGGTGGCTGTTGACGAAGTCTTAGGGGATGAAGCTCCAACACTCGTAGCTATAGATTTCGGCTGAATCGGCGTACTTTTTGAATTGGTGGTTGTCGACGAAGGCTTAGGCGATGTAGCTCCAACACTTGTAGCTATAGGTTTCGGTTGAACCAGCGTACTTTTTGAATTGGTGCCTGTTGACGACGGCTTAGGGGATGATGCCCCAACACTCGTATCTATAGGCTTCGGCTGAATAGGCGTACTTTTTGAACTGGTAGCTGATGATTCGATTTTTTTCATCCGCGGATGTCCCGATTTGTGGGCACGCAAAATCATCAAACCAAAAAGAAAAAAAAAGAAAAACCAAAAGCCATCCCATGCTCTGCTTATTGTAAGCGAAATGAGAAGAGAGGTGGAATGAACGAAGATTCTTGCAATCGTAAATCACTTGATGTAATACTGGCCTCTGCAGCCGCCCGTTATTTTTTTATTGAACACAGAGATTTGAAGAAAGATCAAGAGACGGCACTTCCTCGATTGCTCGTTGTTTGTAGGGAATCCTCGTCTCTCGAAGCGAACCCGATAGTTGTCGATGGACTTGGGTTAACGGGCACGCTATCGGCGAAGGGATACTTTCGTGGGTCAGGAGAGGCTTTCTCTGGTGGTTCCATTCACCTTCTTTATGACCGTTTTAATGATGATAAGGAATTGGAGGCAACTGTCCGTCATGAACTTGTACACGCCATGGATCACTCAGCGCATGGTTTAGATATGATGACCTGCGCAGGTTTGGCTTGCTCAGAAGTAAGAGCTGCGGCAGCTGGGGAATGCGATGGGTTGGGGCCCTTGTTCAAAGGAAGATGCGTCATGCAGAACGCTACGAATTCAACTTCCATGGTGTTCCCCTCTGAGGGCCGACACTGCGTCCGCACGATTTTTGCACAGTGCTCCTCTCTCAGCCCCACTGCTTCCCCCTCTCCTTACATAAAAGGGCTACTTGGAAAGATGCAATGAGGTTATACATATATATTATTTTTGGGGGGCATTTTCCGAGAGAGCAAGGAGAGCAGCGTGAACGGTGTGCACGTCAGCACAAAAGAAGGAGGCCACTGTCTCTGATTTTTTCCCAACGGTGGCTGAAAAAACGGAGCAGGGGTGGCCACATTCCTTGTTCCACTGAGAGGCTGCTTCGAAAGAAGCCTCGTCGGTGGCGTCGTCTCCCACTACAAAAACAAAGTCCGCGGGTGCGCTGCTTGCAATAGTAGTAGAATCAAGGATGTCCTTTACAAGTCGCCCCTTGTTAATGCAACTTAGAGAAACTTCTACGCGGGTTTTCCTGAGGGTTACCTGTACGTGCGATGAGGCGGAGGGCCCACAAAATGTTCCCTCCCCGCCCATAGATATGGCATGCTCCAAGTCACTGACTAGGAACCTTGCTTGGCCAACGGCCCACTCGGCATCAACAGCCCGAAAATCCCAGGCGACAAGAGAGTCGTACTCTCGGAGCACAGAGCCGTTTACCCTCCCCTCGTACTCTGCCATAACCACGCACACACAGCGCTTCACTGCCTCCCATTCACCAAGGATCCCTTCGTCAAGAGGTGCACGAATCCATTGGCGTGGGGACGCTTGTGTATCGTCAACTTTAAGCCCACCTTCTACCGTAGACCCGAACAACCCCGCCCCAAGCCCCCTGCTGCTCCTCTCTCTAGAGAGTCCCGAAGTACGCACCCTGGAGGCTGTGCTCGTAGAATGCTCTGGGGTCTTGGTGTCAAGAGGGGGGTTGGGGTTGGCATCCTTTATGACACTCTTCGAAAGGAAAAGTCCATACTCCGCGGCCAACCCCACCCCAGGGAGTGATGATACTTTAAGAGCCTCAACTGCGGAGGTCCTTAGACCCGACACAACGTAAAGTGAGGTTTGAGGGTCGCAGGAAAGTTTTCTCAGGGCATTCAAAACTGGCTGTGGTAAAAGCTGTCCATAACCGTCCGTATGAAAGTCTGCACGATTCCCAAAACTGATAGAGCTCCCCATTGTCGCCGACCTCTCAATAAGGGTTCCGCCATAGTCCATGATAATGACGCGTTTTTTTGCAGAGAGAAATGCGAGAGTTAGATCACCTAGATTTAAAGGTGACGCAAGGGGTTTCCTTTTGACTTGGACGGGTGCATGTACTGTAGGAGGTGGGCCTGACACCGACACGTTGCTCAAAGCCAAGGACTCCATGGCGGATTTCTCACTCTCGCGCTCATTACGAAGCCCTTCCAGGTCACGAATCACTTTTCGAGACCAAGTGGCGGATGGGTTTTGGTAAGCATACTGATAGTCCCTCCACTGACGGTACGCTCTTTCCTCGTCGGGCATGGTGATAGCCTTGTCTATCTCTTTTGCGACAGCCTTTATCGACCAGGGATTCACAACCAACTTGCTGTTTAAAACATGGGCCGCCGTGGAAAACTCTGAAAGAATGATGCAACCGCCACGCGTGGCACTTATCCCGCCACAATCCCCAAATGAATCGCTGGGCTGAAAAAAACAGGGAGGGGCGTCTAGAGGGGCAGTGGAGCTTAGGACACTCTCGCTGCTGGGTGGGCCATCACTCCCCCCCAGAGCCCCATTGGAGCTCAATCTAGGAAGAGGAGAGACTGCATCTGCAAGTGAAAGTCCTAGGGAGGGAGTAGTGCTGAGTGCGTCCTGAGCCACGGGTAAAGCAAGTGATGGTAATGAGGTAGCCTCAGTGCTTCCCGGGCCCCTCTGCATCTGCCACTTCGTCCTTGCATACACGTACTGGAGTGGTAAAAGATTGAGGCCTTCACAGATGGGGGTGAGGAGGAGGATGTCCGCCCTATGGAAAATCCCCATTCTTACCTCTGGGGAAAAAGTCGGGGCCTCTGCATAGTCAATCACAGGGCCGTACAGCGCATTAATAGAGTCCACCCTCGCCCTCAGCTCTTTCCCTGTCAGAGCACAGTCCGCAGGGAGAATATCCCCACCCCCTGTTTCACACCGCTGCAAAAGAACCACCCTCTCTCTATACACGCTATTTTCCTCAAGGAGACGCTCAAAGGCAAGAAGCTTGAGGGCAACACCGCTCAGACGCTGCATGGAGTCCAGCCCTGCCAAAACTACTTTACGCCCTGGGGGGTACTGCTCGTTGAGTGACTTTGAAAGTTGAACAGTCACCTCGGAGGCCATCCACGAGTCAAGGGTGCTAGCCTCCACCCCCACTGGGGATATGGTAACTAAAACATCCCGTCCATCCACGTCCACAGCGAGCGCACCCCCGGTTCTTGAGTGGTGTGCAAAGCCTAGCAGCCGCTTGGCGGAGTGCAAAAAATGTCTGGCGTAGTTAAATGAGTGAAATCCAATAACATCGGACTGGAGAAGCCCGTTTAAAAGGTCGTCTCTCACGGGGATGGTTCGAAAGATCTCCGAGGTGGGAAAAGGTGCGTGCATATAAAAAACTTGGGCTGCACGGGTAACGGCGAGGGCCTCACCCGTGAGGCCAACCGAGATCGCCCTTCGCTTAACTTCTTCAGCCACAAAATGTGGCCCCCTCATCAACCAAAAATCGTGCCACCAAATAGTGTCCGCAGGTTGATAGAGGGAGAGAATGACAGAGGCCACGGCCTTGTTTGCAAAAGAGTAGTGACGCCAGCCACTGGCTAAAAAGTCCAGAGAGGACGCTGAAGGCTGTATACGCTGACTCCCAGTCTCTAGGACATTGTGAAGGGCTGGGCGAAGCACGGACAAAGTATATGCGGCGAACCCCTCGTGAAGAATGTGTGGAAGAAAGATGGGGAGTACGCACATAGGGTTTAGTGCTGCAGTGATACCCAATTTGTCAGCCTCGGACAAATTGGGGCATTTGTTTATTGGGGGGGATGTACTCATCCCCTCAATCAGGGTGGACGACTCCTCATAATGAGCTGAAATCTCGGGAAGAAGGGCCTTCCAGGACAAAGGAGCCAAGCCTCCCGCTACAGAGCCAGTTAAGCCAAGTCCGCACCCCCCGCTGTCCTTAGGCGCGATAAACGTAGACGATTGCGAAGAAGGATCTTCACCAGACAACAACGATAAAGTGGGGACATCAAAGCACTCACGGGAAACAATGCCAATCCAAAGTGTTCTCACTATCCCCGCTATACTATTTGGAGTACGGGAAGTGATGTCGTCAGCGACCCAGGTTGCGCTCCACCTACCGCATGAATGTTTATGAAGGCTAACGGGAAGTTTGTATGTCACGATGAAAACTTTTTTGGTGGAATCAATTTGGGGGTCGCTGCCACTGCCACTCATCGCGCTTTTGTAAATTAATTAGGTTAGGTTTCTCCTTTGGTTTGAAAAAAAAAGAAAAACAAAAAAAAGTGGAGACCGCGGGGTAAGCTTTCTCCTCTTATTTACTTTTATGGATGACTACTCCCTTCGCCTTTGGAAGAAGGGCGAAGGTACATTTTCGTTTCAACGGCGCTGGTCGCGGTATACCCTAACCATTCGTATTGGCGCTGATCGTGTGCTGGAGCTTACTGAGGATGGAAAGAACCGCGCGTCATTTGCTATGCCTCTTGACAACCTTCACCTTGTGGTTCTTCCAAACAATGAAAAACACTCCCATATGTTTGAAGTTCACAATCGCGGGTGCTGCTGGCGTTTAAAGTGTCTGGGCGCTGCACAGTTGCTTGAGCTTGTTCAAAGATTTATGCGGCTCATGGATAGAAAGTTAGTCAGAGAAATAACATTTGATATGTTCGGGCTCGAAAAAATGCACAGTGCTGCACTGAGTGTGGGTATAGGTGCACCCACACCCACCGTAAAACATCGCCCTCCCAGAGCTTCCGTTGAAGTCCCCCCCCCTCTTCAAACTGAAATTTCGATAGAGCCCTACACACCCTTGAAGGAAGCTCACGTTTCCTCCGAAATTCTTATGAAAAGTCACAGCTTATCACCTCCGCCTACTTCTCAGGTTGCATCTTTTAAGTTTTTTTCTCCTAAAACCCCCCCTTTATACGCTTCTC
>Ga0114972_10002338_pt1 | contig 14186 bp, 15 predicted proteins | sample M_140807_EF_Meta_FD_87354 | JGI IMG/M metagenome (GOLD analysis project Ga0114972, IMG submission 87354) | Freshwater microbial communities from Lake Montjoie, Canada to study carbon cycling - M_140807_EF_MetaG | ecosystem: Environmental > Aquatic > Freshwater > Lake | place: Lake Montjoie... | reverse complement strand
TGTCCCCCTCGACCCCCTGCCAGGAGCCGAAGGGCTCCTGGACCTCAGGAGTTCAACGGGGCTGCTTGGCCAGGTACTCGCGAACGGCTTCGTTCAGGCGGGTCTGCCAACCTGGGCCGCTGGCGCGCAGCCGCGCCAGCAGATCGGGCTCGAGCCGGACTGTCACGGCCTGCTTCGGCGCCGGCAGCGGCGGCCGGCCGCGACGGATCACCCGCTCGCCCTCTCGGATCTCAGCACGGTCGAAGAAATCGTCGGTCAACTCCGCCGCGTCGTCGGGATCAACCCAAACGCTTGCGCCAGCGCGCTTCTTCATCGGCATGGGCATACCTCATCGAGATGACGCGGCGGCCATCAGGCCGCGGCGTCCAGACCAGCACCACCAACCTGCCACGCAGGAACCCGGCCGAACGGAAGCGATCCTCGCCGTAGTCGCGCCGCGTGTCCTGGTCGGTCGCCGTGCGGCCCGCGAACACCGTCGCCGCATCGGCGAAATCCAGCCCGCGCTCGGCCAGCGTCTTCCCGCGCTTCGCCGGGTCGAAGGTGATCCGCACCGATTTAATGTAGTACGAAAATGGCTTGGTGCAAGCTGGACATAGCTTCGACGCCGGCCACGACCCCTCGACCAACTCCTACCCGTTCTGGACCATCATCGACGAGGTGGTCCAGCCCGCGCCGAATCCACTGGCCAATAGCGCGCGTGAGAGATAGCCTCCATTTGCTGAAACACATGCAGCTTGAGACAATGTTTGGAATTCAGAACAGAATTGTTCAAACTCGTAACGTGTTGACAAGCCTGATTTGGGTTTTGGCCATTGTTGCCTTTACGACCGCGACGATGAGCCATTTCTCAGCAGACCAGTGGCTGAAACGAGCAATGTTTATACTGTTGAGTGTCTGTGTGGGTTCTGTTTTGGTGGCGTTTTTTTATTTTGCATTGCGTAGGCCGGAGCTTTTGTTATCCGAAAATACACAAGTCCAACAAATTCTGACGCAAACCTTTGGGCAGAGTACTCAAAACGATCGAGAGGCAGCAAAAATAATTAGCGCCATCAGGCAAGACCCTACTCTAAGTCTTCCGACGGACAATCGCCACATTAAGGCGAAACCCCCCAATAGTCCAAAACAAATTGAGGGAAGGCAATCTGCGCCATGAAGAAGTATTATATTATTGCTCCCCATTTTGGTAAAAAAGGCGCCAATATTGAAGGTACACACAATTTTATTGTACATTGCCGTTCTTTTGATCGCTGGTGGTCAAACGTACCACTTGTTTGGATTGTAGAAACTTCGCTCAATTCCAGCCGAATTGCGGAAATACTCAAGCCGACCATGGGTACAGAAAGCTTTCTGGTCGCGCGCATTGATGAAGCTGACATTAACGGGTATTTGCCAAGATATGCTTGGGATTGGTTTTATCCAGACACCACAACTACAAATCAACTGACCGGATATAAAGAAGTGCCTGCACAGGGAATTCTGTCGACTGATGACGAATAAATTCTGTGTATATCGATTTAATTATAGGGATGCTCTGAACTATTTATTTATACTACTGTTTTTATCGGTATTTGCATTAATCAGAATATTCGGACTCTGTATCTCAGATGCTGTTTGGGGGGGCTGTTAAAGGCTTTACGCTGCGTCTGTTGGTCCGGCGCGGGCGAGCCTAGCGGTGGCCGCACCACCAACGGACCGAACTCTACGAGATGTTCGGGTGTAGCTTTGAGCGCGGATTTGAATGGATAAACTTAGATTGTAGTAACATAATCCGATTTTGTCTGTGGTCCCAAGCCCCTACTCCCCTCCCCAACGCCCTCCCCGCCCCACCCCCCAATTGCCCTACCCCGACGCCACCGCCTCCGCGCCGCTCGCCTCCTGCCCCCGATGCCGGCGGCGATTTCGGCAATGGCGGTGGCAGGCAGGAAAAGCCGCGCCTCATGGCCCAGACTCCAGGCGCGCGCCACGGCCTTTTCCGGCGGCAGCACGTCCCGCCGGTCCGGGGCCAGTGCGGAGACGACGACGGTATCTAGCAGAAAGCCCGCCGTCACAGACCGGGATCGCGGGCCGGGCGAGGGTCCCGCGCGGGCGGCGCGCCTTCAGGGAAGCCCAGCAGCAATTCGGAAAATACCGGCCGGGCTTGGGTCAGGCGCTGCCATTCCGCGAAGCCCAGCACCACCGCCACCGGGGTGCCATGGCGCGTGACGACGGTCGCCTCGCCCTTGGCCGCCTGATCGACCACGGCCGCAAACCCGGCCTTGGCATCCCGCAACGGAACCTCTCGCATGGCGGCGCGTCCTGTAACCGCAATGGTCTTATCGGTTTCCCCGCCTGCGCCGCCAGCCCCGGGTGGACCTGGTCCCCCCGCCCTCAGCCCGCCCGGCGCCGCCGCGCAAAACCCAGCCCCAACAGCCCCAACCCCAGCATCGGCAGGCCGGCCGGCGCGGGGATCGGGCTGACGGTGAAGCTGCTCAGCGTGATCCCCTGAAAGGGATGCGCGGTATTGGCATAGCCGTAATTCGGCCCGGCGCTGTCGTAGAAGAAGGCGCCGATGGTATCGCCGCCGATCGGGGCGGCCAGGGTGAAGCCCACGCCCGGCCAGTCCAGAAAGGGGGCGGGCATGTAAAGCAGGTTATCCACCTGCACCCCGCCGACGACGGTCCCCGCCGGCAGCACGCCGGTCACGGCGACGCCCTCGATGGTCCCGGTCATGCCGGTGATCAGATAGGGGCCGCCAAGCGGCGTATCCTGCGTGATGAAGGTGCCGGCGGCCGTCCCGGTGCCGGTGGTGGCGGCCCAGTCATACACCGCCGCCATGCCGCGCCCGGCTGGCGCCAGCAGCAGGGCAATGACAGGCAGCAGGGCCAGGCGGTGGCGGGTCTGGGGCATGCGGGTCCTCCGGCGGATTGTATGGAATGAAGACTACACGGCGCCGGCCGCCCTGCCCACCCGCCCTGCCTCAGCCCGCCAATTGCCGCTGAATCGCCGCCCAGCGGTCCAGAATGGGCAGCAGCGTCTCTCGCCCCTCGGCCGGCAGGCTGAAGGTCACGCGGTCGATGCCGATCTCCTCGCAATAGCGCAGGCCGGCCATCGCCTCGGGCACCCGGAAAATGCTGATCGGCAGGCTGGCGGGGTCGCGCCCGGCTTCCGTCGCCATCTGCCGGAACTGCGCGACCAGAGTGCCGACGCCGGCCTTCTCCAGCCGGTCGGCCCGGGGAATCCAGCCATCGCCGTAGCGGATCGCCCGCCGCGCGCCATAGGGAAAGGCCCCGCCAACGATGATCGGCGGATAGGGTTTCTGCACCGGCTTCAGGCCCTGCTGCATCGGCCCGAAATCGACGTACGCGCCGTGGTATTCGGCTTCCTCCTGCGTCCAGATCGCCTGCATGGCCTCGATCCGCTCCCGCGCGATCTTGTGGCGGTCGGCGAAGACGGTGCCGTGATTCTCGATCTCGTCCTGGTTCCAGCCATTGCCCACGCCGAACAGGAAGCGCCCGCCAGACAGCTGATCCAGGGTTGAGACCATCTTGGCGGTCACGATCGGGTCGCGCTGGGTGATCAGCGCGATCCCGGTGCCGAGCCTGAGCGTGCGCGTCGCGGCGGCGATGGCGGTCAGCGCCAGGAAGGGGTCCATGATGTCGTAATAGGGCCGGATCAGCGGCCCGCCGGCGGGATAGGGCGTCTTGCGGGAGGACGGGATATGGGTGTGCTCCGGCACCCAGATGGATTCGAAGCCCCGCTCCTCCAGCGCCAGCCCCAGCTCGACCGGTTGCATGGAATAGCTCGTGAAGAACATCACGGCGCCGATCTTGAGCATGGCTTCCCCCTGTCTCCCGCCCGGGTCTCGCGCCCTGGGGGGCGCTATTGCAGGCGATCGCCCCGGTCGAGTCCAGCCGGGGCGCCGGCTACATTCCGCGCTCCGCCTTCGTCGCGGGAAGATCGTCGGCCAGGAAGGCGGCGATGATGGCGTCGATCCCCGGCTGTTCGGTAAAGCCCAGCCGGCGCCCGCGTTCGGCGGTGAAGCTGGCGGGCCAGCCGCCGACAATGGCGGCGACCGCGGGGTCGGGCGACGCGCGGACCAGTGCCCGCGCCGCCGGCCCCGCCGCCCGCGCCAGCCCATCCAGCATCGCCTGGACCGTCACCGACAGCCCCGGCGGGTTGATGCCGCGATCGAGCCCTAGCGGCGCCGTGTCCATCGCCATGGCGTGCAGGAACCACGCCACGGCCTGGCGCGGTGAGCAGACCCAGACGGAAAAATCCTCCGGCACCGGCAGCTCGGTCTCCAGGCCCAGCAGCGGCTCGCGCAGAATGCCCGAGACGAAGCTCGACGCCGCCTTGTTCGGCCGGCCGGGGCGGATGATTACCGTCGGCAGACGGATGCTCACGGCATCGAGAAAGCCCTTGCGGGAGGCATCCTGCAGCAGCAGCTCCGCCACCGCTTTCTCGGCGCCGTAGCTGTTGCCGGGCAGCTGCCGGGCATCGTCCGGCAGATTGGCGTCCTGCCCGCCGCCGAAGCTGGCGACGGAGGAGGTGAAGATCACCCGTGGCGGGGGCGCGCCGCTGGCCGCCAGCGCGCGGCAGGCTTCCAGCACCGCCAGCGTGCCTTGCAGGTTCACCCGCATCCCGAGATCGTAATCCGCCTCCGCCTGGGCGGAGACGACGGCGGCCAGATGCACCACCACCTCCGTCCCCGGCGGGATCGCCTGGCGCACCGTCGCGGGATCGGCGACATCGCCGCCGAGGCAGCGGATGGGGAAGGGGGCGGCCGGCGCTGTCGGGGCCGCGAGGTCGAACAGCGTCAGCTCGGTGATCGGCCGCCCGCCCAGCGTGCCATCGGCCGCCAGCCGCACCGCCAGCTTGCGGCCAAGGAATCCGCCCCCGCCCAGGATGGTGATCCGCATCGTGCCCCTCCGCCTTACTGCTCCCCATGTCGCGCCTTGGCAGCCGCGGCGCAACCGCCCATGGTCCGCCAATGTCGATCCCGCGCCGGCCCTGCCGCCTGATCCTCAACCGCCGGCATGGCGTACCGGGCGTCGCGGTGCTGCCGGAGGCGGCCTATCAGCGGGCGCGGCTGGAGATCGCCGGCTGGGCCGGTTATCGCCCGACGCCGCTGCTGCCGCTGCCGGAGGTGGCCGCCGCCGCCCGGCTGGCCAGCCTGCACTACAAGGATGAGGCTGGGCGCTTCGGCCTGGGCAGTTTCAAGGCGCTGGGCGGCGCTTATGCGGTGCTGCGGCTGTTGCAGGCCGAGCTCGCCCGGCGGGGCGTGGCGGCGCAGGCCAGTGCAGCGGATCTCGCCGGCGGGGCGCATCGGGCGACGACGCGGGAGGTCACCGTGACCTGCGCGACGGATGGCAATCACGGCCGCTCCGTTGCCTGGGGGGCCGAACGCTTCGGCGCGCGCTGCGTGATCTTCGTCCATCCCGGCGTCAGCCAGGGCCGGCGCGACGCCATCGCCCGCTATGGCGCGGAGATTCGCGAGGTGCCGGGCAATTACGATGATTCCGTGCGCGCGGCGCAGGCGACAGCAACGCGGGAGGGTTGGTTCGTCGTCTCGGATACTGCCTATCCAGGCTATACCGAGGTGCCGCGCGACGTGATGCAGGGCTACCGGCTGATGGCCGAGGAGGCCTATGCCTGCTTCACCGCGCCACCCACCCATATCTTCATCCAGGGCGGCGTCGGCGGGGTGGCGGCGGCGGTTTCGGTGCAGGCCAGGGCGCGCTGGCCGCAGGCGACCCCGAAGGTGATCGTGGTGGAGCCCGAGCGCGCCGCCTGCCTGCTGGCGAGCCTTGAGGCTGGGCAACTCACCACCGTCGGCGGCGACCTGGACACGCTGATGGCTGGCCTTGCCTGCGGCGAGCCGAGCCTGTTGGCCTGGCAGGAGCTGGAGCGCGCGGCCTTCGCCGCCATGGCGGTGCCCGATGCCGCGGCCATCGACTGCATGCGCCTGCTGGCGCGACGAACACCGCCGATCGAAGCGGGGGAGAGCGCTGTCGCCGGCCTCGCCGGCCTGCTGCTGGCGGCGGCCGAGCCCTTCGGGCGGGCCGTGCTGGGCCTTGATGCGAGCAGCCGGGTGCTGGTCTTCGGTACTGAGGGCGCGACCGATCCGGAATTGTATGCCCAGCTGATTGATGTCGGGTCTTCATCGGCCTGACCCTAATATGTCACACTCGGGCAATGCCCGCCGCCTAACCGAGCCATATCATACACCTTCGGGGATATCGCCCATCATGCAGCGCCGCTCGCTTTTGGCCGGATCGGCCGCCCTTGGCCTTGCTGCGCCGGGCCTCGCCCGCGCCCAGGCCCGCACCGAAATCCAGCTCTGGCACGCCATGACCGGCGCGCTGGGCGAAACCATCGGCGAGGAGGTGAAGCGCTTCAACGACAGCCAGGGCCGCACCACTGTCGTGCCGAGCTTTAAGGGTGGCTATGTCGATACCATGACCGGCGCCATCGCCGCCTGGCGGGCCGGCAGCCCGCCGCACATCGTGCAGGTCTTTGAGGTCGGCACGGCGACGATGATGGCCGCCGGTCCGGCGATCAAGCCGGTGCATACGCTGCTGGGCGAAGCCGGCATCACGCTCGACCCCAGGCGCTATCTGGCCGGCGTGCGCGGCTATTACAGCGATACGCAGGGGCGGCTGATCTCGATGCCGTTCAACTCCTCCTCGGCGGTGATGTGGCTGAACCTCGACGCCTTCGAGAAGGCGGGTCTGTCCACCACCGCGCTGCCCAAGACCTGGCGCGAGGTCCGCGCGGCGGCCGAGAAAATCAAGGCGACCGGCGCGGCGCCGGCGGCGGTCACCACCGCCTGGCCGACCTGGGTGCTGTTCGAACAGATGGCCGCGATCCACGACATCCCCTTCGCCACCAAGGCGAATGGCTTCGAGGGGATGGATTGCGAATTGCAGCTGACGCAGCCGTTCTTCCAGAAGCAGATGGACTTCGTGCTGGGTCTGCAGAAGGACGGGTTGTTCAAATACGGCGGCCGCGACAATGCCGCCGAAGGGCTGTTCCCGGCCGGCGAGGCGGCGATCGGCTTCAACAGCTCCGCCGGCCGCGCCCGCGTGGCCCGTGAGGCGAAGTTCAAATGGGCCAGCGTGCCGCTGCCCTATCACGATGACGTCATCGCCAGCCCGAAAAATGGGGTGATCGGCGGCGCCAGCCTTTGGCCGCTTTCGGCCAAGAACCGCCCGGTCGAGGAATATCGCGGCGTCGCCGAGTTCTTCCGCTTCCTCTCCGAACCCGCGCTCGATCAATGGTGGCACCAGCAGACCGGCTATGTGCCGCTGACGCTGGCGGCCTATGAGAAGTCGAAGGCGGAGGGGTATTACACGCAGAACGCCGGCGCCGATGCCGCGATCATCCAGCTCTCCCGCGCCGAGCCGACGCCGAACAGCATGGGCTTCAGGCTCGGCGGCTTCGTCGAGATCCGCAACATCATCCAGGAGGAGCTGGAGAAGGCGTTGCAGGGCCAGCAGACCGGGGCGCAGGCGCTGGAGAACGCCAACCGCCGCGGCAATGTGGTGCTGCGGAACTTCGAACGCGCGAATAAGGGCTGATCGCCGGGGGATGGAGCGCAAGACGGTCTTTCCGCAGCGGCTGCTGCCCTATCTGCTGCTTGCGCCCCAGCTTCTGATCACCGCGGTCTTCTTCTTCTGGCCGGCGGCGCAGGCGGTCTGGTTCAGCTTCCTGCGCCAGGACGCCTTCGGCATCCGCACCAGCTTCGTCGGCTTTGAGAATTTCACCGAACTCCTGGCCGATCCCACCTATCATGAGGCGCTGCGCAATACGGCGGTCTTCGCCACCGCTGTCAGCCTGCTCTCGCTTGGGCTTGGCCTGCTTTTTGCGGTGCTGGCCGACCGGCGTATCCGCGGTGCCGGGCTCTATCGCACGCTGCTCATCTGGCCCTATGCGGTGGCGCCTGCGGTCGCCGCCGTGCTGTGGATCTTTCTGTTCCACCCGCAGGTCGGCCTCATCGGCCGCTGGCTGAACGGGCTTGGGTTGGGCTGGGACTACAAGCTGAATGGCGGGCAGGCGATGCTCGTCGTCATCCTGGCCGCTGCCTGGAAGCAGGTCGCCTACAACATGATCTTCTTCCTGGCCGGGCTGCAATCCATCCCGCCTTCGGTGCTGGAGGCGGCGGCGATCGACGGCGCCCGGCCCTGGCAGCGCTTCTGGACCATCACCTTCCCGCTGCTCTCGCCCACCACCTTTTTCCTGATCGTCGTCAACCTGGTCTATGCCTGCTTCGATACCTTCGGCGTGATCGACGCGCTGACCAAGGGTGGCCCGGCCAAGGCGACGGAGACGCTGATCTACCGCGCCTATGTCGATGGCCGGGTCAATCTCGACCTCGGCATGTCCTCGGCGCAGTCGGTGGTGCTGATGGTGGTCGTTATCCTGCTCACCATGGTCCAGTTCCGCTATGTCGAACGCCGCGTCCACTACTGAACCCGGGCAGCGGCCGGACTGGCTGGCGCATGGCGTGCTGGCCCTCGGCGTGCTGCTTTTCGTGCTGCCGATCTGGGTGGTGCTGATGGGCGCGACGCATGATGCCGCGACCATCGGGCGGGGTGAGGTCCCGCTGCTGCCGGGCGGGCAAGGTCCGGCCAATTTCGCCGCTCTCTTTGCCGGCGGGCGGGTGGGGCGGATGCTCGGCAACAGCCTGCTGATGGCGCTGGCAGTGGCCTTCGGGAAGATCGCAATCTCCATCCTCTCGGCCTATGCGGTGGTGTTCTTCCGCTTTCCTGGCCGGACCCTGGCCTTCTGGGCGATCTTCCTGACCCTGATGCTGCCGGTCGAAGTACGGATCTTCCCGACCTTCAAGGTGGTCTCCGACCTCGGCCTCGTGAACACCCATGCCGGGCTGATCATCCCGCTCATCGCCTCGGCCACCGCCACGCTGCTGTTCCGCCAGTTCTTCCTGACCATCCCCGACGAATACGTCGAGGCTGCGAAGATGGACGGTGCCGGCCCGCTGCGCTTCTTCTGCGATGTCGTGCTGCCGCTCTCGCGCACCAATATCGCCGCGCTTTTCGTCATCCTCTTTGTCTATGGCTGGAACCAGTATCTCTGGCCGCTGCTGGTCGCGACCGGGGAGGAGGTGGAGACGCTGGTCATCGGCATGGTGAAGATGATCGGCTCGGAAGCGAATACCGAATGGAACCAGGTCATGGCGGCCTGCGTGCTGGCGCTGCTGCCGCCGGTCGCGGTGGTGCTGCTGATGCAGCGCTGGTTCGTGAAGGGCCTGACGGAGACCGAGAAGTAATGGCGACCCTCAGCCTGTCCGGCATTGAGAAGAGCTTCGGCGCCACCCGCGTGCTGCACGGCGTCGATCTCGACGTGGCGGAGGGCGAGATGATCGTCATCGTCGGCGCCTCGGGCTGCGGCAAATCCACCCTGCTGCGCATCGTCGCGGGCCTTGAGAGCCCGAGCGCTGGGCGCGTGCGGATCGATCAGCGCGACGTGACCGCGCTCGAGCCCGCCGAGCGCGACATCGCCATGGTGTTCCAGAACTACGCGCTCTACCCGCATATGAGCGTGCGTGAGAATATGGCCTATGGCCTGAAAATCCGCGGCTTCGCCCGGGCCGAGATCGAGCGCCGGGTGGCCGAGGCGGCCGCGCTCCTCGAACTCGCCCCGCTGCTCGATCGCCGGCCGCGCCAGCTCTCGGGCGGGCAGCGCCAGCGCGTTGCGATGGGTCGGGCCATCGTGCGCGAGCCCAAGCTGTTCCTGTTCGATGAGCCGCTGTCGAACCTCGATGCCAAGCTGCGGGTGCAGATGCGCGCCGAGCTCCGCCGCCTGCAACGCCGCCTCGGCGTCACCTCGCTGTTCGTCACCCATGACCAGGTGGAGGCGATGACGTTGGGCGACCGCTTGCTGGTGATGCATCAGGGCCATGCCGCGCAGCTGGCGACGCCGATGGACATCTTTGAACGCCCGGCCGATACCTATGTGGCCAGCTTCATCGGCAGCCCGGCGATGAACTTTCTCGCCGGCCGCCTCACCGCGGGCGGCGCCGCAGTGGCGCTGGCCGCCGGGCCGGTCCTCCGTTTCGCCGATGGCCCGCGCCCGGGCGCTGAGGGCATGCCGCTGACCATTGGCATCCGCCCGGAGCACCTGGTGCCGGCCGCCGAGGGCCTCGCCCTCGCGCTCGATCTGGTGGAACCGCTGGGCTCGGAGAGCGTCCTGCATGGCCGGCTGGCCAATGGTGAGGCGCTGGCCGTCCGGCTGCCCGGTCGCCCGCCCGCGGTGGATCGCCTCACCCTCGCCCTGCCGCCCGCCACATTGCAGGTTTTCGTCGCCGAGACGGGCCGCCGGCTGGACCCGTCTCCGGCTTGATCCGCCGCCCGCCCGGGGCCAGATGACGCCTCTGCAATCCGGGAGACCGCCGTGTTCCGCCGTTCCCTGCTGGCCTTTGGGGCCGGCAGCCTGCTCGTTCGCCCCGCCGTCGCGCGCGCCCAGACGACGTGGCCAACCCAGCCCGTCCGCCTGATCGTGCCCTTCGCCGCCGGCGGCCCGACGGATATCCCGGCCCGGCTCTTTGCCGATGAGATGTCGAAGGCCCTGCCGCAGCGGGTGCTGGTGGAAAACCGCACCGGCGCCGGCGTCGTGGTCGGCAGCGAGGTGGTCGCCAAGGCGCCAAAGGATGGCGAGACGCTGCTCTACACCACCATCGCCCATGCCGTGCTGCGGCCGCTTTTTCCGCGCCTGCCCTTCGACCCGACGGCGGATTTCGCCCCCGTCGCGCTGCTCGGCACCATCCCCATGGTGCTGCTGGTGAACAAGGACCTGCCGGCGCAGACCCTGCCAGAGCTGATCGCGCTGCTGCGCGCCAATCCCGGCAAGTACGATTACGGCAGCAGCGGCAATGGCGGCGCCGTGCATCTGGCCACCGAGCTGTTCCTGGCGCGCGCCGGCGGCCTGAAGATGAACCACGTGCCCTATCGCGGCAGTGCCGCGGGCATGCCGGACCTGATCGCCGGGCGGCTGGCGATGTTCATCGATGTCGCCGCCACCGGCATTGGCTGGGCCAATCGCGGTGAGCTGCGCGCCCTCGGCGTCTCCGCCGACCGGCGCCTGGCGCAGCTGCCGCAGGTCCCGACCTTCGCTGAGGCCGGGGTGAAGGATGCCGAGAGCTATACCTGGCACATGGTGATGGCGCCCGCCGGTACCCCGGCGCCGGTCCTCGCCCAGGCCAATGCCGCCTGCAACCGGGTGGCAGCCGACCCGGCCGTTGCCGCCAAGCTCACCGACCTGGCGATGACGCTGCGGTCCGACACCACGCCCGAGACCGCGCGTCGTTTTCTGCTCGACGAGGAGGCGAAGTGGTCGGCGGTGATCAGCGATGCCGGAATCCGGGTGGAATAGCCGGGGCGGGCAGCCGGCCCTGGCTTGATCTGGCGCATGGCTTGTCGCGCCCGGGGCTGGCATGATCGCCGCCGCGGCCTGCGGCCGTGGGGAGGGCTTCATGGCCGAGATTGATCACATCGTCCTGGGCGCGCGCACGCTCGCGGAAGGGGCGGCTTTCGTCGAACAGCATCTGGGTGCGAAGCCGCGCCCGGGCGGGGCGCATCCCGGGGTGGGCACGCACAACCTGCTGCTCGGCCTTGGCAAGTCCTGCTACATGGAAATCATCGCCGCCGATCCGGGCCAGCCGGAGCCGGCGCATCCGCGCCCCTTCGACCTCGACGATCCGGCGGTGAAGGTGATGCTGGAGGCTGAGCCCCGGCTACTGGCCTGGGTGGCGCGCACGCCGGCGCTCGATGCCGTCATCGCCCGGCTGGGACCGCGCGGCGGCGCCATCCGGCCGATGCAGCGCGGCGATCTGCGCTGGCGCATGGCCTTCCCACCGCAGCGCCAGGACATGGACAACTTGATTCCGGCGCTGATCCAGTGGGAGGGCGAGAGCGCGGCCACCCACATTCCGGACAGCCATTGCCGCCTGCTGCACCTGGAAGCCGAGCACCCCGAGAGCGACGCGCTGCGCCAGGCGCTGGCCGAGCGCGGGCTGACCGAGGCGCTGCAGCTTCGCCAAAGCCCGCATGCGTGCCTGGTGGCCCGGTTGCGCCGGGCGGACGGCACCGAGGTGGCGCTCAGCAGTGGCTGAATCGGGCCGGGCGGTACCGCTCCGGCAGATTATATCGTAGACTGCAATCGCGCGGCGATCGCCGCCGGGAGAGGTGTGCGCAAGGGTGGCCAGTGCCCGCTTGATTCTGTCGCTGATCGCCGTGCCGCCGGCCTGCCAGGGCCTGCTGCGGTGACCGCGCGCATCCTGGTCGTCGATGACGTGTTGCCCAACCTGCAACTGCTGGAAGCCAAGCTGCGCGCCGAGTTCTACGAGGTGGACCTCGCGGCCAACGGGCCGGACGCGCTGGCCAAGGCGCAGGCCTGGGCGCCGGATGTGATCCTGCTCGATGTCATGATGCCGGATATGGACGGCTTTGAGGTCTGCCGGCGGCTGAAGGCCGATCCGGCGACCGCGCATCTGCCCGTCGTGATGGTCACCGCGCTGACCGAACAGCCCGAACGCGTGCGGGGCCTGGAGGCGGGGGCGGATGACTTCCTCTCGAAGCCCGTCGATGACGCGGCGCTGTTTGCGCGGCTGCGAGCGCTGCTGCGGGTGAAGCAGGTGCAGGATGCCTGGCGCCAACAGGCCGCGATCGCCCGGCAACTCGGCTTCGAGGCTCGCATGCCGCTCGATGATGGCCTGCGCCACTCCAGCGCCGTGCTGGTCGCCGCCGACCCGACGGAAGCGGCAGCCCTCGCCAGCACCCTGCGGGCCGAGGGCATGACGGTCGAGCTGACGGCGGACCCCGAGGCCGGCCGCGCGGCGCTACAGGCCCGCCCCCATGACGCGGCGCTGCTCTGCCTCGGCGGCGTGGCCGAGGCGGATACGCTGCGCTTCGCCTCTCGGCTGCGGGCGGAGGGCGTGACGCGCGACCTGCCGGTGCTGCTGATCGGCGATCCCAGCCAGCGGGAGGCACTGCTGCGCGGCCTCGATATCGGCGCGAGCGACCATGTGTTGCGCCCGGTTGATCCGAACGAGCTGCTGGCGCGGGTCCGCAACCAGATCCGCCGCAAGCGCTACCAGGACCAGTTGCAGACCGGGATCGACCGCTCGCTGGAACTGGCGGTGACCGACCCGCTGACCGGGCTGCGCAACCGCCGCTATTTCCTCCGCCACCTCGACGGCTTGCTGGCGGAGGAGGGGGCGGCGGTGATGATGATCGATATCGACCGCTTCAAGCGGATCAACGACAGCGCCGGCCACGCCGCAGGGGATGCCGCGCTGCGCAGCGTGGCGGACCGGCTGCGGCACCGGCTGCGGGCGGCCGATGTGATCGCGCGCTATGGCGGGGAGGAGTTCATCGTGGCGCTTCGCGCTGCCGCGCCCGATTATGCGCTTTCGGTCGCTGAACGCCTGCGGGCGGGGATGGCGGCGGAGCCGATCAGCCTGGGCGCGCAGATGCTGCCAATCACGATCAGCATCGGGCTTGCCATGGCGCCGGCCGGCGGTTCAGCCGAACAGGCGATCGCCGCGGCTGACGCCGCGCTGTATCGCGCCAAGGGCAGCGGCCGGAACCGCGTGGAGCTTGCCCGGCCGGAGGATTTCGCCCGCCGGCCCGGCGGCGACGCTATTTGATCTTGGCTTCGCGGAAGACGACGTGCTTCCGCGCGACGGGGTCGTACTTCTTCTTCTCCAGCTTGCCGGTCGTGTTCCGCACGTTTTTCTTCGTCACGTAGAAGAAGCCGGTATCGGCACTGCTGACGAGCTTGATCTGGATGGTGTTGGCCTTGGCCATGGCACTGCCTTCGGAGAAACGGGAGCCGGCGCCGGAAGCGCGGCGGATTTGAAGAGATAGAACAGGCGCTGCGCCGCTGCAAGCCGCAGGGCGGAGCCTGCTCTGGAATCATGCCAAAGGCATGAGACTTTGACTCGTGCCAAGCGCCCGGATGGGCGCCGCGGCCAGTGCCGCGCAGCCCAGGAAACCGGTGGTTTCCGCCCGGCGATTGAGGGCCAGAAGAAGCTTGTACCATCGGTCAAACGATTTGCCCGTCGGCATAAGGGCCCGAAAAAGCCAGCACCAATGGTCAAAGGTTTTGACCGCTGCGATCACAATGTCCGGGAGCGAAAGGTCAGCGTGGCAGGGCGGCCTCGAAATCGCCTGGCGTCTCGATCAAGG
>Ga0114972_10002337_pt1 | contig 14186 bp, 11 predicted proteins | sample M_140807_EF_Meta_FD_87354 | JGI IMG/M metagenome (GOLD analysis project Ga0114972, IMG submission 87354) | Freshwater microbial communities from Lake Montjoie, Canada to study carbon cycling - M_140807_EF_MetaG | ecosystem: Environmental > Aquatic > Freshwater > Lake | place: Lake Montjoie... | reverse complement strand
CGAACTTCCCGGGGCCAGCGGCATCGACCAAAACAACGAGCGCGTGGGCGCGGCGGCCGTGGATCTCGTCGTCGAACAATTACACAGCAACGCCTTTGGCCTCCCGGAAAATCCCAAGACCGTGCTCATCGAGGGACGCTGGGTGCCGGGCGAAACCGCGCCAGGTTTGCCGCGTAAATCTCCGCGGTGATCGCGACCGCGCGCCACCGCGCAAAAAAATCAGGCGCGGAATGCGCGCTTTTCTTTTGGCGGGCGCATCGGCAACTTCGGCCCTCATGGCGCACGCGAGTGGGGTCCCGACCCCGCAACTCACTTTGCAAGATTTCCGGCTTGAGACCCTCCGCGGCGCGGCGGGTCATGTTCGCGTCGGTCTCACGCGCGCCGGTCAATGGTGGCTCGTCGATGCGCGTGATCAGCCGTTTTTCAGTCGCGGTGTAAACGGTCTCAATCGCACCGGCACCACCGGCAGTCGCACCGCGCAACTCGGGTCCTATGCCGCGACCGTGGAGGCGCTTTACGGGACCGCTGAGCCCAAAATATTCGCCGACGCCGCGCTCGCGCGACTCCCGAGCTGGGGCATTAATACGCTCGGCGCTTGGAGCGGCGCGGAGTTTTTGGATCGCGGCGTCGCTTACACGGAGATGATGGATTTTCGGCAAGCGGCACCCGAGACCACGATCCGTCTCGGCGGCGCGAAAGTGCCCGATGTGTTTGATCCGCGTTGGGTCGAGGCCTGCGATCACCGCGCGGCGGAGCGGGCGTTGGCGCGCGTGTTTAGCCGCGAGTTGATCGGCTATTTCACCGATGATGATCTCGTGTGGGCGCAGCCCGATGGGGAAGCGGGCACGGGCGAAGACGAAGGCGCGAAACGGGCGCCGCGGCCCTCGCTGTTGCAGATTTGCCTGAGCTTGGAACCGAGTTTCCCGGCCTATCATGCGGCGTGGGAATTTACGCTCGCGGCGCACGGCGGCGAACTCGCGACCATGGCGCGGGCGTGGGATGTGACCCTGCCCAACAAAGAAGCGCTGCGCCAACTCACGTTGAACGACGTGGCGCTGGTGAGCGCTGGCTATGGGCGCGACCAGGAGCGTTTCTCGCGGGAGTTTGCGCGGCGGTATTTCGCGGTGACGGCGGCGGCGATTCGGCGACACGATCCGCACCATCTGATTTTGGGTTGTCGTTTTAGCGCGAATCCGGGCGCGGCGGTGCTGGCGGAATGCGTCGCACCGCAGGTCGATGTGGTGTCGCTGAGTTGCCGTGACGAGAAAGTGTGGTCGCGCATCGAGGTGGCGAACCGCGCGCAAGGCATGCCGGTCTTGCTCGGGGAATTTAGTTGGACCGAAGAAACGTTTAAGCGGTCGATGGCGCCGGGAGAGGCGCCGGGATTGAGCCCGATCGAGCGCATGTTGTCGCGCGGGCGGGCGACGTTGGAGCGGGCGAGCGCGCACCCGGCGCTCGTGGGTTACGCGTGGGCGCGCTGGGCGGATCGTGATGAACAACGGCCGCCGTTTGGCGAAGGCTTGGTGCGGCGTGATGACCGCGAGGCCCACGAGCACACGGATGCGTTGACGGATTTTAACGCCCGCGTAGTCGCGTTGCGCTTAGCCGCAGCGGCGGCGAAACGATGACGGTTTCGCGGCGCGCACTTGACCGTTAGGGTGGCGCGGCGCTGTCCTGTTTTTCCGCCCGCATCTGCGGCAACTTCTCCTCTTCACTTTCATGGCCCAATCTTCGTTCTCTGATTTTCTCAAAGCCCGTGTGCGCACGATTTCCGGTTGGCCCAAGGCCGGCGTGAATTTCCGTGATGTGACGACGTTGTTTCACGACCCCGAGGCGTTTCGCGTCATGGTCGAAGCATTTGCGCTCGATTGCACGCAGCAGCGCATCGACCTGATCGCCGCGGTTGACGCGCGCGGTTTCATCGTCGGCGGCGCGCTGGCTTATCAATTGCACAAGCCGTTCGTGCTCGTGCGCAAGAAGGGCAAGTTGCCCCACAAAACCATTTCCGCCGACTACGCCCTCGAGTACGGCACCGCGACCGTCGAGATCCACGCCGACGCCTGCAAGCCTGGTGACCGCATCCTCATCCTCGACGATTTGATCGCGACCGGCGGCACGTTGTTGGCGGCGACGGAATTATTTCGCCGACTCGGCGGCGTAGTCGTGGGCGTCGCCGGCATCATCGATCTGCCCGAGCTCGGGGGGTCCGCCAAACTCCGCGCCGCGGGCCTCAACGTCCACACGCTCTGCGAATTTTCCGAAAACGAATAACCGCTGCGTCCTCGCTTCCGCTTTTTTAATCTAAAACCCGCCATGGCTCTCACGATCTGGACCAACACCAAATTCGACCCCGCGGTCACGCAGCTGCTGCATGACGGCACGCGCGCCCACCGGCTTGTGACTTCCGCCGCCGCTAGCACGTCGGTGCTCGTCGCCGGCCAGACCGACCCCGCGCTCGCCTCGGCCGACATCGCGTTTGGTCAGCCCGACCCCGTCGATTGTCTGCGTTATCCGAACATCAAGTGGGTCGAAGTTTCTACCGCCGGTTACACGCGCTACGATACGCCGGAGTTTTTGGAAACGTTTCGCGCGCGCGGCTCGGCGTTCACCAACGCCTCCGCGGTGTTCGCCGATCCCTGCGCGCAACACGTCTTGGCCATGATGCTCTCGCTCGGGCGTCAGTTGTTGCCCTCGCATCGCGACCAACTCACGGACCAATCCTGGCATTATGAAGAGAGGCGCTACCATTCGCGCCTCCTTACGGGCCAGAGCGTGCTCATGCTCGGCTACGGCGCGATCGGTCGTCGTCTCACGGAGTTGCTCGCACCGTTTGGGATGACGTTGTACGCGCTGCGTCGCCAGACGCGCAGTGAGACTGGCGTGCGCATCGTGCCTGAGACTGAGCTCACGCGCGTCCTCCCACTCGTCGATCACATCGTCAATATTCTCCCGGCGAATCCCGCGACCGCCGGCTACGTGAATGCGCGCCGCCTCGCTTGCTGCCGCCCTACAGCGAAATTTTACAACGTCGGCCGCGGCACCACCGTCGATCAACCCGCGCTCGCTGAAGCGCTGCGCTCGAAAAAAATCGCCGCCGCCTATCTCGATGTTACGGACCCCGAGCCGCTCCCGCCCGCGCACGAGCTGTGGTCCACGCCGAATTGTTACATCACGCCGCACACCGCCGGCGGCCGCCACGATCAGGACGAGACGATCGTCCGGCATTTTTTGAAAAACCTCGCCGCTTACGAAGCCGGCGGCGCGATGACGGATCGCGTCGTGTGATCCTCCTGCCGCGCGGCCATGCATGAATCGTTAAACACCGCCGCTGGAACGCTCACACGCCGGCAATTCGCGGGCTTGGCGCTCGGTGCCGCCACGCAGCTCATGGCCGGAGATTTTGCTAAACTAGCCCCGCGTACCTGGCGACTCGGGCTCAATACGTATTGTCTCCGCTTCCAGCGTTGGAACGACCGCCAGCTTTTTGACTACGTCACGCGGCACGAGCTCGACGCGATTTTCCTGCAAGACTCGCTCGATCAGGGCGTGATGGATCCGAAGCACTGGGCCGAAGTGCGCGCGTGGTCGAAGGATTTGGGCCTGCGCCTTGAGACAGGCGGCGGTGGTTTGTTGCCGCGCACGCCGGAAGCGTACGCGCAGGCCGTCGCGACCTTGCGCAAAAACATCGAGCGCGCCGCCGCCATGGGCTCGCCCATCGTGCGCACGTTGCTCGCGTCGGATCGTTATCATTTTCCGCCCGGTCCGGTGGAGCGCCACATCGACACGGCGATCAAAATTCTGCGTGAGGTGCGCAGCCAAGCGATGGATGCCGGTCTCAAGATCGGCATCGAAAATCATAAAGATCTTCTCGCCTGGGAAACGCGGCAACTGATCGAGACGGCGGGCGCGGATTTTGTCGGCTCCTATCTCGATACGGGCAATCCGGTCTTCGTCGCCGAGGATCCGATGACTACGCTCGAGGAGCTCGGCCCTTACGCCGTGACGTTTCACTTGCGCGATTCGGTTGTCTACGAAACCGAGGGCGGCGTCGCCGTGCAATGGGTTCCGCTCGGCGAAGGCACGCCCGACTTCAAAGCGATCGTCGCGCGGGCGGCCGAGATTATCCCGGCAAACGTCCACATTTATTGTAAGCCCATCACGGCGCGCCCGCCGGTGATTTTGCCGGTTTACGCGGACGAGTTTTGGACGCGCTGGTTCCCGCGAGGACGTTCGCGTGATTTCTCCCGCTTTGTTGCGTTGGCGAAACGCGGTCGGCCTTACGGGCAGCCGCATCTGACCGAAGACACGGACGAGGGTCGGGCCCGTCACATGGAGGCGCTCAAAGTTCAACAACTCGAGCACATGGAGCGCAGTCTCAATTACTGCCGGAAAACGCTGAACCTCGGTGTGCGCGGGCGCGGCTGAAGACGCGCGACCGAGCGGATTTTTTCGGTTCAACCGCCGTTCGTTTAAAGTTTCTTCGGATTTGCTTTCACGACGCGCGTGTCGGCCAGCAGGTCATGAAGGCAACGCCGGTCGGCGCGAAAAATGAAGCCATAGTTCACGATCGTGAACACGCTTCCGATCGTCGACAGCATGCCGATGATTCCCGGCACCAAGGCGCGCAGCAGCCACGCGCGCGCGAAGCCGGGATTCGAGCCATCGCTGGCGCGCACGATGCGGATGCCGAGGAAGCGTTTGCCGAGCGTTTGTCCGCGCGTGGAGACGAGGTAAATTTGGACGAGTTGCAGTGCAAACGTCGCGAAGCCAAGGACCGCGAGACCGATTAACAAACGTCCAGGCTCGATCTCGGAAAAATCCGGTTCTTGATCGCGTATTATAGCGACGACGGCCTCAAGAAAAGCTCTGCCAAGGATCAGTCCGCCGGGAATTGCGACCACGGCGCCGAGCAAGGTATCCAATAACACCGCCGTCAGTCGGGTCAGTCGGTCTGCGAGCTCGGGTTCGCTTTCTTCGGAAGCTGCTGGCGTCGAAGCTGAGGCCGCGGGCGCGCTGCCGTTTAGCGTGGGCGGAAGCGACGCGAAGGTCTCGCCGTTGAACTCCGGGAAGTCGCCGAGCCGGCGCCATTCGGTCTCGCCCGGTAATTTGGCGCGCGTGTCGAGGTTGGCGCGCCCGGCGTTCATCCACGCGCGCACCTGCGCAAGCGAAGCGGGGCCATATTCATTACCGTCGGCGCCAAGAATGGTAAACATCGTCTCATTCAACACGCCGCTCCGATCGTGCCAAGGAAAAGCCCGTTTTCGCCCGCGTGGCCGCGCGGTTGCCTTTGGCGCACGGGGCGTTTGGGCTGAACCCATGCTGTTTCCCCAACATATCATCGCCAAAAAACGCGACGGCCTGACGTTGAGTCGCGACGAGATCACGGCATTTGTGCGGGGCGCCACCGATGGCTCTTGGGCGGATTATCAACTCTCGGCGTTGCTCATGGCGATTTACCTGCGCGGCATGACGCCCGCGGAAACCGCGCTCTACACCGAAGCGATGATGCACTCCGGCGTCGTCGCCGATCTCTCAAGCGTGAGATGGCCCAAGGCCGACAAACACTCGACCGGCGGCGTGGGTGATAAAGTCTCGCTCCACCTCGCGCCGATGGTCGCAGCCTGCGGCGTCGCGGTGCCGATGATTTCCGGTCGCGGCCTCGGTCACACCGGCGGCACGCTCGATAAACTCGAATCGATTCCCGGTTTCCGCGTGAACCTCACGATGGCGGAATACCGTGCGGAGTTGGAAACCATCGGGCTCTCGCTCATCGGCCAGACGGCGGAATTGGCGCCCTCCGACAAAAAACTTTATGCGCTGCGCGACGTGACGGCGACCGTCGAGTGCATCCCGCTGATCTGCGGCAGCATCCTCGCCAAAAAACTTGCCGAGGGCATCGACGTGCTCGTGCTCGACGTGAAATTCGGCCGCGGCGCGTTCATGAAAGAAAAAGCGCAGGCGCGCGAACTCGCGCAGGCACTCGTCTCGGTGGCGACCGCGATGGGCAAACCCACGCGCGCAATTCTCACCGCGATGGAGCAACCGCTCGGTCGTGCCGTCGGCAACGCGCTCGAAGTCGCCGAATCCATTGAGTGCCTCAAAGGTCGCGGCCCGGCCGATACGATGGCAGTCACCTACGTGCTCGCCGAGCAGATGTTGGTGTTGGCCGGTGTGGCGCGGACGGCGACCGAAGCGCGGGCGGCGTTGGCGCACAGTATTGCATCCGGTGCGGCCCTCGAAAAATTTCGTGCGATGATCACGGCGCAGGGCGGTGATGCGCGGGTCGTCGATGAACCGGCGCGTTTACCGCAGGCGAAATTTAAAGTCGCACTCGCGGCGACGCGCGCGGGCTTCGTGCACGATGTCGACGCGATGGGCGTGGCGCTCGCGGCGTTGCGCCTCGGCGCGGGGCGCGTGAAGGCGGCGGATGGCGTCGATCACGCGGTAGGTTTCAGCGAGCTCGTGAAAGTGGGCGAACCCGTCGCCGCGGGCGCGACGTTGGGCGTGATTCACGCGAACGACGCCGCAGCGTTGGCGGCGGCGCAGGTGATGTTGGCGCAGGCGATCCGCGTCGGCGACGTCGCGGGCACGACGCCGGCGTTGATCGATGAAATGATCGGCTGAGCGCCGATTATTTTTCCATCTCGGCGAGCTTGGTCGCGGCGGTTTCCCAGGCCGTGGTGGCGGCGGTGAGTTGGTCGACGACGGCGCTGAGCTCGCGGTTGAGGTGATGGAATTTGCCCTTGTCGGCGTAGGACGCGGGATCTTCAAGCGCGGTGGTGATCTCGGCTTGTTTGGCTTCGAGCTCGGAAACTTTTTTCTCTAGCGCGCCGACTTCTTCGCGGAATTTGCGGATTTCGTTGGGCGTGGGTTTTTTCGCGGCCGGGGCGGCGACGGGTGCGGCAGCTTTGGCGGGCGCGGCGGCTTGTTTGGGGCGGGCGTCGGTGAAGCCGGCCGTGAGGGCGGCGCGGGCATCGGTGGCTTTCGATTTCTCGAGGAAGTAATCGTAGTCGCCGAAGTACGGCGTGAGGCGGCCGCTGTGGACGTGGAGGACATTCTGCGCGAGGGCGCGGATGAAGTGTACGTCGTGACTGATGAAGATGAGCGTGCCTTCGTAGTTTTTCAGCGCGTGGACGAGGGCGTCGATTGACTGGATGTCCAAGTGCGTCGTCGGCTCGTCCATGAGGAGGAGATTCGGCGGCTTCACCAGGATGCGGGCGAGGGCGAGGCGGGATTTTTCGCCGCCGGAGAGCACGGAGATCGGTTTATGGACGTCGTCTTTGCGGAAGAGAAACGCGCCGAGAATGGCGCGAGCCTGTTGCTCGGTGAGTTGATTCTCGTTCGTGCGGAGCGACATCACGTTTTCAAAAACGGTCGCGTCGGCATCGAGGTTATCGAGGCGGTTTTGCGCGAAGTAGCCGGGGACGACGTTGCTGCCGAGGTCGCGCTCGCCGCCTTGGATCTCGATGACGCCGGCGAGGATTTTGAGCAGCGTGGATTTGCCGGCGCCGTTGGGGCCGACGAGGACGATGCGCTGGCCGCGCTCGGCGGCGAAGTTGAGATCGCTGTAAACGACGTGCGAGCCGTAGGACTGGCGCACGTGTTTCAGATCGATGACCTTCAGGCCGGAACGGGGAGGCTGCGGGAACTTGAAGTTCATCTTGCGCAGTTCTTCGGTGGGCTCCTCGACGGCGGCTTCTTTCAGGCGCTCGATTTGTTTTTCTTTGGATTTCGCGCGAGAGGCCATCGAGGCTTTGGCGCCGAAGCGATCCACGAAGACTTGGAGGTGGGCGATCTCGCGTTGCTGGGTTTTGAAGGCGGCGGCTTGTTGGGCTTTGCGGGCTTCTTTTTCCGTGAGGTAGTTGTCGTAGTTGCCGTGGTAGTAGTTCAACGAACCCGAACGAAGCTCGAGCATGCCGGTGCACAGGGCGTTGAGAAAGGCGCGATCGTGGGAGATGACGACGAGGCCACCGGGGTAACGCGTGAGGTATTCTTGGAACCAGAGCAGGGCCTCGAGATCGAGATGGTTGGTCGGCTCGTCGAGGAGTAGCAGCGCGGGCTCGGCCACGAGGAGGCGGGCGAGATGGGCGCGCATGACCCAGCCGCCGGAAAACGTTTTGGCGAGCTTGAGCGCATCACCTTCTTTGAAGCCGAGACCGGCGAGGATTTTTTTCGCGCGCGGCTCGAGCGTGTAGTCGATGTCGTAGTCGTCTTCGTCGGGCTCGAGTTTTTTGCCGCTGGTGGCGATGTGGAGAATGGTTTCGTCGCCGGCCGGAGCGCTTTCTTGCGGAAGGTAGCCGAAGTCGGCGCCGCGTTCCCATTCGATGGTGCCGGTGTCGGGTTTTTCCTCGCCGAGGATGAGGCCGAAAAGGGTGGATTTGCCCGCGCCGTTGGGCCCGATCAAGCCGAGGCGATCGGTGCGCGCGATGAAGAGCGAGACTTCCGAGAATAGTTCGCGGGTGCCGTAGGACTTGGAAACGTCGGCGATGGTGAGCATGAGAACCCGCAAATAAACGCGATCCTCCGCCATGCCGTCAATGGCGCGGTTCTCACGTCGCAAAAGTGTCACCTAATAGGTGACACTCGGTTTTAGCGCTGGAGGGTGAGGGCGATGCAGCCGGCGACGGCGATCACGCCGCCGATCAAGGAGCGGCGGGTGGGGCGGTCGCCTTCCAGCCAAAACGCGATTGGGATGGAAAGCAGCGGGGCGGTGGCCGCGATGGGCAGCACGATGCCGCTCGGCGTGGTGGCGAGCGCCCATTGGTAACCCCCGACGCCCAGCACTGGCCCTGCGAGGCCGTTGGCCAAGATCCACATCCGGGCCCGGCGACGGGCGGGCGGCGTAGCGTCGGGCTCAGGTCGCGGCGGGAGTTTTCTTAAAAAACAAAGCGCGAGAAACCACAGCGCGGTAAACACGAGGCCGGCGAGGATGCGATGATACGCGGCGTTGAGGCCGAAGGTGGCGTTGTGCGAAAGTTCGCCGGCGGCGTCGGCGACGAGTCCGCCTTTGCGGCTGACGAGTGCGCCGAGGCCTTGGCCGGCGGCGGCGAGCAGGCCAAAAAGAAATCCGATGGGTTTAAGTGCAACCTGCGGCGGGTGCGCGCGGCTCGGCAGCAACGCCACGATCACGCCCGCCAGCACCACGACGCCCCATAGTAATTGCGCCCCGGTGAGGCGCGTATCGAGCCAGAGCCACTCGCCGAGCGCGGCGATGGGCGCGGCGAGACATTGCGTCATTAACACCGTGAGCCGTGACCCGAGCAACGGCAGCGCACCATAAACACCCAGATCACCCAAACCCATGCCGATCAACCCACTCAGGAAAAACCAGCCCACGCTCGCGCTCGTAAAACCCTGCCCGAGCGTGTGCGCAAAAAGACCGAGCACAGCCGCCGCGACGATGAGCCGCCCGAGGTTGGCGCGGGCCGAGCCACTGGCCCGCACGCTGTGGCTCGCGCAGGTGGCGTTGAGCGCGAAAAAAGTGGCGGCGAGGAACGAGGCGAGCATCGGCGGGGCGACACGTGAACGGAAGGATCGCGCCGAAGCGAAGATTTTTTCATGGCGTTGCGTTTCATCGCCCGGCTATTTCTCGCTGCACCTTTATGAAAGCCAAACGCCAGACCAAACGCCCGGAAGACATCAACGCCGCCCTCGCGGCCAAGAAAGGTCCGGTTTCTAAATTTATCGCGCAGCATTACCGCCACTTCAACGCGGCCGCGCTCCTCGACACCGCCAAGGGTTACGAGACCCACCTCCAAGCCGGCGGCAAGATGCTCGTCACGCTCGCCGGCGCGATGTCCACCGCCGAACTCGGCATCTCGCTCGCCGAGATGATCCGCAAAGACAAGGTCCACGCCATCGTCTGCACCGGCGCGAATCTTGAGGAAGACATTTTTAATCTCGTCGCGCACGACTACTACGAGCGCGTGCCGAACTATCGCCACCTCACCGCCGAGGACGAAGTGAAACTCGTCAAGCGCCACATGAACCGCGTGACCGACACCTGCATCCCCGAGATGGAAGCCATGCGCCGCATCGAGGCCGTCGTCGCCGACGAATGGACCAAGGCCGACCAAGCCGGCGAACGCTATTTCCCGCACGAGTTCATGTATAAAATTCTGCGCGGCGGTAAGCTCAAGAAAAGCTACCAGATCGACCCGAAAAATTCCTGGATGCTCGCCGCCTGCGAGAAAAACCTCCCGATCATCGTCCCCGGTTGGGAAGACGCCACGCTCGGCAACATGTACGCCGGTCGCGTCGTCACCGGCGAAATTAAAAACGTCCACACCGTGCGCACCGGCATCGAATACATGACCTGGCTCGCCGAGTGGTACACGAGCACGGCGAAACTCATGAAGAACGGCGAAGGCTCGATCGGCTTCTTCCAAATCGGCGGCGGCATCGCCGGCGATTTCCCGATCTGCGTCGTGCCGATGTTGCACCAAGATCTCGGCCGCGACGGCGTCCCGCTCTGGGGTTACTTCGCGCAAATCAGCGATTCGACCACGAGCTACGGCAGCTATTCCGGCGCCGTCCCCAACGAAAAAATCACCTGGGGTAAACTCGCCGGCTCGACGCCGAAATTCATCGTCGAGAGCGATGCGACCATCGTCGCGCCGTTGATCTTCAACTGGGTCCTCGGCAAGTAAGTCGCCTCAGCGGTTAATCGTTTAAGTCACGTTCGAATTCCAAAGGAGCGCCCCAACGGCGCTCCTTTTTGTTTTCGTGTCGCGCCCTAGTTTCGTGGAGTCTTTGCCTGCATGTCCAACGCGCTCGCCCACGAAAAGTCGCCCTATCTCCTCCAGCACGCCGAGAACCCGGTCCAATGGTTACCGTGGGGTGAGGCCGCTTTTGCCCGCGCGCGTGCCGAAGAAAAACCGATTTTCCTGAGCATCGGCTACGCGACGTGTCATTGGTGTCATGTGATGGCGCACGAATCGTTTGAAGACGCAGCGGTGGCCGCGCTGCTCAATGAGCATTTTATCGCGATCAAAGTGGACCGCGAGGAACGGCCCGACGTGGATAAAGTTTATATGGCCTACGTGCAGGCGCTCACCGGCCACGGCGGTTGGCCGCTCTCGGCGTGGCTCACGCCGGAGTTAAAACCGTTTTTCGGTGGCACGTATTTTCCGCCGCAGGATCGCCAAGGCCGTCCGGGTTTTACGTCGATTTTGCGAGCGATTGTGGGTGGTTGGAAAAATGAGCGCGACAAACTCGTGTCCGAAAGCGAGCGCGTGCTTGGCGCCTTGCGCGCCCGAGGAGCGAGCGAAGCCGCGGCCGAAGCCGGTGAGCCCGCGGTGGATTTGGCCGAGGCCGCGGGCGCAGCGTTTGAAAAGGGCTTCCAGTATTATTACGACGCGTTTGATCCCACGCACGGCGGGTTTGGCGGCGCACCAAAATTCCCGCGCGCGAGCAATCTCGCGTTTTTGTTTCGCTGCGCGGCGCAGCAAGGCGTCGCCTCGGAGTTGGGCCGCGCGGCGACGGATATGGCGAGCCACACGTTGCGGCGGATGGCGCAGGGCGGGATTCATGATCATGTCGGCGGCGGCTTTCACCGTTACGCCGTGGATGAGGCGTGGTTCGTGCCGCATTTCGAAAAAATGCTCTACGATCAGGCGCAGATCGCGCTCAACGCGCTCGAGATGAAACAGGCCAGCGGCGACGAGCGTTATGCGTGGATCGCGCGGGATATTTTTGACTACGTCGCGGAGCAACTCACGGGCCCGCACGGCGGATTTTACTCGGCCGAAGATGCCGATAGCTCGGTGCCCGGGGCGACCGACGGAGCGCACGCCGAAGGGGCCTTCTACGTGTGGACGCAGACGGAATTACGCGACGTGGTGGGCGCGGACGCGGATTTTTTCGGCGCGCATTTCGGTGTGCGACCCGAAGGAAATGTGCCGGCGGAGCTCGATCCACAAGGTGAGTTCACGGGGAAAAACATTCTGCAACAGGTGCGGCCCTTGGCGGAATCGGCGCGGGTCGCGGGACTCACGACCGAGCAGGCGAGCGAACGCCTGCGTGCGGCTCTGGCGAAAGTGAAAGCGGTGCGCGCCGCTCGGCCGCGGCCTTTGTTGGACGACAAAGTCATCACGGCGTGGAACGGGCTCATGATCTCGGCGTTGGCGCGCGGCGCGCAGGTGCTCGGCGATGAACGTTGCCTCGCGGTGGCGCGCGGTGCGGCGGAATTTATTGCCCGGGAACTCTACGATGAGCCGCGCGGGGTGTTGTACCGCTCGTGGCGCGGCACGCGGGCGGCGAGCGAGGGCTTCGCGGAAGATTACGCGTGCTTTGTGCAAGGGCTGCTCGATTTGTATGAGGCGACGTTTGAGTTGCGCTGGCTGCGTTGGGCGGAGCGGTTGCAGGCGACGATGGATCGCTTGTTTTGGGACGAAACCGAAGGCGGTTATTTTAACTCGGCGGCGGGTGCGGCGGATATCGTTGTGCGGCTCAAGGAAGACTACGACGGCGCCGAGCCGGCTCCGAGCTCGGTGGCGGCGATGAATCTTTTTAGGTTGGCGGCGTTGCTTGGGGGCGAGGCGGCGCCGGCCGATTATCGGCGGCGTGGCGTGGCGACGGTGGCGGCGTTGCGGGCGCAATGGAGTCGGGTACCGCAGGGTTTGCCGCAGCTGTTGTGCGCGCTGGAGTTGGCGTTTTTACCGCCGCGTCATGTGGTGCTGGCGGGCGATCCGGCGGCGGAAGATTTCCGTGCGTTGGCGGCGGTGGTGCATGAGAAATTCGGGCCACGTCGCACGTTGGTGCGAGCGGACGCCGCGTTGGCGTGGACGGCACCGATGGGGCCGTTGGCGGGGCGGGCGGCGGCTTACGTGTGCGAAGACTTTACCTGTCAGTTGCCAGTGGTGGAGCCTGCGGAATTGCGGCGGGTGCTGGGAGGTTGAAACTCGTGGAGAATTTTTGCGCATTGCCCGAGGCGAAAAAAGCGCCACGGGTTACGCGTATGAATGACGAACGCATCGTGCGGCTAGAGGAAAAAGTCGCCTACCTCGAGCGCCACGTGACCGCGCAGGACAAGGTCATGCTCGAGCTGGGCGACGCCGTGGTGCGCTTGCGGGCCGAGCTCCGGATGCTACGCGAACGCGCGAGCGAGAACGGCTCCAGCGCCGGCCGCGATGAAGGCGGCGACCTCAAGGACGAGCGTCCGCCGCATTACTAAAAAAATCGACCGGCTGACTCGGCTCAACGTGCTCGCCGCGCCGGTGATCAGAACGCCGCCGTGACTTCCGTGAGGTGGCCGGGTGCGATGGATTGCTCGCCGAGCGCGGTGCATTCTACGGTGTCGTTTTTATAGAGTTTAAACGTCACGGTCGCGGCCGTCTCAGTGGTTTCCCAACGCCATTTGCCGATAGAAACAAACGCGAGCGGGATGCCTTTTTCCCAAGAGAGGCCGGGGCCTTCGCCGCGGATGAAGAGACGGTTGCCGATACCGATGTAAGCCGTGGCGAGCAGACGCGTCGCACCATCGGCGGTCACCGAGGAGACGGTCGCGTCGGGGCTGTGGAGTTTGAATTCGGCGGCGGGCGAGGCAGAAGGAAATTCGTCGGGGGCAAATTGGACAAATTCATCCACCGCGGGCGGCGCGGCCGGTGCAGGTGCGGGCGCGGATGCGGGTGCAGGTTCGGGCGGCGGTGGAATGGAATCCGCTGCGACGGGTTCCGCTGGCGTGGCGATTTCAACGACGCTGGGTGCAGCGTCGGGCGCGGGCGCGACCTCGGCGTTCGAGGGGGAAGCGGTTTCGCCGGCGGGCGCGGTAAGTTTTTTGGGTGCGCGTTTGCGGGGAGTTTTAGGTGCTTCGGCGGCTAGGTTTTCGAGCACGGGTGCTGGCGTGGGTTCGCTGGTGGAGCTCGGAGCCGGAGCGGGCGCTGGAGTTTCGGTGGCGACGGGTGCGGGAATGATTTCGGGCGAAAGGTTCGCGGGCGCCGGAGTGGGTTCGGTGAATTCTACGACCGGAGCGGGCGTGGATTCTGGAGTGGGTTCGGGTGCGGGAGCGGTGAATTCTACGGCAGGAGCGGGCGCCGGCTCGACGGGTGCGGGAGCAGGGGGCGGGGCGACGGGTTCGGGGGGTGGTTCAGGTAAGACCGAAGTTGATACGGTTTCGATGGGCGCTTCTTCGCGGCGAACTTTGCGCGGACGACGCGTTTCGTTGGTTTCGGCCGCGGCTGGGGCGG
>Ga0114972_10002335_pt1 | contig 14188 bp, 17 predicted proteins | sample M_140807_EF_Meta_FD_87354 | JGI IMG/M metagenome (GOLD analysis project Ga0114972, IMG submission 87354) | Freshwater microbial communities from Lake Montjoie, Canada to study carbon cycling - M_140807_EF_MetaG | ecosystem: Environmental > Aquatic > Freshwater > Lake | place: Lake Montjoie... | reverse complement strand
GCCGTGCAGCCCATGGCCGCCAGGTCCGAAAGGTTGGCCGCGGTGGCCCGCCAACCCACATCCGCCGCCGCCGTGGTGGCATCGCTGAAGTGGAGGCCTTCGACAAGCACGTCGGTGTTCACCACCAACGTCCCGCCCCCCGTGCAGGGCAACAGGGCCCCATCATCGGCGAACTGGCCCGGCGGGGCGAAGGCCCCCAGCCGTCGGATCAGCTCCGATTCGCCCAGGTCGGCCAGGGTTTCCTGGGTGGTGCCTGGAGGGGGGGGGGCGGCCAAGGGCCTCAGGCGTGCGCCTGCAGATTCTGGGCCCCTTCCAGCACCTTGGCGCTGACGATGCCGTCCTCGGCAGTGAGCTTGTCGAGCACATCAAAGCCATCGACCACATAGCCGAAGGCGGCATAGCGGCCGTCGATCAGGTTGAGGCCCGCCGGGGTCAATTCAGGCTCGGAAAGGAACAGGAAGAACTGGGAGGAGCCATCGGCCAGATCCTGATCCGAGTGGGCCCAGCCCAGGGTGCCTTTGGCGTTGAAGGGCAGCACGGGCTCGGCTTTGAACATCCCCAGATCTTCGAAGGTCTGGTTGTAGTAGGGCTCCGCCTTGCCCGGCACCCGGATTTCCAGGGGCACCCGCCGCTCCGCCTTGGTGGCAGGGTCGATGAAGCCATCGTCAGGCCCCTGCGGATCGCCCGTCTGGAGCACATAAAAATCTTCGGCCCGGTTGAAAGGCAGGCCGTCATAGAAACCGCGTTGCACTAGATCCACAAAGGCACCGGCGGTGATGGGCGCGTTAAAGCCGTCCACCACGGTGGTCAGATCCCCTTTGGTCGTGGTCAGTTGCACCGTGGCCCGGCCCAGCAGACGGGGCAGGGCGTCATATTCCGGGGGGATGGCGAAAGGAAAATCCTTTACCAACAGGTCTTCAGCGCTGCCGATGGCCCCTAGGGCCCGGCGGCGGGCCTCCAGATAGCCATCCCGGTCTTGGCTGGATGCCGCTTCGGCCAGGGTCTGGAGCTGGTTGCTGACCCCATCAAGCAACTCTTCGACGTGGGCGCGCTGATCGGGCTCGAAGCGATCGAGAATCGCCGCTCGCTTGGTGCTTAGCAGGGACTGGCTGCGCTTGGCGACCTGGCCCAGGGCACTCCAGCGCTTGGCCCGCAGATCAACGCTGGTGGCTTCCAGCCGATGCTGAAGGTCCTGGAGATCCCCGGGGCTTACCGGCAGGGCATTGCGCAGCAGCGCCGAGGGGTCGGTGATGGCGTTGCCCGGGGGCAAGGCGGCCCAGCTGGGTGGTGCCCAGGCCAGCATCAACAGCATCGCCAGGCCCAGGACTCTGGTGCAGACCCTTTGCCAGCGGGGGGCGGGGGATGGGGCGGTGGGCGATGCCGCCGCAGGCCTCTGGCTCATGGATGGCCACTCTTTGAGCGGACTCTGGCACGTCCGCGATGCCCCTGGAGCTGGTCCCATGGGGGTTGTCAGTCGCCAGACGTACAATCCCCAGCGACTTGAAACGCCGGGATGATCTCCAGCAACGATTTCCGCACCGGCACCACGATTCTTCTGGATGGCCAGGTCTGGCGAGTCGTCGAGTTTTTGCACGTCAAGCCTGGTAAAGGTTCTGCTTTCGTGCGCACCAAGCTCAAGGCTGTCCAAGGGGGCAGCGTGGTTGAGAAAACATTTCGGGCCGGCGAAATGATGCCCCAGGCCCAATTGGAGAAGTCAACCCTGCAGCACACCTATATGGAGGTCGATGACTACGTCTTCATGAACATGGAATCCTTCGAGGAAAGCCGCCTCACGGCTGCCCAGATCGGCGATGGTAGAAAATATCTTAAGGAGGGCATGGCCGTGAGTGTCATTACGTTTGATGGCAAACCCCTTGAGGTTGAGCTTCCCAACTCCGTAGTCCTGGAAGTCACCCAGACCGATCCCGGCGTCAAAGGGGATACGGCCACCGGCGGCACCAAGCCCGCCATCGTTGAAACCGGAGCCCAGGTGATGGTGCCTCTGTTCATCACCATCGGCGAGAAAATCAAGATCGACACCCGCAACGACAGCTATCTCGGAAGGGAGTCCTGATTTCATGCAGCTCGACCATGACCAGCTCCGGGAACTCCTGACCTTCCTGGGCGAGAGCGATATCCAGGAGTTGCGTCTCGAGGGCGAAGACTTTCGCCTGGTTGTGCGTCGCAACCTTCCCGCTCCGGCGCCCATGGCCCAGGCGGCCCCACCCCTGCCTGTCATCGCCACCCCAACCGTTCCAGCCCCAGTCACCGCCGCCCCCTCGCCGCCGCCCCCCTCCAGTCGCAGCGACCTCCAGACCCTCACGGCACCCATGGTGGGTACCTTCTATCGCTCCCCAGCTCCCGGTGAGCCCGCCTTTGTGGAGGTGGGCAGCCGCATTCAGGCCGGACAACCCGTCTGTGTCCTGGAGGCGATGAAGTTGATGAACGAACTCGAAGCCGACATCAGTGGCGAGGTGGTGGAAATCCTGGTTGAGAGCGGCACCCCCGTTGAATTCGGCCAGGTGCTGATGCGCATCCGCCCCGCCTGAGGCGGTCCCCAGCCCTTGGGGTCAGCCCAGCTGCCAGGCCGCCTGCAGGGCGGCCACCATGCTTTCCGGCCTGGCTACGCCCCGAGCGGCGATCCCAAAGGCGGTGCCGTGGTCTGGGGAAGTGCGCAAAAACGGCAACCCCAGGGTGGTGTTCACCGCCGCATCGAAGGCCAGGAGCTTGACGGGGATCAGGCCTTGGTCGTGATAAAGCGCCAGGTAACCGTCCGCAGCGGGGCTGCCCCCTTTCCAGGCGGCCGCGGCGGCCAACCAGCAGGTGTCGGGGGGTAGGGGCCCCTCCAGGAGCACCTCAGGGTGCTGGCGTCTCCAGGCGGCCAGGCAATCCCCTAACCAGTCTTGCTCTTCTCGCCCCAGCCGGCCGGCCTCACCGGCATGGGGGTTGAGGCCCGCCACCACCAGGTGGGGTCTGTCGCTGAAGCGCCGGCAGAACTCCAAGAGCCTTTCCAGTTGGGCCGCCACCAGCTCTGGGGTGAGTTGCTGGGGCACCTGGGCCAAGGGAATGTGGGTGGTGGCCAGCAGGGTGTTGAGCCGCCAGCCGCCCGTGGGTGAGAGGGCGGTGAACAACATGGAGGCCCGGGGGATTCCGCAGAGCTCGGCCAACCGTTCGGTCTGGCCCGGATAGTCATGGCCGGCCAGGTGCCAACTCGCCTTGGCGATCGGCGCCGTGACCAGGGCCTCTGCGGCACCTTCCAGAAGCAATTCGGTCGCCCGCGTCAGCCACCGAAAGCTGGCCGCGCCCGCCGCCGCGTCGCTGTGGCCCAATCGCACCGCCTGGGCCAGGGGAATGTGCTCGATCTGAAGTTCGGCCGGGTCGGCCAGGGGACCAACCCCCTGGCGCTTCAGCTGGAGATACACCTGTTCCAGCCACTGACGGCAACCCACCAGCGTGATTTCAGCACCGGGGGGCTGGGGCTGCGCCAGGGCCTTGAGGGTCACTTCGGCGCCGATGCCGGCGGGATCCCCGAGGGCCAGCGCCAATCGGGGTGGAATTACCCTTTGGGGAGCTGGATGGGCAGGGGAGCATTCCATGGTGCGTTGGTTTTTGTTGGCATCATTGATGTTGTGGTTAGGGACGGGCTTTCAGCAGGGCTGGATCATCGTCCGCTGGGACAAGATGGTTGAGGATCTCCATCTACCCGTCGACAAGTTTGATCCTGAGAAATACCTCAAGTGAGGTTGACGCAGGCACGCAGTCCTTCTCGATAGGAGGGATAGCGCAAGGTGTAGCCAACCCTGCCGCAGAGCAGCTCGCTGCTGGCGCGTCGGTTTTCACTCCAGAAACTGCGGGCCATGGGGCTCATCGTGGGGCTGACGTCCTGCCAGCGCTGCCATGGGGGCAGCTTGCAGCCCAGTAGATGGGCGGCGAAGCCCAGGATCTCACTGGAGGGGCAGGGCTCCCGGTCCGCCACGATCACCGTCTCCGGCCGCGCTTCTGGTGGCATCGCCAGACAGTGCATCAAGGCGCCGACGATGTCGTCCACATGCACCCTGGAGAACACCTGGCCTGGTTTGTGAATCAGGCGGGCCGTGCCGTTGCGCAGGTTGTTGAAAGGGGAACGCCCCGGCCCATAAATGGCCGGCAGCCGGAATATCTGGACCGGCAGGCCGCAGGAGCGCCAGGCCTGTTCGCAGGCCAGGCGGGCCTGGCTGCGCTCCAGTCGCGGCCGCAGGGCACTGTCTTCGCGCACCCAATCGCCACCGTGGTCGCCATACACCCCCGTGGTGGAGAGGTAGCCGACCCATTGCAAAGGCAGGCTGGCCAGGGTGCTGGTCAGGCTCGTGAGCACGGGATCCGAGCCCTGGGCGTTGGGGGGGATCGTCACCAAAACATGCGTTACTCCTTCCAGCTGGTGGGCCTCGGGCACCTCGCCCGCCGCGGGATCGAAGCGGAGCCAATCGTCGGTCTGATCTTCGGGCCTCGGGCCGCGGCGGTCGGTCAGACGGACCCGTTCACCGCGGTCCCGCAGGGCCTGGGCGAAGCGGCGGCCTGTGTAGCCAGCGCCCAAAACCAGCCCCTGCAGGGGCGATGGGTCATCCGGGTTGACACCCCGATGGGGCTGCAGTACATCTGTATCAGTCCCTGAGGATTCCACCGTGACCGTGTTCCTTGGTTCCACTCCGATCTCTACTGCATCCGCGCCAGCCCTCGGTGCGGCGGGTGGGTCCAGCTCCCCCTCCGCCCGCTCCCGCCGTCCGGGCCCGGGGGCTGGATGGCAGCCTGTCCCCGGTCGCCACAAGGCAAGGTCCGCCCCATCTCGTGATGGGTCCACGGCGGACTCCTGGAAAGACACCGGTTCTCTGGGTGTGCCCCTGGTTCTGGCCGTCCTGCTGGTGACAGTCGCCCTGTTGGTGGCACCGGAACGTCCCGAGGCTCAGGAAGCCATCTGCCAGCGCCATGCTGGCGTCGAAGCCTGTCGCGTCTGGTGATCGTTGGGGCGGGGCTGGGTGGTCGGTCGAACCCACTCCAGGAGGCGTAGGGCCAGTTTCATGTCTCCTTCACCCCAGGCTCTCAGGGCCATGGCCCTGCGTGGGTCGTAGAAGGACTGGCTGCGATACCAGACAAAAATGTCCGTATCTCCTTTCTGGCCATTGCAGGACAGGCAGGCGGGTACGCAGTTCTCGGTGACGCTGAGGCCACCGCGACTACGGGGATGCATATGATCGATCGATTCCGATGGTCGGCCGCAATAGACGCAGCAATGCTCTGTCAGGTCGTGCAAAGACTGGCGCCATCGGCGCACTCGCAATTTCGGGCAGAGGTCTTCAAGAAACACCCCATCCCTCAGCGGCATGCCTGCTGTGCGAATAGGGAGACTTTGGCGGTGCTTTCCCGCTGTCAATGTGTCGAGGACTGCACTTCCATGGCTTGGCCGAGGCGGCGATCCAGATGCGGCTGGGCCCTACCGGCTTGATTGAGGTGGGCAGCCCCTTCGATGCGGTCACCCAGGCCCAGCTCCGGGCCGTGCGTCCCAGTGGTCGTTGGCTGCAGGCCCGGCGTTGTTGGGAGTTTCCCCTGGAGGCGGCCGCTGCCCTGGAGAACCAGCTGGCGGGACGTTTCCCGATCACCGATGAGCTGGCCCAATGGCTGCTCTGGTTGCACCAACCCCTGCCACCCTTGCCACCACACCGCCAGCTGGTGCAGGCCGCCGGTTTGGAGGACTCCCTGGCGGATGGGCGAAGTCTGCTTGGGCACCAGCGGCTGGCGGTGCGGTGGCTGTTGGCGCGACGCGGCGCCGTTCTTGCCGATGCCATGGGCCTGGGCAAAACGCTCACGGCCCTGGTGGCGGGCCGCGCCATGGTGCGGCTGGCGGAGTGCCGTCTGGTGGTGCTGGCTCCGGTTGGTCTCCATCTCCATTGGCGTCAGGAGGCCGCAGCCCTGGGGCTGCGGTTGGAATTGCACAGCTGGGCCCGGATTCCAGCGGCCTTGCCTGGGGCCGGCACGGTGTTGATCGTGGATGAGGCCCATTTTGCCCAGTCCATGGGAGCCCGCCGCACCCAGGCTTTTCTGCGCCTGGCGCGCCATCCCCGCCTCCGGGCCCTTTGGTTGCTCACCGGCACACCGATGAAAAATGGCCGGCCCGTGCAGCTCTTTCCCCTGCTGGCCGCCATCGGCCATCCCCTCGGCCGTGATCAGCGGGCCTACGAGGAGCGTTATTGCCAAGGCCATTGGCGTGAACAGGGGGGAAGGCGCCTCTGGCAGGCCCAGGGGGCCAGTCAACTCGATGAACTCCGCCAGCTGGTGAGGCCCCTGGTGCTGCATCGCACCAAGGCCCAGTGTCTTGATCTCCCCCCCAAGGAGCGTCTGCACCATGACGTCGACCTTGGGGAGCGAGCCGCCGATCGCTTTGACGCCCAGCTGCAGGATGTTGTGCAGGCTTATCGGCTGCGGGCATCCCGGGGTGAAGTGCGTCGCGATGCCGAGGCCCTGGCGGTGTTGACGGCGTTGCGTCGGCTTGGCTCCCGTGCCAAGGAAAGGGCCACCATCACCCTGGTGGCCGAGTTGTTACGTCGGGGGGAATCGGTGGTGGTGTTCAGTGCCTTTGTGGCCACGGCCCAGCGGCTCCAGGCCGGTCTCGCCAGCGCCAGCCCCGGGGGGGCGGCCCTGCTGATCGGCGCCGTGCCGCCGGCGCGGCGCCAGGGCTTGGTTGATGGTTTTCAGGGCGGAGACCAGGGGTTGTTGGTCGCCACCTTTGGGACCGGAGGTCTGGGCTTCACGCTGCACCGGGCCCGCCATGTGGTGCTGGTGGAGCGCCCCTGGACCCCCGGCGATGCCGAGCAGGCGGAGGATCGTTGCCACCGCCTTGGCATGGCAGCCAGCCTGAGCTGTCACTGGATGCGGTTGGGGGCCACCGACCGCTTGGTGGATGACTTGATCGAGAGCAAGGCCGAGCGCATCAACGCCCTGCTGCGCCCTTCCCAGGAGTGGCAGCGCCGCCAGGCGTTCCCGGCTTTGGTGCGCCAGTGGCTTGAGGACTGGTGAGGCCCCCTGGGGTAGCGGGGCAGTCGGCCAGCCTCAGGGCCAGATCCTGGCGCAGCTGGCTGTCCAGTTTCCGTTGAGGCAGGGCCCGGGCCAGGGCCGCCGCCCTACGGATGTCCTGGCAGGCGGCGCCATCCTTGTCGGCCAGGGTGAGCAGCAGGAAGCGGTCATTGAGGGGCCCCGGATCCTTGGGGAAGGTCGCCACCACGGCATCGCAGCGCCGCAGGGCTTCAGGTAGGTGGCCCATGTCGATCGTGCGCAGACAATCCGACCGGTTGATGCGGCGCTGGGGGAGGGGTTCTTCGGCGCAGGCCGTCAGCAGCGAAGCGAGAAAAAGTGCCACCAGGACGGGGGACCGTTGGACCTGGCGGCGCTGGAGCACCCCGTTGAGCAGGGTGATCAACGGGGGTAGGGCATCGCGGCACCCGGAGTGGCCGCTCCAGCCGGCGTCCCCGGTGCGCCAGTGCTATCCGGCGCACCCACGGCGCCGCCATAAACGCGGCGGTAATGGAGGTCCCCCAGGTAACGGGCACAGTCGGGGAAGGAGGCGGGGTTGTAGACCACGGCTTCGGTGATCATCACGGCGGCCCGCTCCGGGGGTGGCTTGAACACACCCGTGGTCTGTTTGATGACGCCGTAGGCAGCGGCCCAGCTGACTTCATGGTTATTGCCATTGTTGCGCATGAAGCAATACACCTGGGCGGCTTTGGCGCCCGGGGGGTCGACCGCCTGGGCGGGGTTCGCCAGCGAGGCTGCAGCCCCGGCCGAGAGCGCCAGGCCGAGCATTCCTGGAAGCAGGCGGCGGAGGTGGGGGGGGTGGACGCGCATCGGCGGGACGGGATGGACCGGCACAAGCTATCCATCCAGGCCCATCTGTCCAGCCACGCGGTGGTAACGAACTTCTGGGTTTCAGCTGCCCGGTGGCGCCGCACCCGCCGGCAGCACCAACCGCACGATCAGCGGCAACACCAGCAACACCGTGATCAAGCGCACTGCATGCAGGGCGGCCACAGCGGCCCCCACACCAAACTCCGCACCCACCAGGCTCATGCCGCTGATGCCCCCCGGAGCCGCCCCCAGCAAGGCCACCACTGGATCGATTCCCAGCAAACGGCTGCACCACAGGCCGACCACGACACCGGTCAACACCAGGGTCAGGGTGATCAACAGGGCCGGTTTCCACAACACTTTCAATTCGGCCACGGCGGCGCTTGTGAGGCTGGTGCCGATCACAGTGCCGATGGCGATTTCAAGGATGGTGCGAGTGCCCGCGGGCCACTGGGCCGTTTCGAAACGGCCGCTCATGCTCAGTAGGGCTGCTCCGATGAGGGCTCCCGCCAGGGGGGCCGCGGGGATACCCGTCCGCAGGGCCGCCAGGCCCCCCATGATGCCGGCAAGCCCGTAAAGCCCGAGTAGCCAGGGAGCCATGGGTTTAGCGATTCAAGGAACATCCAGTGTGGAAGATTCGTTTCCACCTTGAGCGCCCAGCGATTTTGTGTTGTGATGCCACTTAGTGATGTTGCGGCCCAGCGCCGCTTGGCCCATGGCTTCTCCCTCGGTGTCGTTCCGCATCAGCCGCCATACGGAGGATCTGGCGATCACTCTGCATGCCCTTTCCCAGCGCCTGGTGGCCTTGGAACAGCGGCTGGATTGCCTGGATTCCGAGTTGCATCATGAGCGTGCCCATGGGGCTGATCCGGAGGATCTGGCCCGGCTCGATAAGGCCGAGTCTCTGTTGCGGGATTGTCGGCAGTTGTTGGAAAGTGAACCGGCCGATTGCCTGGAAACTGGTGGCAGCCCAGGTTTGGCGACCTTCAAGTCCGCGGCCCAAGAGTCTGCTTCGGCCGCTGCGAAGGAAAACGTTCGTGAATGGGATGCCGCCTGAGGGGCCCCTAGGGCGGCGCCAAAAGCAAGTGACACCAATCCCGGTCTAGCCATGCCAAAATAAGAAGAAAGTGACCATGGCTTTCCCTTCTTCCCATTCCGTTGCCTCAACGGTGGGCGGCGCCCTTCCTGTCCGCCATGCAACGGGCAATCCCCGTTGCTCTCTCCAGGCTGAGCGCGATCACCAACTCGAGAAGTTGGAGTTTGCCCTAGCCGTCGCCCTCACCCGGGGCGACGGCGAACGATCCCTTGCCCTGCGCCAGGCGATCGAAGCCCTGGGTGGTAATGGTGAAGAACCAGGCACTTAAGGTTTGGGGTCCGCAGTGTGTTGCGCTAACTTGCGGTCATTGCGTCAAGGGTCGCATTGAAGCCTTTTCTTGTCTAATATGTTCCTTGAGATAAGTTGCCTGCTTCCCAGCTTTTCCGAAGGCGGGCGGCGCTCTTGCAATCGTGACTTGAACGTTCACGTTTTTGGTATCAGCGGCTTGATCGCTTCTCCTTACCCCTAGACACTTTTGACACCTCTTACCCTTTCGCGCCCCGGCTCTGCTGTTCCTACCCGCACGCCCTTATCGGCTCAGGCGGCCAAGTCGGCACCATCCCGCACTTGTGACGAGCGGGGAGACCATCGCCGTCAATTTCTTGACCAGGCGAACGGCTTCAATGAGCAAGCCCGTCTAGCGGCTGACGAGGGAGATGTGTCCGGCGCCGCGCGTCTGATTTTGATGGCCCTTGATTGTGAACGTCGTGCCGGCGGCCTCGGCCCCCAGGTGATGCAGGTGATTAAGCCTCGCTAGGAGACCCAGCACCGATCCGATGGAGTTTAACTTCTGTCGAGAATATTGCCAATAGATAGTTCTGCTGTCTGTGGTGTGGATAAGTTGAGCATTTTGTCGTAAATCTCCCGAGCGCGTGTATACATTTTTGCTTGCTTTTGGGATAACTCAATCGATGATGCAATGCTCGTTGGTGGAAGAATAGTCTGGCTGTTTTCAAGTGTGGCATGCCACTTCTTCTGAGACTCCACCTCATGGGGCAACCAAGGGCGAAGGAGGCCGGAACCCCAGTTCAACATGTCATTTGTATATCTAATCCCATGGTTTGAGCAGAAACTTTTTAAAGTTTTTTGGGGGTTGGCTCTGAATTGTTCACCTTCGATGACGCTTGGGGGCTTTCCCGTAAGTGAAGTGACCCGATCATAGAGATCATTCAGGGCATGAAAGCCAAGCTCCTCTTCCGTGAAGTCGGGCTTGAGTCGAAGTAAGGAGGAAATAACTCTAGCGGGATGGCGAATAATAAATGTATTGGCAATCCGAAGCATAAAGTCATTGTCTACATAATGAAATGCCTGAAAAGCCAATTCTTTAAAAAAGATTTTCGAGGGCGTCGCATTGGCGGCATTTGTTATTAATTCCATGGCAGCATAGCGATCAAATTTTTCGACAGTCACACTATCTCCATATCTTTTTGATCGGCGTTGGGGGCCAAAATAATAGCAGTCTGTGAACGGTTCATGCACTATTTCTACATCTGGACTGCCACTGATGGCCTTTTCAAAGGCTGTGGACATGGATCGGGGCACGGCCCATAGGGCAAGAATTCGCGATTTTTCTTCTTGACACTTTCTTCCATGGTCAGTGGACTCAGGCCTTTCTCTGTCGCCCATAGGTCGTCATTGCAGGCTGAAAAATAAATTTTAATGCAAAAAATAAACGCATCAAAGCCGTGAAGCTTGGTTTGTACTATTTTTCAAAGCTACCTTAACATATTTACCATAATTACACCTTGGTTCACTTTTCAGCCTAGGCGCGCATCCCCCACAATTGATGACTAAGGCAGCCGAAACCCCCTTCATCCCTCCGCAGACACCCCAAGGTCCCTGGGCTCTGTTGTCCTTGCTGCTGGGTGTGCTGATTTTGTCCTTTGCTGCGATTTTGACGCGACTGGCTGAAAATGAACTCAGTGTTTCGGCCACTGTCTTTAACCGCTATCTCATCGCCACAGTCGCATTTGGTAGTTGGCAATTTTTTGCTTCCAGATTGAATCCCCCCTCGGAATCGCCGCCAGTTGTTGAGCCGGGAGATAGGGCCCTTTTTCTCTTGTCATCCGTCCTGGGAACGGGGGCCGTTTCCCTCTGGGCACTTTCCTTGACCCAAACCAGTGTGGCCAATTCCAATTTGCTGCACAATGTCACCCCTGTCTTTGCGGTCTTGGGCGGCTGGTTGTTTTTGGGTCAACGGTTTGACCTGAAATATTTACTAGGCCTGCTGGTGGCAATCGCAGGGGTGGCGATGGTCAGCTTCGCAGACTTACAGGCTTCCACCGAATCTGTTTCTGGTGATTGCATCGCTTTGTTGTCGGCCGTCTTTTATGCTTTCAATTATTTAACGCGAGAAAAGCTTCGCTCCAAATTTCCGGCAATCAAGATTTTGTTTTGGACTTGTCTTTTGAGCTCAATTTATACGTTCTTGCTGGCGCTGCAAACCCAAAGCCCGCTCTTCCCCAGGTCGTGGCAAACCTGGTTGGCCGTTGTGAGCCTGGCTGTTTTCTGTCAAGGAATTGGCCAAGGATTGCTGGTTCACAATCTAAAGCGGTTCTCGGCTGGTTTTGTCACTTTGCTCATGCTGCTTGAGCCTCTGATGACGGCCTTATTTGCTGCTGCCATTTTTTCCGAACGATTGAGTGGTTTCAATTGGTTTGCTTTTGCCATTGTTTTAATGGGCATCTATCTGGCCCGAATCGGCACTGGTTCTGCGTTTGCTAGTGCTCAGGAAAGTCTGGATGTCAGCGAGGCGGAATAGGTTTTGAATTGTTTCCATTCCCCATCCTTGGCGGGTGGCCCTGGTCCGCTCAAGGCGCAAGGCTTTAAGCACGCGGCCCAGATGCTTCAGGATCCAAGCCTTGGAGATCTAGCGTGCCGTCCCGTAAATAGCAACTTGAATAGGGAGTGTTTTCCGATGCTCTCCGGGGCGCTTGGTCGTCCGATGCCACCGCTGGTCCTCAGTCAGGACGAGGTCCAGCAACTTCAGAGCATCGCCAGCTCTCGCTCCTTGCCGCACGCGCTCGTCCAGCGCGCCCAGAGTGTGTTGGCCTTTGGTGCTGGCGGCACCAACCCATCGATCGCCAAGCGCATGGGTCTGACGGCCATGACCGTCGGCAAGTGGCGCAAGCAGTACCGAGAGCTGGGACTGGAGGGCCTGCATGACGAGCTACGGCCGGGTAGGCCTCGTACCTACGAGGACGACGCGGTGGCCGAGGGGATCAATCGGGCACTGCAGACCAAGCCCAGCGATGGCACACCAATGGTCTGGGCGCTCCCTCGCGGCTGCTGCCGGCATCGCCAAAACCATCGTTCACCGCTGGCTACAGACCTTCTCAATGATGCCTCACCGGCAGAAGCACCTCAAGCTCTCCACCGACCCGTTCTTTGTCGAAAAGGTCCGCGACAGCGTTGGCCTGTGCCTAAATCCGCCCGACCGCCTAGACCATGGCTCCTCAGCGCACGAACAGCATCTCCTGATAGGTGGGCAGGGGCCAGAAGTCATCATCCACCAGAGCCTCGAGGCCATCCACCGCCTCCCGGAGGCTGTCGATCAGGGGCATCAGGGTGTCTGCGCAGTGATGCAGGTGGCCATGGGTGTCGTGGGGGGGATTGGCGAGGGCCTCCTCTAGGGCGCCGCAGCGCTGCACCAGCTTGCTGTTGAGGTCTGCGATCGTCGAGGCGAGGCCCCGATCGCTTTGGATTCCGATCGCTTCCTGATCCCGCAGCGAACGGCTCAGGCGCTCCAGGCTCTGCATCACCACCGGATAGATCTGGGTGCGGGCGATGCGCAGGGCTAGCCGCACTTCCACCTCGATGGCGAGGATGTATTGCTCGGCATACACCTCGAAGCGGCTCTCGAGTTCCACCGGAGTGAGAACCCCCTGCCGCTGGAACAGATCCCGGATCTCGGGGCGCTCCAGCACCGGTAGGGCATCGGCAGAAGTGCGCAGGTTTTCCAAGCCCCGCTCCTCCACGGCCTTGCGGTGCCACTCGCCCGAATAGCCGTCACCACCGAAGACCACGGCGCCGTGGTCGTTCATGGTGCGCTTGAGCACGGCGAAGGCGGCCTCCTCGAGGGGAACGCCGCTGTTGAGCTGTTCCTCCAACTGATCGCCGATCCACTGGAGCGAATCGGCGAGGATCGTGTTGAGCGCCACCAGGGGGCCTGCCACCGACTGCCCGGAGCCCACCGCCCGGAACTCGAAACGATTGCCGGTGAAGGCAAAGGGGGAGGTGCGGTTGCGATCGCCAGGATCCTTGTTCAGTTCCGGCAGGGTGTCGACCCCGAGGGACATCAGGGCGGCCTCGACGGAACCCTCCAAGTGGCCGCTCTTGATCTGGTTGTACACATCCTCCAGCTGGCTGCCGAGGTAAACCGAGATGATCGCTGGAGGGGCCTCGTTGGCGCCGAGGCGGTGGTCGTTGCTGGCGGTGGCGATGACGGCCCGCAACAGGGGGCCGAAGCAGTGCACGCCGCGGATCACCGCCGCGCAGAAGATCAGGAACTGCAGGTTGGCGTGGGGGGTCTTGCCAGGATCGAGCAGGTTGCCTTGGGTGGCGTTGCCGATCGACCAGTTCACGTGCTTGCCGCTGCCATTGACACCGGCGAAGGGCTTCTCATGCAGCAGGCAGGTGAGGCCATGCTTCTTGGCCGTGCTGCGCAGCACGGTCATCGTGAGCTGCTGGTGATCGGTGGCCACGTTGGCGGCCTCGAAGTAGGGGGCGATCTCGAACTGCCCGGGAGCCACCTCGTTGTGGCGGGTCTTGGCCGGGATGCCGAGCCGGTAGAGCTGGGCCTCCACGTCCTGCATGAACACCTGCACCCGCTCGGGGATGGCCCCGAAGTAGTGGTCGTCAAATTGCTGCCCCTTGGCCGGTGGAGCGCCAAAGAGGGTGCGGCCGGCCAGCAGCAGATCGGGCCGCAGGGTGGTGTAGGTCGAATCGATCAGGAAGTACTCCTGCTCGGCGCCGCAGCTGGAATTCACCGGGGCGATCTCGGTTTCGCCGAGCAGCTTGAGCAGCCTCTGGGCCTGCTTGTTCATGGCGGCGTTGGAGCGCAGCAGCGGCGTTTTCTTGTCAAGCGCCTCGCCGGTCCAGCTCACGAACACGGTGGGAATGCACAGCGTCACGCCGTTGGGGGTGCGCATCAGCCAGGCGGGGCTGGTGACATCCCAGGCGGTGTAGCCGCGGGCCTCGAAGGTGGTGCGCAGGCCGCCG